>Ga0182024_10000390_pt1 | contig 113107 bp, 105 predicted proteins | sample P32metaG_FD_120480 | JGI IMG/M metagenome (GOLD analysis project Ga0182024, IMG submission 120480) | Permafrost microbial communities from Stordalen Mire, Sweden - P3-2 metaG (Illumina Assembly) | ecosystem: Environmental > Terrestrial > Soil > Wetlands > Permafrost | place: Sweden: Stordalen... | reverse complement strand
CTCCATCGCCAGCAGCGCCCGGACCTTCGCCGGAATATCGATCGCCCGAACCACCTCGGTGATTATCGCGGCGGCGTCGGCTCCGGCCGCCAACACGTCAGGCATCGTCGCCTCCGTGATGCCGCCGATTGCGACGATCGGCAAGGTGATCGCCGCCCGCACCGCGCGCAGACGATCGAGTCCCTGCGCATTCTGAACGTTCTTCAATCCGCCGGAATAGATCGCGCCGAAACCGATATAATTCGCACCGCCCGCCTCGGCAGCCCGAGCCTGATCGATGCTATGCGTCGAAACGCCGACGATTGCTAACGAACCCATAATCGCCCGGGCATCGGCGAGCGGCAGGTCTTGCTGCCCGACGTGAACTCCATCGGCGCCCGCAAGTTTTGCGATATCGACGCGGTCGTTGATGATCAGAATCGCTCCGCGTTCGCGGCACAGCGGCACAATCGCACGCGCCGCCGCGAGGAAATTGCGACTGCCGGTATCCTTCAAGCGTAACTGAACGATGCGTGCGCCAGCCCCCAGCAGAATCCGCGCGAGCTCAACCGGGTCGTGCCCTCCGGCGGTATCGACCATTGCGTAGAAGCGTGACGGTAGTTGCATGGTCGCGCGCCAACCGTCACTGCGGCAGCGTCTTTTGCGGCACGATCCGATGTTCGGTGAGTTTCTTGCGCAGAGTATTGCGGTTGAGCCCGAGGATCCGTGCGGCATGGACCTGGTTGCCGCCGGCGCGATCGAGCGCAATTTCAATCAACGGCTTCTCCAGTTCTCCGACCAGTTTCTGGTAGAGGTCGCGCGGCTCCTCGCCATTACTTTCGATCATCTCGCCGATTCGCAGCGCGATCAGGTCGGTTAATGACGCGCCCTTGTCCAGGCTGGAGCCGGGAGGGCGCGCACCGCCGCGTCCGAGTTCGATATCCTCGGCCCGCACGGTATTGGCGGGCGCCATCAGGGCCGCACGCAAGACCGTGTTTTCGAGTTCGCGGACGTTACCGGGCCACGTGTAATTCTGCAGCTTGGCGCGCGCCTCGGCGCTGATGTAGCGCGAGGTCGCACCCATCTCGCGCACCGCCTTGTCGATAAAGTAATCGGTCAGCTCCGCGATATCCTCGCGCCGCTCGCGCAACGGCGGCAGATCGATCGGAATCACGCGCAGGCGAAAGTAGAGGTCCTCGCGGAACTTTTTCTCCGCGAGCGCCGATTCCAAGTCCTGGTTGGTTGCCGCAATCACCCGCGCCTGCATCCGCAGCGTTTCAAATCCGCCGACGCGCGAAAACTCGCGCTCTTGCAGCACTCGCAACAGCTTGGGTTGCAGCTCCACCGGCAGGTCGCCAATCTCGTCGAGAAAGAGCGTACCGCCCGAGGCCTGCTCGACTTTGCCCGCCCGCCGTTCGGTCGCGCCTGTAAAAGCGCCGCGCTCGTGACCAAAGAGTTCGCTTTCGAGCAATCCATGTGGAATCGCCGAGCAGTTCACCGCGACGAACGGCCCGCGCCAGCGCTGCGACTTGAAATGAATCGCCCGCGCGACCAGCTCCTTGCCCGTCCCGCTCTCACCGCGCAGCAGGACCGCGGCGTCATTGTTCACCAGTCGCCCGATAAGTTTGTAAACCTCCTGCATGGCCGGACTGCGGCCGATGATCTCGCCGCCCACGAGCTGCCGGTTGACCTCATCCTTAAGCCGCGTGAAGTCCGCGGCCTGGGCTGCGATATCGATCGCACGCGCGACCGCCGTCGCTACCAGATCGAGATTCTCGAACGGTTTGGTCAGGTAATCATGCGCCCCGCGCTTCATCGCCTCGATCGCATTGTTCATCGTGCTCGCTGCTGTGATGACGATGATGAGCGTGTGGCTTGCCTGCGCCCGCGCCGCGGTCAGTACCTCGAGACCGCCCGCCCCCGGCATCATGATGTCGAGTAGCGCGACCTCGTGACGGTTGCCGGTCAACGCGTCGAGCGCGCTCTGGCTGTCGGCCGCTTCCTCGACCCGATAGCCGTCAGCTTCCAGCCGATGACGCAGCACGAGCCGGATGCCTGGGTCGTCGTCGGCGATCAGGACGGAGGCGCGCGGAGTTTCAGGCGCTTCGTTCAGGTTTTGATCCTCAGACTGCATCTGCCTCGGTTGGCCTTAAAGAGGCCATCGTAGCGGATCGCGCTGGCCTTGAGCGAGATAGCGCTTTCGCGATTGGTTCGATCCTTCAGCTCAACGCCCGTTAGTAATGCCGGTTTGCTCGTTATACCCAACTCAGATCCATTCTTGTAATGGCATTGCGCGTCGTACGACTAAGTTGACGTTTTCAATGAGTCGATTGAAGCATTCATGCGGGCGAGCGGTTAAGGCGTTCATTCTGCTCCAACCGGCAACATTACGTGAAAGGTCATCCCGCGTGGCTGAGCTTCATCCGAGGCCGGCGGATGAACCGCACCGTCGCCGAGGGCGTCATCGGATCGCCGCCTTGACGCCGTGCGGTCCCGCCGCGGCGCACCTCGCGGGCGCATCTCGCCCCGCTCGGCCCACAGCTTGCCACCATGCAGCGCAACGATCCGCTGGCTGAGCACCAGCCCGAGACCCGTGCCCGAAGGCTTGGTCGTGTAGAACGGCGTGAACAATTGTTTCAGATCAGCGTCCGACATCCCCTTGCCGGTGTCGCTCACCTCGACTCGCAGATACTTGCGCCGCTTGCCATGCGCGCTGATGCGCAATTGAGTTTCCATTGCCGTGCGCAGCCGAATCGCCCCGCGCGCCGGCGCCGCTTGCATCGTTCCTGATTCGACGGGCGCCGCAGTCGTGAGGCTGTCCGCACGCGACCCGGACATCGATGGGCCGTCACCGTGCACCGCTTCGATCGCCTCGCGCGCGTTGCGAAGCAGATTCAGGAAAACCCGTTCGAGCGCCACCGCATCGCCATTGACCTCGGGCAGGCTCGGGTCGAAGTCCTGGTCGATCAGCACATCTTCCGATGCGCCCGGAAACAGCCCGGCCATCCGCAATGCCTGATGAAGCACCTGATGGATATTGAACGGTTCGCGCTTGAGTCGCTGCGGATTGCTCGCCGCCAGGACCTGCTCGACCAGCCCCGCGATGCGATTGACGCCCTCCAGGATCAATCCGCAATAGAGCTTGGCGCGAGCGTCACCTGGGAACATCGCGGCGAGTAACTCGGCTGCACCCTTAATCCCCGTAAGCGGGTTCTTTACCTCATGCGCAAGACCGGCGGGCGAAAGCCGAAAGACGTTCTCGTCGGTATCGAAATTCTGCTCGGCGCTTTTTTGATTCGACAGATCGTGCAGTAAGAGAATCGCCCCTTCGAAATATCCCGCCGGGCTGATTAGCGGTGATACCTCCGCCCGCACCACTAGCGACCGATGGTCGAGCGCGAGCGTCGCCTCGGGATTGTCCAGGCTCTGTCCGCTATCCAGGCACAGCGCGACCATCCGCTTGAGCCATTCGTTACGCCGAATCAGCCTGCCGACCATCGACCGGCTGACCTGCGAGGCCTCCAGGGTAGCTTCGGCTGCGGCATTGACGGCGAGGGGCTCGAGCGTGGGCGACAAAACGATGACGGCATCGTGGAGGCAGTCGAGAATTTCGTGCCAGAGGTTCAATTTTGAATCGGGCCGTGAAGCGGCCTCAATCGTCGAAGTTAGCATAATGCGTCGGTCGGTCTAAGCCACTCATCCATTAGCTAAGATAAAGATTGCGGGCAGACAGTCAGCCCAGTCGTCCGCCGACTCTCCGATTAAACCCTGTCGATAAGCGGTGGATTTAAAATAAACTGTCCACAAGTATTAGTTTTTTTTATTCAAATGGGGTTGATCCGCCTAGCCGTGGCCGATAGGGTAAGCGACAATTTGGTGGAACTTGCAACAAAGCTGAATGCGCTCTATGCGCTGATCGCCGCGACGATGGCGCTGACACTCGCCGGATGCGCCCCATCGGCGAATGTGCAAGCCGATCCCTTGGCCGCCATCACGGTCAGCGGCCAGGCCAGCGCCGCCACTCTCCTTGCGGCCGGCGAGACTGGTGCCATTGCCAATACGCGTGAAACCCTGGCTGCCACCCACGAGCCCCTCGATGCCACCTACGAAATGCCCTTCGTCCGCAGCCAGCCCAAGGCGGTGCCCCCATTTCCGCTGGTTCTCAATCGCACAGTTCAGCAGTATGTCAACCAGTATGTGTCCCAGCCGCAGGGCTTGAAACAGTCATTCCGGCGCAGCCAGCCCTACATGTCCGCGATGATTCGCGAGCTGGAGAGCGCCGGTCTTCCGTCCGACCTCATTTACCTGGCTTTCGCCGAGAGCGGATTCACGCCCACCGGCGACGGCCCCTGGCAACTCGAAAAGGCGACTGCCCGCCGCTTTGGTCTCGTGGTCAACGATTGGGTCGACGAGCGCCGCGACCCCCTTAAATCCACCCGCGCCGCCGCCGAATATCTGGCTACTCTCCACGATGCGACCGGCTCCGACTGGCGTATGACTCTGGTCGCTTGGAACAATGGCGACGGTACCATCGATCACTATTCGGGTCTGCGCCGCGCGAGCTACGACCGGCTGATGAAGAAGCTGCCCGAACGTACTCGATGCCTGATGAACCGCTTCATGGCCGTGGCATTGATCGCCCGCCACGCCAGCGACTACGGCCTCAACGACGTGAGCTTCGACCAGCCTCCACATTACAGAGTCCTCAAGGTCAAGGGCGGAACCTTGCTGAGCGACGTCGCCGCGATGACCGACGTCTCGGTCGAGTCCATCCGGCAAGCCAACCCCGCAATTCTGCGCGACCGCGTCCCCGCTGATATCGACAACTACGAGATTCGCGTGCCCGATCCCGAGCTACAAGCGCAACTCAACGAATTCTAGGATTCCCTAGCCTATTGCGTCGCCGACGCGATTTGGCCGACCCGCCGCAGGTGGAGAAGCTTGGACGTCCGCGGCTCAAAAGAACAGGCTGGCTTGCGTTGACACGAAATTTGCTCTCCCCGTAAGCATTCCACTTAACTTCCTGGCGCCACACCCTTCGAGGGCGCAAACCAATGTATTTGACACCGACACGCAATGATCGAACTCCTTAGGACCCTCTGGCACGGCCTGATTCGGACGCCGCGTCCTTCTCGATCTCGGTTCAAGTTCAAATTCTTCCGCCAGCCGCGTATCCTTGATATTGCAATCACCGAGGTAGTGCCAAAGCATCGAGTTGGTGCCACAGCAGCATCACGAGCACGCCAGTGCGAGAGAATACCGAGATAATACAATGACCAGCGCGGACCAGGCCCTGCAAATCGTCCTCGAAAACGTCGCGCCGCTCGGCATCGAGCGCGTCTCTATCACTACTGCCCTCGGCCGAGTCCTCGCCGAGGAGGTCCATTCGCCCCGCGATATCCCCGGTTTCGACAACTCCGCCATGGACGGTTACGCCGTCCGCGCCGCCGATGTCGCCTCGGCCAGCGAGACCAATCCGGTGCGCCTCGAAGTCTTGGAGACGGTCGCGGCCGGGATGATGCCGTCACGCTCCGTGGCCGCCGGACAGGCCGTTCGTACCATGACTGGAGCGCCGATTGCGCCTGGCGCCGACGCGATCGTGCAGGTCGAGCGCACCCGCGCCGAGGGCAATACCGTCGAGATCATGGCGGCGCCGCAACCCGGCGCTTTCGTGCGCCCCCGTGGCGAGGACCTCCGCCGCGGCGAACTCGTGATGAGCGCGGGCAAGGTGCTCAGCCCGTCGGACCTCGGAATGCTGGCGTCGTTGAATCGTGCGATGCTCGATGTATGGCGCCGGCCGCGCGTCGCAATCGTCGCAACCGGCGACGAGCTGGTCGATATCGACCAAGTCCCAACCGGCGCGCAAATCGTCAACTCCAGCGCCTACGCCCTGGCCGGCGCGATTCGCGAAGCGGGTGCGGAACCTGTGATTCTAAAGGTGGCGCGCGACCGCCCCGAGGAAGTCCGCGCGCGTCTCGCCGAGGCCCTCGCCTTCGATGTCGTCCTTTCGACCGGCGGCGTCTCCGTCGGCCAGTTCGACCACGTTAAGGTCGTCCTCGACGAACTCGGGCTGCGCCAACTCTTCCATGGCGTGGCGCAGAGGCCGGGACGGCCCCTCAAGTTCGGTACCATCGGCGGCCGGCCAATTTTCGGACTCCCCGGAAATCCCGTATCGACCATGGTCTGCTTCTATCTTTATGCGCGGCCAGCGCTGCTCAAGATGGGCGGATTCGTACGGACCGGGCTGCCACGCGTCGCCGTAAAATGTGCGGCCGATATCGCCCTCGCGGCGAATCTTACGGAATTTGTGCGAGTCCGGCTGGATCGGCGCGAGGACGAAATCCTGGCGGCTACGACCGGACACCAGGGATCCGGCGTACTCAGTTCGCTCGCCCGTGCCGACGCGCTCCTGATCGGTCCGGCGGGTGCGAATCGGCTCAGAGCGGGCGATCACGCGATTGTGCTGCTGCTCGAGCCTGGTGCAGCAGGCGATACCGCTGCGTATTTCGAAGATCGCCCCCTCCACCACATGAACTGAATCCCGAGCGTTAGGAGCGCTCCGACGATCCCCGACAAGATGACTATCGTGCTGACCTTTAGATAAGGCTGCAGGAGCCATGGAATGATGTGTATGGTAATGACCTGTTCCAGATTGCTGCCGATAACATAGGCCAGCCATAAGATCAGTATTGTGGCTAACCAGAATTTCGGCTGCTTCCAGAACTCATACATCGTCATCCCTCCCCCCGCTGCATTGATGAAAGCTTGGATTGTCGAGGCCCCATTGTCAATGTGGAACGGCGCGCACCGGGATGCGACGGACGCTGCGCGGATGCGACGGACGTTTCGCGGGGGACGCGGCCAGCGTATAAGTCGGCGCGCAGCCCGCGTATAAATTAAAATGCACTTCAGAGTAGGGCAAGGATTCGATTTTCATCCGCTGGAAACCGGGCGCAAGCTCATCCTCGGCGGCATCGAGATCGATCATACGGCTGGCCTTCGTGGCCATTCCGATGCGGATGTCGCGGCGCATGCGCTTGCCAACGCAATCCTCGGCGCACTCGGCGACGGCGACCTCGGGCAGCACTTTCCCGATAGCGACCCTCTCTACCACGGCGCCGACAGCATTGCGTTGCTGCAATCCGTTTGGAAGCTCGCCACCGACCTCGGCTGGAATTTAGTCAACGCCGATATCACGATCGTTGCGGCACAGCCTAAGCTCGCGTCCCATCTGCCTCAGATGCGAACCCGTCTCGCTCTGGCGCTCGGCGTCGACGGGGCATTGTTGAATGTCAAGGCGTCGAATCCCGAGGGACTTGGCGCACTCGGCCGCGGCGAAGGGATGGCGTCAGCCGCCATCGTCATGCTCCAATCCGATTGAAATTGAAACTACCGGTATGGGCCTAATTTAAGACAGTGCCAAGCTGTCGGGGAGAGTTGTCGAGCAACGCCATGGCATTTATGTGAAGTACGGCATCATCGCGTGTAGTGGGCGGTTTGAGTTGCCGACGCAAAACTATTTGAGAAACGCCACCAGTTCATTTGGGTCGTCATCATGTGCAGATTTCTCTTGCACCCCCTCTACTTGTCCAAGGAGAGGGCAAGCTCGCAATGCGAGCGCGGGTGAGGTCTCTCCCTCTTACTCACTCGGCGACCTGAGCATCGCGACTTCAATCGTTGGCGAGACAATGATGGGGCGCCGGCGCCGTCCAAGTTATCCCATTACGACTGCGGCCAAAAGACGAATTCGATCTTGATCCCATCAGGATCCGTGAAGTAGACCGCGTAGTATCCCGGGAAGTACGGATATTCCGCCGGCGGGTCCAGGATTTGCGCTCCGATCTTCTTCAGGATCGCGTGAAGCTTCTCGACGTCGGCGCGATCCTCGGCATTGAACGCGATATGGTTCAACCCCGGCTGGTTACGATCGTGAGCCGCCGTCGGTATCGACGTTGCCGGCCGCAGCGTGACCGCTCCGTTTGGACTACCCCACGCGATCAGTGGTGTCTTCATCGATTGCTGAGTCGATTCCGGCACCGCGCCTCGCTCATAGCCCAAAAACCCTAGCACCTTGTCGTAAAACTCCACCGAGCGAGCCAAATCACTCGCCGTAAGCGCCAGATGACTAAGACCGCCGCGTGCCATCGTTTACCTCTTCATATTCCTGCGTACTTCTTCATATCTGTTTTCATGATTAGGCAGTGCCCTTACACTACTTCATGACCGCTGATACTACTTCATGTACGCTTATATCATGGAGCACCGCGCGACCGAATGTCCAATTATACGTTCAATCGCGCGGCCGAAATGCTGTACTCTTGCCGCTCTTACCGCGCGACCCACCCGCCGTCGATCGCCAGCGGATGCCCGGTCACGAATGATGCCCCATCCGAGAGCAACCACACGACGCCTTCGCCGATCTCTTCTGGCTTGCCCATTCGTGCAACCGGCTCAGCCGCGATAAAGTCCTGCTCGTTCATCCCACCACTATCGATCATACGGGCAACCATAGGGGTATTGATCAGTCCCGGGCAGACGCAATTGACTCGGATGTTCTTCTGCGCGAACTCGAGCGCCGCGGTCCTGGTCAACCCGATCACCCCATGCTTGGAGGCGTTGTAAGCGGACAGTCCCTCGACCGCGACTAGTCCCGCCGCCGAAGCGGTATTGACGATCGCGCCGCCGCCCTGCTTGAGCATGTGCGGAATTTCGTACTTCATGCAGAGCCACACGCCCTTCAGGTTGATTGCGATGATGCGGTCGAAATTCTCCTCGGTGGCCTCGACCGTATTCGCCATGCGCCCTTCGATGCCGGCGTTGTTGAAGGCGCAATCGATGCGCCCGTAAGTCTCGACGGTCTTGTTGACCATCATTTCGACTTGTCCAGAGTCCGATACGTCGGCGTGGATGAAGGACGCGTCGCCGCCGTTTTCCTTGATCAGCTTGACGGTGCGATCGCCGCCCTCGGGCACGTAATCGGCGATCATCACTTTGGCGCCTTCACGAGCCAGCACCAATGCGGTTGCGCGACCGATTCCCGATCCGCCGCCCGTCACCAGTGCGATTTTTCCCTGTACCTTTCCGGCCATGGTTAGTTCCCCTCGCTTCTGGAGACTGTCGGATTTTCCTTCAGCTATAACTGTCCGCGCCAATGCTCGACTGCTTTGATCGGCGGCTCGCTGAAATCGAGAAAAGCGAAAGTCTCTCCAAGGATAGTCTCAGGACTTTATGTTCACCGACGCCGCAAATTTGCAAATGGCCCGCAAAATATAAGTGCGACCAATCGTCGCCGGTGCCACGATTGCGCCTGTTCGGTTTTCCAGCCGCTTTACTGCCATTGCTTAACGGCCGAGCGATTATTCGTCGTCGGTGTCACCGCCGCCGCCATCGCCGATATCGCCGTTACTCTCGATTTCGTTGACGGCCTCCTCGAACTCCGGACCGGCAAATTCATCGCCCATTTCGCGGCCCATTTTACGCATCGCGCGCGCGAGGCTCTTGGGATCATTTTCGTCGAGATCGCCAAGCGCCGACGGATCGGCGATCGCATCCATGCGCGCCTCTTCGCTGCGCGGCATCGCGAATCGCGACATCAGTCTGCGCATCCGGGTGGCCCCGCAATGTTCGCATTTGGCGTCAACTTTCTCGCTCACGCGCAAGGTTAGTATGCTGCTGCGCCGATGACATTTTTCGCATTCGTATTCGTAAATCGGCATCGTCATTCCCTTGTCTGATTTCGCCGTATGAGGGCACGCCAGATTCGATTTATGCGCGGGCTGATAGAGTTGTGCAATACGAACCCCAAGAAACCCATCAGATGAAATCGATGCGAGGGCCACGCCTGCGACACGAAGTTCTGGTCACTCTGAGCTCTTACGCGGGCGCCTGATTAATTGCGGTTGGGGTTGGCTCTTGACGCGGACGCTTGATTACTTGATTGGCCTCGTCATATTGGTCACCGTCGTGATCCATATGGCTATCGATCATCGCCCGCCCCTCACGCCAGACAGGGGACCAGAGTTCCATCAAAGCGGACTGCGGTCACGGTCGCGCCGATGGCTCTATCTGTCCCGGGCCCCACTGGATTTCGATCCGGCGCCGATATCTTGAACCGCGATTCCATGCTGAAGGCCATCGTGGCAGCTCCCCATGCATGAGCTGCGATTGATGTGGCGCAATACGCGGATGGTCGTGTTTTGCGCGATTTCGGCGGCGCTCTATGCGGCGGTGCTGGTGCCGTTCAAGGTGGTGCCGCTGATTCCTGGCGTTACCGAGTTGCGTCCTGCCAACGCGATTCCGGTTGTGTGCTCGTTCCTGTTCGGGCCCGCGGCCGCCTGGGGCTCAGCGATCGGAAACATGATCGGCGACTTCTTCGGCGGTGTCGGCCCGGGCGATATCTTTGGGTTCTTTGCCAATCTCTTTTACGGCTATATCCCATACAAAGCGTGGAGCATCGTCGCGAACGGCCAAAGCCCAATCAGTCGCTCGCCGATCAACCTCGCGAAATATGTTGCGGTCTGCTTTGCCGCAAGCGTGCTCTGCGCCGATCTCGTAGGATGGGGCGACAACCTGCTCGGCTTTCGTCCTTTCAGCATCCTGGGCAACGTCATCATCTTGAACAATATGATCTCGGCGCTCTTTCTTTCGCCGCTGATTCTGATCGGCGTCTATCCGCGGGTGCGCGCGGGCCGCATGCTCTATCGTGACGTGATGCCCGAGCTCGAGGATCGGTCGCGGGCGCGGCAGATCGCCGGGCTCGCGATCCTGGTCGTGGGTGAGGCGGGGGCGTGGGTGCTTGGTAATTTGATCTCGACCGGCTACTGGATTCCATCGTTCCTGCCAGCGAGTTTCGCACAGCCACCCTATGACAAATCGATCTTAGTGTTGGTCAGTCCGCTGATTGTCTGCGCGGTGACCGGGACCTTGATGATGTGATGCCGCGCGAACCCGCACAGATCACGACCAACGTTGCAGCGGCGCTCGAAGGCGTCAGCTTTACCTATGCCGGTAGTGATCGCCCCGCCCTCAGCCAGGTGCGCTTCGAACTGCGGCCGGGCGAGATGGTTGGAATTATGGGGGCGTCTGGCGCCGGCAAATCGACCCTGGCGAAATGCCTGAACCGAATCGTGCCGCGTTTTGAAGACGGCAGTTTTGGTGGGGTGGTGCGAATTGGCGGGCGTGCGCTCGACGGCGAACGAGTATGCGATGTCGCTTCGATGGTCGGGATGGTGTTTCAGGATTTCGAGGCGCAACTGTTCTCCACCAACGTCGCTCATGAAGTCGCGTTCGCGATGGAGCAGATTGGCATGCCGCGCGAGGAGATCGCGGCGCGCATTGGGCCGGCGCTCGAGGCGGTCGGGCTTGCGGGCTTCGACGATCGCGACCCAACCTCGCTCTCCGGCGGTGAGAAGCAGCGGCTCGCGATCGCCTCCGTGCTCGCGCTCAGGCCGGGCGTGGTGGTGCTCGACGAACCGACCAGCGATCTTGATCCCGAGGGCAAGGCGGAAGTGTTCGCGCTGATTCGCCAGATGCGGGCGCAGGGTCTCAGTCTCATCGTGATCGAGCACGAGGCGGAGGAGTTGCGCAACTGCGATCGAATCGTGCTTCTGCGCGAAGGGGAAATTATCGCGGACGGGCGCCCCGCCGAAGTAATGATCCAGCGCAAGCTCCTGGAGGAGTGCGGCGTGCATCCGCCCGACATCAACCGCGTCATGAATCTGCTCGGCATCGACCGGCACGCGGGATCGGTCGACGAAGCCGAGGCGATCATTCGTGCGCGCTTTCCGCATCTGCCGGCGGCGCAGGAAGGGACGGAAGCGATCGCCGATCCCGCGTCATTGCCGCGTGCAACGATTGAACATCAGCCACCGCTACTGCGCGTCGATCATTTGAGTTTCGCCTATCCCTTTGGGCCGCGCGTGCTGGACGATGTCTGCCTCGGCATCGCGGCCGGTGAGTTCATTGCGATTATCGGGCAGAACGGATCAGGCAAGACCACGCTGGCCAAGCACCTGGTCGGACTGCTCGCGGCGGATGACGGCAAAATCATCATAGGTGGACGCGATCGATCGACACTGCATCCCGCTGAGACCGCGCAGGAGGTGGGATACGTATTTCAGAATCCTGACCATCAGATATTTGCCGCGACGGTGGCCGATGAAGTTGCGTTCGGCCCGCGTAACTTCGGCCTCGACGACGCCGAGATCGCGCGCCGCTCCGAAGAGGTTCTGAGCGCCGTCAACCTGACCGCCGAACGCGATCGCGATCCGTTCCTGTTGAGCAAGGGCGAACGCCAACGGCTTGCGGTGGCGAGCGTGCTCGCATTGCGGCCACGCCTACTGATTCTCGATGAGCCGACGACCGGTCTCGACTATCGCGAGCAGCGGCGCATGATGGGACTGATAAGCGAGCTCAATCGCAGTGGCATCGCCATCGTGATGATCACGCACACGCCCTGGCTCATCGCTGAATACGCGCGCCGGGTGGTGCTGATGCGCAAGGGCAGCGTGATGTTTGATGGCGGCGTGCGTGAATTCTTTGCCCATGATGAAGCGCTCGCGAACTCGTCGTTCCGGCCCCCCGAGGCGACTATCCTGGGCCGCCGCTTCGGCCGGTCGGCGCTCCGTCCCGAAGAACTCGCGACGTGGATCAAGGATAGCGCCTGATGCCGATTTATCTTTACCTCGACCGCGGCAGTATCGTTCATCGCCTGAATCCGACCGTGAAGGTGTTCGCGCTGTTCATCATGTTCTGGTCGGTGTACTGGGTGGACCATCCGCTAGCCCTCCTGCCGCTCGGATTGCTGCTGGTCGCGATGGCGCAATTGACTCATTCGTGGCCGAACTTTTACCGCCTGCGCTGGCTCTTCATCCTGCTGATCTTCTTCACCACGCTCGCCTGGATGGTTTTCTATCGCAAGGGGCCGCCGCTGATTAACACCCGCATCATTCATCTGAGCCGGGCATCGTTGATCTTCGGCTTCGGGCGCGGGTTGAAGCTCGCGGAACTGCTCGCGACTTCGGTGCTGTTCCTCTCGACCACCAAGGTCGAGGAATTCACCGCGGGCTTGCAACGCCTCGGCGTGCCCTATCGGGTGGGCTTTGCGATTACGCTCTCTTTCAGATTGGTGCCGCTGTTTATCGACTCGGCGCTGACGGTCGTGCAGGCGCAGAGCCTGCGCGGCTACGAGTTCAATCGCGGCGGTCCGCTCGAGCGCGTCAAGCGTTACGTCCCGGTCGTCATACCGGTTTTCATGGGCGCGCTGCGCAAGGCCAACAACATGGCGATGGCGCTCGAAGCCCGCGGCTTTGGTGTTAGCGCAACGCCGACCAGCTACATTGACTATCCCATTCGCACGCGCGACCGCATCGCATTCGCGGCGCTGACCGGGCTCGCCATCGTTTATTTTCTGATCTATTACACTGGCTACGGTGACATCTCAGTGAAGTAATTTGATGGTGGCCAAGCGACGGCGTGTGATTCAGCTTTTAGAGAGCTGATCTGTCCGCTTTATCAGATCGTTCCTGGCGAGGTCGCGCTGGGTACTCAACTTTTGATACTCGTCTGCAGGCATTTTGCTAGCGGACGCGCTCTCGCATTCTTCGAGTTTCTGCAAGAAGGCATGCATGAGCGTTAGCGTGCGAGGGTCCTTTTGGCCGATCAACTCGGATAGTTCTTGTTCGCTTTGAAGATGATCTCGAGGGATTCCGATCTGAGCAGCAACAGCGATCACGATGAAGAGTCGGCATTGTTCGATGTTTGTACTTAAGAACATACGACACAACTAGCCCAAGGGGTGCGGTCTATACCAACATAACTTTGAGACTGGAGCGTTACGGCGGATGCGTGCTAGCGTAAATGGGAATTTACCGAGCGAGGCTGAATCGAGCGATGCTCTTCGTAATTATCGGTCACGACGGTCCCAACGGTGCGGCGCTGCGGCCCTCGGTACGGCCGGCGCATCTGGAAAACCTGAAGCCCTTGGTCGATGCCGGCAAAGTAGTCGTGGGCGGTCCCTTCACCGACGGCAGCGGCAGCCTGATCGTTGCCGATTTCGAGAGCGAGGCTGCAGCCAAGGCCTTCGCGGATAGCGATCCATACGTTACACAAGGCGTATTCGAACGCGTCGAAATCAAACCATTTCGCCAGGTCGTACCCTGACTGCGGCCTCGCGGCGGAGCACTGATGGCGGGAGCATTATCGAGCCTCAAGATCGTCGAAATCGGTGAGATGGCTTCGGCGCCGTACGCGTCGAAGCTGATGGCCGATATGGGCGCCGAAGTGATCAAGGTCGAGCGCCCCGGCGCCGGCGACCCCGCGCGCGTGCGGGGCCCCTTTCCCGGTGGCCAGCCGCATCCCGAGAAGAGCGGGCTGTTTCTCTATCTCAACTCCAACAAGCTCGGCGTCACGCTCGATATCGCGCGTCCCGAAGGCTTCGAGCTTCTGGAGAAACTCGTCGCGCAGGCCGATGTCCTGATTCACAACGTATGGCCACCCGATATGGACCGGGTAGGGCTCAACTTTGAACGCCTCGCCAAGGTCAACCCGCGCCTTGTGATGACTTCGATCACGCCCTACGGCTTGACCGGGCCCAATCGCAATTTGCGCGCCGAGGATCTCACGGTGTGGTCGGCGGGCGGAGTCTGCGTGCTCAACGGTGGCGGCCCGGCTCATCCGGAAATGCCCCCGCTCAAGACCTTTGGCCACCAGTCTGGATATCAGGGCGGCGTTCACGGTGCGGTCGCCACGATGGGCGCGGTGATGGCGCAGTTGCGTGACGGCGCGGGTCAGCACGTCGATGTCTCGTGCCAGGAGTCGCTCGCGTCGCAACTTGAACTCACGTTCGAGTACTGGCCGTACATGAAATTGATCGCGACGCGTCTGGGCACGAAACCGATTCAGCCGCTTGAAGCAATGCAATGCAAGGACGGCTGGATTTACGTCTGCTGCGTTGAAGAGCACCAGTGGAAGTCGTTCGTTGACGTGATGGGCAATCCGGAATGGGCCGGCGAGGAAATCTTTGCCGACCGCCTCAAACGCGCTGAGAACTGGGACGCTTTGGTGGTTTTCCTTGAGGAATACCTCAAAGATCAAACTGTACTGGACCTCTACAAAAAGGTGCAGGCGCGGCGAGTTCCGTTCGCGCCGGTCTCGACCATGGGCGACCTTCTCAATTCAGAGCATTTGAAGGCGCGCGGCTTTTTCGTCGAGATCGCGCATCCTGTAGCCGGTACGCATAAGTATCCTGGCGCCCCGCTCAAGTATGGCGCGACGCCGTGGGAAATCCGCCTGCCGGCCCCGACCCTCGGGCAACATAATAGCGAAATCTTCGGTCAGCGGCTGGGCCTGACCGCCGCACGGCTCGACGAACTCAAGCGCACGGGTGTGATTTAAATGGCTAGGCCACCGCTCGACGGCATTCGCATTACAGACTTCACCTGGGTGTGGGCAGGCCCTTATTGCACGCTGCAACTGGCACATCTGGGCGCCGATGTCATCCGCATCGAGACCAGAACGCGGCCGTGCATCACGCGCCTACTGCCGCCGTGGCCGGATCGGAAGCCCGGTGGACTCAATCGCTCTGGCTATTTCAACCAGTACAGCCAAGGCAAGCGATCGATCACGCTCAACTTTAAGGACCCCGAGGCGCACGAGGTTGCGCGCCGGCTGATCGCGAAGAGCGATGTCGTCATCAACAACTTCGCGCACGGCGTGATGGACAAGCTCGGATTCGGCTACGACGACCTCCGGAAGATCAAGTCCGACATCATCGCGCTTTCGCTCACTGGCTATGGTGACACGGGACCTTACCAGGATTACGTCGCCTATGGTCCGGCCCAGGTGCCGCTGTCGGGGCTGTCGGCGCTGACCGGGTATCGCGACTGGCCGCCGATGCATGCCGGCTTCAGTTACGCCGATCCCAATGGCGGCGTGCACGGTGCGTTTGCGATTCTGACTGCGCTGTATCATCGCGCCAAGACCGGCCAGGGCCAGTACATCGACATGAGCCAGTGGGAGTGCGCGATGGATATGCTCGCCGAGGGTATCCTCGAATACACCATGAACGGGCGCGAGCCAGAGCGTATCGGTAATGAAGATCCTCTAATGGCGCCGCACGGGATCTATCGCTGTGTCGATCGTCCGGAAAAAGTGATGGGCACAGTGGTCGATCAGTTCGTTGCGATTGCGGTCGCCGGCGACGTCGAATTTGGGCGCTTCGTGGCCGCGATTGGCAAGCCGCAACTCGGCGATGACGCGAAGTTTGCGACCCTCAAGGCCCGCAAGGCCAACGAGGCCGAGCTCAATCGCATCGTCGAGGAGTGGACCATGACCCGCACCGCGGTCGAGGTCGCGCGAGTTCTCCAAGAGTCGGGTGTTGCCGCGGCAGTCGTCGCGGACAACAAATTTCTTTCCGAAGAGGACCCGCATCTCAAAGACCGTAACTACTTCGTGTATAATGAGCATCCCGAGATCGGAGCCTTGCAGCATTGTGGCATACCGTGGAAGTTGAGCCGGACTGAAACCTCGGTGCGATCGGCGGCGCCATGCATCGGACAGCACACCGATGAAGTGCTCACGCAGGTCCTCGGCTACAGTGCCAGCGAAGTCGCGAAGCTCCGCACGCAAGGCGCGCTCGAGTAACACAAAGGCTTTTTTACAAAACAAACTCAAATTGTCTCGGCGGATAAAGGCTTTTCTGAAAAATAAGGTCAATTTTCCATCGAAATAACCCGATTTAACCGCCGATCCGGAGCCTGTTATGGCTGAATTTGAAGTTTTACTTAATAATTTGATGTTCACCGAAGGGCCGCGCTGGCATGACGGGAAGCTCTTCTTCTCCGATATGCATGCCCACAAAGTCCTGTCCGTCGATCTCGATGGAAAATCGCAGACTGTCGCGGAAGTACCCGCTTGGCCCTCGGGACTGGGCTGGCTGCCGGACGGCCGCCTGCTGATCGTCTCGATGACCGATCGCAAAGTGCTGCGCCAGGACCCGGACGGACTCAAGACCCACGCCGACCTCAGCCAGCTCGCGTCATACCATTGCAATGACATGGTGACCGACGGCAAAGGCCGCTGCTACGTCGGGAACTTCGGTTACGACCTGCTGACCGACGCGGCAAAGAAGCCTGCCGAACTCGTGCTGGTGAATCCCAACGGCACTGCACGCGTCGCCGCGACCGGCCTCGATTTTCCCAATGGCACCGTGATCACGCCCGACGGCAAGACCCTGGTGGTCGGCGAATCAATGGGCCATCAACTGACCGCGTTCGATATCCAAAGCGACGGCTCACTGACCAATCGCCGCATCTGGGCCAACCTGGGTGAGGGCACGGTTCCCGACGGTATCGCGCTCGATGCCGAGGGCGCCATCTGGGTCGCGTCGCCGATGACGTTCGAGTTGCTCCAAGTGCGCGAAGGTGGCGAGGTGGCAGAGCGGCTCAAGTTCGACACCATGCCGATTGCCTGCGCGCTCGGCGGTCCGGGACGCCGCACCCTGTTCATGCTGACCTCCGACAGCATCAATCCGACGAATGCCGCGCGAAGAAAGCCTCCAAAATCTGGATCAAGGAAGTGGCGGTAGCCGGCGCCGGATGGCCATAATAGATTGGCGGAGGCGCACGAGGCCGTCTGCCATTTTTACAGGGATTCTTAAGAGGGCGAACGAGTGCCATCGAGCGTGACCGCAATCACCAATGCCGACATTTTCGCCGACCGCCGCCGGCGCTTCCTCAACGCTATTGGCTCTGGCGCGATCGCGATCATTCCTTCTGCGCCGGTCGCCGTCCGCTCGGGCGACGTCGAGTTCATCTACCGCCAGGACAATGATTTCTACTATTTGACAGGTTTCGCGGAGCCCGAGTCGGTCGCGCTGTTCGCACCGGATGAGAAAGAGCCGTTCACGTTGTTCGTGCGTGCACGCGATAAGGAACGCGAGACCTGGACCGGCCGCCGCGCTGGAATTGAGGGTGCGGTCGCCGACTATGGCGCCAACCGCGCCTATACCATCGACGAACTTGACGGTGTCCTCCGCCGCCATCTCGACAAGGTCGATCGCGTCTACTATCCGCTCGGCGCGAACGAGCGGATGAACGCACGCATCCTGGAATTGCTGCGCGCCGCGCAGGCGATGCGTCCGCGGCTCGGCACGGGACCGCACGTGCTGCTCGATCCCCGCGAAGTGATTCACGAGGAGCGGCTGCGCAAACGCCCTGAAGAACTCACCGCCATGCGCGACGCGATTGCGATTTCGGCCGAGGCTCACAAAGCCGCGATGCGCACGGCACGCGGCGGCATGATGGAATGGCAGGTCGAGGCCACCGTCGATTACGCCTTCCGCTCACGCGGCGCCGCAGGCCCGAGCTACCCGTCGATCATCGCGTCGGGACCGAACGCCGCTACCCTCCACTACATCAACAACGATCGCGCGATGCGCACCGGCGAGTTGCTGCTGATCGACGCCGGATGCGAGTACGGCTTTTACGCCTCCGATGTCACCCGCACCTTTCCTATCGGCGCACGATTCACCCCGCTCCAGCGCGATCTCTACGAAATCGTCCTTGAAGCGCAGCGTATGGGTATCGAGGCGATCAAGCCCGGAATCAAATTCGACGATCCGCACGACGCCGCGGTGCGCGTCCTGGTCGAAGGCATGTGCCGCGTCGGGCTGGTGAAAGGCCCGGTCGAGGAAGCTCTGCACACCGGCGCGTGGCGGCGCTTCTATATGCATCGCACCAGCCATTGGCTTGGGATGGACGTTCACGATGTCGGGCTTTATCGCGTGGGCGGTGAATCGCGCACGCTCGAACCCGGCATGGTGCTCACGGTCGAGCCGGGGATTTACATTGCGCCCGACGACACCGAGGCGCCCGAAGAATTTCGCGGTATCGGCATTCGAATCGAGGACGACATCCTCGTCACTTCCGATGGATACGACGTGATGACCGCGGCAGTGCCAAAGTCGGTCGCCGACATCGAGGCCTTGACCACCTCCGACGAGTAGGCGCGAGTCGCTCGTACTCAGCAGAAGCGGCTGAAAGAAATGAGCTATTGTGAGCGTGTCGGCTAGCGGCGGTGGTGTTCTATCGCTGATTCACGAACTTACAGTTCGAGCGCGCTGGCGGTCCCGACGATAGTCTTGGTGCCGTCGGCCTTCTCGCACCAGACCTCAACCACGGCGCGTGTGCGCTTACCCTCGGGACGGCGTTCAATGATGCGTCCGTGCGGTCCCGAAATCTCGTCCACCCACAACACGTTGACCAGGCGCAGGTCGAATTTGCCGCCCATCATGAAGCCCAACCCAAAGCGATGAGTCATCATCTCGGCAATCAGGCAGACCGACCACATGCCTTGCACAACGATGTCAGGGAAGCCGAGTTTGTGCGCCGCTTCCGCATTGGTGTGGTAGCTGACGCCCGGACCCGAGAACGCCATGCACATGGCTTGCGAAATCGGACGCGATGGTGCGGCAATCGCCTCGCCACCGCGATCGCCAACCTTGAACACGCGGATGGAGGACTTCTCGCGTTCGCGATCGACCGCGTAACCGCCGCCCTCCCCTTGGGCAATCAGGAAGCTCTGATGGGTACGGCTGCGTTGCACGATGCGCCCGTCGGCACCCATCAGGATCACTTCGTTGACCACGTACTCGCGATCGCGTTTGGCGTAACGCTCGACCACCACCGACCGCGAATGCACGGTCTCGCCAGCGCGAATCGGTGAGAATCCTTCCCATTCCTGACGCGCGTGGAGATTGCCGAATACGTTCGGCAGATACCAGTCGAAGGTGCGGAAGACTGCCGAATGCACCACCAGCGCCGGCGCTACCAGGTAGCCGAGCGGAGACCCGCCTCGATACCACGGATGATCGTCGCCAGTGGCCGCAATATAGTTCTCGATCGCGTCCGCCGAGATTTCGTACTCGGTGCCGCCGAAATCGCGCCCGACGTAAACTTCCTTCGCCTCGAATAATTCTGTCGCCATCGATGCTGCTCACCAAATCTGAGTATACCCTTGAATACCGGTCGCGGACTCGGCTGCCGTTACGGACGCGACTTTACCTTTACCGCGAATCGTTCGTCGAATTTCGCGCGCGGAACGATCGCCCGCAGATGCGTACCGGTGCCGATCTCTTCTTTCTCGTCGACCGCCCGCACGTTGAACTCGATTCGCCGGCCGTCGGATTTCGTGACTTCCGCTTCGGCGCGCACCTTCCATCCTTCCGGCGTCGCGGCCGTATGCGTTACGTTGACGATCGCACCGACGGTCATCTCGCCCGGCTCCAGATAGTCTTTGAGCGCATCAATCGCCGCCATCTCCATCGCCAGGCTCATCATAGCGGTGGCGAGCACCGGCGGCAGCGAAGGCTCCATCGTGCCCGCGAGGTCCTTGCTCTGGACAATAAATTCGTAAGTTCCCTTGGTTCCGACCGGTACTGGACGCATGAATGATTCCCGCCTGGCCTCATTGGCGCGAAAGCTCTGCGGGCCCGCGCCGCAGCCCCATCGCGTCGAGTTTTTTGATTACCCATTCAATCCGGTCGTTGCCCCAAAAGGGCTCGCCGGCGACGATAAGAGTCGGCACGCCGAAGACGCCGTCGCGGTCGGCCTCTTCAAGTGCGAGCGCGAGATCGGCAACGCCGTCAGCCGCCGCGTAACGCGCGAAATCTTCCGCATCGAGTCCGCATTCGCGCAGGACCACCGCGACCGCCGCGGGATCTTCGAGATCGAGTTCGCGCCTGAAGAAGCGCTCGAATATCCGCGGCGCATACTCACGGAAGCGTCCATGGCGATCGGCATAAAGTCCGCTCATCATCGCCAGCCGCGAGTCGAACAGCTTCTGCGGTCCGCGGATGATTAGGCCGCGATCGTTGGCGAAGCGGCGCGCGTCGGCATAGAGGTAGCGCACCTTGTTCCAGTCATGCGGTTGGCGCTGATCCAGCTCACCGCCATAGGCGGCGCGTGGCTCGAAGTCGCGCGGGATAAAACGCAGGCTCACTCGATGTGAATGTTCAAGCCCAAGCGCCGGATCGAGCGCGAGATAGGTGAACGGACTCTTGAAATCGTAATAGAATTTTACTGTTGCGCTGGCGGCGTCCATCGGAGCTTCCGCCTTCTGAGATAGCTCAAATTGGTGCGGCGCAAAAGCGCTCCGCCAAATCAAGCGCCGGCGGACTCGTGCGTCCGTGTCCGGCTAGTGTCCCTCGTCCAATGCTATAGAGCAAATCCCGCGTCGGCTGACGCTTAGCCCGGCGGTTTAACCACCGCGGCTTCGGGCGCGATATCGGGTGATTGGTGCAGCAAGCGCTCGAAAGTAGCGAGGAGCTTCGCGCGATCGAACGGCTTGACAATGAAATCGTCGCACCCCGCCGCCAGCGCCTGATCGCCGTTTGCGGTCATCGCTTGCGCGGTCAGAGCGACGATCGGCGTTGTGTGAAAACGCTCAAGATTGCGCAGGGAGCGCGTGAGTTTGAGTCCGTCTTCGGTGCCGCTCAATCCCAGATCCATCAGGATAATATCGATCGTTCCATGGTAAATCTCGATTTGCCGGTACACCTCAGCCGGCGACGCCGCGGTCAACATCCGGTAACGATTCTTCATCATCGCGCGCATCATTATCTGCTTGTCGGGATCGTCCTCGACAACTAGTAACATTGGCTTATTCGAAGGTTGGTACAGTCGCGTGACCTGGGACTTTGCGGCATCGGTCGAACCACCTGCAACAACCGCCGCCTCGGCCTTCGCGAAATGAATCGTGAAGGTCGATCCTGCGCCCTTTTCACTGCGCACCGTCAGCTTGGCGCTGTTCAATTCCAGATAGCGCCGGGTCAGCGCGAGTCCCAGTCCAGCCCCCTCGAAGCGGCGTGACATGCCGCAATCCTCCTGCGAAAACGGCTCCAGCAGATGCAGTTGAAAGGCAGCTTCGATGCCGATTCCAGTGTCCGTCACGTTTAGGCACAGCGTCTCGCTGGCGTCGCGATGCAGGCGAATCGTCGCACTGCCGTGTTCGGTGAACTTGATCGCGTTCTCCAGCAGATTGCGCAGCGCCTGGGTCAGGCAGTATTCGTCGAAGGCGATCGTTTCCGCTTCGTCGTCGAATTCGAACGCTAAGGTTAAGCCCTTCTCCAAGACCTGCGGCATCATCTCGGCGATTAGCCGCTGGATCAGCGGTACCGGTTCGATGGTCTGCGGATTGACCGCGAAAGAGCGTGATTCGAGCTTCGAGTAGTCCAGTACCGCGTTCAGCATGTGGAGCAGCCGTTTGCAGGCGCGCGTCACCGCCTCCACGCATTCCGACTGGCTGAAGTCGCCGATCTCTGCGAGATGCTCTCCAATCAGATCATTGTAGCCGAGGATGATGTTCAAAGGTGTACGGAATTCGTGGCTTATGTTGGCTAGGAAAGCGGATTTGAGCCGCGACGATTCGAGCGCCGCATCGCGCGCGCCAGCCAGTTCCATCTCGTCGCGCTTGCGCGCCGAGATGTCGCGTATATTGAGCAGAACGCCGGGAGCGCCGCCGATATCCGCCATCGCGCGCATCCCCACCTCGCACTCAAAATAGGTCCCGTCAGCCCGTCGCACGCGCAGTTCATCGCTCACCGCAATCCCAGGCCGTGCGAGTGCCTCCTCAAACACGCGAGCGCGAATCGAGATGTCGTCGGGATGCGCCAAATGAAAGGCCGTGCGTCCAATCATCTGCTCCTTCGTTCGCCCGAACATGGCCTCGCCCGAACCGCTCACGAAGCGAATCTTTCCTTTGGGATCGAGCACCGCGATGGCGTCGCTCGAGCTTTCGATCACGGTCCGCAGATACTCCTCGTTGTGCCGCAGGCGCTCCTCGGTCCGGGTTCGTTCGATTGCGCTCGCTAGTATATTGGCAATCGCCTGCATGAAGTTGATGTCATCGTGGGAGAACATTCGCGGCTTGCGCGTAAATGCCGCGACCACGCCGAGCGCCACGCCCCTGGATTTGATCGCGACCGAGATTCCGCCGCGTGCGCCATAAGTGATTAATGCCGGGTGCGCCCGAAACCGGGTTTCGGTCAGAAGGTCCTCGCTGATAACCGGTTCGCCGGAAAACAGGGTATAACCCGAGAGCGAATCCGTGCCTCCCAGCATTTTCATGCCCACGTATTGTGCGGGTTTGGGATCCGAAATCGCCATCAGCGTGAGGTTGTGGCCATTCGCATCAATCTCCATTACACCGGTTACGTCCGCCTTGAGCCCAGCAGTCGAAACCATGGTGGCCTGGGTCATCAATTCCGTGAGCCCGCCGCCGTCGAGTGAACTCGCGCCGAGCTTTGTTATCAATTCTTGTTGGCTTAGGCGTGCCTGAAGTTCCTGATGCGTGCTGCCGCTCGCGCTGATGGCGCGAACTATGCACGCAAAACCGCAATGATTTCCAGCCGTATCGTGGACCACGGTGATTACGACATCGGCCCAGAAAGTAGATCCGTCATGGCGCCGGCGCAGCGCCTGCTCTTCGAAACGGCCCTGCGCTATAGTGGATGCCAACGCCCGTGCGGGGCGGCCCTCCGCCGCCTCGGCATCGGCATAGAGGCAGGAGAAATTGCGCCCAAGAATCTGATCGGCACTGTAACCACAGGCGTGCCCCGCCTGTGCGTTCCAGGTGACGATACGGCCCGTTTGATCGAGCGTGAAAACGCCAAGCTCGCACGCCGCCTCGTGAATTTGCCAAAGACGCGACGCGACCCGGTCCAGCCGCCCGGAAGCAGCGTGCCGTTGAGATGATGCACCACCGCTGGCCGCCGGATTCCCTGATTTTGTCACGCGGCCTCCCTTCGGGATCGTTGTCGGCGTCTCCAGATAGCCCGCCGCCTCAAGACCAAAAGGGCAGCCCCAATTAGCCTGACGAACTCGACGGATCGCAGCTCTTCTGATAGATGCTCTGCAATGCCAATGCCATCATCTACTTGCGTGTGAATGAGTTGAGTTTGATTGATAACGTCACCTTAGCTTGCCAGAGACCATCTCATCTGCCGGAGAACATCAATGCCATTTAATGCCGCGATGCCAAAATCCTCTCGTGGCTGACACATGTTGTAGCAATTTCAATCTAGGTGGCGCTACCTATGACCGATTATAGGACGCCCCAGTCATACGGACCGATCTCCCTCAATCTCCCCGCTCTTGACATGGCAACTGCTTAAGGGCTCGATTTGTATTCCGGTCTTCGGAATCGCACCTACCCTGAATAGGGACCAGACTACCGGTGTGGGCGCCGCTTCATGACGGGCGCCCGGATTAGAAGGCCGGCGCTGGAAGGCGAATCCGATGGAGGACGAATGATCATGGCTTTGCGACTACCCACCGCCGATGACCTGCAAAAGCTGGCGGCTTCAAGTCATTTCAGGCTGAGCCCCGAAGAACTGGCCGATTTCCAGGCGCTGATGCCGGCGATGTTCGCGACCCTGGACGCACTCGATCGGATGCCGCTGGCGGCGGCACCGTTGAAGTACCCGGAGCGCGACCCGGGCTCGCGTCCCGATCTCAAAAGCGATCCGTTCAATGCGATCATAAGGCACTGTACGGTCAGAGGTGCAGCCACCGGCAAGCTGGCAGGTAAGCGGATCGGCATCAAAGACAATATCTCGGTGGCTGGTGTGCCGATGACCTGCGGATCGTCAGTGATGGAAGGTTACGTGCCTGACGCCGACGCCACGCTGGTCACGCGCATCCTCGATGCGGGTGGAAAGATCGTCGCGAAGCTCAACCTCGACAATTTCGCCTTTGCAGGTGCCGGTGATACCAGCTCGTTCGGGCCGACGCGCAATCCCCACAACTCTGATTATCTCGCGGGCGGCTCGTCGGGTGGATCGGGCGCCGCGCTTTACTACGACGATATCGACATCACGGTAGGCGGCGACCAGGGCGGCTCGATTCGCATTCCATCGTCATGGTGCGGCGTGGTGGGACTCAAGCCGACTCACAGCCTGGTGCCGTATACCGGCTGCATTGGTATCGACCCAACTTTCGATCATGCGGGTCCGATGGGCCGCACAGTCGCCGATGTGGCGCTGCTGCTCGAAGTGATCGCGGGACAGGACCCGGATGATCCGCGTCAACATGGCGGAGTCAAAGTCCAGCACTACACCGACGCGCTTGGCAAAGATCTCAAGGGTGTGCGCATCGCGATAGTGCGTGAAGGTTTCGGCGGTCCGGTCTCGGAGCCTGACGTGGACAGCGCGGTGCAGCGCGCGCTTGGCTCAATGCGGGAGCGCGGTGCCGAGGTCGAAGAGGCCTCGATTCCGATGCATCGCGAGGGTGATCGCGTAGCGTGGGGCCTGATGGCAGAAGGGGCGTCGGCGCTCTTCGCGGCCCACGGCGTCGGATATCATTTCAAGGGCGCGTACGACGCCGGCTTCGGCGACGCGTTCGGACGTTTTCGTAAGGAGCGAGGCGACGACCTGCCGCCGACGGTGAAGCTGGTATCTCTAGTCGGCGGCTACCTTAATAGTCATTATCATGGACGGCTCTACGCGAAGGCGCAGCATCTGCGTGGAACGTTGCGTACCGCCTACGACGCGGTGCTCGCCAACTTCGACGCTCTCGCGATGCCGACAACTCCGATGAAGGCGCATCGCTACCGGCCGAATCTGCGTCCCGGCGAGTTGATCTCGCACGGATGGAACATGCTCGGCAATACCGCTCCCTTCAACATGACGGGCCATCCTTCGATGAGCGTGCCGTGCGGGAAATCGGACGGGCTGCCGGTCGGCCTGATGTTGACCGGAAAGCATTTCGATGAGATGGCGCTGATTCGAATCGCGGACGCGTTCGAGCGCAGCGGCAATGGGCAGGGGTAGCCGTTGAAATTGTTCACCCTCTGAACGCGAAAGGGGATGCCACTTGGCGGCGAATCAACTTAAATAGCGTTAAATCAAGTCAAATGAATGTATTTAAATGAACTAAAATGAACTCACATGAACTCACACAAATTGAGATGACCTCCAGTAAGCTTATACGAGTCTCGGTGACTGACATTCGTCAATATATAAGTCACACTGATAAGACTTACATAGTCGTCTCAGGCGCGAGTGTAGTTTGCTTTAGAACTGCACCTGCGCTCCAAATTAAATTCAAATGACTAATACAAATAACTAACATGAATGGCTAATGGAAATGGCTAATATGAACGATCCGGCGGGCATAACCGGTTATCATGCGCATATCTACTATAATGAGGCCTCGCGCGAACGCGCTGGGCGCATCCGCGAATTTATTGAAGGTAACTTCAAGGTGGTGATGGGGCGGTGGCGCGATATGCCGGTCGGACCGCATCCGCAGGCGATGTACCAGGTGGCGTTCGGAACCGATGAATTTCCGCGACTGGTGCCGTGGCTGATGCTCAACCGCGATGGCTTGACGGTGCTGGTGCATCCAGAGACCGGGGACGCCTATACCGACCATGCGGTGAATCCGTTGTGGCTCGGGGAGAAGCTGCAACTTAAGGTCGAGATGCTACGCAACCTATCCAAAGGATGATGTTCATTGACTTAGGTCAATTTTCACACGCATCAAGCCCTAAATATGTTTATCAAAATAAGACTTTGAACGCATTTGGGAAGCAGACTGCGGGAAAACGGGAAGCAAGAAGTGATACTCAAGACGTCTGACGTCATAGCGCTCGTTTCGGCGGCGGTGGCAGGTCTTTCACTGGTTATCGCCATTTTGGCGAACAGATCTCAGGGACGAATCGCGACAAGCGGTTTCCAGTCAGCCCAAAGGTTTAAATTGGATACCGCGGAACTCCTTGCAGCCCTTCGCGGTATTATGATTAAGGCAGCTTTATACACTCAACAGGATCCTGCGCTTCGAGAGAATCAGGACTACTCGGACTATATCGATATCCGGCCGGAGAAAGCGTCGATCCAAAGATTCCTCAATTCCTCGAGCGCCGTGGCCTATTATGCGTTTGTAGCCAGAAAGAGCCGCGAGGCAAGAGCGGCAAAAAGAGAAAGTGAAGCGTGGCGCATATTTTTCATGGAACTTGAACAACTTCTCAGCATGAGCAATACCTTCGCTGCGGGTAGGTTGGCTGCAAAGATAGAAATGATGTTTGATGATGTCTCCGATCAAGAAATAGAGGAAATGTCGGCCGGTCTTGAGGATCTAGCTGCATCTATCAGAAAGATATTACAAGAACGTCCATATGATATTGCGATCAAAGCTATGACGGAGATCGGTCAGGAGAGCGAAGCTGACTCGCGTTTTCCCGCCTTTATTACCTACCTTCGTGAACAGGGAACAAAAGATCCGGATGTAGACTTGTGGTGGGCAGTCAACTCCGGCGATACGGCTGTGTTAGAGGATGCGCGAAAGCGGGGAGCGAAACTCCAGACGACGCAGGGCGATATCGTCTCCAAGTATCATGAGGAGTGGGAGAAGTTCGATGCATCACAGTCGGCGGCGGATTTGCCTTGAGCAGAATTTGGTACATTTGAGTGGCCCACCGGTGGGCGGCCGGCGAAGAGTGGATCAAGAACGCAAAGTCTTTTAGTTTTTTCAGACACTGAAACCTCACGAGGTTTCAGACTTCCCTTTTGTTTAGGATGCGGGCTGCGCCCTGCAAAAACTTCATGGTGAGTGACCATCAGCGCAACGGTCTTGGGCTGGCCTGTGGGACTGCACTTTCCGTTGGGCCAATAGGCAAATCGGTCTTGCGACGATTATCGACGGGACCCTCCATGACCGAGTAAGCGCGCTGGTCACAATTTGACGCGCGCAAGAACCGCCCACTACCGTCGGTGCGCAGGGGGTGGCTATTCGCGGGTCGGGTTGGGGTTATCGAGTTGCAGTTGCAGGGTCGAGGTCTTAGCGCGCAGGTCGGCGACTACATCGTCGTAACTTTTCTCATTCATGACGCGATTAATCTGATTGCGATAATTGCCGATTACGCTGATAGCGTCGACAGTTACATCGTAGACTTTCCATTTCCCGTCCCCCAAATGCATCAGGTAGTTCAGTTCGATGGGGTCCTTTTGTTCCTTGAGTGTGATGGTACTGTAAACCTGTGCGTAGTCGGGGCCGTCGAAGATTTCGCGGGTGAACTGGATATTGACGGTCGGCAACTCGTTGGCGACCTGTTTCACACTATAGTCCTGGAGCTTGCTGAGGTAGGCGTCTTCGATAAACCGGGTGAAGACCGGAACGAATTCGTCGCGCTGAGCGGGCGAGAGTTCGCGCCAATGATAGCCCATGACCGACTGCGCCATCGAGGCGAAGTCGAAATATTTGGTACCGAGATCGCGCAATCTCTCGCGGCGAACCTGAATCGGCAGGTCCGGGATCTTGAAGATGTCCATGACGTCGGTGACGCCGCTTTTGACCTGTGTCATGGGATCGTTGGCCGCGGCAGGCGGCCCGCTCGCGCCGAATGGCTTGCCTGGGGCGCCGGCGCGCGCGGATAACGTTGGCCCCGCCAGCATCATCAGAACGAACAGGACGGGTACGAGGAATAGGAGCATGGCTACCGCGTGAGGCGGTCGCCGCGGGCAGACAATTACCTGCGGCGGTACTGCCTTGGCGTTCCGTCGCGCGAAGTTTCCCTCGAACATAGTGTGGTGCTGAAAGAGCCGCTGCGCGGATCGGAACGAGACTCTGTGCTGACGCATATGAACCGAGTCTAACCTTTTCGCGGCATTATGCCGACCAGGAGCGGCGCGCCGGTAGTGGGCGGTTTAGATTCAAAAGCGCCGATCAGGAAAGAAAAAGGAGGGTGGATCAAGAACGCAGAACCTTTAGTTTTTTCAGACACTGAAACCTCACCGAGGTTTCAAGCAGCCCAACAGTCTTGACCTGACTTTTAGGACTGAACTTCCCTTTGGTTTAAAGATGTGGGCTGCGCCCTGCAAAAACTTCATGGTGATTGACCATCAGCGCAACGGTCTTGGGCTGGCCTGTGGGACTGCACTTTCGATTGGGCAAGCGGCAAATCGGTCTTGCGACGATTATCGATGAGACCCTCGGTCAATGAGTAAGCGCGCTATCCCCAAATCGGCGGGCGCCAGAACCACCCACTACCCGCGCGCCTGCGATCGCGCGCGTCCGCTGGAGAATTCTATGCGGGCCAGGTTACTGTCTGAATTAAGCTACTCGCGCCGGGAAATTAAGACACTCCAATTGTGTCCGCTTACCCGGATGCGTTGGAGTGATGACCGGCGTGAGTGCTTGAACACCCACGCCGGTCGCTTTATCGGAAAGGCCCACCACGGCCCATCCCTGCGCTGCCAAGCCAACAGGGGGTGGGCCTTCGCTTTTCTGGCCCCGCGCCATCGATGAGCGCGGATGTCGGGGCTGACGCTCTTCTCATTGCCAACAACCTCATGCGTGGATACTTTCACACTAACGTCGATTACGCAAGTAGCATACTTCACTATCGTGATAAAACCATCGAATCCTAAGTACTCCGCTTGACCATCGCTAACGTGACCGCTATCTTACATATCTGAGGTATTGAAAATGGCCGATGAAATTAAGCAGCATCGAGTTCGGAGTCCGAATTATCCCTCTATGAGTCTCGTAGAGGCGATCCAACAAATCCAAAAACTGTCTGTAAAAATCGGACAGCACCCCGCTCCGAGGGAGTCCATTGCGACTGCGCTTGGATATAGCGGCCTGCATGGATCTTCAGCAACGGCCGTATCGGCACTAGGTAAATTTGGCCTTTTAGAAAAGCAGGGCGAAGATTACAGACTCAGTGAGCGAGCGATGAAGATCATCGCTCCGCATAGTCCAGCAGAGAAATCGCAGGCGCTAGAAGACGCGGCAAATGATCCTGTCTTATTCGCAGAATTGAACGAACATTTTCCAGGGACGAGTGTTGCGGCAGATGAAGTTTTGCGTCCGTACTTGATTCGAAAGGGATTCGCTCAATCTGCCGTCCCTGCCGTTATTACTGCTTATCGTGAAACAAGGGAACTTGTAACGCGAGAAAAAGGTAACTATGTTCAAGGAGCGGAATCGCATGTCCCCGATTTGAAAAACGAGGATGCTCAGCGTCGGTTTGGCAAATCATTTAATGATTTTTTCAAAACTGGAGCGAAATCAATTCCGCCGTCCGGAGCTAGACTAATGGAAGGCGAGCGCGAGTTAACCACGGGACTCTTGTCGAAGAACGCCAGTTTTCGTCTCATCGTAAGCGGTGAAGTGGGCCCAAAGGAAATCGAGCGTCTCATCGCCAAGTTGAAACTCGACAAAGACATTCTGGCCGATACCGGTGTTGTCGCCGCTGGCCCCGATCCGATAGTTGACGACAAGGCCAGTGAGCCGTGAAATCCCGCCACGCCGCTGCGCTCGCGCTTCTGGGTGGTATCTGATGGTGCCAACACCCGGCCACAAGGATCAGCCACTTCAAGAGTGGAACCACCTTCAAAGCTACGACACTGCAAAAGAGTGCGAGCAGGGAATCGTGGAGTGGTATGGCCGAAACGAAAGAAGCAGATTCGTTCTAAAGGGCTTTACTCAAGCGCAGGTCAAAAGTGCGTGGCTCGCGGCAGAATGCATTGATACCGACGACCCTCGCGTCAAGGGAAATTAAGACACCCCGCACTCCAAATTCAGACACTCAAGCCCAAATTAAGCCAGTATGCGGGCCAGAGCGGGATTTGATCCAGCGCCGATGGATTTTCCAGCGTCGAGCAATCGACCATCGCCCAATCGCCGTGCACTCACACATATTTGAAACGATTCCAGTAGGTTTCGAGGTAGCGATAGGGTCGTTCCAAAAGCTCTTGGTGATGCCCGGCCACAGGTTGAGCACTGCAAGTTCGCCAACGGCGTTGACCATCAATTGAGCGTCAAACTTGAGGGACGATGCGTTCGGGATGCGTATAAACGTTGAAGTTGGACTCGCGCAGAAATCCCACGAGCGTCATCCCGAGATCGTCAGCCAGTTCGACCGCCAGCGATGACGGCGCCGAGACCGCGCTCAGGATTGGCACACCCGCCGACGCCGCCTTCTGGACAATCTCGAAGCTGAGCCGGCCGCTCACCATCAGGGCGTGACGCGACAACGGAACCAGATCGCGCGCGAGCGCAAAGCCGACGACCTTATCGACTGCGTTATGGCGGCCAACGTCCTCGCGCAGCACGATCAGCGCCGGCTCGATTGGACTTTCGAGTGCAAACAGGGCCGCCGCATGCAAGCCACCGGTTGCGGCAAAGACCTGCTGCACCTCACGCATCATCGCGGGCAGTCGCAGCAGAGCGGGCGTCGCGATTGTGGCGATACTAGTGATCGGCGCGATACGCCGCTCGAGCGCCTCGATACTGGTCTTGCCGCAGACGCCGCAACTCGACGAGACCACGAAGTTGCGCTGTAGCCGCTCGCGCAATCCGACGGCGGGAACGTTGAGGATGACATCGATCGCGTTAGGGTCCGGTGCACCTTTCGAGTCGCGCAGACGGCGAATCTCGCCGAGTTCACCACGCGTGTTGACGAAGCCTTCGGCCATCAGAAAGCCTGCTGCGAGCTCGTCGTCATGGCCGGGCGTGCGCATGGTGAGCGTGAAGCGCCGGCCGCCCAGGCGAATTTCAAGTGGTTCCTCGACGGCGAGACGGTCGGCCTCTTCGCGCATCGCGCCCGCACGCCATTTGAAGGCGCGATGCTGGTGTACGGATTCGCTCATTTGCAAGCGGTTATGCGATCCAGGCCTTGGCCATGGTCTCGAGCTCACGCTGGTATTGGTCGGGGCCCAGTTTTTCCGGGAACAGGATCAGCCGATGCGCGCCTGCCTCCTGGTAAGTCGCGATGGTGCGTTTTGGATCGCCGCCCTGGATTACCGGCGCATACATCGTGATTTCCAGCTTGCTAAAGTCGCGGCCAGCCTCACCGCAGAGTTTTTTCAGCTTCGCCAGCTCGAGCACGAGCTGTTCTGGTGGAACGCCGAGCGGCGCCCAGCCGTCGCCGATTGCGACCGTATCGCGCAAGGCGCGATCCATGCTTGGACCGATGCCGCCCGCGCCGATGTGTACCGGAGGGTGCGGTTTGCGGGCGGGCTTGGGATTGCTTTTAACGGCAGGGAACTTGACGAACTCGCCGTCGAAGGAGGCCTCGGCCTTGGTCCATAACTCTTTCATCGCATTGATGTACTCACGGGTGATGGCCCAGCGCCGCTTAAAATCGACGCCCATGATTTCGCTCTCGTCGCGCAGCCAGCCCGCGCCGATACCAAAGATGAAGCGGCCGCCCGAGTAATGGTCGAGCGTCGCGATTTCCTTGGCCAGCACCAACGGGTTGCGCTCAGGAACGAGACAGATGCCGGTGCCGAGGCCGATGCGTTTGGTCGCGGCAGCAGCCAGCGCCAGTCCGACGAAAGGATCGATCATGTGCGCATATGGTTCCGGGATCTCGCCATCGGGCGAAAGCGGATACCGGGTCTTATGCTTGACCGGCAAAATTGGATGCTCAGGCAGGTAGAAGGATTCGAAGCCAAGGGCCTCGCAGGTTTTGGCGACCACGCCGGGATCGGCGGTGTACGATGCGATGAACGTCAGCACTCCGATTTTCATTTGGTGTTCCCTCTCAATGATTGAGTCAGACGCAGTTGTGGGGCGATTGATTATGCGCCTTCATTGGATATACAGCGAGGCGAAGCGCTCTAATCGTTGTGCGTAATCTTCCGGCGTCAAGGTGCCGAGCGCAATCACGAAACGGCCTACACCGGCCTCCGCAAAGCGTGCAAGCTCGGCCTGTACTGCGGCGCGGTCGCCGGCGATTCCACCCATCACGGTGATGTCCAGCTTCGCGAAGTCGCGGCCCACCGCGCGGCATTCATCGCGGAGCGTCGCGAGGTCGCGCTTCATATCGTCGGGTGTAACGCGATTCGGGAACCATCCGTCGCCCCACTTCGCTACGCGCTTGAGGGCATTCTTATCGCGGCTGCCGATTAGGACGGGTGGCCCGGCGGGCTGCGCCGGCTTCGGATACGAGCGCACCGCCGGAAAGTTCACGTACTTGCCGGTGAAGGCGGCCTCGGGCTTCGTCCATAACTCGCGCATCGCGGCGACGTACTCGGCGGTCTGGGTCCAGCGCCGCGGAAAATCGACGCCAAAGATTTCGGACTCCTCGCGCAGCCAGCCGGCGCCGATGCCATAAATTACCCGGCCACCGGAGAAATGATCGAGCGTGGCGATCTGCTTGGCCGCCACGATCGGATTGTGCTCGGGCACGAGCGTGATCCCGGTCGCGAGCTTGATTTTAGTGGTCACCGCCGCGGCCATCGCGAGGCAGACGAATTGATCGCTCATGTGACTGTAGACGTCGGGAATTGGTCCGCCGGCGGGGAACGGTGTCTTTGGATCGGCCGGTAGAATCGGATGCTCGGGCACCCACAACGATTCGAAGCCGAGTCTTTCAGTAGCCTGAGCGAAGGGCCCGGGACGCGCGGTGCTCTCGTGGAAAACGAATAGGACGCCGATCTTCATTACGAATTGCCTCCAGCGATTATTTCGCGATGGAAAAGCGATTCACCCGGCATCAGTTTGACGCCGCGCCACCGCCGCAATACGCGGTCGCGCCGCGTCATCGATCTATAAGCTAGTCGAGTTGTCGCAGATACCGGGCGCGAATTCCAGCCGTAGCTCGTGCGGGTTATGGACTCAGGTCAGGAAGACTTCGCGGACCAGGTTGGTGTCGTTGTATTCCCGTCCTTCGGCGATCAGATCGCCCTCGAAACGCAAGAAGAAATTGTAGCGCTGGCGATACCGGCGTCCGTTCATCGCGGTCGTATCGGCTTCGGCAGTAGCCGCAACGAATAGTCCATCGGCAATCACGGTCTCGAGGCGAAGTTTGAGACCTTGAGGGAAAAGCCGCGTGAGCGTAGCAGATTCGGTTGCGGCGAAGTTCGCACGCCCTTCGATCGGAGGAAACTCAGGCAGCGCGGAAACAATTTCGAAGCGGAAATTCCCGGTGATTAATTCCTCGAAGACCGCCGGATCGGCCGCATTGAAGTTTTCAAGAAATCTGATCGCGCGCTGTTTCCGCTCTGCTGATGTCATCGTAATCCGTCCGGAGCTCCGTCTTGAATTTATCTGAGCGCGCCCGTCCTACCCCATCCAACGAGGTCAGGGACGGTGAGTGCTCAGCCCATCATCGATGCACTGCCGTCCCAGCCTTTGCCATCATGGTTTTGCATGGGCTTACTCCCAGCCGAAGAAATCTTTGGCCGCAATGAAGCGACCGACACCGCCGGCGCGCGCGGCCTGCTCGTCGACGTCCTGATCGCCCACCATAGTCGAGCCCTTGAGATCGACGCCATGAGTCTCGGCCAACTCCAGGATCATACCGCCTTTAGGTTTGCGGCATGGGCAGCCGTCGGAATCGTCGTGCGGACAGATTTGCCACCCGGTGAGAATACCGCCCAATTGGCGATCGAGGTCCGCAAGCGCCGCCTCAACCTGCACGAGCCGGAAGCGCCCGCGCTTGACGCCGGCTTGATTACTCACGACGAACATCAGGTGGTCGTGGATCGGGGCGAGCTTTTCACGCACGCCCGGCAGCAGTTTGATGGTTACGTTGCCCTTCGCGTCGAGCGGCAACTGGCGCGTGTCGTCCATCGCGACGAGGGTGCCGGCCAGATCGAAAAAGAGCGCGATATTGCCCGCGTCGTGTGACATCGCTCAGTCACCGTTGCGCCAATCGGCGTGGTCGCGCACGTGGGCGAAGACTTGGTCGAGAATTGCGAGGCCGGCCTCGGCCTGAGCCTCGGTGATCACAAGCGGCGGATTGATCCGCACCCGCGGAAAATAGCCCATGAGCAAAAGCCCGCGCTTGAGCGATTCTTTGAAGATCAGTTCCATCACTTTGCGGCCCAACTCGCGCCGGGACTTGCGATCGCGCACGAGGTCGAGTCCGATGAGCAATCCGCGGCCGCGAACGTCGCCGAGGAATTCATATTTCTCCTGCAATTCGAGCAACCGCTTGAGCATCAGCGCACCGACGCGGCGTGAATTTCCGACCAGCTTTTCCCGCTCGATAGTCTTGATGGTCGTGGCGAGCGCCGCCGCGGCGAGCGGATTGCCGCCGTAACTCGAAGACGACGCGCTGGGCTTGGCAAACGGTTCGGCTTTGCCGATCGCATCGCTCATCAGCACACCCGATATCGGAAAGCCCGAGCCCATGCCCTTGCCCACGGTCACGATATCGGGGGTCACGCCGCTGTGATCGACGCCCCACCATTTGCCGGTGCGGCCGAAGCCGGTGATCATCTCGTCGGCGATCAGCAGCGCGCCATTGTCCTGCGCCACCGACTTGATCGCCGGCAGCCAGTCATCGGGGGGAATCACATTGCCGGCAGTGCCCTGCATAGGTTCGGCAATCACCGCGGCGAGCGCGCCGGCGGAGGAATTCTTGATTTGTTTGCGTGCGAACTCGACGCAGTAAAGGCCGCAGTCCGGGTAGGTCATTTTGAAGGGGCAGCGGTAACAGTCGGCATAGGGGACCAGGTAGCGTCCGCCCGGCAGCGGCCCGTAGCCTTGCTTGAATTCATCGCCGATGAGTCCCAGCACGCCCATGGTTTTGCCGTGGAAGCCACCCCAGAAGCTCACCACTTCGTGCTTACCGGTGACTGAGCGCGCGAGCCGCAGCGCCGCTTCGACCGCCTCGGCCCCGCCGCTGTATAGATGCGCACGGTTCAAGTTGGCGGGTGCCACTTCGCTAAGAAGCTGGAAGGCCTCAGCCCGCTCGCGCGTCGCGAAGGTGCCGACCATCAGGCGCGCGGCTTGGCGGGAAATCGCCTCAGTCATCGCCGGATGCGCGTGGCCCAGGCTGGCGACCGCGACGCCGGCGAAGAAATCGACGTAGGTGTTGTCATCGGCATCAGTCAGCGTCGCGCCGTTGCCGTATTCGAAGGCCACACCCGCCAGCAGCGAGATCCGCTGGCGGCCGGGTGCGATATAACGCTGCTCGGTCGCGAAGATCTCACGTGATTTGGGCCCGGGAATCGGGGTTACAATTTTGGGCAGTTTGGCCGCGGCGGCCGCACCGTCGATCGCGCGTTCTGAAGTTGGAAGCTGCGCCGTTCTCATCTCCTCGTCATCCACATGGTCATCCGCATGATCTTTCGCATGGAGCGCCGATCTGCTTGAGCAGTCGAAAGGCTACGCCCATGACCCGTAAGGACTGTCGTGCAATCGCGCACAAGTCAAGTAGCAAGGTTATGCGATTGTGAGATCGCGCATCGCTGGATGCCGGCGCAGGTGCAGCAGCGAATGGCGTGAGATCGCGCGTGCCGCTTCGGCACGGACGCGGCTGAAGCTGGGCCAGTCATTAAAGTCGACGATCGAGAAGCCGTCGCCTTTGAAAATCGCATCACCACCCCAGACCTCCAGTCCTAATGCCGCCGCCGCAGTCGTCGTCGCTTGGTTGAGCGCACGTTTTTGCGCATCGGTCAGGTGGATATCGCCCTCGGGAATCGCCGCGAAATATTCACCGCCGCTTACTCCATAAAACTTCACGACTTCGCCCACGACCTCCTGTTGCACGAAGGCAAGCGGTACGCTGCGGCGTGCGAAGCGCATCAGGGTTGCTTCGAGCTGCCCAAGATCCTCGACGCGCTGAACGTCGTGTGGACCGAGCGCATGCAGGTCGCCCCGCTTGACGTACATCGGGGAGGAGAGATCGATCGTGCGCAACGGTTTCAGATCGAGCGGCGCGGCAGTGCGAACGAGCACGCCCTCAGGCACCGGCACTCCGGCGCGCATCAGACCAGCGCCGAGCAGATCGCGATAACAATTACGGATCGCGAGCGCAGAATTCATCACCACCGCACCGGTCTCCTCGGCGGTTGCGAGGCGCGCCAGTCCATGCTGGCCCTGGCACATAGCGAGTACCAGGTGAGGCGTCGAAAACTGCCCGGCGGCAAAGCTCGCCGCGTCCAGCGCCGTCGTCATCGCACCCGCCGCCCGCAAGTGATCGAGCACCGAATTGAGAATAGCGGTATCGGCCTCGACCTTGCCCGGCGAATACTCGGGCTCGCGATACACTCCTATCACCTTGAATTTCATCGAATGCTCCGGTCCTCGAATGCTCTGGTGCCCGCGGTAAGCGGGCGATAGCCGTATCAGGACCTGCTGCCCTGGTTCGCGACTAACGCACGGGCCGCGGCCAGATCTGCCGCCTCATCGACATCAATCACGCCGGTCAACTCGATCCCAGCAATCCTTATGCCTTCGTCGATTAGAAGCGTCAGATACCTCCGCAGCGCGTCCAGCCCCACGGATCGGGCCTTGTCGCCAAATGCAAATATCCGTGTAGAGAAAAGATAGACACCGGCCGTCACCAGCGGAGATTCACGCCCACCGAGACGACTGATAACCCCATCGGATGCCACTTCAGCGAACAGTGGGTGCCTGTCGCCGCGCCATTGTACCACGCCGAGCGCACCGTCGAGAGCGGCTGGAGCCGCAGGATCGGTGACTTCGAGGGCGCGCTTAAGAAATCGCGCGAGTTCGGCCGGCGCACTCACCGCATCCACGGTAGTCATCAGAAAGCGTCCCGGCGCAATACGTTCGCCGAGCGCGAGCAACGATTCCATAGAATTGGCCGTATCGCGCACGCAGATTTCGAGATCAGGCGGCATCGGGAGTGCGCGGAGGCGAATCATTGCTGCGGTCTCTGAATTGATAATCGCATGCACCGGACGGGCTCCCAGCGCCGCCAGCGTGCGCGACTGGCGGACCAGAAGAGGCTCGCCGCCAACCTCAACCAACGGTTTGGGTAGGCCGCCCGCGGCGGCGCGCAAGCGCTCACCGCGTCCAGCCGCTATGATCGCGCCGCTCAGTCCCGATACCACTTCAGATGCTCCAACCCCGCCAGCGCCTCAATTGTGAAATCCGCTTGTCCCGCGGTCGCGCCCGCACTCTCAGTATCAACGTCGGAAGGCCGCAGCCAGATTGCGGTCATTCCCAGCTTATGGGCCGGTACACAATCCTTACTTAACGAATCACCGACCATCGCGGTTTCAGCCGGCAGCGCGTCGAGCTCCCTCAACGCGGCAAGGAAAATGCCCGGTTCAGGCTTGAAGATTCCGAGTCGCGATGAATCCGCAATCGTGCCGAAAAATCGCGCGAGATCAGCTTCGACAAGAATGTTCTTCAGGTTACCATAAAAATTCGAGACGATTCCCATCCGAAAACGTGCCGATAGTGCGTCAAGAACCTCGCGGCTGATGGCGAACCCTTCACGCGATTCGGCGACGAACGATTGCGTTATCCAGCCGGCAAACTCGTCCAGACGCCTGCCACCGGCAGTCGCAGCAAGGTTCTCGCGTAATTCCTCGGGACCGTGGCGCCCCATAAACCCGATTTGCAGGCGCACCAGGTAGTCCACCAACTCGATTAACCCATAGGCGCCGACCATTCGCACCGAACGATAAGCGATGCGCGTAGCGTGGTTAAAGCCGAGGTCGAGTTGCTCGCGGGTCAGGTTGATGCCGGCGGCGCGATAATGCGTCAGGAAGCGATCGAGCCAATGGCGCGGATAGTCCAGAGTGCCGCCAAAATCGAACAAAATCGAGCGCATCGTCGGTGAGAGTCTAACAGCAAATCGATCGGGGTCTCTACAATCGGGCTCGGCCGATCGGGGCTGACCGCCCTGTTTAGAGATGCGTTACCCTTGCTCGCACTGAGGGGTCGCATGTGATTGTATGTAGCGGATGCCCATCCGGAAACCCCTCAAAAGATTAAAGCACTCGTGCGAGTCGGTTACATTGACTCAGTGTTCAGAAACAATTAGAAACCTAGTTTTAAATTGACCGACTTGATTGAAACCGCATTGATTTGTGCGCCATCGCGGGCACATGAAACGATCTTCGGACGCCCGTTACTGGAACGGCTGATGCTGCTGTGTTCACGCATGGGAGTCCGCCGCTTTATTGTCGAGGCCAGCCCGTCCGGGAGCAAGATGCGGGCGGCACTCGGCAGCTTCTATTCGAACCCACAGGTTACGCTGGTCGATTCAATCAATGCCGCGGGAACTTGGCGCGATGAAGTCGGCCTTGCGGCGCCCTGCCTCGCCTTTCGCGGCAATCTGGTAATGGCACGGTCGCAACTGCGGAGCATGCTGGCGGATTATGCGGAGAACCCGAGCCGCGAACTGCACGTGGTGAGCGCGGACGCCGACCATGGCGGCAGCATCGAAGTGGGAGCGCTCGGCGCGATTTTGCAGGGCGACGGAAACCGTGCCGGCGCGATTATCCAGGCCTCGGGCTATCTGCCCTTCGCGCTCAACGGACGCCCCGAGGATCGCGAGGAAGCCGAACTGCGGCTGGCCAAGTCGGTCCGGGTCGAGAGCCTCGAGACCGACGCGGTGCTGGCGCGACTGGTAGACCGGCGGCTTTCGTGGCGTCTGAGTTATCGGCTGGCGCGGACCCGCATCATGCCGAATCACGTGACGCTGGCGAATACCGTACTGGGCTTCGGCTGCGCTGCGATGCTGGCGCAAACCAATTACTGGATCCGCCTCGCCGGGGCGGTTTTGTTTCTGCTTTCGGTGACCCTGGACGGCGTCGATGGTGAGTTGGCGCGCCTGCGGATGGTCGAATCCGAGGCCGGCGCGAAGCTCGATGTAGTAACCGACAACATCGTACATATCGCGATTTTCGTTGGGCTGATGGTCGGATGCTACCGCAGCAGCCAAAGCCCCGCCTACCTTTATCTCCTGGCGATCCTGCTGGGGGGATTTGCTATCTCGGGGCTTGCGGTCAAGCGCGCGTTAAATCTGACCGGCGAGCATGCGCAGAGGTGGATCGGGGCAGTCGAGCGGGTTACGGGACGTGATTTTGCCTATTTGTTAGTGGTCCTCGCGCTGTTGAACTGGCTACCGGTATTCGCGTGGGGGGCCGCTTTTGGTTCATGGATGTTCGGATTCAGCCTGTGGTGGCTGACGAATCGTCGCCGGGAAAACGCCGAAGCACGGGTCTAACCATTCCGTCATTCAGCCGGCGCTCAGCAAAGGAGGGTTTGTGAAGAAGCCGCGTATTCTTCTGATTCAACCGACTACCATTCATCTCGATGGAACGCCGCACAAGACGCGTTGGCGCCTGATCATGGGACTGATGATCCCCCTGATGGCGGGTCTGACGCCGGATGACTTCGACGTTACGCTGTGCGACGAGCGGCTTGAAGAGCTTGACTTCGATGGCGGCTGGGATCTGGTCGGGATGACTACGACGATCGGTGCGTCGCTGCGCGCCTATCAGCTCGGCGATGAGTTCCGCAAACGCGGAATGCCGGTCGTGATGGGTGGCTTTCACGCGACGCTGCAGACCGAGGAAGCGCTCAAGCATGCCGACGCCGTCGTTCAAGGTGAAGCCGATCTAGTTTGGGAACCGCTGCTGCGCGACTGGCAGGATGGCAAACTCAAGCAAGTCTACAAGGCCGATAAGCTCCACGATCTGAAGGGCTTGCCGCGTCCACGTCATGAGTTGCTGAAATTAAATAAGTATCTGTTCAAGGCGGTGCCGGTACAGGCCAGCCGCGGCTGTCCTTACCGTTGCTCCTTCTGCGAGATCCCGGTCTTCTACAATGGCAGCTACCGGACCCGTCCGGTTGGCGAAATCGTCGAGGAAATCAAGAAAGTGATGGAGGTGACCGGATTTCGCCGGTTCCAGTTTATCGACGACCAGATCACCGGCAAGCATAAGTTCGCCAAGGAACTGTTCCGCGCTCTGGCGCCGCTCAAGATCCGCTTCTCGTGCCTATGGACGGTGAACTCAAACCACGACGAGGAGATGCTTGAGCTGGCGGCAAAAGCGGGAGTCTTCCACGTCAATATCGGGGTCGAGTCGATTAGCCAGGACAGCCTGCTGTCGATGAACAAGATTCAGAATCACACCAAGGATTATAAGAAGCTGCTCAAGCGTCTCGAACATTACGGGATTTACTACTCGCTCAACTTTCTCTTCGGGCTCGAGGACGACCATCCACAGATCTTCGACGACACGCTTAAATTCCTGCACGAAGTCAAGGCGCCGGAGGCGTTCTTCAATACGGTGACACCGCGCAAGGGCACGCCGATGCGCGATCAGCTCGAGAACGAGGGGCGCGTAATCATCCCCGACGCCGACATGTATACGAACAATTTCCGCTGTATGTTCGTGCCGAAGAACCTCTCGCCCCAGCAGGTCGAAGAAGGTGTCTGGCGCTGCACCAAAGAATTCTATTCGTTCAAATCGATGTTCAAGCGGCTACTGATGCCGCCGGGAAAATTCACCTGGCAAGGCCTGACCGAGAACATGCTGTTCTGGTACGGCGCCAAGCGCCAGGTCGATCCAGTCGATTATTACTAGGAGTCAGCCGGTGCGGCTCAATCGATTGGCCGCACCGGCGAATGACGCATCCCAAGCTCTATAATGCTGCGCGAAGAAGCACGACGCTGGCATCCCGGGCCGGACCGGGGTGCTGCGAATATGAGATCTACGCTCATCAAGAGCGACCCTTTCCAATTGAATAACCTGTTATACGGCAGACCAAGTCAGGACGCCAAAAAACAATGGATCGCGCCTGCACCGCATCCTGACAAACCCCTTCGCCGATGCGAGTAATCGAATCGAGCCAGCATTGCGCGCGAGTCCGGGCTAATAGTCAGTAAGGCGAAACTGTTCGACTGAAAATATACATGAACTAATTTTGCCTCTCGGACAGGTATATGTTCTTGAGTGGACTTATACTTAGTACCTGGTGGCGTGAGTGACGAATTGCTGCGCTCCGTGCAAAGCCGGCAAGGTGCTCATGAGTATCTTGCGCGCGCACCTGGCGGATTGAGGCACTTAGTTGTGAACTGATCGCTCTACTGGCCCGGTTGGCCAGCGCATTATCAAAGCAATCTTCGCGTGGCGCCGTCGAAGCGTGTCGAGAAAAATGCCACTGCTCGTGCAAACACCATCGGTCTAGGATATATGCCAACGTCAATCGGCAGCCGCAATTGAGTTTGGATCGAGTGGCGCCGGGACGTTCATATTTTCAAAGGGCTCGACAGTGGTGCAGCGAATGAAGCGAATTTTTCAACTACTCCTAGTCCTGGCGTTAGCACTCCGGCTGACGCCAGCGGGCGCACAACAGCCGCCAGCAACTTCCACGACGCCTGCGGCGCCTGCCGAAAAAGCGCTGGGAACGAATGCGGACGCGGCCGCCGGTGTGGCCGCCCAGCCGAATGATGCGGCAAATTCCGGTTCGGACGGAATTCCGGTCGGAACCGTGATCACAATGCAGAATTGGCAAAAGTATCAGCAGTTCCTGTCAGACGGTGTAGCGGCGCTCTTTGCCGGAAAATATTTCTGGAAGATACCGGCGGACGTCGCAATGGAGGTCGGACCAACCATCGTCAATCCGATGCCGAAGAATTATCGGGCGGCAACCGAAAAGTATTCGGCGCAAGTGAAAGTCATCGAACTTCCGGATGGCAGTCTAACACTCGATGGATATCAGGGCGGACTACCCTTTCCCAACCCACAGGAGCCGCACAAGGGCTGGAAGATACTCGCAGACGTGTGGTACCGCTACATTCCCCATCTATCGTGGATCAGTCACGCGAGCGGATGCGGGGTTAATAGCAGCGGGAACATCAACTGCGCGACCGGAAATGTCGTGTATCGGCAGCTCAGTTACAATACCGATCCGGGCGTCAATGGGGACCCCCCTGATCCCGATGGCAGGTTCTATACACAATGGTTCATGATCCTTGAGCCCGAACAGGAGCGCTATACGGCGTCGCTTACGATCGCGTTTAACGATCTGAAGCGTCAACAATATCTCTACGTATTTGTCCCTTCGCTGCGACGTTACCAGGCAGTCTCCGCCACCGCGCGTTGCGGCCAGACCTCTGGAATAGATATTAACGAGGATGACTACCGGTCCGGATTCAATGCGAACCTGACCCAATTCAATGTTGACTATATCGGCCAGAAAAAAGTACTGGCGTTGATCCTATCGAAAATGCCCGATAGCAAATTTCCCGCGGGCTACGACATGCCGCTGGGATGGCCTGAGCCTGCGTGGGGGAAATGGCAAGTGCGCGACGTTGACATAATCAGCGCGCTTAAAGTTCCCTCGCAAAGCGCAGGCTACTGCTATGGCAAGCGTGTGATGTACGTCGATCAACCAGACTCCGCCCCGTTGTGGGAGGAGTTGTATGATCCCGCCGGGAAGCTGTGGAAGATCGGCGGCCTATTCTTGCATACGATCGACGTACCTGGCGTCGGGCCGGTCGACGCTTCCGGGTCCCTGCTATACGAGTTCTGGGATATTCAGAATAACCACGCATCGATCATTGCGGACCCAACTGACAATAGCTATCCGTTTTACGTCAACGAGCAGGTACCGAAGGAGTATCGCGATATGGCCCGGTATTCGACACCGAGCGGACTGAATATGATCATGCGGTAGTGAGTATACGATCTAACGATCAATCGGCGATGAATCAGGAGAACGAACCATGGAAAAGACTTTTACGAAACACGCTGTGACTGCCGCGCTGGCCGCAAAAATGATCGAAGCGGCGGTGGCCAAAGCCGACTCCCTAGGCGTGCCGCAGATCGTCGCGATCCTGGATGAGAGCGGACTGCTGAAGGCGTATTGCCGCATGGATGGCGCGCCTTTGATCAGTATCGAAGTGGCTCAGAATAAGGCATATACGGCGCTACTCGGCGCACCGTCGCAGGATTTCTTCAATCGGATCAAGGACGACCCGGCGCTTCTCGCTGGCGCTCCGCATATTCCGCGAATCGCGGTTTTCGGTGGCGGTTTACCGATTAAAATCGACGGCGCGGTGGTCGGTGGTATCGGAGTGAGTGGCGGTTCGGTCGAGCAGGATGTGGCGTGCGCGCAGGCCGGACTTGACGCGATCGCGCGCGCTTAGTTTTCGCTCGTCGCCAAGTGGTAGGTCTATTGCCGATAAGCGCGCGCCAAGTGCCATAGGTATCAGGATAAGTCACGAGCAGGGGCTGGAGCAGCAGTTGCGGACGCTTGCTCCAGTCCCGACCCCGAATCTGGAAGTCGCCATTCGCGGCCGCTTAATCTTTTGCCGGGGATCGCGCCGCCTTCCCAGTTCGACGCATAACTTAGATTCGATACATTTCGCCAACGCAGCCTCGGTGACTATCGCTGATCGGGTAGGCGAATGTATTCGCTAAAGTTACCATACGGCTGTTCGCCGGGTGCTGATCCGTGGGTCACCGCTTCTACCAGTAGGCGTCCGCCGACGAAGCATCCTTTCCATGATTGGCCTAAACCACCAAAGGTTTCGTCGCGATCACCACGGGAGCGCGCGGCGTTGATTCCGACCTTGTAGGAACGCAACTGGGCGGCGATTTTCGCGATCAGACCGGTATCGTCGCAAGCGATCGATGATACGAGCGATCCATTGGATACATTCATTTCGTGAATCAGTTCGTCCATCCGATCAACGACCAAAAACGTATCGACTGGTCCGAATGGTTCGAGATGATAGAGCGTGCAGTGCCTGGGTATGTCGAGCAGCGCGACGGGTGCGAAGTAGGCGGAGCGATCCTGACCAGGCAGGAAGCAGTTGTCGTCGAACTGACCCTCGAACAGACAGGTGGCGCCGCGCTGCACTGCCTCATTGACATCGGCGCGAAGTTCGGCGGCCTTGCCCGGGCTGATGAGCGGACCGAAGTCGAACGCGGGCGGACCTTGTGCATCGCTCAATGCCGCAACCGGATGACCGAAGCGCAGAGACTTCACGACTTTCAAATAGGCATCGAGAAATCGCGGGAATAATTTGCGCTGGACGACGAACCGCACATAGGCGGTACAGCGTTGCTTGCCATATTCGAAGCCCTTCTTGATTTGTTGCTCGAGCTCCGGCCAGTTGGAAAACTCCCAAACGCCGTAGGCGTTGATACCCTCCATTTCGAGCATGTAGGGCACCCGCCGCATCTCCATCCTCTCGGCGATTGCGTTGCCGGTCTCCTTGCCGCCAATGAAGGATAAGCAGGAGACAGCAGGATCGGATACCAGTGCGCGACTCAAGTCACCTCCGGGCCCGCTGACAAGCGACACCGGCAATCCGGCCCGGCGTGCAAATGCCGCCGATACAGTGAGCGCGTAGAGGCCGCCGTCGGTTGGGGTTTTGATGATCGCGCTGTTGCCGGCGAGTACCTGCACCAGGACGGCGTGAAACAACGCCGACAGCGGGTAGTTCCAGGAGGCGATGTTGGAAACCACGCCAACCGGATGGCGGGCGCCGAGCATACCTTCGATTTTAGCAACGTACCATTCGACGCCGGAGACGCAGCGATCGACGTCTGCTTCAGCGATTTTGAAGGGCTTGCCAATTTCCCACATGAGCAACGAGATCAGAAGATTGCGATTCAGTTTCATCTCGTCGAGGCACTGCTGGACGCGACGGCGGCGTTCATCTAGATCGACCCGCGCCCACTCGGATTGCTCGTCGGCAGCGAATTGGACGGCGTTGCGTGCGATCTCGTAGGAGACAAAAGGCAGCGCGCCGAGCATCGTACCGTCGTTGGGCGTCTTGTACGGCCGATCGTAACCCGGCTCCTGCCAGTTCCGGCCGATCAGGTTCAGGATCCGCCGCTCAGAGTTGAATGCCTCGGGCACCAGCGCGCGGGTTTGCGCGAGCACCTTACTCCACTCCACTGCCGGCAGGATTCGAATAGAAGCGCCGGCTTTTTGGTCGGCGGCGATTATTTCCGATTTGGCTTCCGAACTCATCGGCACACCTCTGACGATATGATTACGTAACGATTCTGAAAGCGTTTACGACCGCGTCGCGCACGGCATCAGTTTAAGCTCGCGGTCCTCCCCTACCACGAATCCGAGGTCTTCGCAGCGTCGAACGCGTCATATGGTAAGAGTATCACTGACAAATGCAGCGAATCCGACTTGCGCCGGCAGGCGCCGCAGAGCCTAATGTGCTCGGCCATGGAAGCGTTCGACGTCGTAATCCTGGGAGCTGGAGCGGCCGGATTGATGTGCGCTATTGCCGCCGGGAATCGCGGCCGGCGGGTATTGCTGCTAGATCACGCCGATCGGCCAGGCGCAAAGATTTTGATTTCCGGCGGTGGACGCTGCAACTTCACGAATCTCGGAGTCGCGGCGGAGCGCTTTCTCTCGGGCAATCCCCATTTCTGCAAGTCTGCACTCAGCCGCTATACGCAATGGGATTTTATTGGGCTGGTCGAACGTCATCGAATAGCGTATCACGAGAAAACCCTGGGACAGTTATTTTGTGACGGATCGGCGCGCGAAATCCTTGCGATGCTGCTGGCTGAATGTGCGGCGGCAAGGGTAGATATGCGTCTGGGCCATCGGGTCGTCGAGATCGCGCGCAGCGACCGTTTTCGGATCGAGACCAACAAAGGTAATTTCATTGCCGCGGCGGTGGTCCTGGCGACCGGTGGCCTTTCGATTCCAAAATTAGGAGCCAGTGGATTCGCGTACGAAGTGGCGGGCCGTTTCGGCTTGCCGATCAGGGAGCCGCGACCGGGGTTGGTACCGTTGAAGGTCGCGGGGGAGACACTCAACCTGTGCGAGCAACTGTCTGGCGTATCGGTCGAGGCTGTAGTCTCCTATGGTCGGCAAAATTTTCGCGAAAACATACTATTCACCCATCGCGGGCTCTCGGGCCCGGCGATCCTCCAAATATCGTCGTACTGGCGGGAGAGTAGCAAGCTCACGATCGACCTCGTACCGGCGCTCGAGGCCGAGCATTTTCTCAGGGAGCGCAAGCGCACTCGCCCAAAGGCGGAACTCAAGAGCGTACTAGCGGAGGTACTGCCGGCGCGCCTCGCGCATGCTCTAGCCGAGACTGCTTCGCCAGGAGCCACGATGGCGAATCTGCCGGACCGCATCCTCCTATCGACAGCCGCGCTGCTAAAGCGCTGGCAGGTAACGGCATCGGTATCAGAGGGATGGGCGAAGGCCGAGGTCACAGTCGGCGGCGTCGATACCGCCGCGCTATCCTCTAAAACCATGGAGACGCGCAGCGTGCAGGGCCTATATTTCATTGGTGAGGCGGTCGACGTCACCGGATGGCTGGGCGGATATAATTTTCAGTGGGCGTGGTCAAGTGGATGGTGTGCGGGACTGGCGATCTAGGAGTACGACTCCGTGGGGATACGGCTCGAAAGATCTGCTGGCTGCGCCAGGCGCTTTCCATAGAGAGTATTAATTCACGGATTTCCCAGACTATTCCCTTGGAGGCTGCTCAAAATGCATTATTCAGAAGTTGCATTTGCTCCGAAGACAAATGCCAGCCGGACGCCTGACAGTTCTCGGCAACCCTTGCGGCCCGATCAGACTTCGGGATAGCGATCACGCCGGGCTGCGAGATACACCAATTCAAAGCTACCTGCGCGAGCGTTTTCTGTACTTGCCCAGCCACACGTTCCAATACCTCCGCGCGCTCCGGGTGCGATGAAAGTGCCGAGCCTTTAGCCAGATGACCACTATCGAGCGGCGTATAGGCTATTATTGTTATTCCGTTCGCCTGACAAAACGGCATCAGATCATCTTCGATCTGACGGCGATTCAAATTATAAAGAACCTGGTTGGAGACGATCGGGTATTTGTTCATGGCGGCCTGCGCATCGCGCAATTCGGCGGTGGAAAAATTGCTCACGCCGATGTGTTTGATCAAACCGCGATCGGCCAGCGTCTCCATGGCGCGCATCGTCTCCTCGATCGGCACGAGCGAATTCGGCCAGTGAATCTGATAGAGGTCGATATAGCCAGTATCGAGTTTGCGCAGGCTGGCGTCGGCCGCCTTTAACACCTCGTCGTGACGAAGGTGGCTTCCCGACACCTTGGTTGCGACGAACACCTGATCGCGGATGTTCTTGACTGCCTGGCCGACGACGCCCTCGGTTCCATAGGCCTCCGCAGTGTCGATTAGGGAGGCCCCGAGTTGGATCGCCTGCTGCAAGGGTTCGACACCTCCACCGTAGCGCCAAACGCCCACCCCGATCGCGGGGACCATTTTGCCCGTCTTACCAAGCTCTCGTAGTTCCATCTCGGATGCTCCTACCGCATGATCAATTCGCTATTTTATTTTTCAGCAATCGGTATTGCGAAACGTTCTGAATACCGAGGTCAGCTTTTTCGGCATAGATCGTGTGATCCGGGACTCCCGAACGATGGAAGGCCACTTGCCGTTCACTGCATTTGTTGCACTGCCCGCAGTGTATTCCGTCTAGCGGAGCCATGCAGGTCATGGTCAACTCAAGCGGCAAGGTTTTGAATCGCGCAATCACGTCCGATTTGTGCAACTCTCGAAACGCCGCCTTAACCTCAACGACATGATCAAGCCCGCTGGTAAGCGCCGCCGCAAACTTCTGGAAGAAATCCGGGGTGGCGTCAGCGAACGGATTCCCGCCGAGCGATCCAATTCCAATGCGAAATACGTTATGCGTACTGCACCATACCGCCGCCAGCCCGATCAGCAGAATGTTACGCCCGGGCAAGAAGACCGAGGTGTCGGGCTCGTCGGCTCCGGGGACGCCATCCGCACCCACGCTCCAGTGGTCGCCATACATCGCTCGAACAGGGGCCGAGAGCGTAGTCACCGGTCTCACATTCGGACTATTCAAGGCATTCAAAAATGAATCGAGCGCCGTTCGCTCTGCATCTTCCCATGCCAGACCGCACCGAACGTAGATGGGATAAACTTCTGCCGTCTTCGCTTCCTCCGCCAGCAAAACGGAACTATCCAGGCCTCCGCTCGTCAAGACTGCGATTCTATCCAAACTAAGTCTCCTGACTATCCATTGATCCAATAGCTAAAAAACATGAGGTCAAGTGTCAAGTAGCGGATTAGGAAAGGCCAGATAGCCTGCCGACGCTTAAATTGCGAAGACCTGGACTACAGCATTGCCCATCCAATTGCGCTCAAAAGCGTACACCTTTGAGGTTTTCCATGCTAGGATCGCTACGATTTTCAAACTGGGATGTTCAGGAGTCGAACACTACGTCGCTTCCGTCCCGGCACCCTTCAAAGGTTCACGATGGCAACTGAAGACCATGCATGGTACGTCGATTTTTTTGGCAACGACTATCTGAACATCTATCGCCACGTCTTCACCGCCGAGCGTTCTGCATTGGAGGTTGCTTTCGCTGAACGAGTGCTCGAACTCCAGCCGGGCGCATGCGTGCTCGATTTATGCTGCGGCCAGGGCCGCCACAGCGTGCCTCTCGCTCAACATGGCTATAATGTAACTGCCCTCGACCTCAGCCCTGCGTACCTCGAGTTGGCGGAGCAGGCCGCTCAAAGTCACGGCGTTAAGCTCGAAACGGTCTCGGCTGACATGCGCCAGATCCCTTTCCACGATCACTTTGATGCCGTCATTAATATGTATTCCTCATTCGGGTATTTGGAGTCTGAAGCCGACGATGCAGAAACTCTGCAGTCGATCGCCAAGGCCGTAAAGCCCGATGGCCGCCTTTTTCTCGATATGTTGAATCGAGAATGGGCGGTCGCGAACTACATACAAAACGATTGGCACAGCAGTCCCGACGGCACCTTGTACGTCGAGCGCCGGGATTTCGATCTCGCGACGAGCCGCATGCGTGTTAGCTTCACAATCGTTAGCACTGACGGAAGCCGGCGCGACTCGATTGGGCACGATATCAGGCTTTACACGCTTACCGAGATCACTCGCATGTTGTCACGGGTTGGCCTCGCCGTGACCAGAACCTTCGGCGGCTTCGACGGTGAAACATACGCTATCGACACCCGGCGGATGATTATTTCCGCTCGGAAAGGCCGTTAGATATCGCGCCTCGCTGCCAATGCAAGGATCATCCGGCCGACTGGTAAGCTCTTGGCCGGCGCTCTTATGAACCACAAGTATAGTAGATGGCTCACCATGATTCTGCCGATGGTGACGGTGGCAATGGCAATGTGCACCACCAAGCCCATGGATTCCGTCAATTCCTCGCATTTTCGAGTCGCACTACTCACTCCGGGACCCGTGAGCGACGCAGGCTGGAATGCAGCCGCGTTCGACGGCTTACAGCTGGTCAAGGCCAAACTCGGGGCCGAGACCGCAATGGTGCAAACCCGATCGCCCACCGATTTTGAAGATGGCTTCCGTGATTTCGCAGCGCGAGGCTTCAATCTGATTTTCGCCCATGGATACGAATACACTGATTCCGCGATAAGCGTAGCGCGCGAGTTTCCGAATACCTATTTCGTCGTAAGCTCGGGAAGCGAATCGTCGAAGAATGTGGCTTCGCTGACCTTCAAGGTTGACGATGCTGCATATGTTGAAGGAATAATAGCCGGCGGCGTATCTAAATCAGGCGTGGTAGGCGCAATCGGCGGAGTTGAATTGCCCTCCATCAAGCTGACTTTTGACGGGTTCAAGCGTGGCTTTCTATCGGTGCATCCAAATGGGCGCGTCCTTATGAGTTATACTGGCAAATTCGACGATCTGGGGGCCGCCAAGGAAGCAGCACAAGCCCAGATCAATCAGGGGGCCGACGTCCTACTGCACGATGCTGATGCCGCCGGATTGGGCGTCTTTCAGGCTGCTTCGCAGGCGCATATTTTTGCTTTTGGAGCGATCCGCAATCAAAATAATATTGCTCCTGATACTGTCCTGGCAAGCGCGGTGACCTCGACTTCTCGAGCGTTCTTGAAAATCGCTACAGAAGTTAAAGAGCACCGATTTCATACAGGTATGCTCGAATTCGGAATGGCAGATGGGATGGTGAAAGTGATTCTCAACCCACGGCTGGAGTCGCTAATTCCGCCGGCCACGCTCGAGAAAGTACGACAGGCCGAGCTCACATTCCACTAAGCGGTAGCTTAGCCGGCGCCGCCCGCACGAATCCTAGCCGCCATGTGCTCGCCGATCATCACCGCCATCAAGTGAGTATTCGCGCGCACCATTTCCGGCACGATGGAGGCGTCGATCACCCGCAACCCCTCGACGCCAATCACACGGCATAGTGGATCGACGACCGAGTTGGGATCAGTTTGCACGCCCATGCGGCAAGTGCCCGCGGCGTGCTGGACATCGAAGCAATGCTCCAGTATCCATTGGTCAGTCGGCACGGCGATTCGTCTTTCGCGCAATTTGTCATCTGGGAGATCGGGCGAACGTCCGAGATGCACGGACTGGGCGATTGCGCGAATCGCCGGGTGAGATGTGAGATCGATCAATCGCCGCATTGCATCCCGCATCCGAATGAGATCTCGAGGGTCCGAGAGCATATGAAAGCGAATTTCCGGTGAGGCGTCGGGATCGGCGGAATTAATCGTCAAGCGGCCGCGCGAAAAGCTCTGGTAAACCGAAGCCCAAATGTGGCCGTAGCGAAGATTCTCCGGTTTAGCGCCTAGGAGATTGAAGGCGATGAGGATCATGTCGTTGGTCCCGGCATCTGCAAGACCTGACGTATAACGCACGCAGCAATTAGTGTGACGCGTATCGAGGGCAGTAGCGCGCGCCTCCGGCTTGAGGTCAAGCTGAATAGACAGTTGCGGGTGATCAAGTAGATTGCATCCGACCGGGGCGTCGGTAAGAACTGGGATTTCAAGTGCGCGAAGATCGGCGGCTGGTCCAATGCCAGATCGCATCAAAATACCTGGTGAATGGATGGCGCCGGCGCTAAGTATGATTTCGCCTCCTTCAATATGACGCCATGCGCCGCAGACCCTTACCCGCACAGCCGTTGCGCGCGATCCTTCGAACTCAACGTGATCGACTGTTGCATCGCCGACGATTGAAAGATTAGGGCGGTCGCGTGCGAGTTCCAGATAGGCGTCGTTGGTCGAGACGCGAACGTGGTTGCGGCTATTGATTGCGTATGGTGATATCCCGGTGCCAACCGGCGCATTGTGATCGTCGCACCAGCCATAACCGAGCCCGACTGCAGCCTCCGCGAGGGCGCGATCAACCGAACCCCATTGCTCTCGAGGTGCGCGATAGATCGGTATTGGTCCGCCGCGACCATGATATGGACGGTCGCCGAAGGCGTCGTCGTCCTCGAGCTTAATAAACGCGGGAAGAACCTCGTCGGCTGACCATCCAGCGCATCCCCTAGCGGCCCAGATATCGAAATCCTCGAGTGGCGGGCGAATCGCGATTTGTCCATTGATGATGGAACTTCCGCCCAGTCCCCGCCCGCGCCAATAGACAATCGGCCGTTGATAATCAGTACGATAGGCCGTTATGCCCGGCCATTGGTAGCGAGGCCCTCCGAGAATAATCGGGCCGGGATTTGGAATGCCCATTCCCCACGGCGCATCCGCTGCGCGATAATCCGGACCAGCCTCAAGCAGCAGAACCGAACGCGATCGGTCTTCAGACAGGCGCGCCGCCAATACCGCGCCGCTCGAGCCCGCGCCGACGATAACAATGTCGTAGGTGGCGGCTAGCTGATCAGACGATATACCTGCCAAGTTTACCTATTTCAGCAACTCGCTGTGCCAAAAGGTCAGCGCTAAGCAACTGCGCTCGGCTCCAAGTGCTTAGATTCCCAATCGCACCCATCTACTGTTTCGACAATTATGCAGCGCAGGAACCCGCGAGACTGCAGAGCGCGACACTGCGCCGGCCTTCGCGCAGATCATTGCGATCGAAACCGTTAGTCAGGTAGGCGAACGAGATTCCGCTCACGGGATCCGCCCATCCGAGCTGTCCACCGAAGCCCGGATGGCCAAATGCTGAGGACGAGTTCGTTCTTCCGAAGCCGCGCAGGTTGGCCTTGCCGTCATCACCGGCAATTACGATACCCAATGAGCGGTTGGCGGTGAACCCGCGGAGCGGATCCTTGAACCCGGGATTGCGAATACTAAACGCATCTTTGAGCATCTCCGGTTTCCAAACCTGCTTTCCATCATACGATCGGCCTTCGTGGAGAAGGGCCTGATAGAATAGCGCGATATCGCCAGCGGTCGTAATGCCGCCACCCGCGGGCGAACCAACTTCACGCGTCTCCGGCTCATTAAATTCGAGAATCATGGATTCATTGATCGAGGCCATGGCCACGCGGGGCGGTGTCACCCCGAGCTTTTCATACTCCTCGGCACGCGCAGGTTCTCCGACCCAGAGTATGTCGGCCATGTGGCTCTGTAACGTGCGAGGCAACCCCACCCGGAGATCGGGCAACCCCAGAGGTTCAGCGATCCGCGTGCGCACGAAATCCCGATAGTCCTGGCCGCTGACACGCTCAATGATTTCCGCGGCCGGCCAGAAGTTCGCGGCAATATGATAAGTGAACTTGGCCCCTGGCGGATGTTCCAGCCGCCACTGCGCAAACCGCTCGAGACGCCGCTGTTTGTCGCCCCATTCCTTCTGCGCACCCGGTGCGGTGGGAATCGCTGAAGTATGCGTGAGCAAGTGCTCAAGCGTCACAACTTCCTTGCCGTTCGTCCCGAACTCGGGGATATATTGCGCGACAGTGTCCTGTGGACGAAGTTTCCCTTCTTGAATCAATATCCAGATGGCGGCCGAGGTGATCGCCTTGGTACAGGACATGATGTCGAACAGGGTTTCATTGGTCGCGGGTTTATTCTCACCACCCTGCGTCGCGCCGCCAAACGTATGCATCGCGCCGATCTTACCATCGCGCGCAATCGCAAATTGGCACGCCGGCAGCAGTCCTTCTTTGATCTCACGCTCTGCGCGATTGAAGAGCGCCTGCACCTTATCCGGATTTAGTCCGATCTCCTCCGGACGTTCGGCATAGAAATGTGATGCTGGCATTTCAGGTCTCCTCCCTCGTATCGCAGTGACGACGTCCGTCAGCATAGCCATACCATCGGCCCAGACCCAAACCCGGTTGGCTCGTTATGTTTCCAGCCTAGCTGCCGAAGAAAATCAGTAGACGGGACGCTCATCGCGAGTGCGCCTTCGCAAACAGGTACCCTCGATCAGGACATGACGGGCTTTTCGCCATGAAGTCCTGGCATTGGCACTACATTTTCGTAGCGAGTCAGAAATCGCGGGCGTCTCCACGCAATCAGCGCTGGTAGCAGCAACAGACCCGCTATTAAATTGGTACTCATCAGAAGAATTAGTAGAACGCTCATTTCACTATGGAACAAGAGTGGCGAAAACACCCAAGCGAAAATACCGCCCACCATTACCGCAAACGTGCAGAATACCCAAGCACCGGTGCTGCGCAAGCCTCTCGTGATCGCCTCGTTCAGCGTCAAACCGCCGATGATCTCATCCCGGATGCGCGCGACCGTATAAATGCCGTAGTCGACCCCGAGTCCAATACCCAGCGAGATCACCGGAAGCGTGTCAACAGTGAGTCCAATATTGTTCAGGTCCATATACGCGAAGGCAATGAAATTCGCAGCAATACATGACAGCGCGAAGAGCACTCCCGCGACCAGCGACCGGAAGGCTATCGCACAAGCGAGGCCTATCGCTATGAGAGTTAGCGATAGGTTAATGACATTCAGTCGCCCAATGACATCGTCCGTGGCGAGATACAAGCCCGCTTCGCCGCCGATATATCGAAGCTTGACCTGATCGAGTCCGGGATCGGTTGCCACCCGTTCCTGGATGAAATTAGCAATATCTTTGCGCAGCCGTTTCAGGCGGGTGTAGGTGTGATCTGGCAACAGTAACCGGATGCAGGAATTTTTCATCGATTGTGAGATCGCGAAGTAGCTTTCCGCCTCACCTGGCGCCGTAGCAGCGAAGAAAAACCCCCAAAGGCTAGCGCTTAGCGAATTGCTATCGGGCACGGCATAATATTTCGGCTCTCCATTGTGTAAGAGCATGTTCATCGGCTTCGATGCCAATGCACTGAAACCCAAAACCGCAACCACGTCACCTCGGCTCATCAGATAGTTAGCTAAATCATCGGACATCCGCAAAGTATCGATCCCAACACCCGACTGCGAGCTTGGAAACTCCGGTGTCTCCAAAACGATCCATCCGATATTCGTCGGGACAAACTTACTGATTTGGGCCGTATCTTGATTGATCTTGGAGTCCGCGGTGTAGATCGGAGTGCCCGCGGTCTGATAGCCGATTGGCACACGACGTTCAGCGGCAACGCCAACGATCAGGGTGAGCACCCCGACCCCTATAAGCACCGTACGCGCGGTTCCGCGCATGATCGGTGCCATGACCAGCCCGTCGGCGAGATTGCGAAATCGCGCGATAAGCCCTGAATTTGCCAAGCGGTTGAGAAAGCTCCGTTCGCGAAGCTCCGGCCGCGGAAGGTAACTTATGAGAATCGGCTGAAAGACGAAGACCATCGCAACACTGGCGCCCATCCAAACCGCCCCGCCAATGCCAATCTGCCTGAGGACCGGTATGTTGCCAATGACAATGAAAATAACACCCGCGATATTGGCCAGAATCGCCAAGATTCCCGGCATCAACATCAAATCGGCCGTAGCCACGCACGCCTCGATCTTATCGTTGGTTCCGTCAAGTTCATCATAGTAGCGACCTTGCCACTGAATGCCATGACCTAAGTCGCGCGCCGTCATAATAAACGGAATAACCAGCATAATCGGATCGAAATTGAAGCCCATCAGACTCACGAATCCAAGGCCCCAGATGGCTGACAAGATGCCCGTCAGCATAGGCGCCCACCAGCCGCTATATCTTCCGAGGCTCAGATAGAGAATCAGCAGCATTAAAGCCGTCGAAAGGACAAAAATCTTCTGAATGCGCGGCAAATAATGATAACCCCATGCGGAAAACATTACCGCACCGCTGGCGTAGATCTGCGTGTTGCTGTCCTGATGTTTGCGAATTGTATTCTGGACGCTATCGAACAGCGTCTTGTAATCGAGTCCCTGCTCATTAAAGCTCGCGACGATCAATGCGCCCTTCTGATCATGCGTAACGAAGCCTGCTAACTGTTGGCCATTTGCAAGAACATTGTTCTTAAGGTCGTCGACCTGCGCCTGCGTTTGCGGCACCTTAGGATACATAAAGGGCGTGGAGAGGAGTTCACCGGGAAGCGCTCGAGCATACAGCATGCGATAGGAAGCAAGGGAAAATACTTCGTTATGATTGACACCAGGAATCCTGTCGACTTCGTAGGTGATATCCTGGATATCGTGCAGCGTTTTGAAATTATAGATATCGCCCTTCTTCACGCGCACCATCAAAACTAATGTTTGGGCTCCGCCGTATTGGCGGCGAAATTGGCGATACAGCAGGGTGTTCGGATGTGTCGCCGGAAACAGATCTTCGAAGCGGGTCGCGATGGGCAGGTGGATCGCCCAGTAAGCCATGAAGACCGTGACGCCGATCAGAAGCAATCCGATTGACTTTCGATAGTCGAGGATATATCGAGCGAAACTCCGACGAATTTCACGGCTGCCGTTATCCATTGGTCGATTTCCTTTTCAATGCCGATCCGCTACGAGCGAAGCTTTTAAGATTCCCCCGAATTTCCGTCCGCTATGACGAGCGCAAAAGATGCCTTATAGCAGGGACCGTGACGCTTCGGTAGAGAGGAAGAATCGCACTCTTCCAAGCCGTCGCTTGCTGGAAAAGCATGGAATCTCGATCCTGGCACCGGTCAACATGGGAGCGACCATGACGCGGCGCCGATAAGGGCAGATCGAATCATCTACTTCAGACGGAGTTGATCGGATTCTACGCGGCCAGAGCACTGTTTTTGGTTGCCCTTGCCGATGACTTCCGCGGCGGCCGGAAACGTGGACCTTTTCGCACCGCAGGCTACCATCGGCGAAGGTCGCAGCGCTTTCTTTCCAGGCGATTACGGAGAGTAAAGAGCGGGAAACTGCTTTCGCAACTGTTCGAGCTTTGGCATGTCATTGAAGACGATATATGGATTGTCGGGATTGCGTTCAAGAAAGTTCTGATGATACTCCTCGGCTGGATAGAAGCCCTTTAGCGGCACAACCTGGGTTACGATCGGGTCGCTGAAAGCTTTCTTCTGAGTGAGCTGATTGATGTAGTCCTTGGCAGTGCGCTTTTGCTCATCGTTCGCGTAAAAGATTACCGATCGGTACTGGGTACCTTCATCGGGGCCTTGACGATTCAATTCAGTAGGATCATGTGCAACGAAAAAGAATATTTCAAGCAATTGGTTATATGATATCTTGGACGGATCGTAGGTAACCTTGACCGACTCAGCGTGGCCGGTTCTGCCGCTGCTGACAGTTGGATATTGCGCGGTAGCGGCGGCTCCGCCCGAATAGCCCGAAGTGACGCGGATCACACCCTTAACATGCTTAAATACGGCGTCCACTCCCCAGAAGCAACCGCCTGCCAGCACCGCTATCGGCTCAGCTGTGTTCTGCTCTGCCGAGGCTGTGACCGAGGAGTTGCCAATCTGCGCAATCGCATTGGGCGCAAGCACGGAACCGGTGCCTATTAGCAGTGCGATCAATGGCCACGCGAACGGAAAGCCTTGCCGCTCACGGGTCGGCGAATTGAAAGTTGTGACTTTTCCACGCATTTGCGGGAAACCTCGATATTAGATCCGATTGCATCAGAACATTGGGCGATTCCAACGGATAGGATCATCATACTGCGCAAAATCGATCGCCACTATCGACAACTAGCTTGACCATCGTGTCGGACTAAATCTCCGCATATATACCTACACGAATGATCCTTCTGCAATCGCTGGCAAAGGTTACGATCAACTCAATCACCTCAGATCGATTGATGCGCGAATGCCGTCATTTCACTTCCAGGACCGGATTTAAATGGGCCTCAGTGGATTGCAACCGAGGCTTCATTCCACATGAGATTGGAGCCCCGGGCGAAGCGATCGCGAAACTTCGTTATCGCCATAATAATTCAATGTGGCGCGCTGCAGAGAACATGATCTCGTTCGAGTTGAGCAATCCGCTCATCGGAAAATCCGAGGTAACCCGATAGAATTCGTCGGTTGTGCTCGCCTAGAAAAGGCGCCTCGAGTTCAAGCGGCTCTGGAAATGCGGAAAAACGCAGAGGGACGCCGGGAATCTGGAAATCCCCGAGAATGCGATCGTGAACCGTGCGTACGGTCCCGCGTTCCAGAAGGTGCGGATGCTGCATCGCCTCCTCGACTGTCAACACGGGCGCGTGAGGTATTCGTGCCTCGCGCAAAATTGTGATGGCCGCGTCGGTACTCGGCAAGGTCGAGAGCCATGCGTCGATCGCCTTGTTGACTTCCTTTCGATTGGCAACCCTGGCGGTGTTGTCGATATAGCCCTGGGATTGCGCGAGAGCCTGTCGCCCCATCACTTCGCAGAGCTTTGCCCAATGGTTGTCCTGAAAGGCAAAAATCCAAAGCGAACCAGTTTTGGTCTCAAAAATTCCCGCTGGAGACAGTGCTCCTATCTGATTACCTATTCGCCGCACCTTCGCCTCACCGCGACTCGCACTTACCATCTCCACCGCCATGTCATGATAATGGAAGTACGAATCGAGCAGCGAAATATCGAGGTGCTGTCCTTCGCCAGTGCGTTCGCGATATAGCAACGCGGTCGCGACCGCGGCGTAGGCGTGCACCCCCGTTGAGACATCGCCGAGCGCGAGAGCTGGAGGATAATACGGTCCGTCCTCCTCCCCACTGAGAGACGTAACTCCAGCATAGGCCTGCCCTATGAAGTCATATCCGGGGTTCGGTGCGAGCGGACCCGTCTGGCCGAACGTCGAAACTGAACACATAACAATCTTCGGATTCAGCTTGCTGACGTTTTCATAGTCGAAACCCATACGTCCAATCACCCCTGGTGCATAGTTCTGAACGAGTACATCGACCTTTGGGATTAGATCGCTAATTACGGCTTTGCCAGTTGAGGTTTTCATGTCCAAGCACAGACTCATTTTGCCGCGATTTTGCTGGACGAAGTATGCACTCCGCTGGTCGCGAATATAAGGAAACTTACGAGAAAGGTCGCCGCCGGGGGCGAGCTCGACCTTGATAATTTCAGCACCCATCTCGGCCATCAATTTTGTAACCGTTGGTCCAGCGACATACTGCGTAAAGTCGAGGACTTTGTAACCATCGAGTAAAGGCTTCCGAACATTACCCGTCATCGCATCCCTCCTTACGGAATCTGTGTCATTGCTAAGCGAAACCCGTCGATCCTATTTAAATCGCAAATGCGGCGCGAAGTCCGCCATTTTGCCATTCGATCTATCCCCGATAGCCGGTTGCGCCAGCACCGGTAGTGGAGAGCCCGTCCGGCCCTTCGAGCGATCTCCAGATCACCGCGCTACTAGGTGTCCCACAAAAACGCTGGGTAGTTCAACTTTTTGCGATACGCGGCGCAAGCGATCAATTATCCGGCATATCTGCTTGTCCGGCCCACGCTGTTAACTGGCGAAAAGTCTGAAAATCATCTGATAGCATCGCTGAAGACGATCTGGCGACCCAAGCCAGCGCCGGTATAGGCGATCGTTTGAACCTGTGAGAACATAGTGATGCTTGCTTCGCCTCGCCTATCCGAAGGAGCGCTGGATCTCTCACCATAAGAATGCGAACCGGGATTTTCGGCTGAACAACAAGGCGTCGTCATGAGATACACAATCGCGCTTGCCACATTGCTCGCCGCGAGCGGCGTGCTCGAGTGTAGTCTCCGACAACCGAACATCGCACCTCCAGTTGCAGAAGCATCCGCACAGCCATTACCGTTCAAGGGCCGGCTCGTTGACGGCGATCCGAGCGAACTGCCGCCGGCCGTGGCAATGTCGCTATCACAGGGCTCGACGGTAACCTTCGCTTATCGCGAGGAATTGACCCACGACGAATACCACATACCGCTGATATTTTCCGCATTCTATCCCGTGACATACTTGGGCGCTCCATTAGGCGACTACGGCGTAACGGCGTTCGCCTCCTTGTCGATTGTCGAGGGCGCCCGGGTGCTCGGCGACTATACCGCAAAAGCACACGTCGCGAAGTCCTACAGCCTCTACTCGGAGCCAACTCATCAGGAACTGGATCGAGCGGCGCGTATCGCCGTACGCGAGACTATCGATAAGAAGTTGTACCGCGACGCGGCGCAATTGGCCGCAGCGATGGCTGTTCGCAGCCCCGCGACAGCAGATCCAATCAAGAGATGAACCGCTGGCCTTTGGTCTTCATGATCTTTGCCGCGCCGTTGGTTGCGATAGGGTGTGCGGTCCAGGGACTTCCCTTTGAAAAGCATCCTTCATCTCCGAATGAAGCGGTAGTTTACGTCTACCGGCCTTACAACTATGCCGGGTCACTGCTCCGGCCATCGGTGACCTGCGGCGAGGACTGGGCGCGAATCGGTCCTGGCGGCTATCACGCCTTTGTTGTTCCCACGGGGCATGTGCTCTGTAGCGTACAGGCCGAAACTGCCGATGTCGTGGAAATTGACGCCGAGCCCCACACCTACTATATCAAGGAAGAAATCGGGTGGGGTCTCCTTTCCGGTCATCCGCATCTCAATCCAATCGATACCGACAAGGCACAGTCAGAAATTCAGTCATGCTGCGTCCAGGAACCATGAAGCGTCCCGGCAGTAGCCTAACAATCTTGATTGGCTAATCGTTCCAGATGCCAACCCCCGCCATCATCCCGAGGTTCTCGAGCGCGATTCTTAAGATGGATAGCCACGCATCTCAATCGGACAAATTATCCATCGCGGGCTGCTGCTTATGCCACTCGGTAGCTCGCTCATAGGCCGCACCCACCTGCAACAGGATTGCTTCGCCGAGTCGCCGCCCTATCAATTGCAGGCTAGGCGGTGGACCTCCGGCAATTTGACCGCAAGGCTGGGATAGCGTCGGATTTCTACTCAGATTAAATGGCGCGGTGAAGTGAAGAAGCTCATTCGAGCTGGTCAATGCGCGCGCGTCCGGCGGCATACCGGTTGCTGGAAGGGAGGCGAAGGGCATCGACGGACAGGCGACGACATCGACGTCCTCGAATTGATCCTGAAAGCGATTGGCGAATCGTTCACGAACCATCTGCGCCTTAGCATAATCCTGGCCACGAACCATCGCACCCAGTTCAAGAAACGAACGGAAACCGGGTCCGTACTCGGCGGCCTTCGCAGGAAAGCTAGCCTCATGCGCCGCCGCCGCATCTGCAGTACAGAGTGTCGTCCATGCGGCGATACCGGGTTCGACATCGGGAAGCGTAACTCTTATGATCCTTGCGCCAAGGCGCTCAAGAACATGCATCGCTTCGATGACGGCGGCGGCAATCTCCGGGGCGGCCTTCTGCGTGATATATTTTTCGTCGACTCCAATGCGTATGCCTTTCGCACCAGCTTCCAGCGCAATTGTGTAGTTGTCCACGGGAGCTGAGAGCGAGGTTTCGTCCGCCGGGTCGCGTCCCGCAATAGCTCCAAGTACAAGCGCCGCATCGGCCACGGTTCTCGTCATTGGTCCGATGTGATCGAGTGATTCGCCCAAAGGAAATACGCCGTAGCGGCTTACTCGACCCCAGGTCGGCTTCATGCCAACGATGCCGCAAGCCGCGGACGGAAATCGAATCGAGCCTCCCGTATCCGTGCCAATTGACGCGAAGCAAAGCCCGGCAGCCGTCGCCACTCCAGAGCCACTTGACGAAGCCCCGGGCCATAGCGACCGACCCCAGGGATTCAGCGGCACCGGCATCTCAGCGTGATACCAGCCAACCGCGAACTCAGTCAGATTGAGTTTGCCCAACAACACCGCACCCGCAGCTTCGAGACGTTCCACGACTGTCGCGTTTGACTCAGGGCGCCAATCGCGTAGGACGCGACTTGCACATGTCGTCAATACTCCTTTCGTCTGGCAAAGATCTTTGACCGCTATCGGCACTCCATGGAGCGGTCCGCGCCAATTTCCGGCACGAATTTCCTCGTCCGCCTGCGTAGCATGCTGCAGCGCCGATTCATCCAGCACCGTGAGGTATGCGTGAAGACGAGGATTCATGCGATGGATTCGATCGAGAATGCACCGCGTAACCTCGACCGACGAGATCTTGCCTGTGCGCAGTTGCACCGAGAGATCTTGCAGCGATAGGTAGCAGAGCGCGTTCGATTCCATAGTTGCTCAACTCACTTAAATAGACAGAACTACTGACACACATTCATTTCGGTACTAATCGCGAACGTTTTGAAGCAGCTCCAGCGTTGTTCCATCCCACTCCAACCGTGCTGGCACCCTCACCGCTGATGGTACAGCGGATGGCCGCGGAAATTCGTGTGGACCCGGCTGAAATGCTCGCCTTCAAGGTTCGCGAAATAAAGGTCCTGCAATCCCGGCCCACCAAAGGCGCAATTGGTTGGATGGTCCAGCTTTTCGCTCTTCGGATCGTCAATCAACATCGTCCACTGCCCAGTGGTATCCACCTTCAGTATCTGATTAGCCGGTAAGAGAATCTTATCCAATGGCGGCTCGCCTTCTTTCTTGGCTTTTCCGGGCAAGGTCACGAATAGGTTCCCATCGACATCGAAGGCCATCCCGTCAGGAATCGCAGGAAAATCTTTCGCATAGACTTCCGGCTTGCCAAAGGTACCATCTTTCTTGATCGCGATACGGAGACAATCGTATCTTGTCGATTCCAGGACATAGACCGCCTCCTCCTTTGGCTCGATCGCGGTGCCGTTGGCGAGATATATTCCCGTCGCCACGACTTCACTCTTGCCGTTGGCCCGGATGCGCACTAACGCGCCCTTCGGCGACGGGTTCAGCAACTCCGGTAGTATCTGGTTGATATTGCTGGTGCTCGAGTTAGAGACGTATAGATTGCCCTCGGCATCATAGCTCGCGAAGTTGGGAAGGCTGAGATGGAGATCGCCGGCACTATCCGCGACCATCGATACCTTGCCGCTCTGCGTCACCCGGATCACAGCTTCCTTGCCAAGGTCGCAGTAGACGATGTCGCCGTTGCGATCCATCGTGACACCATTGGGTATCGAGCCCGATGGCAGCGTCGCCACTTCACTGACTTTGCCTTCGGGTGTCACTTTGTACATCACACCGTTCCGGCCGCCCCCGTAGACGTTGTTGTCTTTGTCGATTACTACGCCCTCGGCCTTCAATGCACCCCGCCCAAACACTTCGACTGCGCTTATTGGAATTGTCGCCATTATCTGATCCTCTTCTTAACGAATCGATTACGCTCCCGCTCCTTAGAAAAAAATTCGCGTCAGTTGCGTAAATTGATCGGCCCATATTCTAGCTCTTCGGCGTAGCAACTCCCGTGGCTTTTCGCAATCGTGACGACTTTGCACGATCTTCCCATTGCGACGAAAATCAAGCTGCTGAACCGGCTCGTCACGGTATGATCATTCCGCCAAACTCCCGATAGAATGTGATCTAATGATAAGCTAGAACCCCGACGCCAATGCTCACACCTGCTGAACGACACTTGGTCAATGCCACCGCGAACGGCGAGATTGCGGAATTCCGCGCGCTTGATGCAGCGGAAAATGATCCGTCGCGCGGAATGTCGTGGAGTGATCAGCGAACCGTTTCCGCCGGCGTTGTTCGCGCACTGGCGACCGGCAGCAATTCCTCGTGGAACACCCGGTCCACTGGATTATGTGTCGCCGGCGCACGAATAACGGGCGTTCTCAATCTTGCGGGCGCAGAGATTCGATTTCCAATTGCATTTGTCGGATGCTTCTTCGAGCGCGAACTGTCTCTGCGTAACGCGTCAGTTAAAGCGGTGTATCTAGGTGGCAGTTTCGTCCTCGGCTTGGACGCACGATCGCTGCGGGCGGATCTAGACGTTCAACTCTGTGACGGATTTCGCGCTGATCGAACGGTGCGTCTCGATCACGCGAAAATTAATGGTAACCTCTCGTTCAACGGTGCGGCTCTGAATAGTCATGGTAATTTCGCAGTCATCGCCGACAATGCCGCAATCGGTGGCCACCTGCTGATGGGTAATGGATTCAGTGCCGCGGGCGAGGTCAGTGTTCGGCGCACACGAATCGCCGGACTCTTCTATTGCTCTCATGGCAAGTTCGAAAACTCTGGCGGCATTGCACTGGCCGCCGATAATGCCATCGTCAACGGCAACATGGTAATGAGCAACGGGTTCGTCGCGACCGGCGAGGTGAGTATGCGCGGGGCTCAGCTACGCCGGCTTTTGTATTGCGCCCATGGAACCTTCAGAAATCCGGGCGCCGATGCCCTATCCTGTGATGGCGTGGAAATCGGTGGGCGCGCGTTCCTTGGCGAATGGTTTAGCGCGAAAGGCATCGTGCGTTTGCCCGATGCGAAGATCACCGGGGACCTTTACTGCGTCGGCGGCATTTTCCAGAACGCGGACGGCGACGCGATCTTCGCCAACCGCATCAGCGTGGGCGGCAACGTGCGTATGCACACCAGATTCCTGGCGGAGGGAGCGGTGCAACTCGCTAATGCTACGATCGGCGGGACCCTCAATTGCACCGGCGGTAGATTCGAAAACTCTGGCGGCGTGGCGCTCTCAGCTAAGGGCGCTGTCATTGGCCGCGATGTCATTCTGGGTAGCGGCTTCCGAGCCTACGGAACGGTTCACTTCACCTCAGCAACGATCGGTGGGGCGCTGGAACTCGAAGGCGGCAATTACGACGAAATCACCTTCGACGGCACTGTAATTGGCAATCAGTAGCTTCGTCTGACGTTTCAATAGCCCGGTGGTTGACGGGTTAAACGCTGGCGCGAATCCTCGGCCTCCCGCTAATGTCCTTCGGTATGACGTCGGGAGACCGCCAGTTCCGCGTGGGCTCCAGGTGCGAGCTTCTGCCCTACTTGATCAGCCTGCCACTTGGGTTGTCGCGCAAACAGGCAAAGGACCTGCTTCGCTTCCACGCAGTGCACGTTCAAAATTCGGCGACGGTACGACATGATACCAACTTGCAGGTCGGCGATCTCGTAACGATCATCCCACGGCAGCAGCATCACAACACTGCGCTGGCGCGCCATGGACTCGAAATCATTCACCGTGACGATGCCATACTCGTCATCGATAAGCCCTCGGGACTCTTATCTATGGGTTCCGAGCGCGAGAAGGATAAAACGGCGCACCGGCTCCTCAATGAACATCTAAAGGCGCTAACGACATCGCGGCAACAACAAGCCTTTATCGTCCATCGACTCGATCGCGAAACCTCCGGACTGATGATTTTTGCAAGAAGTGAAGCCATTCAGGCCTCACTCCAGCAGGATTGGAACAAAGTTACAAAAAAATATTTGGCGATTGTCGAGGGCGTGCCTATTGAAGCGAACGGAACACTCAAAGACAACCTCGTCGAAACCAGGTCGTTGCTGGTTCACCGCGTCTCTCGCGGCGGCGAGATAGCCATTACGCACTATCGCGTCATTGGCAAGTACCGAGACAAATCGCTGCTCGAACTTACACTCGAAACCGGACGCAAGCATCAGATTCGCGTTCAAATGGCTTTCCTCGGTCATCCAGTTATTGGCGACCGCAAATACGGAACGCGATCGGATCCCGCGCGGAGGCTGGCGCTTCATTCGTGCGAGCTGAGATTTCAGCATCCGGTCTCTGGTGCGCCAATGGAGTTTCACAGCCCCCTACCGGCCCGGCTGAAGGCGCTTATCGAACGCTGATCTGTACAACCAATCCGCAGACCGATCTTTCGTGCGAATCTGGCGATTATCGACATCGTCGCTGGCTACGTCGAACCGCCCCGCCCTATCGAGAAGACGAATCCCGCGCCAGCGCCGCCCGCGCGATCGCGAAGCGATGCACTTCCGATGGTCCATCGTAGATTCTGAACGCACGGATATCCCGATAGGTTCGCTCGACGACGGTATCGTCCGTGATTCCCATCCCACCCAGGGTCTGAACCGACCGATCGACCACACGTCCGAGCGCTTCTGAACAGTAGACCTTGTACATGCTCGTTTCCTGACGAGCCTGCTCACCCTGATCTAGGAGCCACGCCGCGTGCCAGATCGCTAACCGACATAGATTGATGTCGGTCTCATTGTCAGCGAGCATGAACCCAACCCCTTGATGCTCGCCGATTGCGCGCCCGAATGCCTGCCGATGACGTGCGTAATCGAGTGCGATGGAATGACAGCGGCGAGCCGCGCCCAGCCATCGCATGCAATGTGTAAGACGAGCGGGCGCCAGTCGTATTTGTGCGTAGCGAAAGCCCTTGCCGACTTCGCCGAGAACGCGATCGCGCCCGACCCGGACGTCATGAAATTCAACTTCAGCGTGTCCACCGGGGGAATTGCTGTCCATGGTATTTAATATTCGCTTGATCGAGAAGCCGGGCGCATCCATGTCGACCAGCAACATCGTGGCTCCAAGGTCATGACCATCCGAATCTTCAGTCCGCGCCATTACGATATTGAGCGCGGCTCCGGGCGCACCAGTAATTAGCCACTTGCGTCCGTTGATTATGAATTCGTCTCCGACACGGCGCGCTATGGTTTTCATCAACGTCGGATCGGAACCAGCACCGCCATCGGGTTCTGTCATCGAGAAAACCGTTCGAATTTCTCCGCGCACCAAGGGTCCGAGCCATCGTTCTTTTTGTGCTTGCGTGGCAACCTGATTGAGCAGGTTGGTGTTGCCTTCATCGGGCGCTTGTATATTAACCGCCAGCGGCCCAAGTGGAGACCACCCCGCGGCTTCGAAGATCACCGCCATGCCCCGATGATCTAGTCCCAATCCGCCCCACTCGCGCGGTCCATGGGGTGAAAGCAGCTTTGCTGCGCGCGCGTCCGCCACCATTTCGTGGCGCAAGGCCTCCTCCGGTCCATGAGGTCCCTGTCGAGGATCGCGTTCGAGCGGGATGATCACGTCTCGGATGAATGCTTCGTATTTATCGCGCAGCGCAATGAGGTCATCGGGCAATGAGAAATCAATCATCGCAAACACTCCATCTCTCGAACTGGAGTCCCGAACGATAACGCGTCGATCGTGGAGATTCTACCGTCCCGCCATCCATAACAGGTCGACAAAGCTCTCTTGGCGGACTACTTTCGAGGCAGACTAATTTCCGACTTACCCTGGCAAACTGCGCTGAATTACCCATACTGTTAGAGGAGTTTAGCCTGCCAATACAGGGCCGGAGACACTGGAAAATGCCACCAATCAAATTTGGATTGTTTCTCCCTACCGGTGATTTCGTACAGGCGCGCGAAGCTGCCACATGGGCCGATGAACACGGCTTTTACTCGGTTTCAATCAACGACCACTTCTTCTCGCCCTTCGGATCGGGTCAGGTGCCGCAACTCGAATGCTTTTCCACCCTAAGTGCGATTGCTGCGGTCACCAAAAAGGTTCGTCTCACGCCGACCGTTACCGCGATGTCATTTCGGTCGCCTCCGATGCTCGCCAAAATTACCTCTACGCTCGATCAAATCAGTAATGGGCGGCTGATCCTCGGTCTCGGTTCCGGATGGCAGCGTTCCGAATATGACGCTCATGGCTACCCTTATCCTTCCAACCTGGAGCGACTCGATCAGCTCAACGACGGTATCAAGCTGATCAAGGCCATGTGGACGCAGGATGAGCCAACCTACCACGGGCGTTATTTCTCGATAGAGAAAGCCTACAACCACCCTCGGCCGCTGCAAAAGCCTCATCCCCCGATCATGATCGGCGGCTCTGGAAAGAGGGTCCTCCAGATCGCCGGCGCCGAAGCTCAGATTGCCAATCTCATTCCTCCGATAATCAACGGCAAGGATTTTGTGCAGGATCCAGCGGCGGCCGTGAAATTCGACAAGACCGAGATCAAACGGCGAATCGCAATGTTGCGTGGATTCACTAAAGATGCGGGGCGCGATCCTGCTTCAATCGAAATTAGTGGCATCGTGATGCTTTCAATCGCGCGCGATAAGAGCGTCGCCGATGCCGCAACTAGAGCGGTTGCTTCGAGCATGGGCTTCCCCAGCGAGGAGGCAGTGCGCAAATCGCCAGTAATGCTAATGGGAACGCCCGATGAGGTCCGGCGTGAGCTGAGTTCACGCATCGAGGAATTGGGAATGACTTATTTCATCGTCTTCCCGACCACACCAGAGACCCGCGATCTCCTGGTCGGCGACATCATTCCGGAGTTTACCTCGTGACCTCGAATCGCCACGGGTCACCCTCACAACAGTGGCGAAGTCCGCGCGTCGTCCGAGTTGAGCAACATCGCACCAACCATTTCGAGCGTCCGGCGTTGGCCAATGATGTGCTGACACCAGGTCTCCGCGTCGCGCAACGCGCGATCGAGCGCGCTCTTCCTTGAATAGATCGCACCACCGCCCACGGTATCAAAGAGCATTCTGATGATCTGCCTTGACGACTGACACGCGTTGATATTCGACAGCCACAGGTCCGCGCGCTCCTGCCTGGTCGGCGGTTCATCTTTTTCGAGCTTCTTCCAATGCCGCTCGATCGAAGCGAACGTGTACGAGCGCGCCGCACCTAACAGCATCTCGGCGTCCGCGATCGCACTCTGTACCCGCCCTATATTCTTAAACGGCCGTCCGCTTGGAACTTCGACCTTATCCTGTATCACTTCCAGGAACAGATCGATCGTCGAGCGTGCCACCCCCAGCGGTACACCAGCGCCTTTGGGAAGGATTGCATTGTTCCGCCGCCACAACGGTCCCTCGCGCTTCGCCGGTTCCTGAAAACTGAAGCTATTCTCTTCCGGGATAAAGAGGTCCGACACACGATAGTCATTGCTGCCAGTGCCACGCAGGCCGGTAGTATGCCAGGTGTCTTGAATTTCATAAGCGGAGACCGGCGCTAGCATTACCCGCCAAGTCGAAATGCCCGCCGCGTCCTTCGCTGGCTGGCCGTTCTCAAAGACGATACAGCCCGCTGAAACTACGTCCGCATGGGTGATGCCTGAACCGAACATCCATTGACCTGAGACTCGATATCCGCCATCGACCCGTTCTGCCCGCCCGGCCGGCCATACCCAGCCAGCCGTCGACATATCCAGGCGCGGGTAGAGTTTCCGCCCGGCGTCGTCGTCGATGAAGCCCGAATAAATCCCGGAGTCGCAGCCGATCATGACGCACCAGCCGACTGCCGAATTCGCCCTCGATAACTCCTCGATGACTTCGACCTGTTCGATTGTGCTGAACTCCGGCCCTCCCCAGATTTTCGGCATCGTGAGCCGAAACAACCCCGCTTCGCGGATGTGCGCGACCACCTCCGGCGGCAGGCGCCGCGCCTCGTCGATCTCGACCGTTTTCTCCTTGAAATAGCCGCTCAGCGCACGCGCATTCGCATAAATTTCTGTCACACTCATCGAGGGACCCTGCAGAAAGCCCCGCTTGGTCGAGGTCGCCGTCGCCGCCATGGCAATGTTCTCCTGAATATCGCTTCGCTCGCCGATGGATATGAATTATCCGATCAGCAATCAAGAATCGATGGCTCTCTGGAATACGCGCGAACTTTCTCGATACCTTAAGGACAAGCTCGTGGACGGTTTTTGCCCCTGCGACCGAGCACATACTTTTCGCGATGGGAGTCTCGCGATGGCGAGTAAGAGCCTTTCGACCTATCAAGCAAAACGTGATTTCAGCAAAACTGCTGAGCCCAGCGGTGAGATCGCAGTAGCCTCTTCGAAGTATCTGCGCTTCGTGATCCAAAAACACGCGGCGACGCGTCTACATTACGATTTCCGCTTAGAGCTCGACGGCGTCTTCAAATCCTGGGCGGTCACGCGAGGTCCTTCGCTCGATCCCCACGACAAACGACTTGCGGTCGAAGTCGAGGATCACCCACTCGACTATGGCGATTTTGAAGGCACTATTCCCAAAGGCCAGTATGGCGGCGGCACGGTACAGCTCTGGGATCGCGGCTACTGGACACCGGAAGGCGACAAATCCCCGCAGGAGGCCCTCAAAGCCGGCGATTTTAAATTCACTCTCGTCGGCCAGCGGCTGCGTGGCAGCTGGGTTCTGGTGCGAATGAAAAATGATCGCAATCACGGCAAGCGAACCAATTGGCTATTGATCAAACATCGCGACGATAGTGCACGCGAGAACGACGCGGATGCGCTCTTGACCGAGGATCGATCGATCGCGTCCGGCCGAACGATGGCCACGATTGCGGCTGGCAAAGGGCCTGGACCAAAGCCCTTCGTGCTCGCTACCACGAAGATTGCTCAGGCCGACGCGATCTGGAACTCCAACCGTAGCGAAGTAGCTAATCTACCGGACGCCGATAAAACTGTGACAACCGTCAATACGCGAGATTCGCCAAAGTCCGTGAGCCCAAAAAAAAGGGGCACCAAGGTCAAAAGCCTGCCCGAATTTATCGCGCCACAGCTCTGCCGTCTGTCCGACCGGCCGCCGGCTGGCGACGAGTGGGTTCACGAGATCAAGTTCGACGGCTACCGCATTCAGATTCGCGTTCAGCATGGCCATGCGACTCTGCGCACCCGCAAAGGATTGGATTGGACGAACCGGTTCGCGACGATCGCACGAGCGGCAGCGAACTTGCCCGACTCCATCATCGACGGCGAAGTTGTTGCCATTGACAAAAATGGTGCGCCCGACTTCGCTGCACTACAAGCCGCTCTGGCAAGTGGAACCGCTGACGCTTTGACCTACTTTGCATTCGACCTGCTATTCGCGGATAAAGAGGATTTGCGCGATTTACCACTAGCGGATCGCAAACCGCGGCTGCGAATGATCCTCGACGCCCAAGCCGACGGCGACTCGCCGATCCGATATGCCGAGCACTTCGATAGCGGTGGTGATGCTTTGTTGGAGTCGGCGCGCCGCATGTCGCTCGAGGGTATCGTCTCCAAGCGTCTCGATGCGCCCTATCGCACAGGTCGCAGTCAATCCAGTTGGACTAAGACCAAGTGCCGCCCCGGCCAGGAAGTAGTCATTGGCGCCTGGACCGATACCGCGGGCCGCTTCCGCTCGCTGCTCGCGGGAATTCATCGCGACGGACATCTGATTTATGCCGGCCGCGTGGGAACGGGATTCGGACAGGACGTAGTGAAACAAATTCTCCCACGCCTGCAGGCACAGACTACTGACAAATGTCCATTCGTTGGTGACAACGTCCCGCGCAAGCACTCGACTATTCACTGGGTAAAGCCCCAACTCGTAGCCGAGATCGAATTTGCCGGCTGGACCGGCGACGGTTTGGTGCGGCAGGCTTCCTTCAAGGGCCTGCGTGAAGATAAGCCCGCCGTTGAGGTTGTAGTTGAACAGCCCGCGGCGAAAACTAAAAATCTGGGATCGGCAAACGGTGAGGCTATGACTACGGTCTCGTCAAAATCGACCAAACCCGGACCTTCCGTTGTGATGGGAGTGACCATCTCCAATCCCGACAAGGCGATGTGGCCGGACGCCGGTGATGATACCCCTGTCACCAAGCTTGATCTCGCACACTATTACGAGGCGGTCGGTCCTTGGATGATCCAGCACTTGAAGGGTCGGCCTTGTTCGATCATTCGCGCGCCTGACGGTATCGCCGGCGAGCATTTCTTTCAGCGTCACGCATTGCCAGGAATGTCGAAGTTGTCAGTCCTGACTACGGTATCCGGTGATCGAAAACCCTATCTTCAGATCGACCGCATCGAAGGTCTGGCAGCGATCGCCCAGGTCGCCGCGTTGGAGCTGCATCCCTGGAATTGTCAGCCCGGACATCCTGATCTGCCGGGTCGCCTCGTGTTCGATCTCGATCCGGCCGCCGGCCTCGAGTTCTCTGAGGTTATCGAGGCTGCTCGCGAAATTCGTGACCGCCTCGATCAGCTTGGCCTGGTCAGCTTCTGCAAAACCACCGGCGGTAAAGGCCTGCACGTGGTGACTCCCCTCGCTGAACACAAGAAGCAGCCCGTGACGTGGCCAGAGGCCAAAGCATTCGCACACGGCGTCTGTATGCGAATGGCTGCGGATAGCCCCGACCGCTATCTGGTAAACATGGCGATGAAGGCGCGTTCGGGTAAGATCTATCTGGACTATTTGCGCAACGATCGCATGGCAACTGCCGTAGCGCCGCTCTCACCACGAGCCCGCGCAAGCGCCACCGTATCGATGCCGCTTCGATGGCCGGAGGTTCGCTCAGGTCTCGATCCTATGCGCTATACGGTCCGCACTGTACCTAAGTTGATCGCAAAGACTACCGCATGGAAGGACTACTGCGACGCCGAACGTCCGCTCACGCCCGCAATCAAACGATTGTCAGTCGCCAAGTAGCCGACTATGTAGGGAAAACCCTCATATTGTTGCTAACTACTTCTTTCCGGCCGATCTCTTACCGCCCTTGGCACTCTTATCCACGGCCGCGCGACGCCGCGCCTGAGCATTAACCGCGACTTTTTCCTCGACCGGTTCTTCCTCGCTCGCCGCGGACTTCCCGGACGCCGATCCGCGCTTCTCCAGCGACGCCTTCAACGCCGCCATCAGATCGATCACCTGTCCGCGCTGAGCCGCCTTCGGTGCCGCGGTAACCTCTTCGCCGGCGATCTTATGTTGCGCCGCGCCAATGACACGTTCTCGATAAGTGTCATGGTACTGCGATGGGTCAAACTTTTTCTGCGTAAGATCGTCGATCAAACGCTTGGCCAGCGTGAGCTCCGTCTCTTTGACCGATTCATTCACCGAGCGATCGAATTCGTCCGCCGCCTTAACTTCGTCGGAATAATACAAGGTATGCAGCATCAACCCCTTGGCATATGGCCGCAGCAGGACGAGATGCTCCTTGCCACGCATCGTGTACCGGCCTAGCGCTACACGTTCGCTCGACGCCATCGCATCGGTCAATAGTCGGTAAGCTTTACCGGCGCCGTGATCGCTCTCAAGAAAATACGACTCCTCAAAGTAAACTGGATCCACTTCGCTTAGCGGCAGGAACTCCGTGATCTCGATCGAATGATCGTTGCCTGACGCTTCGAGGTTTTTCAGTTCCTCGTCGGTGAAAATGACATAGCGCCCCTTCTCGATCTCATAGCCGCGAACCAGCTCGCTGCGATCGATTATCGCGTCATCGACTGGGCAGTAAATCTTCTGCTGAATCCGGCTGCGGTCTTTCTCATGAAGCAAATTGAAGCTCACCGATTTCGATCGAGCCGCCGAGAACAGCTTTACCGGAATCGAAACCAGACCAAATGAGATGTTGCCGTTGGCTATTGGCCGCGATGCCATCACTCATTACCTCCGAAACCGCCCGAATCCCCCTTTTTCGCTACCGAATACATTACCATCTCAACTACTCACCTAAGGATATCAGTTTTCCGGACTGAGCTTCTAACACTGGTCCACCTTCGTCAATGCAGCAACCGTACCGCTTATTTTCATTCTGCTGTTAAAGCTTGCATCTCATCGATCGCCTCGGCAAATTCCTCCATGAATTCCGTTACCACCGCGCGCGTCGATTTCACGGTGTCCACCAAACCGACACACTGGCCTACCCAATAAGTCACGAGTTCCCTCGCTCTCTCGTTGCCTCTCTCTGCCGCCCGATGCGCCGCTCTAAGAGCGGGTTCGCTGAGGATTGTTTGATAGGGCATTGGTAACGGCTCCGGGCTATCCGACGCTTCCCACGCCTCGGTCCACGCTGATTTGAGTTGCCGCGAGAATTTTCCGGTTCGGCATTTCGATCTCACGGTATCGCGCGACGTCGCCGCAAGCATCTTTTGTTGAATTATCTCGGAAACGTCAGACTCCGCGGTCGTGAGCCAAACCGATCCAGTCCAGGCGCCCGCAGCGCCAAGCGCCATGCATGCCGCCATCTGGCGACCGGTCGCAATCCCACCCGCCGCCAGTATCGGAACATTGCGTATCGGTTTAATCGCGCGCAACACCTCGGGGATTAACACCAGCGTCGAAACCTCGCTACAATGGCCTCCCGCCTCCCATCCTTCCGCGATAATAACGTCGACCCCGGCCCTCACCTGCCGAATCGCATGCTCCTTGGCTCCAATCAAGGCGGCTACCGGAACCCCGTGTCGGTGACCCAAATCAAGCATCGATTGCGGCGGGACACCAAGCGCGTTGGCAATCAGTTTTATTGGATGCCGAAATGAGACCTCCAACAGCTTGATCACGGCATCTTCCTGCAGATTCAAGCGCGCCGGCCGCTCGTCCCGGTCGAGACTTTCTGATTTGCCCGATTGTGGAGGTTCGACTTCGTACTTGATCAGGAGTTCGCGAACGAAATCCCGATGCCGCTGCGGGATGCGCTCGGCCAGTGACCCCATCCTCACGTTGGTCTCGCCCTTGGTCGCGATATTCTCCGGAATCAGCACATCTATCCCGTAGGGCTTGCCCCCGATGTTCTCGTCGATCCACTTCATTTCCTGCTCGAGTCCATCGGGCGAAAAGGCGGTCGCGCCGAGGACACCGAAGCCACCCGCCCGGCTTACCGCAGCCACGACATTGCGGCAATGACTAAAGGCCACCAGCGGAAATTCGATCCCCAGCATTTCACATAGGACTGATTTCATTGGCTTTTCTCCGAGGTCTCATCCGCACGACAGCGTCTTGCCGGTGTCTTGGTAAGTGTCCGACGCATATCTCTTGAGTCCGATCGCACCGCTTATCCATTTACGAACTAGCATCAACCTCCACCGCTCCGCAAAAGACCCGACCGGCCCACCCGGGTTTTGGCATGCCACGAAGCGTATACCATAGTTACAAATCCGTCGAAAGTGTCACCAGGGGCGCAATGAAAGCCTTCTCCCCGTTCACCTCAATCAAAAGAAACGTGCTAATAATCGGCATAAGGCGCCCTTCAGCATTGTGGGCGGGAAAAACTGCGCTCTCCCAATGGAAAATGGAGGCACTTATGTTCTCTTTCTATATCAAAAGAAGCTTTATCGACACCTTGCCAGGGATCGACCTCGTCAATATCCACTATACGTGGACGCCGCTCGGCCAGGTTCCCAATTGGGAGGCTCATCGCGAGACCCGTGCGATGCCCCGGGGTGGCACTTTGGTCCGCGGCATGGGCGGAACCACCATCGATGAGCAAGGACAAGTTCTTCAAACTTCGAGTGAAACCATCCAAATTCCCGACGACGGGATACGCCGCAAAATCCTCAAATTGCCAGTAGAAATCCATAATCCGGCCACTGACACATATACCGACAATTACCTCTTCCATCACTATTACGAGGTCTTCATCAACGGTAAACGCGAGCAAAGTCCGCTCTACTCTGAGGAAATCGTCAGTAAGGAAGTCGAGTTCATCGACCACCAAGGCACGCTCGGCGGCATGTGCATTTACTGGAGTATCTACGATTGGGACAGCCCGCAGTATCAGCCCACCGAGGAGCCCAACTTTATCGCTCATTATGGCGAGGAGAGCCCCTATCGTTCCTTCAAGTTTTATGGATGCGAAGATATGGAGGAATTCTCGCGAATTCGCTCCGAGATGCTCGCGGCACTGCCCATGCCGCGTCGCTATGTTGGTCGGATTCGCGGGCCCAAGGGTGCAGAGGTCCATCAACGCTGGCACGTCGGCGGACTGTGGACACCCAATAAAGCCGATCGATGGGAGGATTACTGGGGTAACGTAGTGCACGTCCTTTAACGCTGCATCCTGTCACGCAGCATCCTGGAGGAGAGGTTCGATCGCGTGTCGGATTCTAGCGTAACCCAGCTTGCGAATGCCAAACATCAGCATTCGGCTGCGCATTACGAGATCGAGAAGTGGTTCTATGACTACGCGGAGAATATCGAAGCCGTAAATATCCACTATGCCTGTACTCCGCTGGGCGAGATCCCCGACTGGAACAGCCAGCGCGCGACGCGCTTTTTGCCCCTCGTCGAAGACCGCCTGCGCCGCAAGGTTCTGAAGCTACCTGCACGGATCCTCGATTCGAATAGCGGCGAATTCTGCGGCCGCTACCTGCTGCATCACTATTTCGAGATTTTTGCCGACGGTGACACACACTACTCCTCGCTATACACTGAAGAAGTGCTGACGGGCGCGGGTAATCTTCCGGTCTCAGGATCTGCTGCTTCAAAGCAAACGAGAGCGCCGGATTCCGATTTCAACAGTGCGTCAGCCTCGGCCGGGAATATGTTGACTACAGAAACCCTGCCGCCGTCAGTCTCGAAGAAGAAAACGACACGATCGAAGGCAAAAAAGGGAAAGTGATGAAGCGGAGCGTCGTGCAGAGGCCTGCAATCGGCCGGCTCGGATGGCAGCTAGTGGGAAATGGAACCTCTACGCAAAAAGTTATCGCCTATCGCGGCGATCTTTCCGGCTCAGGATTGCGACTCCATTACGGTTTCGACGGATGGCAGGAGCCTATCCGCGAAGTACGTCTCGAATCGATCGAACCTGGTCTCGCGATCGCGGAGCTCCCGGACCTCGCTCAACACGTCGCTATCGATTGCGCGATTACCGATGGCGATCGCTGGGATAACAATCACGATACCAACTATCGCCTCTGGATCGGTTTCGACGCGCTCGATGCCCACCTCCATGTCAGTGGCAATGGCTCCGGCGCGTTGGGCGTCGGTAATCTCCGCACTGCGATGGCCTCGGCCGGAATGCTCTGCGGTATTAGCTCATGGATCGACAACCGCGCCCTCGATCGCGTCGATTTCGCCACGGCTGCGCTCTTCCCGCTGGTCTGGATTCGACCGGGCGAAACTTCGCGCGTCGAAGTCGAGGAACGTCTCGCGGCTGGCGCCGTCGGCCTCAAACTACATCCGACCGTGGACGATTACCCCGCGGACGACTGCTCCCTCGATCCATTCCTCGAGATTGCAGCTGAGGCGGGATGCCCAGTGGCATGCCACAGCGCTCCTGGCGACGCCGACCCCGATCATATTCGCCGTCTCGCCGAACGCTTTCCTAATGTTCCAGTTATCCTGTACCACACCTACCTCGGTCCGCCCGAGGGACGCCGGCGTGCTGCTCGCCATGTGCGCGAACAGGCCAACCTCTATCTCGAAACCTCGTGGTGCCAATGGCGCACGGTGCTCCGCCTAATCGAGGAAGTTGGCGATGATCGAGTGCTCTTCGGCTCCGACGCATCCATCGATGGGATGGCTCACTACACGCGCGACCCTCCCAACGTCGAAGGTCGCGAGACCTATAACGATGGCCTGATTCCGATCGTGCGAAAACTCGGCACCGAGCGCGCAGCTAAGCTGATGGGCGACAACGCTCGCCGCCTCTTCGGCCTCAACGGCAATCCGCACGGCGAGTAACCCCGCGCCCCTGATGCTCCATCGATTCGCATTGAGTAGTCCGCGTGTCGCCGACCTTCCGACTGTATTTTGCTTATCGATCCCTGGGCTTTGATGATCGCAAACGGTATTGGCGGCCGCTAGCTGCCCCAGCCTCCGCCGACCGGCCCAACTAACTATTGTCGATCATCACCGGTGTCACTATATGCCCGCCTGCGCGCACCATATCGCGCTCCTCGGCATCGCGAAAGCCGCCCACCGGCGCTTCGCATCGAAGGCATTGCCGATACGCCGATTGATAAATCAACTGCTCGGCTGGGGTAAGCTTGTAGCGGATGAGAATACGATCGTTCGCGACCTTCTCCTCGAACGTCATCGCGTAATGCACCCACCCGCACGAGCCACAAGCGAGCAGCTTGCGATCACGCAAAACCAGCGGTTCCGTCCTGGAAGTTTCGGCTTCAGCGCTCAATCCAACAGCTCCATCGTTTAGCCTAGCAGGGTGATCAGCCGGCCGGAAGCCATTAGCCTAACACGACGCTGTAATTCCTTCCGCCGTTGTTATCCCACTTCTCGAATTCATCATCCCCGGACGGCGTATCCGTGCGCAACAATAATATCGAGTATTCCACCGTCGCACCGCGCGGTCCCCACACTTTGCCGACATACCGCCGAGGCAACGGCACCGTCTGAACCATTTCGTACATCGCCTCGTCCGCGATTCCCTCGCCCTCCTGGTCATGCCCAGGCGCGTCCTTGTCGTACGCGATCGCGAGACCCTCGAGCCGCGCCTGCGACCAGTTCGGTGCGCTCCAGCCACCGACCGCCCACAGCACCCTCACCTCCGTAATCAGTCCCTCCTTATCGACGTACTCGACCTCGTGCGAGACGATCTCTTCGGTATAGATTTGCGAGAATCCCGCGTGATGTTCTCCGCCGCCGCCAAATTGGAAATGCAGTAGATAGTGGTCCTTGCCGTCCACATAACGTGGAATCTCGATCGCAGTCTGCCGCACCTTGGGATCGGTGCTCGGAATTACCGACATCACCTCGGCTTCGTCGTTGCCTTGCCATGCCGCCGGCTCACCGATCGCTGACCAGGTAAAGCGAATCTCCACGCTGTCCACCCGATCATTGGGGTCGACCCAGACCTTGGTTAGCTGGAACATCGACGACCTCCTTGGCTAGGCCGGGTTGAGCGCGGCAGGGTCACACAGGTTGAGGCGTACTTCGTAGGTTCTCGCCGTCGGCATCCCCAACAGCAGCGGTCCGATTCGGCTGAAAAGTTCGCGCGCCAGATCGCTATCGGCATAGGCCGCGAGGTCCTGCTGAGTCTCCCAGGTCGTGATGCCGACGACTTCGTTTCCGGTCTGGAGCACCTGGTTCAGAATGCACCCCTTTTGTTGTTTGACCCGGCGTGCGAAGTCGTTCAAGACCTGCCACGCCTCTTCGGCTTTCCCTTGCTGGATGTGTGCGGAAAACAGACGCGTATGCATTTTTGCTGCTCCCTGCTTACCGGTGCTTTGCTCTTTCTGATCCCTCTATAGCACTTGCACAATGGACCCTCAAAACGTTCCCAAATGCCTCAAAAATGTGGGCGGTCTAGTCCCGCTCAGCCCTCGGTAGTGGGCGGTTCTTGCGCGCGTCAAATCTGTAACCACCGTGCTTACACGCTCACGGAAGGTCTCATCGATAATCGTCGCAAGACCGCTTTGCCGCTTGGCCCAACGGAAAGTGCGATCCCAAGGCCAGCCCAGACCGTTGCGCTGCCGGTCACTCATCATGAAGTTTTTGCAGGGCGCAGCCCGCATCCTAAACAAAAGGGAAGTATGAAACCTCGTGAGGTTTCAGTGTGTCTGAAAAACTCAAGGTTTTGCGTTCCCATTACCGAAAGCCCCCAACCGTATGGCTCGGCGAAGAATTCTAGTGCGAAGTGCTGCTTTGCGCTTCGGCGCGTATTTTCGCTGCAATGGCTCTCTTCGCGTTCGCTTCGTCGTGTTTGCCCTTCTCATCTAGAGCTATCGCCCAGTTTTGATAAGCAGTGATGGACTTCGGGTCGAGTTCGATGACCTTCTTATACTGCGCTATCGCCTCGTCGTATTTCCCCTCTTCATGAAGCACGGTGGCCAAGCCGTTATAGGGGTCGGCGAGCCTGGGGTCGAGTTCGATGGCTTTCTCGAACTTCGCTATCGCCTCATCATGCATGCCCATGTCGTCAAGCGCGTCGCCCCAACCGTTGTAGGTCCCGGCGTCCTTGGGATCGAGCTCGTTGGCCTTCTGGTACTCCGCGATCGCGTCCGCATACCTGCCCTGTCCTCTAAGTACGTCGCCCCACCCGGCGTAAGGATAAGCGTTCTCGGGGTCGAGTTCGATGGCCTTCTGATATTTCGCGATCGCGTCCGTATACTTGCCCTGTCCTCTAAGTGCGTCGCCCCAGCCGGCGTAGGGATAAGCGTTCTCGGGGTCGAGCTCGATCGCCTTCCGGTACTTCGCGATTGCCTCGTCATGTTTCCCCTGCCCGTCAAGCGCGTTGCCCCAGTTGTTGTATGGAAGGACGTACTTGGGATCGAGCTCGATCGCCTTCCGGTACTTCGCGATTGCCTCGTCGTGTTTCCCCTGTTCGGCAAGCGCGTTGCCCCAGTTGTTGTATGGAAGGACGTACTTGGGATCGAGCTCGATCGCCTTCCGGTACTTAGCGATCGCGTCCGCATACTTGCCCTGCTCGCTGAGCGCCCAGCCCCAGCCGTTGTAAGAATAGGCGTCCTTAGGATCGAGTTCGATCGCCCTCTCATACAGCGTCACTGCTTGGTCATGATTTCCATGGTCATCGACGTAGACGGCCAGAATATATGGGTCGGCTTCACTCAGTACGTCCTGTGCTATAGCAGGTAAGGCCTTCTCCAGGTCCTTGCTCTGCACCCTGTCTGGCATCGGAGGATCGCTCTCATCTTCAGCGCAGTAGACCGCCACCTCAAGTTCGTCCTGAGAGGAATTCTTTGATCCTTCTATACTCGGCGGAACCTTCCGGGCATTCGGGTAACCATCCGCATCGAGAGAGACCATCGTGATATCGACAACAATATGCCTCGGGCCAATATGTAGGACATGCTGAACGAACCTGACGACGGTCTGCAGTGAGACGTTTGCTTCAGGCAACTCGAGATCTGGCATGTCTGAGTCCGCCGGTAGAGAAACCCCCCTCTTCCTGGCAATTGTTTCGGCGGCATCCTCGATCTGGTTGATCTCGTCCTTGATTCTTCGTTCCGTGACCTCGGGCGAGTAGCCCTCATCTTGCAGCGCCTTCGGCACGTTGACCACGTCAATCACCGGCTGGTTGTTCCAGACGATTGGAAGCGCAAGCCATGCAATGACAACTACCAGAGCGATCCGCAGCAGAGTCATCCTCCCCAGGCGTTTCCCCAGTTCGCCAGCGATGGATGCCCCCAAGCTCCTGACCGCGGCCATACAGCCGCGCCAGCAGCATCGCCACTTATCCCAGGCCCAGGCTTTGCTCATTAGTCCCGCGCTCTTCAAAAGGCCGGCACGTCAAGTGATCTCCGCTAACACCGACCGCTACTATCCGCATGCTTTATCAAACGTCCGCCAGTCTTCACCAGCCTTTCCGTTCCCGCAAAATTTGGCCGCCTATCCGAGCATTAAGAGCAGTCCGCAAAGTCAGGTCAAGACTGTTGGGATGCTCAGTCCTAAAAATCGGGTCAAGACTGTTGGGATGCTCATCGTTACTTGATGAAGGCTTCTCCTGGGCGCAGCCCGCATCTTAAGCAAAAGGGAAGTCCAGTCCGAAAAATCAGGTCAAGACTGTTGGGCCGCTTGAAACCTCGTGAGGTTTCAGTTTCTGAAAACTAAGGTTCGTGTTCCTCAACCACTTTCCCTTCCTCTTCACCCTCTTTAACCGCACGGATGGGTAGTGGGCGGTTCTTGCGCGCGTCAAATTGTGACCGGCGCGCTTACTCGGTCATGGAGGGTCCCGTCGATATCGTCGCAAGACCGATTTGCCGCTTGGCCCAATCGAAAGTGCAGTCCCTATCGCCAACCCAGGACGCTAGTCTGCTCGTCAATCACAGGTCTCTGTAGGGCGTAGCCCGCATCTTTAACCAAAGGGAAGTTCAGGCCGAAAAATCGGGTCAAGACTGTTGGGCTGCTCAGTCCTAAAAGTCAGGTCAAGACTGTTGGGCCGCTTGAAACCTCATGAGGTTTCAAGGTCCGAAGAACTAAAGGTTTTGCGTTCCTCGACCACCACCCCCTACTCTTCACTGGAAGCGTCCGGGAAGATCCCTTCGGCTCTGCCGGCTCCGCCTTAGCGGATTCGCACGATACCCAGGGCCTGTGCTAAAGGGGCGAGAAGTAGCTGGCCGCTTCAGCGATCGAGCCAGCTCTATCTCCAACGTCCGCCAAAAGCACAAGAGGCCTATCGATGGCTACCGCGCGCGAAGAAGCTGCTCCTACTTTCGAGGCCTGGAAACTCCGCCTCGAACAGACTGCGCCGGACCAACTTCAGGCTGAAGTCGAACGATTCTTGGTGATACTGGCGGCGCTCGGCACCCCGATGGTCGATGGCGCCAAAGTCCACTTTGTCTATCACGATCCTGACGCCACTAATGTCGCGCTCGCCGGCGAGTTCAACGACTGGGGCAGACGCAATAACGCCATTCCAATGGATCGGTTGAGCGACACCGGACTCTTCTTCTACACCCTCACCGTGCCCGAACCGGCGCGGCTCGAATACAAGCTCATCGTCGACGGCAAATGGAAACCCGATCCGCTCTGCCAGCACAATATCGACAACGGGATCGGTGATCGGAATTCTTTCTTCATCGTCGGCGAATTCCACGATCCCCGCGAGCTCGAATGGGCCGCCGGCGCACCGCATGGCCGCGTCGAGGAATTCGAGTTCCAGAGCACGCGTCTCCAGAACAAACGGCGCATCTACGTCTACCTCCCCGCCGCTTATGATCGCGACGACAGCGGCCGTTTCCCAGCCTTTTACGTCCACGACGGCGGCGAGTACCTCGACCGCGCACGCCTGCCCACCGTGATGGACAACCTGATTTACGCCGAACAGATTCCGCCGCTTGTAGTCGTGATGATCGATCCTGTGAATCGAATGCTCGAGTACTGGGCCAACGATGCGTACCGCGATTTCCTATGCGACGAATTTATCCCGGCCATCGACCATCGCTATCGCACCATCGCCGGCCGCGACAGCCGCGGCGTGATGGGCGCGTCGCTCGGCGGTCTCATCTCGACCTACGTCGCGCTCTCGAAGCCGCAGCTCTTCTCGAAGGTCGCGGGACAATCGAGCGCACTCCACCTCGACGAAGACCAACTGGTCTCGCTCCTTGACGCGGCTGCCGGATCGCCGGAACCCGGATTAGTCAGTTCGCCAGGCGCCGCTGGTACTAACTTCGCCGGCACCGCTCCCGCTGCTACAACTTCGCCAAACGCCGTCGCTGCCGGTGCCGCCACCGATAATCGCGACAGCGCGCGAAAGGAAGGCGCCGCATCGACTGTCAGTACTGACCCGGCGGCCGCCACCACCGATACCGCCAGTTCGTCAAGCGCCGACCTCACTGATCCGGCGGATACCCCTGCTGATACCCCCATCAAGTTCTACTTCGATGTCGGCACCTATGAGCCGCGCTTCATTCCTGCGCACGCGCGCTTCGTCGCTCTGCTCAAGCAAAAGCACTGGCCGTGCTTCTACCAGGAGCTGGCCGGCGGCCATAACTGGACTAGCTGGCGCGCGCATCTCAAGGATCTCTTGGTTTTTCTGTGGGGCAATCAAGCCCCATAAACCATCCCGCCCGATGCGGAATTGGGGCCTGCGGATCTGTGCTACTAATGGCAGTTGGCATTGGAGATCATCATGAGCGCCGCAAATGAAGGACCGCGGATCTATAACCTGTTTCCACTTCTGGCGGGTCCCTTTCCACGATGGAAACCCCACCTGGAGCGTGCGCGCCGAATGGAGTTCAATTGGCTATTTATCAATCCCATCCAGCTCTCAGGCTCCTCGGCAAGCCTATACTCAATTAAGGATTACTACGCGATCGATCCGCGCTTCATAGATCCATCCGCCGGTCCGCCGGAATCTCAGTTGCGCCAGATGATCTCCAATGCCCACGATCTCGGCCTGCGCCTGATGATGGATCTGGTCATCAACCACACCGCCTTTGACTCTCCACTCCTGACTGCACATCCGTCTTGGTACAAGCGTGGAACCGACGGCAAGCCGATCAGTCCCAGTGCGCAGGACGGCGACCGCACCGTAACCTGGGGCGACCTTCTGGAGATTGATAACACCACCGATCACGACGGCCTGTGGAGTTACTGGATCGCCTTGGCGGAACACTATGCCGCCCTCGGAGTCGACGGCTTCCGCTGCGATGCCGCGTACAAGGTCCCGGCGAAGCTTTGGCGAAACCTGATCGGAACAATCAAACATTCCACCCCGGGGGTGAAATTCTTCGCAGAATCCCTCGGATGTCCCATCGAGGACACCGTTCGCCTTGCGCAGTCCGGCTTTGACTTCATCTTCAATAGTTCAAAATGGTGGGACTTCACCGCGCCGTGGTGCCTCGACCAATACCGCCAGACTGCACCGCTCGTGCCCTCGGTGAGTTTCCCGGAATCGCATGACACCAAACGCCTCGCCGCAGAATTGAACGGAGATCAGGCCGCGGTAAAAATGCGCTATGCGTTCTCCGCCCTGTTTTCAGCCGGCGTCATGATGCCGATCGGTTTCGAGTACGGCTTCCGCCGCCGCCTGCATGTCGTCAAAACGCGGGCCGCGGATTGGGAAGCTCCCGCTTGGGACATCTGCGATTTTGTCGCGACGGTCAACCGCCTGAAGAGCTCACAGCGAGTATTCAATGAGGAGGGTGCGGTTGATCTGCTGACGCTTGGAAATGACAACCTTTTCGCCTTCGTTAAATGGTCACGTGACCGCACGGAACGTGCCCTGATTATAGTAAATAAGGATCGCTTGAAGGCGCATTCGTTCAGCATCCAGCGAGCAGGGCAATTCCTCGCCGGCACCAGCCGCTTCGAAGATCTCTCGCCCGACGCGACGCTGGAGCGCACTCCCGATCTTCAGGCTTGCACGGTCAAGCCATCGGGAATTCATGTGGTGTGGGCCACATGAGACCACGATGCGCGGCAAGCGGCGAACATCCATATACTTTGTCCTACATGAGACTACGAAATATGGTCAAGGTGTGGTATTTCGATGCTGCTGTTTTATACTCACGGCCTCGGCGGCTCACCGCAAGCGCAACCGGAGATTGACGAAGCATTCGCGCCGCTCGGATATATGGTGACTCGGGTCACGGTGCCTTATCATGGAAGCCTACCTGAATTAGTCACTAAGCTAGCCACTTCGACCTTTGGCGACTTGTGTATTTGGATGCATGAGGGCGCCGCTAGCTTGATTGCCGCCGCTCGACAGTTTGCGCCAGAACCATATGTGGTCGTCGGCGATTCGCTCGGCGGCTTTATTTCCGTCATCGCAGCCCAGCGCGACTCGCGCATTAGTCATTGTGTATTGTTGTCCTGCAGTGGCGATTTCTGCGATGCGATGATGCGGCTGGATCAATTGAATCCAGCCTTGGGGTTGATCGCGGGTGGTTTCAGCGCGGCCGGCAAAGACAGCATCAAGGCGCAGGCGCATAGGGCTATTGCGGGGCAATCCGAGTTCCAGCGTGAATTTGAACTAATCAATACCTTCCAGCCAAACCGCCTGGCGCGGCTTTGCGCTCTGCTGATCCTGGGCGATAAGCGAGACCCAGTCGCACCCGAACAAGCCTGTCTCCACTTTGCGCAAAGTGTTCCCAATGCCACCGTTCGGATGGTTTATGACGAGGGGCGGCATCATTCGATCGGAAGGGCTGCGCTCGAGCGATATGCGGTTCCATTTTTGCACAACCAGCCGGTACCGCCCTGCCCTACCTCTGCCAACGAGATCCAGGACGGGCGAGCATTGTTGTCGATTAAAGCGAGTCTCGGACGAATCTTGCAGCGTCTCCGCTCCCAACGACGGCGCGTGACGTGAACCTCTCCTTGCGAGGGTTTATGGGAGAACCCGCAGCCACTTGAAGGAAGCGCTGTCACGACCGCCCCGCGGTTATTGTCACGACGGCTCGGCGATCACCTTTCTACGGCTCGGCGATCATCTTTATACGGCTCAGCGATCACGCATGCGGCAGTGGGGTCGAAGCCCCTTCGTCCCAGGGCGCCGCCGATTTGGCTTCATGGGTCATTTTCTGCGCCAATGAGGCACAGCGTTCAAGGACCGCGGCCAACGCTTGCAGCGTAACTGGCTTAACCACGTATTCGTCCATACCGGCATCGAGGCAGCGGATACGCGCTCCTTCAAGGGCATGCGCCGTCATCGCGACTATCATCGTGTGCTGCCCGCCATTTTCGCGCCGTCGAATTTCCGCAGTGGTAGCGTATCCGTCCATCTCAGGCATCTCACAATCGAGTAGTACGACCAGGTAGTGGGTACTCGCCAGCGCTTCAATCGCGGCCTTGCCGCCGACTGCCGAGTCGGCGTGATATCCCAACCTCTGAAGTTGCTTCTGAGCCACTTTCAAGTTTACCTGGTTGTCATCGACGACCAGGATGCGCATCGGGGCGTGCAGCGCGTCAAGCGCAAAGACCCCCATGTGAGGCGATCCCGCTCCCGGGCCTGACGGCTCAGCACTGGGCAATTCCAGAGCAAGCATAGCGAGAAGGCTCTGGTAGAGCTGGGATGGCCGCATCGGTTTGGTCAGCCACGCGTCGAACTCCCGGCGGTGCCGGGCCGCGGAAGCGGCACTTTGACCTACCGGGCTCATCAAAAGCAGCCGCGTTTTCGCAAGAGCCGGATCGGATCTAATCGCATGAGCAAGCGCTAGCCCATCCATTCGGGGCATCTCGGCATCGATGATCACGATCTGGTACGGCCGGTTTTCTTTGACGTGCTGACGCATCGCTACAAGTGCTTCGTCGCCGCTCGCAGCGGTCTCGGCCACCATTGCGCTGGAATGCAAAGTATCCGCGACCACCGTGCGATTGGTGGCGTTGTCATCCACGACGAGCACGCGCCGGCCCGCAAGCCGCACGCTAGTGGGTTCGGGTTCCGAGGCAATCGCCGGCCAGCCGAATCTCGCTGTGAAATAGAAGAGCGATCCCTTTCCGGGTTCGCTAACGATTTCAATTTTTCCCTTCATGCCGGCGACCAGTTTGGCTGAAATTGTCAGCCCCAGCCCGGTCCCGCCATATTTACGCGTGGTCGACGCGTCGGCCTGCGAGAAAGGGTGGAAGAGCCCGGCCTGCACCTCGCGGGGGATGCCGATTCCGGTATCACGAACTTCGAACCGAAAAATTACCTCCTCGGGGGTTTTCGCCTCCAGGGATACGCGCAGGATCACTTCACCCGAGTGAGTGAATTTCATTGCGTTCCCAATCAGATTGTTCAGGACCTGGCGCAGCCGGTTGGGATCGCCTGATATGGTCGTCGATACCTCTCCGGAGTACGCCAGCATGAGTTCGATGTTCTTGCTATGGGCCTTTTCGGCGAACAACTCGACCGTACTCTCGAGCACACTTGCCAGATCGAAATCGATTCGTTCGAAAACGACTTTGCCCTCGTCCAACTTCGAGAAGTCGAGGATGTCGTTGACGATGCTGAGCAGCAAATTGCCGCTCTCTGAGACCGTCCGTGCGAACTCGATTTGATCGACGCTGAGGTCTGTATCGAGCAGCAACTCGGTCATCCCGATGATGCCGTTCAGCGGTGTGCGGATTTCGTGGCTCATGTTCATCATGAACTCGGACTTAATGCGCAGGGCTTCGAGCGCGGTTTCTCGCGCCGCGATCAGCTCCGTATTCTTGATTTCCAGTTCCTCGAGCAGGCGGGCGCGGGTTTCAGCGCGTTGGCCCATTGCCAGGGCCTCGGCGGCGGCAACCCTGCTTTCCTCGCGCAGTAGAGCTTCGCGGACCTCGCGGTTGCGATCGCTAACCTGTTTGCGGCGCAGCAAATTGCGCAATTGTGCCTTGGCTACGGCGAAGTCGCGGGACTTCACGACAAAATCGTCCACCCCGGCGCTGAGCGCCTCGCGGACGATAGCGCTGGCGGGATCGTCGGTCAGGATTATCAGCGGAATCGTCTGCCACTCTGGAGAATCCCGCACCTGTCTGAAAAATGCACGATCGGCGGAAGCGCTCTCGATCAAAATGCAATCGGCCCGGCAGACTCTCAGCAGTTCCAGCGCCTCCTCGATCGATCGCGCGATCGCCATTTCATAATCTTCGTTAAGAAACTGCGTCCCGAGTTCGCGCAAATAGGCTGCTTCGCTCGCGATACCGAGCAGTTTCTTGTTACCGAAGAGGCTTTTTACCGCATCGGTGGCGCACATAGCCGCGCGCGATTGCGTAAGCGCGTTGAGTCGAATCAGTAATAGGGCGCTATCTTCACTCTTACGCATGAAGGCGTCGGCCCCCGCCTCAAGCGCACGGATCTCGGCAGCGGGGTCATCGGAACCCGTAAGGAAGACGCATGGTATCTCGCCTAATACTACATTGGACTTGATACGGCTGATGAAGGTCAGACCGTCAATTCCGGCCATTTGACCGTCGACCACGATCGCGGCGGGCTGGAGCTCCGCGGCCATCCGTAATCCCTGGGCGCCACTCGCAGCATCGGCCAACTGATAGCCGTTGGGTTCAACAAGCTGCTTGAGCCACTGACGAAAGGTCTCGCTGGGGTCGATTACGAGGAGACTCGGGGAATGACCGGGCGGCTGATCCGAGCGGCTGGTGCGTACGAGCTCGTTTGCACATCTGAGAAGATAGACTTTATCGTAGGGTTTACCTACGTATTCGTCGGCGCCGGTGGTGATTCCGCGCACCCGTGCACGAGCGTCAGCCTCTGGGGACAGCAGGATTACCGGAATCGTTCGGGTTTGCACGGCAGCCTTCAATTCAGCCAAAAACTCGATGCCGTTGCCGTCGGCAAGTTGGACATCGAGCACGATCAGATGGAAGAGGCTTTTATGCAGCGCGGCGCGGCCGGCGGCCAGGGTGGCAGCGATTGTGCAAACGTACCCACCAGCCTCGAAAGCCGTTTTCAGGTCCATGCGAACCGTCAGGCTATCGTCGATTACCAGTACGCTTGAACCCATGATCATCGTTCGTCTCCACGCCACCAGGCAGAGCGTCTCGGCCTCGGTGACCAGTGATGCAGCAACCTTTGCCGCATTCAAGGCGATCGCTTCGCCACCGACAATCGCTCTGAACTTGAGTAGGCGCCAATCACCATTGTCACGAATAAGGCACGAATTCCCTATTGGCGCAGCAGCAATTTCCGCTCCAATCCAACAGAGCGACATCAAGGTAGTCCTTTTGGCGGACTATAAGGTAGGCCTCTTGGCGCACTATAAGGTATTGAGATAGTCGTAATCCGAGGAAGCCATTCCGATTCGCACTCTACCCCAAGCTGCTTACTACACGATTTTGGCAGCCCTTCGTGACTCACCATACTAACTAACGATCGTCCGGATTAACCTGACTGTGGCCACGCATGGCTTCCACGACGCATTGACTATTAAAAATTCGGACGATGAGGATTTGGTGCTATCGAACCGAATGACCCCATTCCCCTCCAGATACAGTAATTGCGGGGTCTGCTCCCGACCACAACACTTCAATACGGCTGTCCTTAATGAGTTGACCAGTTAGTGCCGATCGTCAATTGAATGTCACGTCTCTATCGCATTTGTAATTCTCGCGAAGGTGTTGGAGAGAAAGGGAAACCTGCGCGCTGACGTGATTCGGATGATCAAGCGTGGCGCCCAAGCCGCGAGGTTTGTGGTCAATGATGTGAGTCGCCCACCGCCGACCGAAAGGACGATTGCGCGGAATAGATCAAACTTGGCACCTCGAAGACCGCGATGGTGCATGGCCTCGGCGATGATGCGCAACTAGAAAACTGTAATGAGGAGCTGCGCGCTATTGTCCGAGGTGGGCGATGGCGTTGCGCAGCGGGGCGTCAGAGATTTCAATCAGCCCCATGAATGGCCGGTCGAGTTCCAGGATCAGGAAGATCGCACCCGAAACCGAAAGCGCGCACAGGAACAGCATAGCGATGACAGTCGCGTTCGGGGGAGCGAAAAGGCCGAAGCTGAGAAAGATGATGGTTACCCAAAAAACCAGCAATACTAGAAACGGCATTGGGATCGAACTACCCCCCTGCTCGAACATTAACCAGCGTGTCTGTCCAAGATCGATGGTCATTTTCTGCGCTTGGGCTTGGAGCGAGCGTTGAGCCTCATTCTGCGGCGAGAGTTCCTGTATCTTGTCATAGAAGCTTTCGCCCAGGGCCGCCGCCGGTTCCAACTCCACAGGTCGGGAACGGTTTTCGGGCCAAAGCTGATCATGCGCACGAGCGACGTAGCGGCGGAGCAGATCGCGAGCTGCCTTGGTCTCTGGCCCGTAATGGGCCAACACGCGATCGAGGAGGATGACATTAGCGGAAATCTGTGTGACTTCGTTCCTCTGCGCGTCGTGAGAACCCTTTGCCGAGGCAATCAGCAGAGCGAGGACAAGGGCCGCCATCGTCGCGGTCAGGCCGGTTCCCATCTTGATTACATCCTTGGAATCCGCGCTCAGATGATGCTCGGGCAGAATCGGCCGAAGAGCCATCCCTATCAGCGCACCTCCAAACACACACGCGAATACGATCCAACCGATGCTCACCGGGCTCAAGAATAATTTCCTCCGAACCTCTGTTACCGTCTCTGAATGAACTGCTTTGCGACCAATTCGGATACCTGTTCAAACCGATCGCGACCAGCGCGAGAATTCATAAATCCCCGAGCTATCTGGCCGTTCGCGCGCCCCAGAAATCAGGGTACAGCAATGAGAATCCAAAGGTGATTGCATACCTTGGAGCGGGACCGTCGTGCGAGATGTTCCAAGCCGGCTCGACGAAGCAGTTGACGATCTGCGGACCAATTTTGAAGACGCGGCCGACCCCAAAATCGAGGGGCAGGAGGTACTTGCCGGTCTCCCAGTCGAAAATAAATTGCGGCTCCGATCTGACGAACCAGCCGTCGCCGAGCTGATAGGAAATGAACGGCTGAAGAATCAAGGCGTTTGCTGCGGGCCGGGTGGGATCTCCCGCGAATGATATTGGATTTTGCGCTAATGCTCCGAGCAGCCATTTCCTTGGGGCGAAAGCCACGGCCGCTGCAGGTCCGGCCTGCCATTTGCCTTGACCGGTTTTTTTTGTGTTCGCCGTTGGGAAAACAAAAGTGGGTCCGACGCCGAAAAGCAGGCGATGACCCGGATCAATGACTGCGAGATCGACGAAGCGTACGTCGCCCAACGCCGTCAATTCGCCACCGGGAAGCGGAAGAGTCGCCGCCGCGGGTATAGTCAATAGCGAAAACTGTGGCAGTGGCAGCAATCGATACTCCGGCAAGGGCATCGTTATGGCGATTGAAAAAAGGTTGCCCTGCCCGTGCAATCGACCTTGGAAAGCCGGCGCGTATGCATCCTGCAATCTGACCTGGAAGACGCTCGAAATAGGCGCGTTAGCCTGATTGACCAAATCTGACTGTGTCTGACTCGTCGAATTTCCGCTCTCAGCCCTCGCTGCGCCCGCCGCGATAGCTGCATACACCGATACAGCCAATATCAGAGCTATTGCACGATCACCCATTGCGGCAGCTCTTCTGACAGCGATTCCTGAGCTCTTTCGACTATTTCGGAGCCGCACCAATTACCATCATAGTTCTCGCGGCGAAGTAGATATCCATATCATCAGACTTTGGTGGATGATGGTTTGGTGTCGTGGTCTTGGGTTTGAGGTTCTGCGGGTTGACTTGCAGATTGGCTCATCTGCATTCCCACCAGCCGCGCAACCAGGATCGCTAGATAAAGCTGTCCGGCGATGCCTTCGGACACCGCTGCATAGCGGGCTTGCAGGGTCATGGGAGTGATGTCGCCGTAGCCGACGGTCGCGAGCGTGGTCAGACTAAAATAGATGAGAACCGGAGTGATTTGCAGTTCAGACGGAGCCGGAGCACCCCCGAAGCTGAAGGCGTTGGGCTGAAATTCAAAAAGTACGATATAGAAAAGTCCCCAGCTCAGCCCGAGCAAGAGGTAAACCGAAATCGACATGCTGATCGTTTCGCGGGTGATGGTCTTTTGTCTCAGCACTGCGCGCAGCTCGGTAAGTGTGACAAAACCGAAAAATAGCGCCAAGGAAATTGAACTCACCGTGGCTAGTTGGTGGCTTGGAGAAGCGAATAAGCCAAGACGCAAAACGATCGCGACGATCGCGAGCACCCATCCGAGAACCCCGCGTTTCTTTCGCTGTTTGACGAGAAGTTCTCGATCGCCGACTAATTCGTCGACATGGATCGTGTATACCGCGACCATGAGCACAAGCATTACCAAGATACTATAAATGGAAGCCTCGGCACCCGTGCCGCTGACCAACGCGCGCACCCCTAACAAGGCGACGATCGCCACCAGGAGTGCGGTGTGCCGGCGCGGGAGGACACGATCGGCGAACGCTCTGCGCATTTGATCTACAAAACTGTTGTCCATTGGCATTCGCATACGGTCCTCGAAGCTATGGATTCTCGCGAGCCTCGGCGCGAACGGCCGCGGCGATGTCGCTGCTCATCCGAGCGAGCGCACGGCTGTGCGCAGCGGCAAGCGCGTCGTAGCTATCGCCCTGCGCGGCCTCCTGCGCAACCGTGCGGCCCGAGCGCGTCGCTCCACCCGCGGTCTGGTGTACGGACCACACCGCGTCGAGGAGCGCCCCCTCGCCGCGCGTCGACTCGAAACGCTGGACGTTTATCGTGACCGAGTAAGCTGGACTGAAGTTCGCCATCGGTGACGTCGCCACTTCCGGCGTGCCGAGCAGCACCACCAGGTCGCCGGCGATCGCGCGTGCGATGCTATCGCTCAGCGGCGCAGCCCAGCGATTGAACTCATCGAGCTCGACGCGGTTGGACGCGACCTGGACCACGAATTCGGGCTGATCGACCGAAGCCGGGACGCTGACCGGACCGACCATGACGGCCGTATGCGCGGCCGGCCCGCCGTCCGGGGCGGCAGTGGAGTCAAGCGTGTAGAACCGCGCCGGCGTTGTGCTGCAACCGAACGCGGCTACGGCGACGATCGCGATCGAGATCACGCGCGCTATTCGACCCGCCATCACTTCGGTCCCCCCTTCTTACCGCGAATGAGCGCCTCCGGATGGCGCTCGAGATAGTCCGCCAGCACGCGCACCGAGCGTGCCGCACCGCTCACCGCCTGCAGCGTGCCGTCCAGTTGCTGAACTTGCGAGGAATTCGCTGCTGTCAGATTACTGGTGTTGCCGAGGGTGCCCTGAGCCGCCACCAACGTACCGCGCGCGCTCGCCAGCGTCAGATCGAGGTCGCCAAGCGCCTTCTGCAGGTTATCGCCGATCTGCTGCAAGGGCATTTTGTCGAGCTTCTCGATTATGTCGTTGATGCTCGCCTCGGTCTGCTCGAGCTGCCCCGGAACGGTCGGCAGTTGCACCGGCTGCTGCGACCAGTCCAGCGTCACCGGCGGCGAGCCCGGGAAAACGTCAAGCGCCACGTACACCGCTCCGGTGAGCAGATTCCCCGTCCGCAGTTGCGCGCGGACACCATGCGCCACCAACGAATCGATCAGCCTTCGGCGCACGGCCTCGAGATTCACGCCCGCCGACGTGCCCAGAAGCTTGACCCCGAGCCGCTGCGGATCCAGGTGGATCGTCACCGGCACCGAGAACTGGAAGGTCTGCAAGTCGATTTGCGCGCGCACGTCCGCGACCTCGCCGATCGGGATGCCGTGGAACTCGACCGGCGCACCCGCCGCCAGCCCGCGCACCGATTGGTTGAAGATGAGCTGGTAGGTCTGCGGATGGCGCGCCGACGGCTCGAAGGCCTGCGCCCGGTCGCCGTACAAAGTGAAAACGGTATTCGCATCGGCCGGCGGAAGCAGCGGATCGGTCGCGTCGGTCTCGAACGCGATGCCGCCGATCAGGATCGACAAAACCGACTGGGTCTGCACTTTCAGCCCGCTCGCCGAGAGGGACACGTCGATTCCGCTCGCATGCCAGAAGCGCGTGTTCGGATCGACGTACTGATCGTAGGGCGCCCGCACGAACACCTTCACGGTCAACAACTTGCCGCCCGGGTCGAGCGCGTACGACGAGACCTGGCCGACTTGGAGCCGCCGGAAAAAGACCGGAGTGCCATTGTCAATTGAACCCAGGTCGGGGGTCTTGAGCAGAAATAGACGGCCGGGAACTTCGCCGGTTATCACTGGTTCCGTCTCGAGCGCCACGAACTCGCGCTTGTGCTCCTTCGAGCTTCCGATTTCGAGGCCGATATAGGCTCCGGAGATGAGCGTGCCCAGCCCGGTCACGTTAGCTCCCGATATGCGCGGCCGCACGACCCAGAATTTCGTGTCTGCGGCGAGAAATTCTTCCGTCTTGGGGGCCATCTGCGCGGTAGTGATCACCCGCTGATGGTCTTCAGAGAGCCGGATCGCTGTGACGGTCCCGATGTCGACGCCGTTGTAGCGGATTTTGGTCTTGCCGGCCTCCAAGCCCTCCGCTGACTGGAAAACGAGCGTGATCACCGGCCCCTCGCCCAGAACCCGGGTCACCGCAACCCACACTCCGACCAGCGCCGCCAGGATCGGGATGAACCACACCAGCGAGAGCCGCGTCCGGCTCTTCGGCAACCCTTTCGATTCCGGCATTGGCGGCAACGGCCGGTCGCGATCAGGCATGTTGTACCTCTTTCAAGCTGGCGGCATCCCAGATTAGTCGCGGATCGAACGATTCGACCGCGAGCATCGTGAGCACCACCACTGCGGCAAAGAACAGCAGTCCCGGCGCCGGCGCCACCGACATCAGCGGCTGGAGCTGAATCAGGGCCGCAGTGAAGGTGTCAACGAACACGTCGACCATCGACCAACGTCCGATGAATTCGACCGTCCGGTAGAGCCGGACTCGTTGTTGGTTATTCTGCACTGAGCCCCGCTGTGCGGTGATCAGTAGATACGCTAGCGCAAGGATCTTCGCGCTCGGGATCATGATGCTGGCGACGAGGACGATCAGCGACAACGGCCATCCTGTCGGTGACCACAGCAGGACGACGCCTTGCATGATGGTGTCGTAATCGGTGCCGGTGGCCGTGGTCGTTTTCAACACCGGAAGCAGATTTGCCGGGATGTAGCAGATCGCCGCCGAGACGAGATAGGCCCAAGTCCGCTGGATGCTGGCGCGCTTGCGATAAGCGAGATCCTCGTCGCAGCGGGGGCAGCGCCCTTCGTCCTCACCGGGCGCAGGACGCGAGATGAGACCGCAGACCGCGCAGCCGTGCAACCCCTCCTGCATCGCAGTCGGATAGATCGGGGCCGGGGCACTCGAACTCACTACGTCCTGCTGGGCATCTGGCCATCGCTGACGTTATGCCTGGCTTCTTCGTCGGCCCACTCGATCTTTTCCCAGACCTCGCAAGGGTCGAAGCTCGATTGCATCGCGGCGAGTACGAAGACCAGCGCGCCAAGCACAAACAGAGCCACTCCCGGGATCACCGTCGCGTAATCGGCAATCTTAACCAGAGCGATCAGCACCCCGAGCATCATCACTTCGATCATGCTCCAGGTGCCGGTGGTCGGGTGATGACGCAGCAACGTCGCGACCCATCTCGGCGCGGGCGCGCGTATGGCCCCAAGCACGATCGCCAGCATCAAGCCGATTTGGAGAGCGGGAGCGAGTATAACCGTGAAAAACACCAGCCCTGCGACGATCTCCTGCCCATCCTGCCAGAGGGTCTCGACACCGCCGAGCACGGTGGTGGAGGCCTCGCGTCCGACGATCGTGAGGCCGAGCATCGGAACGGAATTCGCGATGACGTACAGCGCCGCGGCGGCTAGAGCGAGCGCCAATGTGCGATTCATCGAATCCTCACGGCGGCGCCAGAGTTCCTTGTCGCAGCGCGGGCATCGCGCGGAAGCACCGGGCGCAAGCTCGGGCAGCCGTTGGAGCAGGTCGCAATGCTGGCACACGATGAGCGACGCGTCGCCAACCGGCTCGTTGTAACTTTGACTAGACACTTAGCCCCTGCGAGCCGCCGAGCCTTCGATCATATTCGCGTTGACGACTTAGCATTGGGACAGCCATGGAAATAGCGACGATAGCCCACTCGGGGATCGAGCTACGGATCATGGTCCGCGGGAATAGCGCCTCATTGACCGGCACATTTTACATCGCGCGGTCGAGGCCGAACTATTGTACCAAGGTACAATGGCGGCAAGCTCCGACTCGCGACTTACAGCTCAACATTGGGGAATAGCAGCGTCAAACCAAACCGGACGGTACACATCGGCGTTATGTTTGTATATTGGCGGTAGGCCGTCCATTCGCCCGAAACCCAGGCATTGAGTTCAGGCCCCTCGAATTTCCACACGCGCCCGAAGCCCAGGCTGATTGGCATTGTCGTCGAAGTGCCGTGGCGCAAGTTGACCGTCCAAGTGGAGTCGGCAGACTTAACGTACCAGCCGTGGCCTAGCGTATAAGAGATCAGCGGCTGAAACTGAACTTGGCTTTGAGGAGTCGCCGAGGAATTCGTGTACGCGAAGGAGATGAAATTCTGGAACAACAAACCTACCATGAGGTGTGGAATGCCCCGATAGGTGGCGGCTACGGCGGGTCCGGCTTGCCATGCGTGCTGACCTGCCTTGGGAACTCTTCCGGTCGAAACACGAATGTCGGCCCGATACCCCAGCCAAATCCGGTCGTTTTTGGATCAGGCCAATTGGAGAGGAAGAGTTCGAGAAGCTGCATATCAGCGAATTCGGTTATCGTCGAGCTACTACTTTGCGAAATGGCGATAGTTTGTACCTTGAGTGTTGGCCGAATGATTTGCTTAAGAGGCAGCAGCCAAAAGGGCTCTACGGGGAGGACTGCCTTCAAGTCAATCTGGTTGGTCTGCGCGGGCGTCTGGAAATTACTCGGCGTATAGAGATCCTGAAGCTTCAACTGCGTTAGAATCGCTGTTGGATCATCGACTTCCTCCGCCAACCGATCCTCTTCGGATTCGCTCGCAGCAGGATTGGTGGCGGTGACCTGACCTCGCGCGCTACCCGCTATCGTTAGAAGCACCAACGCAATCAACGAGAGCCTTCGAACAACCATCAAGGCCTCTTGTAAGCGGAGGCTAACCAATCAAGGCGCCAGTGGCGATCTTGCGTTTGAATATCTCATTTGCCAAAGGGATTCCCGGCGATAGTAGCGGTAAACGTCAACTGTCTGCCCGATGGAGTAGCATGTGCTCCAAATTCTTCGTAGTAGCGCAATGTGAAAAGACCAAACTTGGTCAGTGCCGTGATCGACGGCCCGGCCGAATAGACATGCGCACTGACATTTTCCAATTTGTTAAGGGCGGCCTTCCCGATTGCGGTCGTGGGGTTCAGGCTGATTTCGTTGTCGGTAACCTGCCACTGCGCGTAGCCGACCGCACCGACGGTGAGTTGCTTCAGAATGTCGTTGCGGAGATTGAGCGACTTACCGGCGCCCCATTCGAACGGAACAGCGTCACCCAATGTATATTTCCTGCCCATCTGTTCGCCGTACAATTCGTAATGCGAATAAATGGAAAGCGACCAAGTACGCTCGGCGTCGAAATACACGATGCCGCCGAGTCCAAACATCCCGGTCCAATGGCCGTAGCCGACGTTGACTCTGGCGTTCGAGTTATACGGTCCGGAGGGCATTACAACGCCAGAGGAAACAATCGCGTCCAATTGTTTGAAGTGCCAACCGAGATTGACCGGTTCCAGGTAAATGTCGGCGATGCTGCCTTTGGTCGTGGCTCCCGAGGTCTGCGTAGAAGGTAGGGTGAACGAGCCCCGATTGAAGCTGAGGACCGGCTCGAATGCGCCCGCACCACTCGCATTGATGATGGCAAAGGGCACATCGACGAAGAAACCGTAATTCGCACCGAGAATTTTCAGTGGCGTCGTCCAACCAAAAATGTTTTGATCTATGTATGCGTCCAGACTGCCATTTCCGCCGAGGTTGAGGCTCAAACAGACTCGGTCGAGCGGACCGCACTTCAATGGACCGGTTTCAGCGAAACCGTCGCCGGACGCGTGATAATAGGAAAAGACATTCGAATAGTAGACTCCTTCCGGCGCTTGCTCAGCACCTAGAATTCCGACGGTGCCCAAGGGGTAGTCGCCATGCTGCGCCCGCGCGGGCTTCGCGAATAGGACCAAGAATGCAAGACCAGCGAGAGCTATGCGCAAAACTTTAAGTTGCATCAATCAAATCTCCGCAGGACGGTTGGTAACAGCGGGTTTTGCACTTGGACTAAGGGCCGTCGAGTTATCTCAGTCGCCGAACAGATTCTTTTTGATGAGTTTCGGGATGACCGGCGTGATTGCGAATTGCAGATTCCATTTTTGGCCGAGCACATCAGGATGGACCGGCATGTATTGACCCTGAATTTGTACTTTTACCGGTAGCGGGCCGATTTTGATTACTTTGCTGACGTTCAGGCCGAGGGGAAAAGTGATCATATTACCGCTTGTGTTCGCGTACCAGTTGACAAGGATATTCGGCGAGGTTCCGATTCCCCATCCCCCGCCGGGAAGGCAAACGAAAAAGTACTGAATGTTCATCTGGCTGGTGGTCTGTGAGCCCGGTCCACCGACCGAGAACCATTGCTGAGGAAACACGCCTCCCAGCCATTTATCTCCCAAATAACCAAGTACTCCTGCGGGACCTATTTGCCACTTGTTCTGGCCCAGACGCGAATTGCTTGCCGTAGGAAAGATGAAACTGGGTCCGGCTCCCAGCAGCCAAGGACCTGCGAGCTTCGGACTCGGTGAGATCAGCGTTGCGAGAATAGTGTCCCCGAAGCCGGTAACACGATGAAGGTTGCCGCTCTGATTAACGTAAGGGCTGGAATTCATTACTTGGAATACCGGCCTAGTGATCAGGTTCCAATTGTCGGTCATTGCAAGCGGCAGTACTGGCTGAAACTGGAGGTTTACGACATTGCGTTCCGGCCTATGAACCAGTAGGTATTTTCCTGAAGCTGGAGCGCCCAGATGCTCGAAATCGGGTTCGAGAGTTCCTTGTTGACCTCGTCGAGCGATCTGCTGTCCGCGCTCTGCGCAAGTGCACGCGGCACAACCGCAAAACTTAAGATCGCTACAAGGTAAATAGCCGCGAGAACCGGAACCGGATTCGCCCCATACTTTCGACGTTCTACTCCGTTGCCCACCACTCACTTGGTCCCTTGTACGGCGGCCGGCTTCCACGATCCGGTGAACGCGGATTCTTTCGGCCAGTAGAGTCGCATCGCTACGTAGATTGGACCGTCTGGAGCCGGGTGCCAGTTCGACCTCCTTGTCGGCACCGGTGAGTCCTTTTGCAAGTAAATGGAGAGCGAGCCGTCCGCGTTCTTCTTGAGGTCCGGCAGCATCGGCGACTTGATAAGGTACGCTGAGCGGCGAAATAACTCATCCAGTAGCGATTGCGCGTTTCTGCATTTCAATTCGCCGCGACACTGTTCTGCACGCCGAACGATACCAGGCGCTGATCAGTCAACTTCGCCCAGTAGCCGATGGCGTTTTCAGCATCGCCCCACTGGAACACGTCGACATTCGTGATGGACGTGCCGCCGACCCGCTTGTCGACCGCGGCAGCCAGTAACTGTCCCGATACGGAATCGTTCACCTTGAGGGCACCTTGCGCCGAACCGACGAATGCGTAGGTGCCCGTGGCCGCCATCTTGATCGCACTTAGCGCGCGCGCTTGCGGTACTAGAACGGAAATGCTGCGCAAACCCGGGACCGCTGAGGTAGCGTCGGTCAAGGCGAGCGAGAGCTTCATCACGCCTGGACCAGGTTGACTTGTGAGAATGAAATTCTTGCCGAGAACTTTTATAAATTTATCGTATGTGTAGTTGCACAGGGTCTGTTGATCGGCAGCGGACACTTTTGAATCGTCAGCGGCCCAAAAGGTAACCGGGGCGATTATGACCTGGTTGTAGGTGCCCCAGTTAACATTCGGGTTGACGTACCGCAGCATCGCCTTCTGGTCGGATCCTTCAGCTGGCGGCGTGAGCAGCGAATAATCGGTGGCCAGGAAACCGCTGGGTGGCGGCGGCGCCGGCTTCTCACCTTGCACCCGTTGCATAATGTTGGGCTGGGGAGCAGCAGTCTGCGAGCATCCGGCCAACAGCCATCCAGCCAAGACCACCGACAGTAGGCCAGTAGCGAGCTTCATGTTTCTATTCTCGTGATTCATTTTCTCCGCCTCTTCCTTTCTCCGTCTTAATTTGTTTTGAATTCGAGCGTAGTGCTTTCGCACTATCGGCTCCCGCCTGATCCGAGACCTCTAAGAAATGCATTGCGTTAGAGTTGTGAGCCTTCGCGCACTGTCCACTCGTCGGTCTCAAGCTGCCGGTGCGCGAGCCGGGTCAATCTGCCGGTGATCCAAAGGGCGCGATTCTGCATCGCGAGCAGATTAGGATCGGTCGCAAAGCCCGCGATAAGGTTCATGTGGTCCTCGAATGTTTTCGTTTCACGAGCGCCGTGCAAACCCCAGCACAGTCAACCACCGGTATCTTCCGCGGTGTGAACTGCTCAATGCCCGCAGTGACACGTATCTTCGTCCTTGCGCGAGTATGATTTATCGTTTTTTCGGAGGAGCGATATTGTACCTTGGTACAATGGCCGAGCGGCCGCGCGAGACGCACAATGTACTGGCGATCAATCATGCTGATGATGTACGGGACGTTCTTTCGCGGAGCCGGTATCGTTAGTTGTGGCAAAAACCGACGGCACAGTTATTGTGGTAGATGATGATCTATCTATCCGCCGCGCCCTCGGAAGTCAGTTACAGATTTTAGGCTTCGACGTATTGATCTTTCAGAGCGCAGAAGAGCTGCTGGCCACCGAAGTGCCTGCTGAAAATGCATGCCTGCTGTTGGACGTCTATCTGCCTGGAATGAGCGGGATTGAACTGTGCCAGAGTTTGGTGGCGTCAGGACGGCATTTGCCCACGATCCTGATGAGCGGCCGTGACGACGAGGCGACGAGACAAATCATGCGCCAAGCCAAAACGAACGCCGGCTTATTCAAGCCATTCGATCAAAAGAGTCTGCTACAAGCGATCCGAAAGGCGTTGCGCAATTGGCGAAAGAGCTAAGCGCCGGAAGCCGCTTAGGCCAAGCAACCAAATCTTTTTGAAATTTTGATTATCCTTTGGTTCGCTCGCGGCCATCCAAGTGCGGTGCGGTAGTATCGATGCGACTTTGGCGCTAACCTTCGGCGGCAGAAGATTGTACGATGCCAACGGCGCCGCATTCCGGTACAGTGCCGCCTGTGCTGGTGGGCCCGGTATTGAAACTTCCAGCCGCGAGGCAGACGCAATTCTCTGATGCGACGAATAACCGTCGAAAGACCAACCCAGCCGATTCGCGCTCGAACCTTGCGCAGGATGCAGCCACGACGGGAAATTGCGCGCTTCGAATTGCTGGTGAACGAACTGTCCACGGTGATGACTCGGACACCTGCCCATGAAGTCGACGGCGAAATCGAAACTTGGCTGGGTAAGATTTGTGAAGACTTAGGGCTGGACCGAAGCGCTATCTATGAGCGTGATTCGCCGCTTGATTCCGTGCGCGTTACGCATACCTGGAAGCGGCCTGATATTCCTCCATTTCCTCGGGGTTTCGACCCGGAGAAGTTTCTAAAGACCACTACCGACTGGGTCATGGCGGGTAATCGGATTGTGTTCTCGTCGCCGAGCGGAATTCCGACCGAGCTGGCGGATGGAAGACGCTTCGTCGAGCGATATGGCCCCAAGGCTTCCGCAATCATTCCGATGTGGGCCGGAAATCGAGTGATCGGCGCGGCAAGCTTCGGCAAGTTCCGCGAAACCCGGGAATGGCCGCCAAAACTCCTCGAACAACTCACTTTTGCGGTCAGGCTTTTTGGAAGTGCAATTGAACGCAAGCAGGCAGAAACGGAGCGGCGAGCAACTCTTGCTCAACTCAGGATCGCGTCGCGCCGCAACATGATGAGCGAACTCGTCGCGTCACTTGCACATGAAATCAACCAACCCTTGGGTGCAATCCTGAGCAACCTGGGCGGTCTTGCACGGTTGCTCTCGCGCAACAATCCGGAGCCCGTGATCGCTTTGGCCGCGGTTAACAACGCGATTGAAGACACCAAACGGGCGGCTGAAATCATTCGGCGAATCCGCTTCATGTTCAAGGCTCATTCCGAACACAAAACGGCAATCAGCATTGGCCCGCTGGCCGACGAAGTGGTGAAGTTGGCTGCCAGCGAGGCGGCGTTACGAAAAATTCGAGTGCTCGTCGAAGTATCACCCACCGTCAAACGCGTAATCGGCGATCGCATTCAGTTGCAGCAATGCATACTCAATCTGCTCATGAATGCCCTTGACGCGATTACTGAAAGCAAATCTGACCAGCGCGAAATAACGGTCAAGATTTTCTCGGAGAAGCCTGGATGGGCCGGCGTCAGCGTAAGCGATACAGGCGCGGGTATTGACCCTTCGGTTGCTAATCGGCTGTTCGAACCGTTCGTTACGACCAAGAGTAATGGGATGGGATTGGGCTTACTCGTGACCCGATCGATAGTTGAAAATCACGGCGGTAAGTCTGGGCGGCGCCGAATCCCGACCGCGGCACCAACTTCACCTTCACGCTTCCATTGGTACAAAGGCCGGCTGGCGCGTCCAAGCGCGTCCGTTGACGGCCTTTTCATCCCATCTCGCGTGATCCAGTGTGCGTGGAATCGAGATCGAGGATTCCAGACATGCGGACGAGACCGGCGAGCGAGCCGGCCTTCATCTTGATCATTACGCGTTCGCGATGCGCCTTGACCGTCCGTTCCGTAGTTCCCAACTCGGCTCCCACCTGCTTGTTCAGCAGACCCGTCGTGATTAAAGCGAAGACTTCGCGTTCGCGAGGGGTGAGCGCTCCCAAGCGCCTTTCGAGCTCGATCCGCTGTTCATGCGCGTCACGCCGCTTACGCGTTAATTCCGCGCCACGAATGATCGAACTCACCAAAGCTTCTTCATCGAGGGGTTTTTCAAGAAAATCCACCGCGCCTTTTCTCATCGCATGCATTCCGAGCGACAGATCGCCATGGCCGCTGATGAACACGATTGATGCGAATGGAACCGTGCGGCACAGTGCCGCCTGAAGCTGCAACCCGTTCATTCGTGGCAGAAAATTATCCACCACGACACAATCAAACGCGCTTGCGTCAGAAACCTTGAGAAATTCTTCAGCAGAGCTATATGGGGCACCCTGAAAGCCTGCAGTATCGAGCTGGAAGACCAACGCTTGCCGCAATCGCTCGTCGTCTTCAACGAGCGCTACCCTGATGGCCTCGGTCGTCGCGCGAGCGCTCGCGTCGCGGAGATCTTTTTCCCCGCCGCGTTGAAATCGAACAAGAGTGCTTTCAGTGGGCATCGGCCCGCTCCCCAGACATTTGCCGCTGCAAGAGTTCGCGAAAAACTACCATTGACTCACGGAATCAAGCAATTCGATTTTCGTTCTCTGCGGCACGCATTTGGCTCCCTGCAGCAAAGAAGACGTCTGCATATGTAAGATCGTTGAAGGCGCTGGAATATGCCAACGCCTCTATGAACTTGACCCAGAGTATCCACAAGTGCGGCAAATGATCAAAACGCTAAGCGGCCAGCTTCAGCGCCGATCGCGCGGTCGATTCGAACGAATTTGGGATCCGTCCAACCAGGTCGCTGAGCCGACTGCAGACCGCGCTTCAAGACCGCTCCCTGCCTACAGTAATGTTCGAGGGCTGGCTCGTGCCGCCGGCAGTATTCTGAGGCTTGAGAGACCTGGGAGACTCGAAAAACAGTGTCCAAAGCGCGCCGTTGCCCAAGGACTCGTTGATCTCAGACAGCGCGAAGTAGATTGCGAACACGAGACTTATTCCCAGGGCCCACGCGAGTAGCCGATACAGACCCGCCTGGGACACTATGTAGTGAGCCGCCGCGGCGAAAGTATGCACTCGATGGCGCGCCTCGAGCAGTCGTTCGAGGAAGCCAAGCAACAGTGTGATGGCGCCGTAAATGAACGTCTTAACGGCGACCGCGAGGATCCGGCGATATTGCTCGAGGTAGCGCGCGAGCGGCGTCTCGTCGAGTATGAGTGCCGCCTTGGCGGCAAATAGCGCCCCGATTACGGCTTTGGAAAACGCCGTCACCTCAATAGAAAAGGTTGCAAGCGCCAGCTTGATAATCGAAAGCAGGAGCAAGAAGGCGGCCAAAAAAAATATAAATACTGGCCAAGCGGCGATGAACTCACGATGGAGCCACTTGCCAACCGCAGCAAACTTGCGCATGACACGGTCCAATGTAATCCCTCTCCCAGTGCCTTGGCGGGCTGCTCTCTGAGCGATACCCGGCGCGAAAGAGCATGCGTATTGTCATCGTGCAGCCGTCTGAGCGACTGCATTATTATCGGCCAGCCGCTAGTGGCTGCCGCCCTGCTGCTGAAGCTTCTCCATCACCTGGTCGATAGTGAAGCTGGCTGCCTTCTGACGCGGTGGATACTCAACAAACGTTCCCAGAAAATTCGCCACGATCGCCTGTGCAGGGATAAACAAGTAGATGTGATTGATGACCCAGTCCCAGTATATATTCGAGGTGATATCTGCCCGCTCATAGGGGTCCGTCCGCAAGTTGAAGAGCTTCGGTAACCGCAATGAGACCAGCGGCTCTTGCCAGATCTGCAAGGTGCCCGGTACTCGTTGCTCCATGAAGATCACCTTCCAGTTGTCGTAGCGCAGGGCCATCAGGTCGCCGTCATCGGAGAAGTAGAAATACTCCACCCGTGGGCACTTCTCCTCACCCCTGAAGTGAGGCAGATAGTTGAAACCGTCGAGATGCACCTTGAAGGTCTTTTTACCTGCTCGATGGCCCTTTAGCAGTTTCTCTTTGATATCGGGTTCGCCAGCGGCAGCCAGGAGAGTAGGTAGCCAGTCCATATGGCTGATAATCTCATTGGAGACTGTGCCGGGTTCGATTACCCCCGGCCAGCGGACCATACACGGTACGCGGAAGGCGCCTTCCCAATTGGAATTCTTCTCGTTGCGAAAGGGCGTCATCCCGGCGTCGGGCCATGAGTTCATGTGCGGACCGTTGTCGGTGCTGTACATGACGATGGTGTTGTCGGCGATACCGAGGTCATCGAGCTTTTTGAGAAGTTTGCCGACGATCTGGTCGTGCTCGATCATGACGTCATGATATTCGGACTGCCAGCGACCCGCCTGGCCGACGATCCCGGGCTTGGCGTGGGTACGGAAGTGCATATGGGAGGTGTTGAACCAAACGAAGAAAGGCACGTCCGCTTTGACTTGGCGCTCAACAAAATCCTCGGTTTTAGCAATGATCTCGTCGTCGATCGTCCGCATCCGTTCTTTGCCCAGAGGACCTGTGTCAACGATCGACTGAGTACCGTCGGGATTGGCCTTGCAGTCAAGAACACCTCGCGGGCCGAAGTTTTTTCTGAAGTTGGGATAGTCAGATGCCGGAGGGTAGTCGGGCAACTCCGGCTCCTCCATCGCGTTCAGATGGTAAAGGAAGCCGAAGTACTCGTCGTAGCCGTGGCTGGTCGGCAGGAATTCGTCCTTGTCGCCGAAGTGGTTCTTGCCAAACTGACCGGTCGCGTAGCCAAGCGGCTTGAGCAATTCAGCAATGGTCGGATCCTCCGGGCGCAGACCCACATCAGCTCCCGGCAATCCCACCTTGCTTAAACCTGTGCGAAAGATGCTCTGACCGGTGCTGAACGCGGCTCGTCCAGCGGTGCAACTCTGCTCGCCGTAGCTGTCGGTGAACAGGATCCCTTCCTCAGCGACTCGATCAATATTAGGCGTTCGGTAACCCATCATTCCTTTCGTGAAGATACTGAGGTTCGCGGTTCCGATGTCGTCACCCCATATAATAAGAATGTTCGGTTTTTTTGTCGTTGCCATTGTTTTCTTTCCTCAGCCGCGATTCCCAGGCTTTTTCAGGATTTCATCCTCCGGCAATTCGCGACCGCTGAACGCTGGCAACGCTCCCGAGGCCCAGCAGTGCTGGCACCGGTGCGAACGGCAAAGAGTCTTGTTCATGGCGGCTCCCTCGCATCTCAGTTGAAGATAGCTAGCATCTTCCGGCAATCTATTTCCCGCATGGTTACCAGCCCCCATTTGTCAAAGCGAAGATCGAGACCGGCTGATGGCGCTGGCCGTGTCGAAGTCTCTAGCGGGCGCGTTCGGCTTGCTCGCTTGGCAGCGCTGTCTCCGCAACGCGCACCGCTATTAAAGGCTCAGAAGCTCCAACCCCCTTATACAGCATCGAAGCGATTGCCGCACCGATGAGTGGGGCTACAATGAACAGCCAAAGCTGGCTCAATGCCCATCCGCCGACGAAAACCGCAGGTCCGATGCTGCGGGCAGGGTTCACCGAAGTGTTGGTCACCGGAATTCCCACCAGATGGATCAGGACGAGCACGATCCCGATCGGGATCCCGGCGAAACCAACTGGAGCTTTGATATCGGTCGAGCCCAAAACGGTAAAGACGAGGAAAAACGTCAGCACCACTTCGGCGACGAATGCCGCCGTCAGATCATAGCCACCAGGCGAATGCGCCCCGTAACCGTTAGCAGCGAAGCCCGCGGTCGAGGGATCGTAGCCGGCGCTGGTTCCCCCCGCGATGATCAAAAGGACTCCGGCTGCGATGATCGCGCCGGCGATCTGCGCGATGACATATCCGGGTACATCCTTCGCTTCAAATTTACCACTGAGTAGCAAGCCGAATGTCACCGCCGGATTGATATGGCATCCGGATATCGGTCCGATTGCGTAAGCCATCACCAGGAGTGAAAAGCCGAAGGCAAACGCCACGCCCGCGAAACCTATGTGGCTACCGGCGAGGACCGCGGCCCCGCAGCCGCCGAATACTAGAACGAAAGTACCTATCAGCTCAGCTACGTATCTTTTCATACCCACTTCACCTTCGAAGGCTCAGCTCTTTGGTTGGCTCTCCGGTCGAATCGCCGACTAGCGTCCGGCTCAAGGCATACTGGGGATCGAAGGCAAACTACTCGTCCCTGGGAGTTTCGGAGTTAAGCCACCGGTGGCGGTGCTGGCGGCGCACGACGCGAGAATGTCGGTAGCATGCTCCGCGACATACCCTTTCAGCAGGTCTGTCGCGCCGGGCAGCGGAAGATTCGTGCTGCCGGCGAATGACGCCGCTGCGGTGGACATCACCGCCGGATCGCTGAATGCGGAGGGACTGACAGAGGCGGCATTCGGAAAATGGCTTCCAACCGCCGAGCATAACGCACTGTTCGCTGCCGACTGCTGATTTCCGGTGAGTGCCGCCGACGCTTGCTGCGGTACCCCCGGCATGGAACTGCCGATGTCTTGAGCGCGCAATTTGGTCGGGCACGCTGCGAGTAACGCTATCGTTATAAGGATCGCCGATTGCTTCGACCACTGAGTTCTCATCAGCTATTCCTCCCCGCTCTCCTGATCGTGTTTGCGTCGATTGACAGACAATCCGGGCCGGCGCGTGATAGTCACTCTAGGTTGCCAGCAAGGCTTACATGCTTTCGCACGTCGCCCGCGTCGTCTTCCATTGAGTATCCGGTCCGCGCCATATGTTCCGACTTCTGCCACGATCTAGCATTGTCGGGCCGTCGGTTTCTTTCGCAACTCAGGTTGCTGCGCGACTGACGAGGCTCGGAATCATTGACTGACATTTTGCGCGGAACTGGCGGGGTTAGGCTATTGTACCAAGGTACAATATCGCTCTCCCCGCAAACGGACGAACGTACGGGCGCGTCTCAGATAAAGATGAACAACCTTCAAGCGTCAAGTGCGAACAAGGTTGCACGAGCACTCCTGCGCGAAAACTCCTGGAGATGAGGGCCCGTGGTGCCCAGCGATGCGTTTCTCCCGCTCTGTCAGCAAACGATATAATTTGATGGTGCGTCGGTAGACTGCGCTGCCGGACTGGAATAGAGAGATCGATTCAGCAAAGAGAAACCATATGAGCTCACGAGACAATAGTCGACGAACGGTTCTTCCTATCCCGGATCGGCCACGCACAGGCCTGATCACCTATGATGCGAAAGATCCGGACACCAAGTTTCCGCCGATTACTCAGCTGCGCCCGCCCAAGGACGCGCCAAACGTGCTGATCGTCTTGCTTGACGACGCAGGCTTTGGCTCCTCCAGCGCCTTTGGCGGTCCATGTTACACACCGACGGCCGAAGGCCTGGCGGCAGGTGGCTTGAAATACAACCGCTTTCATACCACAGCGCTTTGCTCGCCGACGCGACAGGCCCTGCTGACGGGACGCAACCACCACACAGTTGGCATGGGCGGGATCACCGAAATCGCCAGCGGGTCGCCCGGCTACAATTCAATTCTACCGAACACCTGCGCGCCACTCGCGCGGACCCTCAAGCTCAATGGGTACGCGACGGCCCAGTTCGGCAAGTGCCATGAAGTACCGGTCTGGGAGACCAGTCCGGCCGGCCCTTTTGACGCTTGGCCAACCGGGGGAGGCGGATTCGAATATTTCTACGGGTTCATCGGCGGCGAAGCGAACCAATGGTATCCATCGCTTTATGAAGGCACCACTCCGGTCGAGGTCAAGAAGACCCCCGGAGAGGGCTATCACTTCATGGAAGACATGACGGACAAGGCCATCAATTGGATTGGGCAACAGAAGGCGCTCATGCCGGACAAGCCCTTCTTCGTCTATTTTGCGCCTGGTGCGACCCACGCCCCGCACCACGTTCCGAAGGAGTGGGCGGATAAGTACAAAGGCAAGTTCGACCAGGGTTGGGATCGGCTACGCGACGAAACCTTTGATCGCCAGAAACAGTTGGGTGTCATTCCGCAAGATTGTCAACTCACGCAAAGGCACAAAGAAATCCCGGCATGGGATGAGATGCCTGCCGCGCTCAAGCCGGTGCTCATACGGCAGATGGAAATTTATGCCGGCTTCCTGGAGTATGCCGATCACCATATTGGCCGGGTGGTGGATTCGCTGAAAAAGCTCAATCTGCTCGATGACACGCTGATCTACTACATCATCGGCGACAACGGTGCGTCAGCCGAAGGCACGCTGAATGGCACATACAATGAGATGATCAATTTCAATGGGGCGTCCGCGCTCGAGACCCCTGAGTTCCTGATGGCGCGGCTGGACAAGCTGGGTGGGCCGGAATCTTACAACCACTATGCTGTGGGCTGGGCGCACGCCATGAACACGCCGTACCAGTGGACCAAGCAGGTCGCGTCACACTGGGGCGGCACGCGCAACGGGACGATCGTGCACTGGCCCAAGGGAATCACGGGTAAAGGCGAAATCCGCAGCCAGTTTCATCACGTGATCGACATCGCGCCGACTATCCTAGAACTGGCGGGCCTGCCCGAGCCGCTCTCCGTCAACGGAGTCCAGCAGCACCCGATCGAAGGCGTCAGCTTGGCGTACTCGTTTAACGACGCCACTGCTGCTGAGAGGCATGAGACACAGTACTTCGAAATGTTCGGCAACCGCGGCATCTACCACAAGGGCTGGACCGCGGTGACACGACACACGACGCCATGGCTCCTCCTAGGCGTGAAGGCCCCGGCATTCGACGACGATGATTGGGAACTCTACGACACCAGTAAAGACTGGAGCCAGGCGAACAACCTGGCCAAGCAGATGCCTGAAAAGCTCCATCAACTACAGCGACTGTGGCTGATCGAGGCGACACGCTACAACGTACTACCGCTGGATGACCGGCTCGCTGAACGGATGAACTCAGATATGGCGGGTCGGCCGGTGCTGATCAAAGGCAACTCCCAAATTCTCTTTGGCAGCATGGGCCGCCTATCCGAAAACTCGGTCATCAATATTAAGAACAAATCGCACTCGGTGACCGCTGAGATCGTTGTGCCCACAACCGGGGCTGAGGGCGTCATCGTCGCTCAAGGCGGCAACATTGGTGGCTGGAGCCTCTACGCGAAGGGCGGCAAGCTCAAATACTGTTACAATTTGCTCGGCATCCAGTATTTCTATGCCGAATCAAACCACGCTTTGACTCCAGGTGAGCACCAGGTGCGCATGGAGTTTGCGTACGCTGGTGGTGGCCTTGGCAAGGGTGGCACGGCCTCGTTGTTTGTTGATGGTCAAAAGGTCGGCGAGGGCAAGGTCGGCGCCACTGCTGCCATGATCTTCTCTGCCGATGATGGTTGCGACGTGGGGGAGGACTCGGGATCTCCTGTCTCACCGGACTACGGGTCGCGCGGGAATGGGTTTTCGGGTCGCGTCAAGGGCGTTCAGCTGGCCATCGCTGAGGATGCTGAGAGCGTCGATCATCTCGTCTCGCCGGAGGAAGCCGTCCGCATCGCGATGGCGCGGCAGTAACTCGGCGCATCGCGGGGCTGCGGCTATCTCATCAATAGAGCTTCGCCGCCCGAAATCGTGTAAGCGAGTTGCTGAGTTCGCGCATGGAGTTTCTCGATCGTCGTCCAAGGAACGTGAGCGGAGGTCCTATCGATTCGATCATGAACTGGCTACACGGCGCTGCAAGCCTTAACAAGGCAGAGGAGAACCTGCGGGTGGGGTTGCGTTGTGGCCGACGGTGCTGAAACCCGGGCGCTCGATCGGTCACGCGCTCGCTGCTGGGTAAGGCTCTGGGACCGATCGCGTGTTCTTCAACCTTCGCGAGGTAGTGAAGTCCTACGAAAAAATGGAAAGTGGCATGAATTCAAACTCTCGTGCATTTCACCTTCTGACCAAGCCCACAGGTGCCAAATGTAACCTGGACTGCACGTACTGCTTCTTTCTCTCCAAGGAGATGCTCTACCCCGGCGACCGGTTCCGCATGTCCGACCAGATGCTGGAGACGTACATCCGGCAGCTCCTGGAGGCACAGCCCGCCGATGAGGTCAACGTCGCGTGGCAGGGTGGCGAGCCGACCCTTATGGGACTCGACTTCTTCAAGCGCTCCATCGACTATGTGGAAAAGTACCGAAAGCCGGACCAGCGCATCCTGCACACGATGCAGACCAACGGAATCCTCCTGAACGATGAATGGTGCGCCTTCTTCAAGCAACACCAGTTTCTCGTCGGTCTCAGCGTGGACGGCCCGAAGGAGATGCACGACGCCTACCGGGTCAATAAGGGCGGCGAGGGCAGCTTCGACCAGGTCATGCGCGCGTGGGAAACGCTGCACCGGCATGGCGTGGAGGTCAATATCCTGTGTACCATTCACGCCGCGAACGCTGATCATCCGCTCCAAGTCTACCGGTTCTTTCGCGACGAGTTGCAGGCTGGTTACATGCAGTTCATCCCCATCGTGAAACGGACCACTCAGGAGTTCCTCCCGCTTGCCAACCTGGGCTGGGGTGAACGGCCCGGTGCGGACCGGCCCCTGTACACCCAGCGCGGCGGACTCGTCACCGGGCGGTCGGTCGGCGCCGAGCAGTTTGGCCGCTTCCTCATCGCCATCTTCGATGAGTGGGTGCGCCGCGACGTGGGAAAGGTGTTCGTGCAGACCTTCGACGTGGCGCTAGGAAGCTGGCTTGGACAACACAATCTATGCATCTTCTCGCCTACTTGCGGGAGCGCCCTCGCACTGGAACACAACGGCGACCTCTATTCCTGCGATCACTACGTCGAGCCTGACTATCTGCTTGGGAACATCCGGCAGACGTCCATGGCGGAGTTGGTCGCCTCGGAGAAGCAGCGCGCGTTCGGGCTGGACAAGCTGATCAGTCTGCCTAAGTATTGCCGCGAATGCGAAGTGCGGTTCGCCTGCCACGGCGAGTGTCCGCGCAACCGTTTCATCGCGACCCCGGATGGCGAACCCGGGCTCAACTATCTGTGCGCTGGCTACAAACTGTTCTTCAACCATATCGACCCCGCGATGAAGATTATGGCCGGCCTCCTTCGCCAAGGCCGATTTGCCGATGGGATCATGCAGTTGTACCCATGCAAGCCTCCATGAACGGAGGCGGCGAGCAAGGTAAGCCGCAACGATCCCTGTTCATCTGAGACTGGAAGTTCAAGCACTGTCCGCGCGAGCGGTTCTCAGTCGTCCGTCTCCGGCCAGATCAGCAGCGAGGCGAAGGCTCAACGAGCGCAGCGGGGTAATATCCTCAATTTCGAACCTTCAAGTTATCAATTTCATGCGCATGGTTCCCGGCCCAATCTTCTCCACTCCGAACTTTCTGTGATGAACTGAAACGATGACGACCAGTACAGGGAATTTCAGCCCGCACCAAGATGAATGATATCGCGACTAAGTACGACGCCTGGACGCTGGCATCGACCCTGGCCCTGGGGATGATAATCGCGTGGCTCTGCGGAAGATGGCTCGGCAGCAGATTTGGCGCGGACCATTCCAAACCTTCAATCTCCAACCCCGAATTCGTTTCATCTAAGTTAGGCGCTTATCTTGCTCTGCTCAGCCTTCTTCTGGGCTTCACTTTTTCAATGTCATTGACCAGGCATGAGCGTCGAATATCAATGGTCGTAGCCGACAGCAACTCGATCGGCGACTTCTACACTTGCGCTAGTCTGCTCAAGGATCCCATTCGAACCAGGCTGCAAGCCGTCGTCTGCGAATATGCTGAGCTTCACGTCAATATGGCGCGCTCGCGCATGGATCAGGTCGCGTGGGGCAATGCGCTCCAACGCAATCAACTCCTGCAATCGGAAATGACCAACCTCGTGTCAGACGCCCTCACTAACGGCACCCCAATCGCCGCCTCGCTCACCAATACTCTGAACGCGTTGACCAGCGCATCGTCAGCGCGGCTCAATGCCGTCGAGGATCGGGTGCCGGGAAGCGTGGTGCTGCTGCTATTTGCTTTCGCACTCGTCACGACGATGCTGGACGGATTCGAGGAGGGCAACCGCGGAACCGCGGCGCTCGTGGAAGTCATCGGAGTATTGAGTTTTATCGTTCTTGTCGCATTGGCGGTATTCGTCACGCTCGATCTGGACCAGCCCGATCGTGGTCTCATCACCGTCTCTCAAGCTTCAATCGACCGCCTGGTTTCATCTTTGGCGAGATGATGCTACCAGTACCAGGCTTCATCCATTGCTCACGTCGCAACCGGGTGCCCCCGGAACGGCGGCTTCCGCATATTTGGCATGGGGTACTTTATGGAACGTCAATCCGAAACTAAATCTTTATCGCGTTCAAATCGCATCGGCTTTCGCCTGGTGGTGTTTAACTTCGCGCTCCTCGTGCTGACCGGAATAGCTAACGCTCAGAGCGGTGACCTCTATATCTATCCTGCAAAGGGGCAGAGTCAGGCGCTGCAGGACAAGGATCGCTATGAGTGCCATTCGTGGGCGGTCAAGCAAACCGGATTCGATCCCAGCAGACCGTCGACCACCGTCGCGAGCTCCGATCAACCCAAACCGTACCAACCCTCGCAACCCCACGTCGTCAAAGGCGCGTCTCGTGGAGCGGCGCTCGGCGCCGTCGGTGGTGCGATCACGGGCAACGCTGGTAAGGGCGCCGCGGCAGGTGCGGCGATGGGTGGCCTCGCGGGTGGATTTCGTCGCATGGACGAAAAAAGACAACAGGCGGGTCAGCACCAAGCCCAGGCTCACGCCGTGAATGCTAACGGTCGAAATTCATATAACCGCGCGATGGCGGCTTGTCTTCAGGGACGCGGCTACACCGTCAACTAGGGAAGCTCTGCCCAAGTTTCCTTCGTTTCGCGCCGCGCCGACTCTTTCGAAGCGAGTATGCTGTTTTAAGATCTATGTGCTGCGGGAACGACGGGCCACATTAAGGGGAGCCCTAGAGCTGCAAAGTCTTTTTTACAAAACAAACTACATTTTCCCTAGCACTTTCCTACACTTTCCCGATTTGGAGGCCTGCAAACCACCAACTTTGAGCGTCGCTAGGCACCCCTCCGAGCCGATCAAACGAGTCTGCGAGGTGCGTATAAATTATATTCTTAATCGGCGCGCCCGACTTGTGCAGAGCTTCCCTAGACTTATT
>Ga0182024_10000389_pt1 | contig 113122 bp, 100 predicted proteins | sample P32metaG_FD_120480 | JGI IMG/M metagenome (GOLD analysis project Ga0182024, IMG submission 120480) | Permafrost microbial communities from Stordalen Mire, Sweden - P3-2 metaG (Illumina Assembly) | ecosystem: Environmental > Terrestrial > Soil > Wetlands > Permafrost | place: Sweden: Stordalen... | reverse complement strand
GGCCTGAATTTCGTCGTAACCATTCACACCATGCGCGCTCCGGGCATGACCTGGTTCCGCCTGCCGCTGTTTTGTTGGGCGCAATACGCCACGAGCATCATCTTCATTCTCGGCACACCGGTAATCGCCATAACCCTGCTGCTCGTCGGACTCGAGCGCATGTTCCACCTCGGCTTCTTCAATCCCGCACTCGGCGGCGACCCCATTCTCTTTCAGCATCTTTTCTGGTTTTACTCCCACCCCGCCGTGTACATCATGATTCTTCCGGCCATGGGCGTAATCAGCGAAATCATTCCCACCTTCGCGCGCCGCCCTATTTTTGGCTACTCCTTCATCGCTGGTTCGAGTATCGCCATCGCCGTCATCGGCTTCCTCGTTTGGGCGCACCACATGTTTCTCACCGGCGAATCAGTCTACGCCGCCATCGCCTTTTCCTTGATGAGCTATCTCGTCGCCATCCCCTCCGCCGTCAAAGTTTTCAATTGGACCTCCACGCTCTATAAAGGTTCCATCTCCTACGATACGCCGATGCTTTACTCGCTGGGCTTCATCGGCCTGTTCCTCGTCGGCGGCTTAACTGGCCTTTTCCTCGCCTGCTTGGGCCTGGACATCCACCTCCACGACACCTACTTCGTCGTTGCGCACTTCCACTACATCATGGTCGGCGGCGCTGTCATGGGCTACGTCGGCGGCATCCATTTCTGGTGGCCGAAAATCACTGGCAAGCTTTACCCGGAATTCCTCGCGCGCCTCGCCGCCGTCATTCTATTCGTCGGCTTCAACCTGACCTTCTTCCCACAATTTATTCTCGGCTATCTCGGAATGCCCCGCCGCTATCACAGTTATCCAGAAGAATTCCAAGCCCTCAACGTCATGTCCACCGCCGGCGCCTCCATTCTCGCCGTCGGCTATCTCCTGCCCATGGCCTATCTCCTCTGGTCCATCAAGTATGGCGAGGTAGCCGGACCCAATCCCTGGCCCGCCACCGGCCTCGAGTGGACCACCGCCTCGCCACCCATCACGGAAAATTTCCACGTTACGCCGCAAGTGGACTGGGAGCCGTACGATTTCGAACATCGCCCTGAACTGGGTCTCGATTCTGTGCCGGCGCTCGCGCCCGCACACGGAGACGATTGAGCCGCAACGCGCACGAGGATCACGGAGCCTAAAGCTCCGGCAACATCGCGGCCACTAGCGCCGCCGTTATCGAAAGAAAAGAGGACCGCGTGCAACGCACCGGAGAGCTTTACGGACAGTTCGAAACGCTGGAACAGCAGAAAGAAACCGCCACGCTCGGCATGTGGATCTTTCTGACCACTGAAGTTTTATTCTTCGGCGGTCTGTTCATGACCTATACCATCAATCGCCACGCCTATAGCGCGGCCTTCGGTGTCGGCGGCAACACTCTCGACCTAAAACTCGGCGGGCTCAACACCGTGGTCCTCATCTTGAGCAGCCTCACCATGGCCATGTCCGTGTGGGCCGCGCAAATCGGAAAAAAGAAACAAATCACTGGATTCCTCATCGCCACGCTGCTCCTCGGCTGCGTCTTCTTGGGTGTCAAAGCCGTCGAATATAAACAGAAATATGATCACCATCTGATTCCCGGCCGCAATTTTGACATCGCTTTCTGCGTCAACAATCCCAGCGCTTGCGGCCTCTCCGGCAAGGCCCTCGAAGACGAACAAAAAGAAATCGCGGAAGCCGTCAAGGCCGAAGACAAAAATAATCCAGGTTACGGCCTGGCCAATCTGAATTCTCACGCGCAACTTTATTTTTCGCTTTATTTCGGCATGACCGGACTGCACGCCCTGCACATGATCATCGGCGCCGGCCTGCTGCTCTGGCTGCTCAAAGAATCCCTGGCCCAGCGCTTCGGCCCCGGCTACAACACGCCCGTCGAAGTCACCGGGCTGTACTGGCACTTCGTCGACATCGTATGGATTTATCTGTTTCCGCTTTTGTATTTGATTGACCGGCACAATTAAGCGTCAGGAGAGCCGCGTGTCCGAACACATCGCATCGCCCAAAATGTACGTGGGAATTTTCTTGGCGCTCATGATCTGCACCGGCGCCACCGTCTGGGCGGCCTACATCAATCTCGGCCAGATGAACATCGTCATCGCCCTCGCTATCGCCACGCTGAAGGCCACCTTGGTCGTTCTTTTCTTCATGCACGCCAAATACAGTCCTGGGCGCACTCATCTCGTCATCATCTGCGCCGTATTCTGGCTGGGCATCATGCTGGCGCTTACCTTAAGCGACTACGAGACTCGCCAAAAGGAAGGGCTTCGCATACCGCCGTCCGCAGTTCGCGTATACAACGCCTAGAAAGCCTTCCCGAGCAGCCGCAGCGGTGCCCCAATGGAAAAACTTTTCCCATCGACATTGGGAAACGATGCATTGTGGAAAACCTTAATTAGGTAGCGATACTGGCAAGAGTTGGGAAAAGCAGAAAAGGGGGAGTAGCGAACCGGCCCAGCCCTCAATCCCCTAAAGGGATCCTCGGCCCGCCTCCCCCACGAATCACTGGGTTGCAACCCGCACGCCACTCTTAAGCCCTTTGTTTGCAACCTTCTGCCATCTTTTGTCCGCGAAAAAAATGCTCCACCACCGAGAATTATTACTCGTCAGGTCCGTCCCGTACGCTCCCTGACGCTTCGCCTCCCCTCGCAGTCCATGACCCAACGCACCTACTGACGCTCCTGTTTGACCATCTAGCGCACATCCTGCTAATGTTAAAAGTTATTCTGGCCGCATTATCTCTCCTGTGCGCCAGGGCTCCTGTGGAGGGAGCGCTGCGGAAACATGGGCCTGACTAAACTCGTGGTTCGCGGGGCTCGCCAGCACAACCTCAAAAACATCAGCGTGGAGATTCCGCGCAATACCCTCACGGTCATCACCGGCCTTTCCGGCTCCGGCAAATCCTCTCTCGCCTTTGACACTATTTACGCCGAAGGGCAGCGCCGTTACGTCGAATCGCTCTCCGCCTACGCCCGCCAGTTCCTCGACCAAATGGAACGCCCTGAAGTTGACGTCATCGAAGGCCTTTCCCCGGCCATCGCCATCGAGCAAAAAACCACCACGCGTTCGCCGCGTTCGACGGTCGGCACCATCACCGAAATTTACGATTACCTTCGCGTCGTCTATGCCTCCGTCGGCGTCCCGCATTGCCCCAATTGCGGCCAAGCCATCACCCGCCAATCCAGCGAACAAATCGTGCAAGCCATCCTCAACGCGGAAGTGTGCCAGCCCGAAGATCGCATCATGATCCTGGCCCCGATTGTCCGTGGTAGAAAAGGCGCGTGGCGCAAGGAACTCGAAAAGCTCGCGCAGGATGGCTACGTCCGCGTGCGCATCAACGGTGAACTCGTTCCCCTCGACGTCACGCCCGCGCTCGATAAACGCAAGAATCACACCATCGAAGTCGTTGTCGATCGCCTGCTCGTCAAGCAAGGCATTGCCGCGCGCCTCGAGCAATCCATCGCCACCGCGCTTAAACTCGCTTCCGGTCTCGTCACCGTCGCCATCGTTGGCGGCAAAGAACACGTCTTCTCTGAAAAATTAGCGTGCCCAGACTGCGGTATTTCCGTTCCGCAACTCGAACCCCGCTCCTTCAGCTTCAATTCACCTTACGGCGCTTGCCCCGCCTGCAACGGTCTCGGTTCGAAATATGATTTCACCCCAGAAAAAGTAATCGCCGATTGGACTCGCCCGCTATTCGATGGCGGCCTTGGTCCCGGCTCCGGCAGCGCCATCCTCAAACGTACTCTCGAACTAGCCGCGTACGCGCACCAATTCAATCTGGATACGCCCTTCGACAAACTTCCCGCGCGCATTCAGAACATTTGTCTCTACGGCTACCCGCCCACCAACGCAAAAAATGCCGCTGAAAATTCTGCAAAAAAAGCTGGCACCAAAGGTTTCCGCTTCCAAGGCATTCTCCAATTCCTCGAAAAAAACTTTGAAGAATCCACTTCCGATTCCTACCGTGAGTGGATGACCCAATACATGGCCGCCACGCAATGCAGCGCGTGCCATGGTAAACGCCTGCGCCCGGAATCCCTTGCGGTAAGGCTTGGCGATTGGTCCATCGCGGACTTTACCGCGCTTTCCCTGCAATCCGCGCGCGCCGCCGTCGACAAAATCATCGCCGACCTCAGCCCGCGCCACAAAGAAATCGCCGCGCGTCCTCTGGAAGAAGTCGCCGAGCGCCTCGATTTCCTGCTTGCCGTCGGCCTCAGCTACCTCAGCCTCGCTCGTTCCGCCGCCACCCTCTCCGGCGGCGAAGCCCAGCGCATTCGCCTCGCCACGCAGATCGGTTCGCGTCTGCGCGGCGTTTTGTACGTTCTCGATGAGCCCTCCATCGGCCTCCACGCGCGGGACAATGCACGCCTCCTCGGCTCCCTCGAGCAACTCCGCGATCTCGGCAATACCGTCCTCGTCGTCGAACACGACGAAGACACCATCCGCCGCGCCGACTTTGTCGTCGACCTGGGTCCGGGTGCGGGAAATGCCGGCGGCTTTCTCGTCGCCCAGGGCAAACCCGAACAAATCGCTGCGACCGCGGAATCCTTGACCGGCCAATATCTCAGCGGCGCCGCGCGCATCTCCATTCCGGAAAAACGCCGCAGCCCCAACGGAAAATCCATCCAAATTCTCGGCGCCACCGCCAACAATCTGCGCGGTGTGGATATCACTCTTCCGCTCGGCCTGCTCACCGTTGTCACTGGCGTTTCTGGCTCCGGGAAATCCACTCTTGTAAACGACATTTTGTACCGCGCCCTCGCGCAAAAGCTCTATCGCGCCTCCGAAGCTCCGGCCACGCACCGCGAAATTCTTGGCGTGGAAAATATCGATAAGGTCATCGAAATCGATCAGGCTCCCATCGGCCGCACTCCGCGCTCCAATCCCGCCACCTACACTGGCGTCTTCGCTCCCATTCGCGAACTTTTCTCCATGCTTCCGGAATCCCGCGAACGCGGCTACAAACCCGGCCGTTTCAGCTTCAACGTGAAAGGCGGCCGCTGCGAAGCCTGCCAGGGTGACGGCCTTCGCCGCATCGAAATGAATTTTCTTCCCGACGTCTACGTTACCTGCGAAGTCTGCCGCGCCAAGCGCTACAATTCCGAAACGCTCGCCGTCCGCTACAAAGGCCACTCCATCAGCGACGTTTTAAATCTCCCGGCCGTCGACGCTCTCAAGCTCCTCGAAAATATTCCGCAAATTCAACAAAAGCTCGCCACTCTCGTCGAAGTTGGCCTTGGCTACGTAACTCTCGGCCAATCCGCCACTACCCTCTCCGGCGGCGAAGCCCAGCGCATCAAACTTGCCCGTGAACTTTCCAAACGCCAGACTGGGCGCACTCTCTACATCCTTGATGAGCCCACCACCGGCTTGCATTTTGACGATGTTCGCAAATTGCTCGACGTTCTGCAGCGTCTGGTTTCTCTCGGCAACACGGTGCTCATCATCGAGCATCACCTTGACGTCGTCAAGCAAGCTGACTGGATCATCGATCTTGGCCCGGAAGGCGGCGAAGGCGGCGGTCGCATCGTCGCGCAAGGCCCTCCGGAACTGATCGCCCGCACAAAGAAGTCCTACACCGGACAGGCCCTCCTTCGCGTCTTGAATCTGAATGGCCACAATGGCAGCAACGGTCATCCCGCTAACGGCGCCGACGCGCGGCCCAGCAACGGGCAGAACGGTCACGGCAAATGAGCCTTTTCCCCAGCCCAGACCGCGGGTCGCTGCGCGGCCCGCAAGTTTTTTCTTCCGCCTTGCGCGAAAGACATCTTCTTCATAAAGTGATTCGGACACGATGACCGTTTACCGAACGCAACCGATCACCTTGGGCGACATCCAAACCTATCCCCTGGATTCCCGCAAAAGCAAAGTTCGTGTCGGCGATTTCGCCAAGCCTCCCAGCCCCAACACTTCCTTCCTAAAATTTCTGGATTCCCTCCCCGCCATCCTCGCCGCTGACGATTTGCGTTATCTGGTCGCAGCTCTCCGTCGCGCCAAAAAAAATCGCAAAGCCATCCTCTGGGGTATGGGCGGTCACGTTATCAAAGTCGGCCTCGGTCCTATCGTCAACGATCTCATGCGGCGCGGTTTCGTTTCCGGCATCGCCATGAATGGCGCAGCGCTAGTCCACGATTTTGAGATCGCTCTTTCTGGCGGCACTTCCGAAGATGTCGACGCCACTTTAAAAACCGGCGAGTTTGGCATGGCCACGGAAACCGGCCTGTTCCTCAATCAAATTGCCGTCACCTCCACCTTTAGCGGCATCGGCTACGGGGAAGCCGCTGGAAAATTCCTCGCCTCCAGAAAAATAAAAACCGAAAATGCGGCTTCCAGTGTATTGCTGCAGGCCTACAAACATCGCATACCTGTCACCGTGCATCTCGCCATTGGTACGGACATCCCGCACATGCATCCCATGGCCGACGGCGCGGCGCTCGGTGCATCCACGCACCAGGACTTTCGTCTTTTTTGCGCGCTGGTTGCGCAAATGGATGGCGGTGGCGCTTATCTCAATTGGGGCTCCGCGGTAGTCTTGCCGGAAATTTTCCTCAAGGCCGTGGCCGTCGCGCGCAATCTGGGCATCGACCTCCAGCACATTACCACTGCAAATTTTGATTTCATCCAGCACTATCGACCGTTGCAAAATGTCGTCAAGCGCCCCACCGATGCGGGCCAGCTGCAACAGAATTCCCGTTCGCGCGGCGTGGCCATCACCGGCCACCATGAATTAATGATGCCGCTGCTTGCCGCGGCTCTCGCTGCTGATCGGTCGGCAAAATCGAGGCGCGTAAAGTGATGGAACCTCTCGAAGGCAATTCCGCGCCGCCACCCGAGCCTGCTGCCGATACCGGCGCCGCGCAGAACCAATCGAGAGCCGCGTCGCCGTCTACCGGTGCTTCGCAAGATTCTTTTTCGCCCTTGTCCGGCGATCCCCTCTCCTATGTGGCATCGACTCCTGAGCCGGCTTTCGCCGAATCTTCCAGGACGGTGCTGCTCCCGGCGGACCTTCGCATTTCCTGGTCTTGGATTCACCTGGCGATTTTTTTATTCGCCGGATTGGCCGGCTTGCTGGTCGTGCCCACCATCGTGGCTTTGGGCATTGCCGCCTACACTCACCAATCGCAAAAGCAATTGCAGGAATTAACCGCCAACCCCGCATTTCTTGTCGCTACGCAAGTTCTGTGGTTTGCCGTGGTTCTCTTTTTCTTGTACATGACTCTTGCCGTCTTGCGCGACGCTCCCTTCTGGCGCACTCTCGGTTGGCGAAAGCTTCCCATCGGCGCCGGAGCTGGGCGCTACAAACCGTGGATGTTTTTCGCCACGGGCAGTGGTCTCGCCATCTTCGTGGCCCTCGCGGGCTCGCGCGTCAAAGACGCGGAAAGCGCACCCATCGAGCAACTCTTCAAAAGTCCTCATGCCGCGCTGCTGCTCATGGCCATGGCTGTCTTGGTTGCTCCCCTCGTTGAAGAAACCGTCTTCCGCGGCTACCTCTACCCCTTATTCGCCGGCAAATTTTCCAAACTCGCGGGGTTTTTCGGATTGCCCGCCTTCGATGCCGTCCGCTTTGGCACCGTCAGCGGCATACTCATCACCGGCGTTTTGTTCGGCCTGATGCACGGCTCGCAGCTCGGATGGAACTGGGGCCTCGTCAGCCTGCTGACCCTGGTCGGCATCATCTTCACTTTTGCCCGCGCCAGCACCGGCACCGTGCTCGCTAGCTTCCTGATGCACCTGGGCTACAACTCAATGATTGCGGTAACCTCTATTTTGGTCACGAAGGGTTTCACGCAAATGCCCCCCGGCCACTGAGCCAGTGGCACAGGCCCTCTTGCCTGTACGCCTCCTGGAGCGTTACCCAAATTTGTAGCCCACGTAAAAAACGCTAATATAGTTATGGAGATTGTTGAGAGGTCACCCAAAGCATGTACGTAGCACAACCCATCTCGTGGACCGCGTCTGGCGTAGTCATGCTCGATCAGCGTAAACTCCCTGCTGAAGAAATTAGCTACACCTACACCGATTACCGCGAAGTCGCCAAAGCCATCCGCGAAATGGTCATTCGCGGCGCACCAGCCATCGGCGTTGCAGCCGCCATGGGCGCGGCCCTCGGGATCCAACATTCCTCCGCTCAATCCGTCGCCGAACTTCGCGCCGAATTTGCCGTAATTAGCGCGGCCTTGGCCGAGACGCGTCCCACCGCCGTCGACCTTTTCTGGTCCCTCGAACGGATGAATCGCAAATTCGATTCTCTCGTCGCCGCGAGCGCCAGCCTCACGCAAATTCGCAAAGAAATGGTCGCCGAAGCGCAACTCGTACATTTTGAAAAAAAAGCCACTGACGAAGCCATCGGCCGCTTCGGCGCGCCTTTCATGCCGCAACACGGCCAGGTTATGACCCAGTGCAACGCTGGAGCCTTAGCTACTGCTGGAATCGGCACTGCGCTTGGCGTTATTCGCGTAGCTATCGAACAGGGCAAAAAACTCCACGTCCTCGTTCCCGAGACGCGCCCCTATCTGCAAGGCGCGCGCCTAACCGCATGGGAACTCCTCAAAGGCGGCATCCCGCTCACTCTCATCACCGACAATATGGTCGGCCACTTCCTGAAAACGGGCGAGGTGAAAGCCGTCGTCACCGGCGCCGACCGCATCGCCGCCAACGGCGACACCGCCAACAAAATCGGCACCTATCAGATCGCCGTCCTGGCCAGGGAAAACAACGTTCCCTTTTACATTGCCGCGCCCATTTCCACGTTTGACTTGAACATCCCGGACGGCCAGCACATTCCCATCGAACAGCGCGCTGCCGAAGAAGTCACGCACATCCAGGGCGTGCGTATCGCCCCGGATGTCCACGCCGCGCATCCCGCCTTCGATGTCACTCCCGCTCGCTACATCGCCGGAATCATCACCGAACGCGGCGTAGCCCGCGCTCCATACCTCGACTCGCTCGGGGATCTCGCGGCGAACGCTCAGCCTGCTATTTCCGCCACCCACTAAGCACAAACTCGTAGGGGCACGGCATGCTGTGCTCTCTCACCTCTTCTTGCGCCTCTAGCTAGCGCACTCAATTTTCACATTTAACATTTACGCAAAAAACTACGGTGGGGTGGCTGTCCGAACAGCAGACAGTTTTCGTAATTGTCCAGTCTGAATGCCCGTCTTCCTCGAAACGGATAGAAGGGAAAACTACTTAGGGTGACGAATGTGCTCCGCCAGCGTTCGCGCTCGCTGTCGCGCGATATCCACGATGTGCGAATCGCCGCCGATCTGATCGAGCAGGGGCAGGAGCGACTGCGGCTCGGGCAGCATCCCGCGGTTAAAATCCATTTCGCACTGCATCAGCGCGTCATTGATGCCCAAGCGGTCGTACTTCATGCGCCTGGAAAGAATCTCCGCGTGTTCCTGCTGCCGTGCCAATCCCTCGAAAATCTGCAGCAGCTGCGTCGCCGCGCCGTTCAGCGTGTAATTGAATTTCGTTTCGTAAACAGTTGTGCCTTGCTCCCAGCGGAAAGTCTTTTCGCCCAGGCTGGCGATCTTGCGGTGCACATCGAGATCCAGTGATTGAAAATGATTCAGCTGTCCAGCCAGGGCAAACATTTTGCTGCGCAACGCCGCGCTCACCGCAAAAGGAGCGGAGCCTGGATCGTCATCGAGCTGCCGAATCTCATACGTCGCGGTATCGGAGTCTTCGCTGACCGTAATCTCGATTAATTCCGGCGTGCTCGATTTGAATATGCGGCGAAATGTGATGCGCGCCGCGCTCGCTGTGAGGGTCGTTTTTTGCGGTGTTTGCAACGGCGCGAGCGAACCTGCTTGGGCGGATGCGCAAAGCCCGCAAACAAAAAACAATACAGCGCAAACGCCAATTAGGGAATGGCGGAAATATTGAATCATCGGCGGGTTATGATGCGCGGAACTGCGTTTGCGTTTCTTTCCACGATGCGCACGGCGTTTCGCAGCGCGCCTGGGTCAGCACCGTCATTCGTGATCGCAGAATTCGGTGACTTACTGCTGGATGCTATTTTTCGCGCGGAGCTTTCCGATTTTGCGTCACCGTTGGCATCCGGCAATGCAAACCGCACGCGTGTGTGGTGCGCTTGCACGTGACAGAGCGCCACGGCCAGCGCATCCGCGGCGTCCGCCGGCTCCGGAATTTCTTCCATGCGCAATAGCGCGCGCACCATAATTTGCATCTGCCGTTTGTCGGCGTTGCCGTAACCTGCCACCGAAGCTTTCACTTCGCGTGGCGAATAACTATGCACCAGCAAGGAGTTTTGCGCGGCCGCCAACAGCACCACGCCGCGCACTTCCGCCAGCTGCAGCGCCGTACGCACATTCAAAGCGCTGAAAATTCCCTCCACCGCCAAAACGTGCGGAGAAAAATCAGCAATCAATTTGCACAGTAGCGCATGCACATCCTGCAGAGCCGCGCCCAGCGATTCCTTCCGCCGCTGCGGGGCGATGCGCAAGGCGCCATAATGCAGCAACCGGCAATTACGCCCGTCGCTCTCAATCACGCCAAAACCTGTCGGTCCAGCCGCTGCGGGATCCACGCCGAGCACACGCAGGCAGTCTTGTCCCGTCTCAGAGCGCGCAATCTGTCGATTGGCCATTATCCCCGGCAAATTCATGGCCCCAAGTCTACGGCCTAGCCGCGCTCCAAGCCACTGGTTTGTAACGCCGCGGTTTCAAAAGGCAACAGAAAACAAAAGCGGCCGCTTCGTGATTGAAGTGGCCGCTTCTTGAAAAATCACTCGTTCCGCAAATTTGAAACCTGGCGTGACGACTCGCTCAGCCGGCGACTGCTGCCTGAATCTCCGACTCATCGATGTCGAAGTTTGCGTAAACATGTTGCACGTCATCGTGTTCTTCGAGCGCTTCGATCAGTCGCACCATTTGCGTGGCTTGCGCGCCCGTGAGCTTCACATAATTCTGTGGCACCATGGCAATTTCCGCGGACTCTGGGGTGATATTCGCTTTCGCGAGCGCTTCTTTCACTTTTTCCAGCGCTTCCGGCGGCGTCACGATGTACCAGCTGGAACCATCGTCCTTCAGATCTTCCGCTCCGGCCTCTAGCACCAAATCGAGCAATTTGTCTTCGCTGGCTGCTTCTTTGGCAATGGAAATTTCACCTTTGCGGCTGAACATCCATCCCACGGCGCCAGCTTCCGCCATATTGCCGCCATTCTTGCTCATTAAATGGCGAAACTCGCCGACCACGCGGTTGCGGTTCGTGGAAACCACTTGAATCAACATCCCCACGCCGCCCGGTCCATAACCCTCAAATGTGGCTTCTTCGTAGACTTCGCCTTCGAGCTGTCCCGTGCCGCGCAGGATGGCGCGTTCCACATTTTCGTTGGGCATATTGGCGCCCTTGGCCGCGAGAATGGCCGTGCGCAGCCGGGGATTCGACGCGGGATCGCCGCCGCCAATGCGTGCGGCAATGCTGATTTCCCGGATGATGCGGGTGAAGACGCGTCCGCGCTTCGCGTCGGTAGCCCCCTTCTTGTGCTTAATCGTGGCCCATTTTGAATGCCCGGACATATCACATCCCTCTTTGTCTTGCTTGACCGCCAAGCGGCCTTACATTGGGAATTTCGCGCCGGCCGTACGTGCGGAGGCAGGCGTACCTTGCGGAGACGTACAGGCGAACCGAAAACCCCTACGGAACGGGTAAAGTTTAGCACAGCCCCGGAAACGGCGAAACCGGGTATACTTTCGCGGGGCATCTCCTTGTATAAGTACCAGTTCTTGCCACACATTTTGTGCCTCGCAATGGCGGGTCCGGCTTGGCGATGACTCAAGCTGCCATGGAGCGTCGCTGGCGAGTGCTCGTGGTCGCCACGCATCCGGTGCAATACGCGGTGCACCTGTTCCGCTTGATGGCGCAACACCCCGAGATCGATTTCACCGTCGCCTATTGCACGATGCGCGGCGCGGAGGCCGCGCACGATTCGGAATTTGGCGCGACGGTGCAATGGGATATTCCGCTGTTGGATGGCTATCGTTGGATCCATGTGCCCAACCGGGGGTCCGGCAAAGACTCTTTTTTTGGCTTGCGCAATCCGGGGTTGCGTAAGCTGATCCGCGAGGGAAATTTCGACGCCATAAACTGCCATGTCAGCTATCTTCGCGCAAGCTTCTGGATCGCTTTTTTCGCGGCACGCGCCGGCGGAGCGGGCTTCCTTTTTGGGACCGATGCCACCAGCCTCACCTCGCGGGACGGCCGTTCCTGGAAGGCGACCGTCAAACGCTGGTTGTGGCCGCGTCTTTTTCGTCTAGCGGACCAAGTGGCCATGCCTTCCGCGGCGGGCGTTGCACTGATGAAGTCATTGGGTATCCCGGAGGAACGTATTTCGCTGACGCCCTTCGTGGTGGACAATGATTGGTGGATCGCACAGGCGAAAAATTCCGATCGTGCCGTGACGCGCGCCACTTGGAGTGTTACTAATACGCAACGCGTGGTGCTGTTTTGCGCCAAGCTGCAGAACTGGAAACGTCCGCTCGATCTATTGCGGGCCTTCGCCAGCGCTAATCTTCCGGACTCGGTATTGGTGTTTGCCGGAGAGGGGCCGCAGCGCGAGGAAATCGTTGCCGAAGCCGCCGCTCTGGGAATTGCGCAGGGTGTACGGATGCTTGGCTTCGTAAATCAAAGCCAATTACCGGCGGTGTATGCCGCGGCGGATTTATTCGTCATGCCGTCGGAGTACGATCCCTGCCCGGTGGTGGTTTGCGAAGCCATGGTTTGTGGGCTGCCGGTAATATTGAGCGATCAGATTCGCGGGCGCTTCGATCTGGTAAAGCCGGGGTGCACCGGGGAAATTTTCCCATGTGGCGATGTCCCAGCGCTGACAGCGGCGCTGCGCACTTTGCTTTCCGACTCCGGCACGCTGGCGAGTTTCAGCAACAACGCGTGCGCGCGCATGACTACTTGGTCGCCGCACGAAAATATTACGGCTACCGTCGAAGCCGTCAAGCTAGCCGCGCAACACCGCAAACCACCTCCCGGGATGCCGCACCCCGAGGGGCATTCTGCAATTTCTGCGCCGACTGCCGGGAAGCCGTGAAACCAGCAACCCACGACCAGGATTTCCGCGTGAAGCTATTCGCCAACGCGCAATACTTCGCATCCAGCATCTGCGGCGCGGAGACCAGCGTTCGTACCGAAAAGCGTTTGAAGCCGCGCCGCTTGATGGCCGCCCACAGAGTAGCGAAACTGGCTGTAGTTTCACGAGGTGTGTTGTTATATAAGCAGCACATGCACGGCTTCTTCGTCACGAGAACAGTCCTTTGTGCCGACAACCGCCAGTGGCACATCTTCGCGAGGATGGCATGAGCGACCGGCCTTTGCGCGTACTGGCGATTGCCACGCACCCTATGCCGCATATGGCGCCGATTTTTCGGCGTCTTGCCGCCGTTCCGTTGGTCGACCTGCATGTCGTCTACTTGAGCCTGCGTGGCGCGCAGACCGCAGTGGATCCCGATTTTGCCGCCCCCGTGCAATGGGATGTTCCCGTGCTCGATGGCTATCACTGGTCGCATCTTCCGAGCGGCACCTCGTCCGAACATTTGTCACGCGTCGGACATCCCACTCTTTGGAGATTCATTCGCGAGGGCCAATTTGATGCTGTTCTCTGCTTGACCGGATATATTTGCGCCGCCTTCTGGATCGCGCTCATGGCTGCGAAGATGTCGGGCGCCGCCGTTCTTTTTGGCACCGACAGCGCCTTCCTCGCTCCGCGCGACGGGCGCCCCTGGAAAACGGCGTTCAAGAAATTATTGTGGCCCTACCTATTCGGGCTGGCCGACCAAGTAATCGTTCCCTCGACGAATACAAAAGAGTTGATGATCTCTTTGGGGATTCCAGAAGCGCGCGTCACGCTTACGCCGTATTCGGTGGACAACGATTGGTGGACGCAGCAAGCTTCGCAGGTGGATCGCGAAGCGGTGCGAAAATCGTGGGGAGCGACTCCCGAAGATATGGTTATTCTGTTCTGCGCAAAACTACAGCCCTGGAAACGACCGCGCGATCTTTTGCGGGCTTTTGCGAAAGCGAAGCTCGCGAATGCGCTCCTGGTGATCGCGGGAGATGGGCCGCTGCGTGCGCAACTGCAAAACGATGCGGTCAAGTTGGGGATCGCATCGCGCGTGCGTTTTCTGGGTTTTAGCAATCAGTCGCAACTGCCCTCGGTCTACACCTCTTCCGATGTGATGGTATTACCCTCGAAGTACGAACCGTTCGCCGTGGTGGTGAATGAAGCCATGTGCTGCGGCTGTCCGGTGATCGCCAGCGACCGCGTGGGTGCAGCACGCGACCTGATCGCTCCGGTAAAGCCGGAATTTATTTATCGTTGTGGAGATTTGAACGCGCTTGCGGCAATTCTCAAGGAGTGCAGCACGAACCGCGCGGAGTTGCAGCGATTGCGCGCGGCGGTAATTGCGCGGATGCAAACGTGGTCCCCCGTGGAAAATATTGCCGGCACGGTGCAAGCCGTACAAATCGCGGTGGAGCGCATCGCAAGCGATGCGCCGCACGCGGGCGACGCAGCCTCAACTTCCGGCCATACTTCAGCATCCTCCGCAAAACTTCACGAATGAAGCTGCTCCTTTATTCGCATTTTTTTGCTCCCAACATCGGCGGAGTGGAAACGCTCGTGCTGTCACTGGCGAAAGGACTGGCGCAACTCTCCAGCGCATCTGGAAAAGCGCAGTTCGACGTAACGCTGGTCACGCAAACTCCGGCAGTAAATTTTGACGACTGCGCACTGCCATTCCGGGTCGTTCGGCAGCCCGGTAACCGGCAATTATGGAAGTTGATACGAGCTTCGGATGTGGTGCACGTCGCGGGCACGGCGATTATGCCCATAGTGCTCGGCAAATTGGCGCGCAAACCGCTCGTAGTAGAACATCACGGATTTCAATCCATTTGCCCCAACGGCCAATTGCTAATTGAACCGACGGAGACTCCGTGCCCGGGCCATTTTATGGCCGGCCATCACTCCGTCTGTTTGCGCTGCAATTCCAACCAAGGCTGGGCCGCCTCGATGAAACTTTGGGTGCTCACGTTCGTGCGACGCTTACTTTGCAAACACGTCGCCGCGAATATTACGCCGACGAAATGGCTTGGGGAGCTTATCCAGCTGCCGCACGTGGTGGCGATCCCGCACGGAATCGAGCGACCGCTTGTCCGGGCGATTCCCTTGCCAGCAGACGAACCTCCGCGGATCGCGTTCCTCGGGCGCCTGGTGAGCACCAAGGGAGTGCGCGTGTTGTTGAGCGCCGCGGGTATTCTTCGCGAAGAAAAAAAATTATTTACCTTGCTAATCGTCGGCGACGGGCCGGAACGCAACGCGCTTGAGGAACTCGCGCGCGATCCGCAATTGAACGGACTGGTACGCTTCACCGGGCGGTTAAGCTCGGAGGAAGTCACATCAACGCTTTCCACAGCCTCGATGGTTGTAATTCCATCGCTTGGCGGAGAGGTTTTTGGGCTGGCCGTCGCGGAAAACATGCTTCGTGGCTTGCCAGTGATTGCCTCGGACCTGGGCGCGTTTGTCGAAGTGCTCGGCGGCGCTGGGCTCACGTTCGAGACTGGCAACGCGTCGAGTCTTGCGGCGCAAATCGCGCGGCTGCTGGATGAACCTCTCTTGCGCGCGAGCCTGGCGCAGCGCGGCCGGGAACGCATCAGTGAATTTTGCAATGCACGTCGTATGGCGGAAGCGCATGCGGGGATTTACCACGGCATCCAGGGCAAAGGACCAGCGGCGAAGACCACGCCTGGCTAGTCGGAGTTCTTCGCTGACGCCAAAAAATATCAATGACGAGCTCGCCATATTCGTGAAACCAACCGGTAGCCAGTGGGTCGGCGCCTGGGGGATAACACTTCCGTTAATCGCGTGGCTCAGCGATAATTGAAACTTCGTGCAGCCACTACTCGACAATTTCCGACTAGCATCGCGCGCAGGCAGTTACCGTCGCAACCCGCTCTACTTCTTGGGGTTCCTGGCGATATTTGTGTTCGCCGCACGGGAACTCGCCGACTACATCATCAACGATGACATGAACGGCTTAGCTTACGTTGCCCTGATTCTGATTGTAGGAACCAGCGTGGTGGCGATTCTCAACAGCTGGCGCAGCGGCGTCTATTTCTTTTTGACGTGGTTGCTGTTTGAGGATTTTGCAAGAAAATTTCTGGGCAATAACATGGCCATCTATTTTGCCAAGGATTTTCTGCTGCTCGTTGTATACATTTCTTTTCTGGCAGCCTACCGCAGAAAGGAATTAACAGTTTTTCGCCCGCCCTTTTGGATCCCCGTGCTGATCTTCATGTGGTTCGGCGTAATGCAGATTTTTAATCCCGCGTCCACCAGCATTTGGTACGGCTTGATGGGAATAAAGATCTTTTTTTATTACGTACCACTGATGTTTGTGGGGTACGCGTTGTTTGATTCCGAGCGCGACCTGCGCCGCTTTTTTTTTATAAACCTATCGCTGACTGTCGCGATCGTTTCACTGGGCATTGCACAGTCCATTATTGGCCCGACGTTTTTGAATCCCGCGCACCAGGCGGAGGATCTTAAGCTCCTCAGCGGTTTGTATCGCGTGTCCCCTCTAAGTGGACAGATTGCGTACCGTCCTACTTCGACGTTTGTGAGCGCCGGGAGATACGCGGATTTCATTATCGTTGCGTGGTTGCTGATTTTGGGGTTTGGCGGATATCTGCTGCTCCGGCAGAAGAAAGGGCGACTTTTGGTCATTTTGGTCGTCGCCGGCGTGGCTGCGGGTGCGTTCCTGACGGCTTCGCGCGGTGTGTTTATGTGGACCATCATCAACGGTACCTCCACCAGCGCAGCTTTTATTTGGGGAGCGCCGTGGAGGCAAGGAGAGGCGCTGCGCGCCGTCCGTGCGGTGCAACGGGCCGCGATTGGGGTGGGATTTGGCATTGTGATGCTGTTTTTCGTGTTTCCGGACGCGCTGCTGTCACGCCTGGCCGTTTATCGAGAGACGCTCGATCCCAACAGTTCGACCAGCGAACTAGGTTACCGCGTCTGGTATTACCCATGGCAAAACTTTATAGGCGCTTTTGACTCTGGGCACTGGTCCTTCGGGTACGGCATAGGAACCACGGCCCTGGGCGGCCAATATGTGGCCCGGTTCTTCAACGTCGTGCCTCCGACGAGCGGCGTGGAAAGCGGCTTCGGAACACTAGTCGTCGAAATGGGGATTGGCGGGTTGGTGCTCTGGCTGGTCATGGCGTTCTCGATTGTCTTTGCCGGATGGAAGCTCATTAAGAAGCTGCGCGGTTCGCCATTGTTTCCCGTGGGGTTTGTGATGTTTTGGTATGCCTTGGTGCTGCTTCTGCCGTTAACGTTTGCGGGCATGCAGCCCTATGAAGACTTCCTGTTAAACGCATACTTTTGGCTGATGCTAGGCATTCTTTTCCGCTTACCATCCATCAAGTTGGCCACGCTCCCCGCCGCCGGGAGTGTCGCCAGCCTACAGACGCAGCGTTCGGAGTTCCGCTGACTTGCGTGTTGCCGTAGTCTCGCCATTTGTGGATCGCCAGCACGGGACGGAGCGCGCTCTCGCGGAGTTGCTGGAGCGACTGGCGCGCGATTATCGTTGTGAAATTCACTTATTCGCGCAGCGCGTTCAGGACTTGCAGGTGACGCGATGGGATGCGCGAAATGATGCGCGACACAGCGGCAAACCGGAAGTGATTTTTTGGCACGTAGTGCCGATGACCGGGGGGCCACTGCTTTTCAGTTTTGTGGCGTGGTGTTTTCTCAACCACTGGTCACGCTGGGCGTTTACATTTTTTCGTGGTGGCAAATTCGACGTCGTGCTTTCTCCGGGCATCAACTGCCTGGACGCCAATGTGGTCGTTGTTCACGCCATTTTTCACCGTTTGCGGCAACTCTCACTCGAGAAGAGCGATGCGGATGTATCCGGCGCCATCGGTTTTCGGCGTTTGCATCGCCGAGCTTACTATAGGCTGCTAGCAAGCCTCGAAAGCCGGATTTATGCGAATCCGCGTGTCGCGTTAGCCGCGGTTTCCCAGCGTACCGCAACGCAATTGGCGACGTATTTTAAGAGGAGGGATGTCCGCGTCATCCCCAACGGCGTGGAGATCACCGAGTTCTCGCGGGGGAAGCGCCTCGCGGACCGGGAGGCAGCGCGCAATCGCCGCAATCTGCAGCAGAGTGCCTTCGTTTTGTTGCTGATCGGGAATGACTGGGAGGTGAAAGGGCTGGGGACCCTCTTGCGCGCGATGTCGTTGGTTCGCGAATTGCCGTTGCAACTGATTGTGGTGGGGAGTGACGCGGCGGCGCCATTCGAGGAGTTGGCGAGGGCTCTTGAAGTTGCGGACCGTTGCCGTTGGGAGAAACCTGGCAGCAAAGTTCTGGATTTCTACGCCGCTGCGGACACCTACGTGAGCCCGAGCCGCGAAGACTCGTTCGGGTTACCGGTTGCTGAAGCCATGGCGACGGGGCTTCCGGTGATCACTTCAAGCTTTGCCGGGGTTTCGACGCTGATCAAAGATGGCGTCGATGGATTTGTGCTGGACGATCCACGGGATGCGCAGACGCTTGCAAAATTATTACGGCTACTCAGCGAGCAGCCCGCGCTTCGCGAGCGCATTGGCAGCGCGGCTGCGGAAACCGCGCTAGCCTGGACATGGGATCGCCATGCCGAGGCGGTGTGGGAGCTCTTGAAATCTGTCACCGCCACGCTGACTTGACGGTCGGCGATAAACACCGGCTCGCGCCGGTGCGATGTCGCTGCATGCGTGGCGGATCGGTTTCGTGTTTACAATTTCGCATGGTGCAAAATCGCCGGGCGGGCTATCGATGGTCGGGCGTTGTGGTAAAATTCAATTTCCCCAAATGACCTCCGGAGCCAAACCGCAATGAAATTTGGAGTTGTCGTTTTTCCCGGTTCCAATTGCGATCACGATGCTTTTTACGCGTTGGGCAAGGTTTTGCACAAGCCCGTGGAATTGATCTGGCACCAGGCCACGGATCTCGGTGGTTGTGACGCCATTATTTTGCCGGGTGGATTTGCTTACGGGGACTATTTGCGGACCGGGGCGATTGCGCGATTTTCGCCGGTGATGAGCGCGGTGGAAAAATTTGCGAAGTCTGGCGGAATGGTGCTGGGGATTTGCAACGGTTTTCAGATTTTACTGGAAGCCGGATTGCTGCCGGGCGCGGTGATGCGCAATTCCGGGCTGCGCTATATTTGCCGGCACGTGCACATTCGTATTGAAGAAACGGATACACCGTTTACGCATGCGGCGCGCAAGGGGCAAGTTTTGAAAATCCCCATTGCGCACAATGACGGAAATTACACTGCAGACGACGCGGATTTGCGTGAACTCGAACGCAACCGGCAGATTTTGTTTCGCTACACTTCCGCTGACGGAAAGGACGACGCGGCGGGAAATCCCAATGGGGCGCTGCACAATATTGCGGGCGTGTGCAATCGCGAACGCAACGTAGCCGGACTGATGCCGCACCCGGAGCGGGCCGTCGAAGCGGCGCTGGATTCCGCGGATGGTTTGGTGGTTTTCCATTCGATGATCGAAGCTTTGGTTGGCGCGGCGAAAGCTTCGGCGTAGCCCGGCATTGTTGTACGCACCGTTCTCGAGAAACTGAATGGCAACAGCTAGCACGGAAATCAAGGTAACCGCAGAGATTGCGGCGGAGCACGGCTTAAGCGCCGAGGAATACGCCCGCGTGCTGCAAATTCTTGGGCGCGATCCAAACATCACGGAGCTTGGAATTTTTAGCGTGATGTGGAGCGAGCACTGCTCGTATAAATCGAGCAAAGTGCATTTGAAGCGGTTGCCGACGCGTGGAAAATTAGTGGTGCAGGGGCCGGGCGAAAACGCCGGCGTGGTGGATATCGGCGGCGGGCTGGTGGCGGCGTTCAAAATCGAATCGCACAATCATCCGAGCTTTGTCGAGCCGTTTCAAGGCGCGACGACCGGCGTGGGCGGAATATTGCGCGATATTTTTACCATGGGCGCGCGGCCTATCGCGATTCTGGATTCGTTGCGATTTGGCGAAATCACCCCGGGGAAAACTGCCACTGCGGAAGAGGCGGCGAAAAACCGGCGAATTCTGGATGGCGTGATTCGCGGCGTAGCGAATTATGGAAATTGTTTTGGCGTGCCGACCGTTGGCGGCGAGGTGTGCTTTGAGCCTTGCTATTCGCAAAATCCGCTGGTAAATGCGCTGGCGCTGGGCATTGCGAAGAAAGAAGAAATTTTTCTGGCGAAAGCCAAGGGCACGGGCAATCCGGTGATTTATGTTGGTGCGAAGACCGGACGCGATGGCATTCACGGAGCGTCGCTGCTGGCTTCGGCGGAATTTACCGAGGAATCGCAGCAGAAGCGGCCGAACGTGCAGGTTGGCGATCCCTTTGTTGAGAAATTATTGCTGGAGGCTTGCCTGGAGGCAATGCAAACCGGCGCGATTGTGGCGATTCAGGATATGGGGGCGGCGGGGCTGACGTGTTCGACGACGGAGATGGCTTCGCGCGGCGGGACGGGGATTGAAATCGATCTGGCCAAAGTGCCGCAACGCGAAACCGGGATGACGCCGTACGAAATCATGCTCAGCGAATCGCAAGAGCGCATGCTGCTGGTGGCGGAAAAAGGGCGCGAGCGCGAAGTGCTGGATGTTTTCAAGAAGTGGGGATTGGACGCGGTGGTGGTCGGCCAAGTGACTGACGGCGGGCTGATGCGTGTGAAGGACCACGGCAAAATCGTGGCGGAAATTCCGGCGCATCCGTTGGCGGACGAGGGGCCGGTTTATCAGCGGCCGCTGGCGCCGCCGCTGGTGCGCCATGAGACTGCGGCGGACTGGTTTGCGTTCGCGGCGGAAGGCACGAACCTTACGGCAAATTTTATCAAATTATTGGCGTCGCCCGCGATTGCATCGAAGCGCTGGATTACCGAGCAGTACGACACCATGGTGCGCACGAATACGATTGCTGTTCCAGGTGCGGCGGATGCAGCGGTGTTGCGCATCAAAGAATCGACGCGGGCCGCATCGGCCGGGGGCAGCGAAATTCTACGCGCGCTCGCGCTTTCTACCGATGGCAATGGGAGGTGGTGCTACCTGAATCCGCGCGTCGGCGCGATGCACGCGGTGGCGGAGGCTGCGCGCAATGTGGCGTGCACTGGGGCGCGACCGATTGCCGCAACCAATTGCTTGAATTTTGGCAGTCCGGAAAAACCGGAAGTGATGCGGCAGTTCAGCGAAGCGATTGACGGTTTGACGGAAGCTTGCAACGCGCTGGCCACACCGATTACCGGCGGCAACGTTAGTTTTTACAACGAAACGTTGGGTAATTCGATATATCCGACACCGGTGATTGGCGTGCTTGGCGTGCTGGACGATTCGTCGAAGGTCGTAAAGCTTGCGTTTCGCACGGCGGGCGATCTGATTGTGTTGCTCGACGGACTTGCGGCGAACGAGCGGGCACGGCATGCCGCGCCCCTACAAGAGGCGCGCGAATTTTCTTCCAGTGAATACTCGAAAACAATCGCGGGCATTGTCGCCGGAGAGCCTCCCGCGATTGATCTTGCCGCTGAAAAACGCCTGATCGATTGCCTCATCGCTCTGGCAACCGAAGGCCTGGTGCAATCGGCGCACGATATTAGCGACGGCGGGTTGGCGGTGACATTGGCAGAATCCTGCTTCGCCTCGAATTCTTCTTCTTCGAATGCATTGGGCGCAGACGTCCGCCTCGAGGGGGAATCCCCTTCGGAGATGGCGGTCTTCGGTGAGCGCGGGGCTCGTGCAGTAGCCTCGGTGGAGCCAGATAAACTTGCTGCCCTTCTCCTAAGTGCGAGACAATACGGTGTCGCGACCGCGGAAATCGGCCGCGTGACGTCGGATAACGTTTTGCGCATCCAATATGGGGGGCGCGCAGCGATCGATTCCCCCGTCGATGCCCTGCGCGATGCCTGGGCCAATTCGCTCGAACGAACGCTAAAGATTCAATGACACAAAAAATCGCTCACGCGGACGACCACTTTCACGACGAATGCGGCGTGTTCGGCGTGTTTGGACATCCGGAAGCTGCGAATCTCGCGTACCTTGGGCTTTATGCGCTGCAACATCGCGGGCAGGAATCCGCCGGCATTGTTTCGAGCGACGGCGGCGAATTGCACTCGCATCGCGCGATGGGCGAAGTGGAAGAAATTTTTGTGCCGACCGTGCTCGCGGAGCTTCCGGGCGATATTGCGATTGGGCATACGCGGTACTCGACGGCGGGCGACAAAGCACTGCTCAACGCGCAGCCCATCATGGTGGATTGCAACAAGGGCAAAATCGCGCTGGGCCACAACGGCAATCTGACCAACGCCGCGGAATGGCGGCGCAAGCTCGAGCATCGCGGCTCAATTTTTCAAACCAACAGCGACACCGAAGTGATCGTGCATCTGATCGCGCGTTCGCAAGCGCGTAATTTATCAGGTGCGCTGGGCGACGCGCTGAATCAGGTGGAAGGCGCGTACTCGCTGCTGGTGCTGACGCCCGATGAGTTATACGCGGTGCGTGATCCACGCGGCTTCCGTCCGCTGGTGCTGGGGAAATTGCCGGCGACCGTAACGACGCCAGAAACCTGGATGGTGGCTTCGGAAACTTGTGCGTTTGATCTGCTCAACGCGCAATATGTTCGCGAGATCGAACCCGGCGAAATGGTGCGCATATCGAAATCCGGTATCGAGTCCATCCACTTCGCGCCGCAAAAGCCGCATCAATACTGCATTTTTGAGCATGTCTATTTTGCGCGTCCGGACAGCATTATTTTCGGGCGCTCCGTAAATGCCAGCCGCGAGGCGCTGGGCCGCGTACTTGCGCGCGAACATCCGGTGGATGCCGACATTGTTGTGCCGGTGCCCGATTCCGGAGTACCGGCTGCCGTGGGCTACTCGCTGGAATCGAAAATCCCCTTTCACCTGGGATTGATTCGCAATCATTACATCGGCCGCACGTTTATTGAGCCATCGCAAGCGATTCGCAACTTCGGCGTCAAATTAAAATTGAACCCCGTGCGCGGACTCATTGAAGGAAAGCGCGTGGTGCTCGTCGATGATTCGATCGTGCGCGGCACGACCAGCCGCAAGATCGTGCGCATGGTGCGCGAGGCCGGCGCCAAGCAAGTGCACGTGCGCATCAGTTGCCCGCCGACGGTTTCGCCTTGCTACTACGGCGTGGATACACCAACGAAAGAAGAATTGATCGCTTCCTCGAACACGCCGGAAGAGATTTGCAAGTATCTCGGAGCGGATTCGCTGGGCTACGTATCGCTGTCCGCGCTGCGCCAGGCGGTGCATGACGATACCGGCGTGTTTTGCACGTCGTGCTACACCGGTGTCTATCCCACGGATTTGGTGCAACTAGAAGTGCGCGAAGGCAGCGGAAATGGCACACTGGGTATGGACATGCGCGAGACTTCTGGTGGCTTGCCGAAAGCGGAAAGGCCTGTAACGGTGGAACGTGAAGTCTGAGAAACGCAAAAAGCAGGAAGCCGCGGAAGCCAACATCCCCGTGGGCACAAAAATTCAGCGCGAGATCATAGCGTGGTTCTGGGTGGCGTTGGCGTTCCTGCTGATCAACGGCACGATTGGGCAAGCGCGCGTGATTCCCTCAGGCTCCATGGAAAACACGCTGCTCATTGGCGATCACCTGATCATGAGCCGCATCGGCTACGACGCAGGTATACCCTTCACAAACGTCCATGTGCCGCTATGGCGCAACCCTAAGCGCCAGCAAATCGTAATTTTCAAGCCGCCATTCGCGCCGGACCAGCCGGACTATGTGAAGCGCGTGATCGGACTTCCCGGTGACACCGTGGACATTCGCGATGGCTCAGTGTGGATCAACGGCCACCGTTTGGTGGAAGATTACACGACGGGACCGAGTGAACCAGCGTCTCCAGGGTTAAATCCCGGCGGCGGACCGGACATAAAATTCCCCTATGTGGTTCCGGCGAATTGTTATTTTGTAATGGGCGACAATCGCGCCAATTCCATGGATAGCCGGTTCTGGGGCTGTATGCCGCGACAAAACCTGATTGGCACCCCGGTGATGATTTACATGTCGCTGGACGCCTCGCCTTCCGCATGGGACACCGGCCAGATTCGCGAGCGTTTTTTTGCGTATGCCAACGCGTTACTGCATCCCAGCACGGTGCGTTGGAAGCGATTGTTTCGCACGTTTTAGTTCACACAACTTCCGTTCTAGGTTCTTCATGAAATACGCCGACGCAGGTGTAAATATCGCCGTCGCCGATGACGCCAAGCAGCGCATCCGGCACCATGCGAGCCGCACGTTTACCCCCGCGGTTCTTGGCGGTATTGGCGGATTTGGGGCGCTTTTCGCCCTGGATATTAAAAAATGGAAAGACCCGGTGCTGGTTTCGAGCGCCGATGGTGTCGGTACGAAACTAAAAATCGCCATGGCGCTGGGGGTGCATTCCACGGTCGGCGGCGACCTCGTGAACCACTGCATCAACGACATTCTGGTGCAGGGAGCGGAGCCTCTTTTTTTTCTGGACTATCTGGCGATGGGCAAGTTGGACCCAGAAGTAGTCGAACAGCTGGTGGATGGAATGAGCCGGTCGTGCCGCAAAGCGGGTTGCGCGCTCGTCGGCGGCGAAACGGCGGAAATGCCGGGGTTTTATCCGCCGGGCGAATACGATCTGGCCGGCTTCATCGTTGGCGTCGTCGAACGCCACAAGATACTGAATGGAAAAGCTGTTAAACCGGGCGATGCGCTGATCGCGTTGCCGGCGTCCGGGTTGCATACCAACGGATATTCGTTGGCGCGCAAGCTGGTATTTGATGTCGCAAAGCTGAAACCAGAAACGTACGTCGCGGAAGTGGGCAATAAAATAGGCGCGGAGCTGCTTAAGCCGCATTTGTGTTATGCCCCGGCGCTGAAAAATATTGTAGCGCGCGGATGGCTCTCCGCTCTGGCGCATATTACCGGCGGAGGTATTACGGGGAACTTACCGCGCGTGTTGCCAACCGGGGTAAAGGCGCAGATTGATCTGGATTCTTGGCCGGTGCCTTCGATCTTCAAATATCTGGCGAAGGTCGGAGAGATTGATACCGACGAATTGTTGCAGTCGTTCAATATGGGCGTGGGAATGATTTTAGTGGTGCCGCCGGCCAGCGTAAAATCCGTGGAAGCCGATTTGAAAAAACGGCGCGAGAAATTTTTCCGCATCGGACGCATCGAGCGCTCTGATTCCGGCAAAGCCCGCGTGGCATTTTCAGGCAATCTCAATTTGGCTTAGGCTTCGTTGCGCGCTGCCCGGAGTTTGCAGGAGGTTCCTATGCTTCGGCGTACGCGGGACGTTTTGCCGGTGCGCGCTTCTGGTGCTCTTTCGCCAGCGTGGCGAGCCACTTTAGCTCCGTCTTGAACTGCTCGATCATTAACTTCACCATCCAGACTGCTTCATGGTGCGCGTGGCCGGTTTCGTCGTAAATCGATTTTAACGTGGCTTCTTCGCGTAGCAGCTCCGATTGCAAGAATTCTTGCCGGCGTGTCATTTGCGTTTCGAAAATGCCAGGGCGCGCTTGCCAGGAGAGCGCGATCCAGGTCAGAAAAACGGGACGGTCTCTACCCGTGGTCCAATTCGTATGCTGCAGCGAATCCGCCAAGGCCTGCTTGCCCTTTGCGGTGGTTTCGAAAACGCGACGCTCGGGCCCGAGCGCGGCTTCGCCACCCCGGACGACGCGAACCATGCCCGCCGCCGTCAATTTTTCGAGGGAATAGTAAACCTGCGGACGCGAGATTGCCGCCCAATCACGGATTTCCCGGCGTTCGAGTTCTCTATTGGCCTGGTAGCCGTGCATGGGGCGTTCGGCGAGCAAGCTAAGCAGCACGAGGTCTGGTGTGGTGAGCTTACTTCGCCTTTTGGCGCGCATCGGCGGCCTTTCGCTTACGGCTCCAATACCACCACTGGCATTGGTCGGCTGGCAACCGCGCGTCGCGAGCTTGTGCGACGGCAGAGCAAAACGTGTCCAGGCAGCAAACATCGATGTGCTGGCCGGTGATTTTGCAGAGCTTTTGATACAGGCGAATGGGATTCTGTTTGGCGAGGTGCGAGACATTGCGAACACCCAAAAGTTCAAAATCGCGGAGTATGGCGGGCCCGACGGAGATCAAATCTTCGAGGCGGCGGGTGGAAGGCATAAAAACTCCTTGACGCTGGGAATGATGTTTTTTAGACTATACTAGTCTAGTTAGGACTAGTGTGATTCGCAAGGATAAATTCTCTCAGCAGTCAGCGGGCCGAACCGCGGAACTTAACGAAAGGATTTGCCAATGATCAAAAAACTCACCCCCATCTTATTTGTGAAGGCCATCGAGCCGGTGCTGCCGTTTTGGATCGACCGATTGGGACTTCAGAAAACGATCGAAGTGCCGGAAGGCGACCGATTGGGTTTTGTGATCCTCGAGCGGGGCAATATCGAACTGATGTACCAGACGTACGACAGCGTGGACCGCGATATGCCAGAGTTGGGGCCAGCAGTGAGAAAACAGGCCGGATTTTTGTACCTGGAAGTTGAAAATCTGGAAGCGATCAAGCGCGCGGTTCAGGATGCGGAAGTGTACATGACAGAGCGCACCACTTTTTACGGCGCGCGCGAGATCGGCGTCAAAGATCCTGCCGGACACTTCATCACATTTGCTCAAATCGGCGGGCAAACGGGCGCGCAGGCGTAGGGCCGTTCGCAGATAGCGCGGCGCGGCGCGCGAGCAAGATGCGCAGGCGCGCAGGTATCGTAAAAGGGCGCAAAACGCTTCGCATTGACGCAAACCCTCCATGAATGTTATAAATTGATGTTTGAGTTGGTGGCGTTTTTCCCACCGTGGCATCCGTCCCGGGTCGGAACACGGAATCGCTGCTGACTCGTCCTAACCGCGCTGCGGTCACTTATCAATGAGGTTTGGCTTCACCATTTAGATGGAAATTCTGCGCCAATTGGGAGAGCTGTTCCTTCAAGCGGTTCCCACAGTCATTATCATCTTTGTTTTCTATCTGATCCTGCGTGCCTTGTTTTTCAAACCGCTGCTGAAGGTGATGGCGGAGCGCGCAGCGCGAACCATCGGCGCGCAAAAAGCTGCGGAACGCGCCAGGGTTAACGCTGCGGAGCGCGAAAAGCAATACCTGGATGCGCTACGCGAGGCGCGCGCGAAGGTTTACGCGGAGCAAGAAGCCACTCGCAGAAAATTGCTCGGCGAACGTGCCGCCAAGCTGCAAGATGCGCACGCGAAAGCCTCCACGCACGTGGGGGAAGCCAAAGAACGCGTCGCCAAGGAATTGGTTGCCGCAGTGCGCGAAGTGGAAGCCGGCGCCGCGCAACTTTCCGGGGAAATTGCCAGCCACTTGCTAAACACGCCGCTGCGCCCGCCGCAAAGCTCGCAAAGCGAGGTTCGATGAAACGCGCGCTGCGCATTCTGCTGGTTACCGGCGCGTTCAGCGTGATGCTGTTTGCCGCAGGCGCGGCGCGTGCCGAAGAAGACACCACCAACAACGCTAGAACGGAATCCGCGCAAGAAATTTTCAAGTGGATCAATTTCGCCATCGTGGCGGGCGCGGCGGTATGGCTGTTCGGCAAGGTGCTGCCGCCGAAGTTTCGCGGGAATGCCGAGAAAATTAATTCGGCGATCGCGAAAGCCACGGAGGCCAAGGCGGAATCTGACCGTCTGCTGCGCGAGGCGGAACACAAACTCGCGAACCTGGAAAAAGTAGTCGCCGCTTTGCAAAGTGAAGCGCAGGCGCAGACTCGCAACGAAGTGGAACGTTTGCGCGCGGCCACACAAGCCGACGAAGAGAAGATTGCTGCGGCAGTGATCGCGGAGATCGCCGCCGCGGAGCGCGCCGCTCATCTGGAGCTGAAAGCGCTGGCTGCGAACCTGGCCGTCGACGGAGCGGAATCGCTGCTCGCCAAACAGCTCACGCCCAAGGTGCAGGAATCACTGGTCAGCGCGTTCGTGAAAACGCTTGAAACGAGGCCCAATTGAAATCCGCGAGCCTGCAATACGCGAACGCCTTGGCGGACGTGGCGTTGACGCAGGGCGCGGCCGAGCCAGCGGGCCGCCAACTGCACGCATTTGTTGCGGCTTTCGCGAGTTCGCCAGAGTTGCAGAATTTTTTGTTGAGCCCGGCTGTCTCTCCGGAAAATAAACGCGCGGTACTGGAAAAAATCGCTGCGCGCATGGAACTCGATAAAATTATCCGCAACTTTTTGTTCGTGATCGCCGATCATCATCGCGCCCACGATTTGCCGGAAATTGCGCAAGCTTTTCAGGAAGTGCTTCGCCAGCGGCAGGGCGTGGCGGAAGCACAGGTTTTTTCCGCGGTGGATTTGACGGACACGCAGAAAACAGATTTCGCGAAATCGCTCGCGCGGCTGACCGGGAAAACCGTGGATCCCACGTATTTTGTCGACCCCGATTTGTTGGGCGGAGCGTTAGTGCGCGTGGGCGACACTATTTATGACGGCTCGCTGCGCAACAGCTTGCAACAATTGCGCGCGCGGCTGACGGCGGAGTAAGCGCCAGCATTTGCAATGGCCGATCTCTTTGGTCGGCGGTTTATAAAAGTTTGGAAGCGACGGAGCAGGAATGGCCAATATCAAGGCGGATGAAATCAGTAAGATTCTGCGAGAGCAGATTGAAAATTACGAGCAGACCGTTGCCGTGGACGAGGTTGGCAGCGTCATCAGCGTCGGCGACGGCATTGCGCGCGTGCACGGCCTGGCCAAAGTCATGGCCGGTGAGATGCTGGCGTTCCCGCACAACATGTTTGGGATTGCCCTGAACCTTGAAGAAGAGCAAGTCGGCGTGGTGCTGCTCGGCGAGTCTTCCGAATTGAAAGAAGGCGACACCGTCAAGCGCACTAATACGATTATGTCAGTGCCGGTCGGAGAGGCCATGATTGGCCGCGTCGTGAATCCGCTAGGCGAACCGATTGATGGCAAAGGCCCGATCGCTTCGAAGCAGCGCAATCCGCTGGAACGGCTTGCTCCCGGCGTGCTGGATCGCCAGCCGGTGCGACAACCGCTGCAAACCGGTATCAAAGCGATCGACGCGATGATCCCCATTGGCCGCGGCCAGCGCGAGTTGATCATCGGCGACCGCCAGACCGGCAAAACCGCGGTGATTCTCGACACCATCATCAATCAAAAGGGCGGCGACGTTATTTGCATTTACTGCGCAATTGGGCAAAAGCGCTCGACGATCGCGCAGATTGTGAAAACGCTCACGGATGCCGGCGCGATGGATTACACCATCATCGTGGCTTCTTCAGCGTCGGAGCCTGCTTCCGTGCAGTACATTGCGCCATACGCGGCATGCGCCATGGGAGAATATTTCCGCGACAATAAACGCCACGCCGTCGCTTTCTACGACGATCTTTCCAAGCACGCGCAGGCCTATCGGGAAATTTCTTTGCTGCTGCGGCGTCCTCCCGGGCGCGAGGCTTTCCCTGGCGACGTTTTTTATTTGCACTCGCGCCTCTTGGAACGTGCGGCGAAATTGAACGATAAACTTGGAGCGGGTTCGCTTACGGCGCTGCCGGTAATAGAAACGCAGGCTGGCGACGTCTCGGCGTACATTCCCACGAACGTTATTTCCATTACCGACGGCCAGATTTATCTGGAAGCGGATCTTTTCAATGCGGGCATTCGCCCGGCCATCAACGTTGGTATCTCGGTCAGCCGCGTGGGCGGCAACGCGCAGATCAAAGCTATGCGGCAAGTCGCAGGCACATTGCGTTTGGACATGGCGCAATACCGCGAACTCGCGGCGTTCGCGCAGTTTGGCGCGGACCAGCTCGATAAAGTTACGCGTGACCAGCTTTCGCGCGGGCAGCGTTTGACGGAAATTCTGAAACAGGATCAATACGCGCCGTTTAGCGTTGAAAAACAGGTGCTCAGCTTGTATGTGGCGACTAGCGGAGCCATCGACAACGTGCCCATCGACGAGGTGCGGCGCTTTGAGAGCGAATTTATTCAGTTCGTGGAAACCAGCAATGGCGGCATTTTGAAATCCATTGCGCAAAAGCAAGCGCTCGACGACGGCATCAAGGACGAAATCAAGAAAGCCGTCGACGGCTTCAAAGAGCGTTTTCTAGCCGCCATTCAAGCTGCCGCTCCGTCAGCTGCGGCCACGGCGGAAAAGACGAACACCGCCAAGGTTGTCGCTAAGAACTAACGGCGCGACCTAACTATTTAAATGGCTACACTTCTCGATTTCCGGCGCCGCATCCGCTCGGTGAAAAACACCCAGCAGATCACGCGCGCCATGAAGTTCGTGGCTGCCGCGCGATTGCGGCGAGCGCAAGAAAGCGCACTGGCGGCGCGGCCTTACGCGCTGGAACTGGCGCGTATGCTGCGTTCCATCATGTCGCGCATTGACGAGCCGGAGCACGCATTGCTGGCCAAGCGGCCGGAAAAGAACATTCTGGTGATCGTCCTTTCCGGCGAACGCGGACTGGCCGGGGCGTTCAACAGCAACATTTTGCGCAAAGCCAGCGATTTTCTTCGCAAGAACAGCGACAAGAAAATCACGGTCGTTCCTGTCGGCAAAAAAGGGCGCGATTCGCTGCGCAAAGCAGGCTTTCAGTTTGCCGCCGAATACGTGAACGTGCTATCGCGCGTGGAGTTCGGCGTGGCGCGAGAAATTTCCGCGCTGGTCACGGACTTGTATGCCAAGGAAGAAATCGACGCAGTGTACATCGCGTTCAGTGAATTCAAAAGCGTGATGACCGCCAACCTGGTGATAGAAAAGCTGCTGCCAGTCGAAGATGTTCGCGACGAAGACGCCCGAGCTCAAGACGAAAATGCGGCGCAGCATTCTACGAACCCCGACGAAAAAAAGAAGCGCGATACGCCCATCGACTACATCTACGAACAGCCCGAAGAGCAGTTGCTCGGCAGACTCTTGCCGCGCTACATCGAAACGCAGGTTTTGCGGAGCATGCTGGAATCCTCCGCTGCGGAATACGCCGCACGCATGGTGGCCATGGATTCGGCCACGAAAAACGCCGGTGACGTCATCGAGGCACTGACACTGCACATGAATAAAGTGCGCCAGGCGGCCATCACCAAGGAAATTATTGAGATTGTCAGCGGCGCGAATTATGGCGCTTAGGGAGAAACAGCATGGCGGATAAGCAGGCAGCTGTCGGACACGTGATCCAGATCATCGGACCGGTGCTCGACATTCAGTTTGATTCGGGACATCTTCCCGCGATCTACAACGCTGTGACGATCAGCAGCGAAGGCTTCAACGTGCCGAATCCCATCGACGTCACCGCCGAAGTCGAGCAGCACCTCGGCGAAGGCCGCGTGCGCGCGGTGGCGATGGAGCCTACCGAGGGCCTGGTTCGCGGCATGAAAGCAGTGGATACTGGCGCAGCGATCACTGTTCCCGTCGGCCGGCCGACTCTCGGCCGCGTGATGAACGTTCTCGGCAAGCCTGTCGATCAACTTGGTCCGTTGACGAGCGAGACCAACTATTCCATTCACCGCCCGGCTCCTCCGCTCGAGGATCAATCCACCACCCTCGAAATGTTTGAGACCGGCATCAAGGTCATCGACTTGATTCAGCCCTTTTTGAAAGGCGGAAAAATCGGTTTGTTCGGCGGCGCAGGTGTCGGCAAAACGGTATTGATCCAGGAGTTGATTAACAACGTTGCGATGCAGCACGGCGGCGTCTCCGTGTTTGCCGGAGTCGGCGAGCGCACCCGCGAAGGTAACGACCTGTGGCTGGAATTTCAGGAAGCCGGCGTGGTGGTTCCCGGCAACTCAGAAAAGTCCCGTGCCGCGCTGATCTACGGCCAAATGACGGAACCGCCCGGAGCCCGCTTGCGCGTCGGTCTCACTGGTCTCACGGTTGCCGAATATTTTCGCGATCAAGAGCATCTCGACGTGCTGCTGTTCATCGATAATATTTTCCGGTTCGTGCAAGCCGGCTCTGAAGTCTCCGCGTTGCTCGGACGCATGCCTTCCGCCGTCGGTTATCAGCCTAACCTCAACACGGAAATTGGCGAATTGCAGGAGCGCATCACTTCCACGAAAAATGGTTCGATCACTTCGGTGCAAGCCATTTACGTTCCGGCGGACGACTACACGGACCCAGCTCCCGCCGCGACGTTTGCGCACTTGGACGCCACCACCAACCTCAGCCGCCAGATCGTGGAACGCGGTATCTATCCCGCAGTCGACCCGCTGGCCAGCTATTCGCGCATTCTCGATCCGCGCATTGTTGGCGCGGAACACTACGCAGTCGCACGTGGCGTGAAATCGATCCTGCAGCGCTACAAGGACTTGCAGGACATCATCGCCATTCTCGGTATCGAAGAACTTTCCGACGAAGACAAGCGCACCGTGGCACGCGCCCGCAAAATCGAAAAATTCCTTTCGCAGCCTATGTTCGTGGCCGCGCAATTTACTGGCCTCGAAGGCAAATACGTCAAGATTGAAGACACCGTGCGCAGTTTCAAAGAAATCGTGGAAGGAAAGTACGACGACATCCCGGAACAAGCGTTTTACATGGTGGGCACCATCGACGAAGCGTTAAAGAAGGCCGAAAAAATGAAGGCGAGCGCTTAAAGGAAAATGCTGCCGGACGCCCTCGAACTGATCCTCGTCACGCCGGTTCGCGAACTACTTCGCGAATCTGTGGTTGAAGTGCAGTTGCCCGGCGCGGACGGCTACCTTGGCGTGCTACCCGGCGCGGCGCCGCTTATCACAGAATTAGGCATCGGCCAACTGACGTATCACTCGAAAGGTGGCGCGGAGTCTGAGCCTATCGCCATCATTCGCGGTTTCGCCGAGGTGCTCCCGGATCGCGTTACGGTGTTAGCTGAGACCGCGGAACTTGCTGCGGAGATCGACTTGGCCCGCGCTGAGGCGGCGCTCAAACGGGCACAAGAGCGCATGGCTTCGAGCGCTGCGGACATTGACTGGGACCGCGCTGCACTCGCGTTGCAACGGGCCTTGATCCGTATCCAAGTCGCCAGAAAAAATCGCAACGTCGCGGCTATATTTACGCGATAAATCGTGATTAGCAATCCACTCCTGTCCACCTGCGGACCGTGGCCATTGCATTAGCAGCCTGCGACGCTAGGCACTGACGCATCATCTAATTTACCGAGGTTTGCAATATGGGTCTCATCACGATATACACTACCGGTTGGTGCGCTGATTGCCGCCGCGCAAAGTGGTTTTTGAAAGAACGTGGCATCGACTACCGCGAAGTGAATATCGAGGATGATCCCGAGGCTGCCGCCTTGGTGATGAAAGCCAATAACGGCAAGCGCAAAGTCCCGACCTTAGAAATCGCCGGCCGCTATTTCGCCTGCAGCCCTTTCAATCCGTACGAACTCGCGGCCGCGCTGAATATTCCCGTCAATCCGTAACGCTCGTGGAGTGGGCGCGCTCTAATTCACCGGCAGGCCACGCGTCCAAACGCCGCCAATCTCTAGCGCTTCATCCAACAAAACAATGTCCGCATCGGCGCCGGCTCGCAGCGCACCTTTCTTGAACTCCGTTCCCAGCAGCGTCGCGGGATTCAGCGTCAGCATGCGCACCGCATCGCCCAGCGATGCTCCGAGCCGCACGATATTTCGCAACGCGCGGTCCAGGGTTAACGTGCTGCCGGCCAATTTGCCTTCGCTGTTGCGGCAAACTCCTCCGCTGACCGTCACCTCGAATTTACCGAGCATATAATTTCCATCTGGCATGCCGGTCGCAGAAATTCCATCACTCACCAAAATCACGTGCCCCGCGCCTTTCGCCTGCAGCAGCAGCCGCATGGCCGCCTCATCCACGTGCACGCCATCGGCGATGAGCTCCGCGGTAACTTTCGACGACGTCAGCACCGCTCCGATTACGCCGCTGTCGCGATGCGAAAAAGGCCGCATCGCGTTGTAAACGTGCACCGCGTGCTGCGCGCCATGGGCCATCGCTGCGCGCGCTTGTTCGTAAGTTGCATCAGTATGCCCAAGCGCGACCACCACGCCGGCCTTCCTGGCCGCGTCGATACACGGCATTGCCCCCAATAGTTCCGGAGCGATGGTCAGAATCAGCGTTTTGCCGTCTGCCGCGTCGAGGAATTGTTTCAGCAAATCCGCGGAAGGCAGCCGCAGCCATTCCGCAGGATGTACGCCGCGCCGCTCCGGGCTAAGGAACGGCCCTTCAAAATGGATGCCCAGCACTTCCGCGCGTGCCACGCCATCGTCGCGCTGCCCGCAAATGTAGTTGGCGATGCCGGCGACGCTTTGTAGGATTTCCGCGGAACTCGCAGTAACCGTGGTAGCCACCATCGATGTCGTGCCATGGGTGGCCACGGTACGCGCCACCGCGCGCATGGCCTCCGGAGTCGCTTCCATCACGTCATGGCCGCCCGCGCCGTGAATGTGCACGTCCACAAATCCGGGTATTGCCGTTTTATCAGTGGCAGAAATTTCTGCTGCGCCCGGCGGCAGCGTTAGTGCTTCGCGGGGCCCGATCGCTTCAATCACACCATCGCGTATCAGAATTCCCGCAGCCGCGATTTCCGCCGTGGGGGTTATCGCGCGCCGGCAATGCAAAAGTTGTGTGGTCATATCGCTGTCTCATCGTAATGGAAATGCTGCTGGAGACAAAACTGTTCGGCAGTACACTACTGCCGAACATTTTCCCGCACGTTAAGAAATCGGAGGGACAAAGTCAGGCGCAGAAAATAGAGGGTACAAAAAATAAGAGGAGGATCCTCAGGAATCCTCCTCCCATTTTGTTCTTCGTCTTTGAGGAAACTTGTTGTTGGGCGCCTTATTGCGCGGGCGCGGTGTTGCTCGCCGAAGCCGTGGAGGCCGCCTTTGGCACGCTCAAATAGCCTGAAGCCGTGGATTTGCTGACTTTGTTGACCACGAGTTCCAGGGCCGCGCGGCTACCGCCAACGTAAAAGAAAATGGGTTCGTTCACCGAGCGATTTTTCTTTTCAAAGTTCTTGTCATCGGCGAGTACGTTGATGGTGTACTGATTTTTCTTCGTATTGGTGTCGCGCAATTCCACGGAGACCGTGCCTACCTTTTGCGCTCCGCCTTTGCGCGTCACGGTAAATTCGAAGTAGTCGCGTTGCCCCATGCGCCGCAATTGATCGATCTCGTCATGGTTGCGCGCGATTAGCGTGCCCATTTCGCTGCGGGCCATTTGCAAACTGTTGTTGGTTTCGTCGAGTCCGCTCTTGACGCCATTCACGTCTCCGTTGAGTTTCGAGACGTCGTCGGCGTTAGCCTTCGTCGCCAGTTGCGAACTCACATCGGACTTCAGACCCGTCAATTTCTTGTTGTACGTGGCCGCTACCACCTTGGTCTGTTTGCGTGCGGCTTCCAAATCGGATTGCGTTACATTCAGTTTGTCGGTGACCACCTTCAAATCGCTCTGCAATTGCTGATTCACATCTTCGGACTTCTGCAGCCGCTGATTCAGCGCGTCGTTTGTCTGCTTCAACGAAGCCTGCGCCGTTTGCCCGGTGCTCTTTGCCTCATTCAAAGCGCTCCAGCCTACGCCAAGGCCTGCCAAGGAAACTGCTCCTAAAATTGCCACGGCCAGCCCAACCCATCGCGGTGTGCTTGTCGTCGTTTGATATACCGGCTCTTGAAACTCGCTCATTGCGCAACTCCCTCGCGGCACTTCTATCCGCATAACCACCTATGGCTTTGAGTAACGCCAGTAAGAGTGCATCCTGGTTTCCACCACTCGGGCAGCGTCATTCTGCAGCTAAAGCTTTTCTGATCATCTAGTTAGCTTGCGTCGTGTCACGAATTCAAGCGCGTAATGAAAGTACTAGAACCAGTAAAGATTACGCGTTTGTTGCAGTTACTGTAATTATTGCTGAAACAAAGCAGAGGTCGTTCTGTCGATGACCCTGGGTGTCATCGCCATTTTGATCGTAAGGAGGCGAAACGCGCCTAACCTGCAGCGCTGAGCAAATCATTTATTTCAAATAAGTTAGAGAGAATTTATTACGCCGCTTGAGTGGCATCGCGTAACTGCGCGCGCCTTGGCATTGTCCGGCTAGACCCAAAATAGTGATCCAAAGTCGTCGAAGCGGCCTCTTGGACCATGCGACAGTCATCGCAGCCCTGCAAATGGCTCTCGATTTCGCTTTCTACAGTCTTCGAGAGTCTTCCTTCTAAGTACCAACAAATCAGATGAATAGTATCCCGGCAGCTCATAACCCTGGTTCCCCCGAAAGGCCAATCACGCATCGGCGCGCGCGGGATATATATGGCATTTTCAACTCCAAACGTTCAGGCTCTTCGCTGGATTTTAAGTACCCTGATTTCAGTAGATTGAAAGACCTCAGCGAGAGGCTGCTGGGAAGAGCTTTTCGTTTTGAGGAACTATTACACTATTTGAGGGCTGTAACTGCGCAGTTTCATCGTCTTCGAATTCGCACGAGCCACACTCCGCACCCTCGGCCGCGGGTCATCGCTGTGGCACGATGGTCATCTCCCGCAGGGCGGCAATGCGATCTTCGAGCGGAGGATGCGTGCTGAACAGGGACGACGTCGTCGCACCGCCGAAAAGGGGCTTTACGATACATAGCGCAGCCGTGGACGGCGACACCGAGGTTGTCGGTATGCGCTGGTTGTACGCTCCCAATTTCTGCAGCGCGCTGATCAGTCCATAGGGGTTTCCGACCATGCGCGCGCCCGTTTCGTCCGCCGAGTACTCCCGCGTGCGCGATAGAAACAATTGCAGCAACAGGGCCGCGAGCGGCGCGAGAATCATCATCAGTAGCGCGCCAAACCCACCGCCGCGCTCGCGATCCTCGCGGTCGCCGCCAAAGAACATTCCGAAATGTGCCAGGTAGGTGATCGCGCCGGCGATGGTGGCCGCGACCGAACTGGTCAGGATGTCGTAGTTGCGCACGTGTGATAACTCGTGCGCAATCACGCCTTCTAGTTCGTCGTCATTCAGAAGTTCCAGGAGACCTTGGGTAACTGCCACAGACGCATGCTGCGGATTCCGCCCGGTGGCAAACGCGTTCGGCGCAGCCTGCGGCACCACATAAAGTTTTGGCACCGGGATGCTGGCTTTTGCCGCCAGGCGTTCCATAACGGCATACAATCGCAGCAATTGTTCCCTCGTCACCGGCTGCGCGCCGCTCGATGCCAACACAATTTTGTCCGAATAAAAATAAGACACGCCGTTGATTACCACGGCAATAGCTAAGGCGACCTTCATGCCATTGGCGCCGCCAATGTAGCCACCCACGGTGACCAGCAGCACGCTCAACAAAATCAACAACGCACCTGTCTTTAGAATTTTCATGGCCCTACTCCTATTACTACCGTTAATTCTGATCGCGCATCAAGCTCCGGCAACGGCGGCGGGCTTCTTCGCGCCAACGCGTTCGAATTTCATGGCATCTTTCTGTCCGTCGCGATCCACCTTCACGTGGTCCCCCGGCAGCACCGTCCCTTCGAGAATGCGCAGGGCCAGCGGGTCCTGTATCAGCCGCTGAATGGTGCGGCGCAGTGGCCGCGCTCCATACGCAGGATCGTAGCCTTCGCTCAGCAGCAAATCCGTCGCCGCGGCTGTAAGCTCGAGTGAGATTTTCCGTTCCGCCAGCAGTTGCTCCACATTTTTCAGCAACAGATTCACGATGCGCGCCAGCTGTTCCTTGCCCAGCGGATTGAAGATCACAATCTCGTCGATGCGGTTGATAAACTCGGGACGGAACGCGGCGCGCAATGCGTCCATCGCTTCTTTCCTCGCGCGGTCCGGATTCTTGCTGGCGAGGTCAAATATCGCCTGCGATCCGACGTTACTGGTCATCACCAGCACGGTGTTGCGAAAATCCACGGTGCGGCCTTTTCCATCTGTTAGCCGGCCGTCTTCGAGGATTTGCAGCAGCACATTGAACACATCGGGATGCGCCTTTTCGATTTCGTCAAAGAGCACTACCGAGTAAGGGTGCCGCCGCACCTGCTCCGTCAGTTGTCCGCCTTCTTCGTATCCGATGTATCCCGGAGGCGCGCCGATAAGCCGCGACACGCTGTGCTTCTCCATGTATTCGGACATGTCGATGCGAATCATGAGCTTTTCGTCGTCAAACAAAAATTCCGCAAGCGCGCGCGCCAGCTCCGTTTTGCCGACACCGGTCGGTCCCAGGAAAATGAAGGATCCGATCGGCCGCTTGCTATCGGACAGTCCCGCGCGGCTTCTGCGCACGGCGTTCGACACGCGAGATAAGGCCTCTTCCTGCCCCACCACGCGCTGCCGTAGGCGGTCTTCCATCTTCACCAGTTTCTGCGCTTCGCCTTCGAGCAATCGTCCCGTTGGGATTCCTGTCCACTTGCTCACCAGCTTGGCGATGTCTTCCTCGTCGACTTCTTCCTTCAACATGGGCGAGCCTTTGTGTAGCGACGCAAATTCCTCTTCCGCCTTCCTTAGGTCGCGCTCCGCCGCGGCGATCTGCCCGTAACGAATCTCCGCCACTTTGGCCAGTTCTCCCGCGCGCTCGTACTTCTGTTCTTCGGCGCGCAGTTGCTCGATTTGCTCTTTGCGTTTGCGAATCGTGGAAATCGCGTTCTTCTCCGCTTGCCAGCGCGCTTTCCGCCCGCTCGAATCTTCTTTCAACTTTGCCAATTCTTTGTCGATCTGCTCGCGCCGCTCCTTCGAGTGCGCGTCCTTCTCCTTCAGCAGCGCCTGCCTCTCGATCTCCAGCTGCATGATGCGCCGCTCGATCTCATCGATCTCTACGGGCAGCGAGTCGATCTGCATGCGCAAACTAGCCGCCGCTTCGTCGATTAGGTCTATCGCCTTGTCCGGCAAGAAACGGTCCGCGATATAACGGTTGGAAAGCGTGGCTGCGGCTAGAATCGCCGCGTCTTTGATACGCACGCCGTGATGTACTTCATAGCGCTCTTTCAGCCCGCGCAAAATCGCGATGGTGTCCTCGACGGTTGGTTCGCTGACCAGTACCGGCTGAAACCTGCGCTCCAGCGCCGGATCCTTCTCGATATTTTTCTTGTATTCGTTCAGCGTGGTCGCGCCAATGGCCCGCAATTCGCCGCGCGCCAATGCCGGTTTCAGCATGTTGGAGGCATCCATCGCGCCCTCGGCTGCTCCCGCGCCCACCAGCGTGTGCAGTTCATCGATGAACAGTATGACCTGGCCTTCGGCGCCGGTAATCTCTTTGAGCACGGCCTTCAGGCGGTCTTCAAACTCGCCGCGAAATTTCGCGCCGGCCACCAGCGCCGCCAAATCCAGCGCCACCAGTCTTTTGGTCTTCAATACATCCGGCACATCGCCAGCAATAATCCGCTGCGCCAAGCCTTCGACAATCGCGGTTTTCCCTACGCCAGGTTCGCCAATCAGCACCGGATTATTCTTAGTGCGACGAGCCAAAATCTGCATCACGCGGCGAATTTCTTCGTCGCGACCAATGACGGGATCCAGTTTTCCGCGCCGCGCCATATCCGTCAGGTCGCGCGCATATTTTTCCAGCGATTCATAAGTTGCTTCGGGATTTTGCGACGTCACGCGCTGCGTGCCGCGCACGCTGGTCAGCGCTTGCAGAATCGCTTCGTGAGTTGCCCCTTGCCGCTTGAGCAGCTGCCCGGCGGGATCGCGCTCCGCTCCGGCAATCGCGAGAAACATGTGCTCCGTCGAAACGTATTCGTCTTTGAAATTCCCGGCTTCATCGAACGCGCGCTCCAGCACCGTGTTGAGAGCCTTACCCATATGCTGCTGGCTGAATCCCGTGACTTTCGGCAGTTTCGCAATTTCGCGCGCAATCTCTTGATTTAGTGTCTCCGTGCGTATTCCGAGCCGCGCCAGCAGCGGAGACACGACGCCGTCCTTCTGCGCCACGAGCGCTTCGAGCAGATGCACCGGCTCAATCTGTTGGTTTTCGTGCCGCGCCGCTACTTCCTGCGCCTGGCGCAACGCTTCCTGCGCTTTCACGGTCATTTTTTCAAATTGCAACATTTCCTTCTACCTCTTCTCCGGCGGTCTTCTGCCGGGCCTTTCGGTGCCCCATAACAAAAGGGGCCGGCGTCCGCGCCAGCCCCTCCCTTTTACCACGATCGACGACGTTCGAGGTTTAGCGCGCGCCCGCCGCCGCAGCCTTTTCCGGCGCAGTGGCGGAAGTGCCCACGTTCACCTTGATCTGCTTCGGCTTGGCTTCCTCGCGCTTCGGGAGCGTCAAGCTCAGCACACCGTTGTGGTAGTCGGCTTTGATGGCCTCGGAGTTCACGGTGTTCGCGAGTGAGAAGCTGCGCGCAAAGGAGCCGTACGCGCGCTCGACGCGCAGGTAGTTTCCTTCGTTCGATTTCTTCAGAAACTTGCGTTCCCCACGAATCGTCAACAGATTGTTTTCGACGCGAATGTCCAAATCTTTTGCATCCACGTCCGGCAAATCAGCCTTCACGACCAGCTCGTGCTCGTTCTCAAAAATGTCTACGGCCGGAGCCCAAGTCGTGAGATTCGAGTCTTGCCCGGCACGTTCGAACAATTCACTGAAGATGCGGCCAAACTGATCTTGCGTGCGATTGCCTTCCCAGCGATTCAAGTTATTCATAATGTTCCTCTTAGCCGAATTAATGTATAACAACACAAACATCATAAAATATGCGCGTTACGTTGTCAAGTATTTTGATAGCCTCGAGAGGCGCTCGTAAGATGCTCATTATAATAGCGATATTCATTCAGATTTCCGGCCCGCTGGACATCCTCGTTACTTTAATGACGTCCTGCTACAATCGCTTTATGCGGCTCGAAGACCTCGACTACGCCCTGCCTGCCAATCTGATCGCGCAATATCCGCCTCCCGAGCGCGACGGCGCGCGTCTCCTGCTTTTGAACCGTTCTGACGGCCGCTTTGCCGACGCCTTATTTTCTGACTTCCCAAAGCTCCTTCATGGTGACGAGCTATTGGTCTTCAACAACGCCCGCGTTATTCCGGCACGGCTCCTCGGCCAGCAACGAACATTAAATGCAGGGAGAGAACAAACCCGGGATGCTGCGGGCGCTACGGTCGAAGTTTTCCTGTCGCGCGAAATCGCCCCTAACACTTGGGAGGCTCTCGTCAAACCAGGCAAGAAACTTCAGGTAGGAACACGCATTTTGTTTGGCGCAGGTGAACTCGAAGGAAAAATTTTATCTCGCGGTGAATTCGGCGTTCGCACGATCGCATTCACTTCTCAGGATGGCCACACGGTAATGCATCACATCGAATCGCTTGGCCACGTTCCCTTACCCCCATACATCAGCCGTGGTGACGCGCCTGATGATCGGGTCCGCTATCAAACGGTTTTCAACAAACGTCCGGTAGCAGTCGCCGCGCCGACCGCCGGCCTGCACTTCACGGAGCAAACTCTTCGAGCCATCCATGCCCGCGGTATCGAAACCTGCGAACTCACTCTGAACGTCGGTCTTGGCACTTTCCAGCCGATCCGCGGCGAAACCCTGGAAACTCACGTTATGCATGCGGAGTCCTACGAAATTCCGGAGTCCACCGCCAAGCAGATCTGCGAGGCAAACGCCCGCGGGCGGCCCATTCTGGCCGTCGGCACAACTGTCGTTCGCGCCCTCGAGGCCGCGGCTCTCGAAGCGACGCAATCCCGTTCCGCCGACGTGATCGGTGCCGGCACGGGCGAAGCCACGCTCTTCATGATTCCCGGTTTTTCATTTCGCGTCGTGAACGCGCTACTAACCAACTTCCACTTGCCGCGTTCGACGCTGCTTGCGCTGGTCAGCGCTTTCGCGGGCCGCGAACAGGTCTTAAAGGCCTACGAGCACGCTGTCTCGAGCGGCTACCGCTTCTACAGCTATGGCGATTGTACGCTGATTCGTTAATGCGGGAACTACCCGAGAGAAATCGCGCCGCGCAAAATGGCGAGAAATTGTTTCGTCCGGAACCGCACCTGGGAGCCGAAGGCCTGCAGCAACAAACCAGCTACTTCGCCCGGGTTTTGCCACTTCAATAATTCTGCCGAAAGCTTCACGAGCAGGGAAGCGGCCATAGACGGCCACTTCCCGCTCGAATCGTCGAAAGCACCCACTCGCATAGCTCCGCTCCGTTATTCGCTGAAGACAAACACTTTTGATTTGCCAGAGAAACGCACTTCCTTCACCTGGCCGTCATCCCCGAGCAAAACCGCGTCAAAGCTGGATTTCGTGTCGCGGTCTTCCCAGCGTCCCTCCGATTCCGCTACTACACTCTTGCCTTTTTGCACGGTGGCTTTGTTGCCGTCGATCAGCAACTTGTACTCTCCGGCTTTCAACTCGGCTCTGCCAACTTTGGCGTTCCTTGCGACATTGATGGTGGTGGTCAGAGGCTTCGCGAACACCGGTGCCGCCAGGGCCACCGCTGCCAGCAATGCCAAGCTGCGCAACTTAGCGTTGAGTTTCATACTTACCTCCATGCCTTTCGATTGGATCGAGTCAGCTGTGCGGGACCACGGGAGGACGGAGTTGACACGCGTGTGCCGGGCGAGTAACCTCACCCGAGAAGACACCTCTAGTTCCTGCACTAACGGCCGGAAAGATTGCGTGTCGCACGCCCCGCGGCTGCCACCGCGGGGTTTTTCGTTTTCACGTCCCGAAGACCTTGACCTAGCTGCACTGGTATAGACGAATGCCCCCCAGTAAATGTTTCGAAGGATTTGAATAATTGTTTGTATGTTTTCGAAAAAGAAATTTGCGCAATCGCAGTTTGCTGATTTCGCTTTGCAAGCGGGCGTCCACTTCATCTCAAATGAATGTAAAATATTGTTGTTCAGGACGCTTTTCAGAAATGCGCGCTTCACAATTCATCTTTTTCTCCTGCCGCCGTGCATCATTTCGCCGCTTCCTTTATACTCTTCCATACTCTGCTAATGCCTGGTTCACGCATCCTCGTCCTTAGCGATTTGCACGCCAATGCCACTGCTTTCGACGCTGTCCTTTCCGCCGCCGAAGGGCGCTGGGATATTTCCGTGTGTCTCGGGGATGTTGTGGGCTACGGACCCGATCCAAACGAAGTAACTTCAAGCATTCGTAAACTCGGTTCCACCACCATTCGCGGCAATCACGACAAAGCGATCTCCGGCATCATGGACACCGTCGACTTCAATCCCGTAGCGCGCGCCGCCGTGGACTGGACACGTGCCACCCTCGATCCCGATCATCTTTCGTGGCTCGCCGCACTTTCACCGGGGCCATTTCCTGCCGATGGGATTGTGCTCATCCACGGCGCGTATCAGGATGAAGATGAATATGTGTTCACCCCATCGCAAGCCATGGACGGCCTGCTTGATTCATCTTCCGACATCACCTTTTTCGGTCACACTCATCACCAAGGCGGTTTTTCGTACATTGATTCCAGTGTCGAACTCTTGCAAATCCGTCCGCGTCCTTCCGAATCTTTTACTGCCCTGCGCATCGAGCCTGGCCGCCGTTACCTTCTCAATCCGGGTTCCGTTGGTCAGCCCCGCGATGGCGATCCTCGCGCGGCGTTCGCTATCGCCGATCTCGAACATCACACCATCGAGTTTTGGCGTGTGCCCTACGATATTCCCGCAGTGCAGGAGCGTATGCGTGCCGCGCGCCTGCCGGAGCCCCTGGTTTTGCGGCTCACGCTGGGCCGCTAGGCTGGCGGTCGGTCCTGGTATTCTCGGTCTGGCCGGCTTTACACGCCGCAAGCTGCTTTCCGCTATGGCGTAACCTGCGCTGCTGAAAGCGACAATGCCCTGAAGAGCCTGGGCCACTCCATCAGGCTCTTTTTTTTCCCGCCTCATCTCGCCCGTGCCATTCTAAGTGGTCTTGCAACGCGGTTATGCCCCAGAAAAATCTGCCATAATGCGAAGGGCGGCCTTGGCGCGGTGCTCCTCGAGCTTACCGCACCAGCCGCGCGAACTTCTGTAACCTATGACCGACGACCTACATATCGGCTCGCCTCACGATCCACCGCCCAAACGCACGCCCTTCCGTTTCGCTCTGCTGGCTGGCGCTGCCGTAGCCCTCGTGCTGGTGGCTGCGCTCCTATTGCCCAGCAGCATCTTGCTCAACCCTTGGTTTCACGGAAGTCCATCGACTTCCGACAAGCGCCATTTGACTCCTGGCGGCGTGCAGCAGTTCTTCGGGCCGGCAGAGCAGGCGTATGCTCCGCACTTGCAAATCGAAAATATCGCCATGAGCAAGGCGGAAAATTTTCTCAATCAGGAAGTCACCACGCTCACGGGCGAAGTCGTCAACTCGGGCGACCGTACTCTGCTTGGTCTTGAACTCACCGTCGAGTTCTACGACACCCTTCATCAGGTGATTCTTCGTGAGTCCCGTTCGGTACTCGATCCCGCCGCGGCGCCGTTCGTTCCCGGCGCTCGCCGCGAGTTTGAGATTTCCTTCGAGCACCTGCCGCCTTCCTGGAATTTCGAGCAGCCTGTCATCCGTGTTAGCGCTTTACGCTTCGCTTCAACAAAATAATCCGTCCCCGGTCGCTTCATTACTTTTTCTCTTTCTAAGAATTCCCGCTGTCTTTCGCCGCCGTACAACAGGTAAAATCATCCCGCCTCATTCAACCAAGGTGCTTACGTGAATTTTTCAGCAACCATCAAGGAGTCCGGACAGGTCTCTCTCGTCCATGTCACCGGCAGCCTCACTTCGTTTGAAGTCTCCGGCTTGCGTACCACCATCACCAGCCTTCTCGAGCAAGGCCGCAAGAAAATTATTTTGAATCTCGATGGCTTGCGTTATTTGGACAGTTCCGGAATCGGCGAACTAGTGCGCAACTATATGACGGTCATCAAAGCCGGCGGCGAAATGAAAGTGGTGGGGCTCAAACCGAAGGTCGAAGAAATTTTCAAAGTGACGCAACTGCATCAAATTTTTCAGGAATTTCAGGACGAAAAAGAAGCCCTCGAAAGCTTCCCGGAAAATCGCAAGAAAGTTCCCGAGTCGCCCGCTAACTAAAAAAACTGTCGTAAAAGGAGAGAAGCAGTTAAGGGGTTGCCTTAACTGCCTCCCGGGGTGTGTCCTCGAAGTGGTTTTGATAAGTTAGATGCACCGCATCGCAATTGGTTTCCTAATTCCCAACATTTTTCTAAATTTCTTCGGGAATTCAGAAAACCCTCAATAAAACAAGTACTTACGCCACCGTTCGTCGCGGTGCCCGATCAGCCGCATGAGCTGCCTCGAGGTGTGCAGCGTAAAGGGCCGAGGTCTGCGTGCCAGTTTCAAACCAGCTTCTTCCGGCGTGCGATCGCCTTTCCCGTTATTGCAGCGGTAGCAGCAGGCCACTAGGTTCTCCCACGAAGAGCGTCCCCCGCGTGACCGCGGCACCACGTGGTCGAGCGTCAGCTCAGAACTGGGGAAAATGCGCCCGCAAAACTGGCAAGTGTTGCGATCTCGCAGCAAAATATTCTTTCGCGATAGCGCTCTGCTCTGCTGAGGAATATGTCGGTACGCCAACAGCCGTATCACGGATGGCACTTTGTGCGCATGCGCTGCCGAATGCACCTCAGCATTGTGCATCTCTTCGGCTTGCGCCACGCCCTTCAGCATCAACACCATGGCCCGCCGCACTGCGGTAACGTTAATCGGCTCGTACGTGGCGTTCAGCACCAGCACAGGCTCCTGCATCAGCGACGCGCGTCGCTGCATTGTCGGATTGTAGTGTCTACTGTCGGCGGGTGCTTCGCTCTCGGGCACGGCCGCGCCAGCTGCTTCGGGGGTTTGGCGCCCCCGGGCTTCGCTCGCACTCATTCTTGCAGGGCGCATGCGGGTACCTCGGGTCAGCTCAGACTGGCTCTCGATCGCGGGCTTCTGGCGGCTCGGGCTACCGTCAGCCCCAGTACCGATTTTGCACCGGAATCGAGCAAAGCCCGCGCGCAGGCGTCGAGCCTCGCTCCAATCCTCAATACATCATCTACCAGTAAGACGCGTTGCTTGTCAACTTGGCTGCCTGGCCGTGTGGCAAACGCGCCACGGACCGACTCCTAGTGCTCCTCTAGCGCTTATGACATGCCTTCCCGGCCGCGGCTTCGTTCCCAGTGATAAAACTGCCTGATGATGGCAACCCAAGAGTCTCGGGCGGAGCGATTTGGCGATTAACTCCGCCCCGGTTATCGCCGCGCTGCTTCGGCCGCACTTTGTGCAACGGTACTGGAACTACTAAATCTGCTTCCATTTTTCCGCCCTGGTTTTGCACCAACTCCGCAAGCCTCGCCGCAAACCACCCGCCCGAGTGGCGCCAACCGCTCGTATTTCAGCAGCAGGATCGCGCCTACCAGTTCGTTCTCATAAATGGCCAGACTTCTCGCCCGTGGTGAGCAGCGTTTCGCAGATCCGGCAATCGGCGCAAAAAACACGCAGGCCCATGCCTCACCGGCCTCCTCGAGCCAGTGCGGGGCCTTACGTCGCAGCGAAATTGATTCGGGCACGCTCTTGCCGAAGCTAGCGCACCCCACATCCCACCGGCGGAAAGGATAAAATTACTATAACATTAGATTATGTGGAAGTTAAAAACAGGCAAGGCCGCCCGCGGCATCTACAGCAGCCCTTGCTCCATCTTTTCCTGGCAGGTGATGCAGTGTTTGGCCCAAGGCACAGCTTCGAGCCGCTTTTGCTGCAGCTCTTCCTGGCAGTTCGCGCAGACCCCATAATCGTCAGAGTCAATCCTTTTCAGCGCCCCGTCGATCAAATTCAGGATTTTGCGGTCCGTGTTGGTCATTCCGAACAAAAACTCCTTGGTATACGAGTTCGCCGCTTTGTCCGCCAGGTCCACCGTCGGATCGTCGTCCGCCGTGCGCCCTTCTTCTTGCGTGCGCGCGATCGTCTTCATCAATTCTTCCCGCCGTACCGCCAACTTCTTCTTGTAATACTCCAGCCTTTTCTTGTCCATGAGCGTCCCGCCCCACAGTGTCGCTTCCGGGGCCATCTAAAAACTCCGTAGTGTAGGCCGACACCACGTTCGTGTCAAGTCGAGCTCGCGTTTTGTCGAGCTCGCGTTTCATGTCAAGCCTCGTTAGAAATGTCCCCTCGAGCTGGGTTCCATCACGAGACTTCGCTCGCCGTTTACAATGTCAACTCGTTTCGGCGATGCGCTGTCCGCAGCAAGCGCGCTGCCTTTCTCATGCCGCGCGGATCGGGAATGGGGCGATGGACGCGATAACAGTCTTAAGGCTAACATTTCGGGATGCTTCTTCTGACGCGAGTGGCTAATGCGGTGAGCGAAGTGGCGGCGGCGGAACTGGCGCGGGAGATTTATGGAATTGCGGCTACGGCGAAAGCGCTTCCCGGGGAATATGACGACAATTTTCATTTAGTTGACAATGACGGACGCGCTTTTGTTTTGAAGGTGATGCATCCGGCGCGGCAAGAATCGTTTGTTGACATGCAGGCGCAAGCGCTGCGGGTGCTCGCGGAGAAGTTGCCGCACACGCGACTGCCGCGTGTGATTTCTACCAAAGATAAAGAAACATTTACGACGATTCCTGTTGGCGACAGCGAGCGGCGCATTGTGTGGATGCTGAGTTACGTGGCGGGGAAAATGTTGGCGGAAGTGAATCCGCATAGTGATGAGTTGCTGCGGGGGGTGGGAAGATTGCTGGGGGAGATGGACGCGGCGCTGGCGGGATTTACTCACCTGGCGGCGCATGCGGAATTGAAGTGGGATTCGGCGCGAGCGGCGTGGATTGCGAATGCGCTACAGGTGATCGAAGACGACGAGCGGCGCGCGCTGGTGCGAAGTGTTGTGAGGCTTTATGAAGCAGAAGTTACGCCAATGCTCGGGAGTTTGCGGCGCAGCGTGATTTACGGCGACGCGAATGACCACAACGTCTTGGTAACCGAAGGATGGCCGCGGGAGGCGTGCGCGGTGATTGATTTTGGGGACATGCACTACGGGCTGACGGTGGCGGAGCCGGCGATTGCCGCGGCTTACGCGGCGCTGGGGAAAAATGAACCACTGGCGGCGGCTGCGGCGGTAGTTGCGGGCTATAACCGAGCAAATCGTTTATCGCAAGCGGAAGTAAAGGTGGTCTTTCCGCTGCTGGCGATGCGGCTGGCGGTGAGCGTGGTGATCAGCGCGGAACGGAAACAATTGCGGCCAGACGATACCTACATGACCATAAGCGAAGCGCCCGCGTGGCGTGCCCTGGAGCAGCTGGCGAACATAAATCGACGATTTGCGGAGTATACGTTTCGCGAAGCTTGCGGATTTGCGGGAGATGCGCGGTGCGCGAGGATTACGGAGTATTTGCGGAAGAGCGCGGCTCGCGCCGCGGCGGTGCTAGGCAGCAACGAGCGAGTTAATCCGGTACACGTGCTGGATTTGAGCGTGGGCAGTACTTTTCTTGGAGCTGATCCGGCCCAGTCGGAATTGCCGACGCTTTCGGACGTTATTTCTAGGGAGCTTTACCGCGCTGAGGCGACGATTGGAGTGGGACGATATAACGAAGCGCGACTGTTGTATCAGTCTCCGCTGTTTCAGACCTCTCAGAATCCTACGGACGAACAGCGGACCATTCATTTGGGACTCGATTTGTTTGCGCCGGCAAACACTTCGGTGCATGCTCCGCTGGCGGGAACCGTGGAAGCTTTTGCGAACAATCGCGAGGCGCTTGATTATGGGCCGGTGGTGATTTTGAAGCATGCGACGGACGGCGGTGAGATTTTCCACACGTTATACGGGCACCTTTCGACCGAATCTCTGAAAAAGTTGGAGATTGGGAAAGAAATTCAGGAGGGCGAGAAATTCGGGCAGCTCGGAACGGCTGAGGAAAATGGCGGGTGGCCGCCGCATCTGCACTTTCAAATTATTCTGGATCTTTTGGGACTAGGAACGGATTTTCCGGGGGTGGCGCGGGCGTCGGAGCGCGGCGTATGGACGAAGCTTTCGCCCGATCCTAATTTGCTGCTAAATATTCCTGCGAAATATTTTCCGGAAACCGAGGCAACCTTCGCGGCAACGCTGGCGGCGCGCGGGAGTAGTTTCGCGAAGAATGTGAGCGTTTCGTACCAGCGGCCGCTGAAAATCGTGCGTGGGTGGAAGCAGTTTTTGTATGACGAGACGGGCCGCGCGTACTTGGACGTCTACAACAACGTTCCGCTTGTGGGGCACAGCCATCCGCGAGTGGTGCGGGCAGTGCAGGCGCAAATTGCACTGTTGAACACCAACACGCGGTACCTGCACGACAACGCAACGCGATATGCGGAACGGCTCAAGAAACTTTTGCCGCCGCAGCTGGAGGTTTGTTTTTTTCTGAATTCGGGCAGTGAGGCAAACGAGCTGGCGCTGCGACTGGCGCGGACGCACACGAGCCGCGAAGACGTACTGGTGCTGGAACACGCTTATCACGGGCACACTTCGACGCTGATCGATATCAGCCCTTACAAGTTTAACGGGCCGGGCGGCATGGGTCAGAAAGAATCGGTACATATAGCACCGCTGGCAGACGATTATCGCGGCGCATTCCGTCGTGAGGATGCGGAGGCTGGGAAAAAATACGCGCAAGCAGTGCAGGAAGTTATTCACGAAGCCGGGACGCGGGGGCGGAAGATTGCCGCGTTTATCGCGGAGACGCTGCCGAGCGTCGGCGGGCAAATCGTTTTTCCCGCAAATTATCTGCTGGAGAGCTACCGGTATGTGAGAGCAGCGGGTGGGGTCTGTATCGCGGATGAGGTGCAAGTGGGATTCGGGAGGCTGGGGACACATTTTTGGGGATTTGAAACCCAGGGGGTGGTCCCAGATATTGTGGTGTTGGGAAAACCGATTGGCAATGCGTTTCCGTTAGCGGCGGTAGTAACCACGGCGGAGATTGCAGAATCGTTTGCGAACGGGATGGAATTTTTCAGCACCTTCGGAGGAAATCCGGTGGCCTGCGCCGCGGGTTTGGCGGTGCTGGAGGTATTGCGGGATGAGCAGTTGCAGCAAAACGCGCTGCGTGTCGGGAATTATTTCAAGGCGGCGCTGCTGGGATTGCAGGAAAAATTCCCGATTATTGGTGACGTGCGCGGGTCGGGATTATTTTTGGGAGTGGACCTGGTAGTGGACCGCGAGAGCCGCGCGGCGGCCTCCCGGCAAGCTGATTATATTGTGAATCGTTTGCGCGAATGCGGGATTCTGGCGGGCGCCGACGGGCCATCGCACAATGTGTTGAAGCTACGGCCCCCGCTTATTTTTGGCGAACGAGATGCGCAGTTGTTTCTGGCGGCGCTCGAGGGGATATTGCGCGAGGATGCGGCGCAGCCTGTTTAGGGCTGTGCAACACGCGGTAGACAGGGAGCATCCGAAGATTTATCGTGAGTAAAGAACGGTTGGTTTTCTAATCGGGCTTGGCATGTTGAGATTCCTTCAGTGGTCCGCGCTGTTTTTCTTCCTGGGTTTTCTGGCGGCGCCGCTGCGCGCGCAAACCCCAGAGCAAAGTGATGAAGTTTACGTTCCACCGATGGCGGTGCGGCGGGCGACGGCGCCGCCATGCGCCGAGCTGCCGCAATTCGACAGCGATCCGGCTTTGTGTGCGCCGCCGACGTGGACGAGCGGGGACGCGTTGGCGAACCGCGTCTTCCCGAAGATCGCGATCGCGTTGAACGTGCCCAGCGGTGCGCCGCTGCGCATTGCGCTAGAGCGACGGACGCGCATCGCACACCTCGGAGAATCGGTCGAAGGGCGGTTGACGGAAGCGGTGTACGCCTTCGATGAAGCGGTGCTCCCGGCGGGGACGATCGCCACCGGGCGAGTGACGAGTATTCAAAAGGTGCCGGCGTACCGGCGCACGATGGCGTATGCGAACGGGAATTTTTCTCCAGTACATGCGTACGAGATTGTCTTTGATGTATTGGAATTGCCGGACGGACGGAAACTGCCAATTCACACCCCGGTGTCCGCGGGCACGGCCCAGGTGGTGCGATTGGTGAGCCACGAAGGAGCGAATGCGGGTCACGAACGGCATGAGAATTTTATCGTGAAGGCAGTGGAAGATGCCACGCGGCAAGTCCACGATACGGTGCACGCCGCGGTGAACGACGTGACGACGCCAGGGCGCTTGCAGAGATTAAAGCACTACGCGGCTTCGCAACTGCCGTACCGGCGGCAATATTTGGAGCCGGGCACGCATTTTAACGCATCGCTCGATGCAGCCCTGGATTTTGGAAGTACCACGCGCACGCCGGCGCAACTGGCGGCGCTCGGGACAACTCCTGACGCCGGAAGCCTGCTGCATGCTTCGCTGGTTTCTGAGGTGACGTCGGCGACAGCGACGCGCGGTACGCCAGTGACGGCGATTTTGACTGAACCACTTTTTTCTGCGACGCATCAACTGGTGCTTCCAGCGTACTGCAAATTGCTGGGAGAAGTGGTGTCTGCGAAACCAGCCGGAAAATTGCATCACAACGGCGATTTGCGAGTTATCTTTCAGCGCATTGAAACTCCGGAGGGTACAGCGCAAATGATGCAAGGAAGCCTCGAAGGAGTGGAAGTGTCGCGGGCGGCGAATCTGGAATTGGACGAGGAAGGCGGCGCCCACGCAACGGAAAACAAAACCAGATATTTATCGACAGGGTTGGCGATTGCGCTGGCGGCTGCGGCGTCGCACACGGACAACGAACATGGAACGACGGATCCCGCGGGGGATCCGGGAGTGCGCGCTGGGGCGGGAGTGTCGGGATTCGGATTTGCGGGGAGTTTGATCAGTTTCGCGGCCAGGTCAACGCCGGTGTCGATGGGATTTGCGGCGTATGGAGCGTCGGTGTCGATCTATTCCAATTTCTTATCGCGCGGGCGGGATGTGGTGTTTCCAAAGGATACGCCGATGGAGATTGGATTTGGATTGCCGCACGCGCAGGCCGTGCCGGCGAAACGGTGAGCAATGATTGAAATGCAGTAAAATGATGCTGTAGAGCCACATAGCGGCAAGAAACGGACCCGCGCGGGACCCGCCGGCGACGCATAGAAGAATCTTCCTTGGCAATTGCCGCATCCTTATTGTTTAGCGATTGCGCGACGATCAGTTAGCGTTCAGGACACACGCTGCGCGTTCTGCGGATGGATCGCGCGGGTTAAGAGGTTACAACTGCAAGATGGCACGTTCTCTAGTGATTGTCGAATCGCCGGCCAAGGCGAAGACGATCAATAAATATTTGGGACGGGACTACACCGTCAAAGCGTCGATCGGGCACGTGATGGACCTGCCGAAGAAGACGATTGGGATTCGTCTGCCTGGCGAAGATCCTTCTGGACGGAAGAAACGCAAACCGAAAAAGGGCGCGAAGAAGGGGACCAAGGCGGAGATCGTCTATACCAAGAAGCGGATCGAGCTGGACGACGATAAAATTTTTGAGCCGACCCTGCAGATCATTTCTGGCAAAGGTAGAGTAATTAACGAGCTGCGCAAGGCCGCGGCCAACGCGGACGCGGTATATCTGGCGGGCGATCCTGACCGCGAGGGAGAGGCGATCTCCGCGCATCTCGCGATGGTGCTGGCGAGGCCGGAGCGTTACGTCGAAGCGGATGCGCCGGGCCGCGCGAAGGAAAAAGCCAAGGAAAACGGAAAAGAGGCGGAGCCAGAAGTCGGAAAAAACGGCAAGCCCAAGAAAAAGTATAAATCGAAGTGGGCAGCGGAACCGCTGCAAATGGATATTCCCGCTACCGATCCAAAGAAAATTTTCCGTGTAACTTTCAATGAGATCACGCCGAAAGCGATTCGCGCGGCGTTCGATAAACCACGGCAGGTGGACGAGAATTTGGTAGATGCACAGCAGGCGCGGCGCGTACTGGACCGCATCGTGGGCTACAAGATTTCTCCGCTGCTTTGGGACAAGGTGCGGCGTGGACTTTCCGCTGGGCGTGTGCAAACGGTGGCGCTGCGCTTGATTGTCGAGCGCGAGCTGGAGATTCGCTCGTTCGTGCCGGTGGAGTACTGGTCGATTCACGCGATGCTGGATGGCGGGCAGCCTCCGCTGTTCGAAGCAAAACTTTTTAAGCATAAGGGCGAGGACCTAGAGGTAAAGGACCAAGCCGCTGCGGACGCGATTGTTGCGGCGGTGAGCAAAGCGAAATGGGAAGTAGCGAACGTTACGCAGCGCGAGAAGAAGCGCAATGCGCCCCCGCCGTTTACGACTTCCAAGCTGCAACAGGCCGCTTACAATCGCTTGCGGTACACGGCGAAGCGCACCATGGCGCTGGCGCAAAGACTCTATGAAGGCGTGGAGCTCGGTGAAGAGGGCTCCGTAGCGCTGATCACTTATATGCGCTCGGATTCCGTGCATGTTTCGAACGATGCATTGCAGCAAGTGCGGGAACTGATTCCGGAACGGTTTGGATCGAATTACTTGCCGGAAAAGCCGAATTACTACAAGTCGAAAAAAGATGCGCAGGAAGCGCACGAGGCCATTCGTCCGACGGATGCGGCGCGCACGCCGGAAGACGTGCGCAAGTATCTGGATGACGATTTGTTCAAGCTATATCAATTAATCTGGCAACGCTTTGTGGCGTCGCAGATGCTGCCGGCGATTTTCGATCAGACGACGATTGATATCAGCGCTGCGGATTACACTTTCCGGTCGAACGGCTCGGTGCAGAAATTCGACGGGTATTTGCGCATATATCAGACGCCGGTAGCCACTGCGGACCGCGAAGACGACGAGAAAGACGATGAAGGCGAGGGCAATGCGCTGCCGCGGGTAACCGAAGGGCAAATCGTGCGGTTGGACGCAATTCGGCCGGACCAGCACTTCACAGAGCCGCCGCCGCGTTATACCGAAGCGACACTAGTAAAGGATCTCGAAGAAAAAGGAATCGGGCGGCCGTCGACGTACGCGTCGATTATTTCCACGATCGTAGAGCGCGAATACGTGCGCAAAGAGCAGGGCCGCTTTACTCCGACGATGCTGGGCGAGCGGGTGAGCGTTCTGCTGGTGAAAAGCTTCGACGATATTTTCGACGTAACATTCACGGCGCGGCTTGAGGAAGAGTTGGACGAAATCGAAGAAGGCAAATTGCCGTGGCGCGACGCGGTACGCGAATTCTGGGCGAAGTTTGTGGTGGACCTGGATAAAGCCGGCGACGAAATGATTTCGTACAAGGCCGGTATTCCCACCGGCAAGAAGTGCGAAAAGTGCGGCGAAGGCGAATTGCTCGAGCGCATCAGCAGTTTTGGGTTTTTCCTGGGGTGCTCGCGCTATCCGGATTGCGATTTTATTCAGGATATGGCGCCGGAGCTGGCTTCCGAGCCGGGCGATGAAAACAAGATCGAATATTGCGACAACTGCGGCAAAGAGATGGCGATCAAGCGCGGTCGCTTTGGCGTTTTTCTGGCATGCACTGGGTATCCAGATTGCAAGACGACACGGCGGCTGGTCGAAGGGACGCGCATTGCGCGTCAACCGGATGAGTTACTTGAAGAAAAATGCGCTCTTTGTGAAAAACAATTGGTGAAAAAGCACGGTCGCTTTGGCGAATTTATCGGGTGCTCGGGCTATCCGAACTGCAAGTACACGCGGCCGATTACCATGGGTATAAAGTGCCCGAAGTGCGCGGAGGGTGAATTTGTGAAACGCGGCAGCGCCGGAAAAGGCGGGCGCGGACGTCCGCGAGTTTTCTATGGTTGTTCGCGATATCCGGATTGCGATTTCACCACGCCGTATATGCCCATCCCCGAGCCTTGCCCGAAGTGCGGCAGCCCGTTCATCGTGGAAAAGAAATCGAAGATCGGCATGGTTTACACCTGTTTGAAAGAAGGCTGCGACTGGGAAAAACTGACACCGGAGCCTGCCGCTACGCCAGCGGCCGAAGAAGCGACTCCCGTCGGAGCGAAATCCTGATTCTGCGATCTATGCGGTAGCTACGTGTGCCGCCTAACTCGGGCCTTCGAACGCGTTTAGGAACTCTTCCGCATTGCATACCTGCCCACCAATCCTGGCGCATGCGCATGGGAGTACGTCTATACTTGGTGAGGCGTGGCAAAAACTGTCCCCATGATTAAGGCCATCGAAAATTATCTTGGCTATTTACGTGCAGTGCGAAACTCCTCGCCCCATACCATCGTCAACTACGGCAAAGATTTAGCGCAGTTCGTGGTGTACCTCTCGCCTCCTGGCGTGCGGCCACCCGCGTTGACGGGCGTCACACACCACATGATTCGCGAATTCGTGGCGCATCTGCATGATCAGAAGCTGCAGAAGAGTTCTATCGCGCGCAAGCTGGCGTCGCTGCGGTCATTTTTTAAGTACTGCGTACGAGAAAGCCTGTTGAAGGAAAGTCCGGCACGACTGGTGCCGACGCCGAAGCTGCCTAAGCGCATTCCGAGCGTGCTGTCCGCGGAAGAGATGAACATTTTCCTGAATCAACTTTCGCCTGTGCAGCCCGCTGCGCGTGGCGCGCCGCGCGAAAGCAATTTGTTGAGTTTACCGTCGCAAAACGAGACCCGCCCTTCTGGGTCCCTCGTGTCCGAAGACTTGCTGTTGCGACGCGACCGCGCGCTTCTGGAATTGCTGTATGCCGCCGGGTTGCGCGTGAGCGAGCTGACCGGTCTGAACCTTAGCGACATCGACCAGCGTGAGCGGGTGCTGCGGGTGCGCGGCAAGGGGAATAAAGAGCGCATCGTTCCTTACGGCTCGAAAGCGCAAGAGGCGCTGGATAAATATTGGCCGCTGCGCGAAGAGTTGCTCCTGCAAACGGCGATTTCCCGAGCCAGCAGGCGCTCAGCGCCGCACGTTGCGGCGGTCTTCCTGAACTATTCAGGGCGGCGGCTGACGCAGCGTTCGGTGGGCCGCATCGTTAAAAAATATGTGCGGCTGGTGAATGCCAATTGGGATGTGCATCCGCATTCCCTGCGCCACGCCTTCGCGACGCATCTGCTGGCGGATGGTGCAGATTTGCGCGCCATTCAGGAATTACTTGGGCATCAATCGCTTTCCACCACACAAAAATACACCCACGCGTCCATCCGCCAGTTGATGGACATCTACGACAAATCGCATCCGCATGCCTGATCGTCCCACTTTTGCGCAAGCTCTGTCGCGTTTCGGGCGCATCATCCGGATCATCCGCATCCGGCGGAACGATTGAACCCGAGTTAAACGGGATGTATACTCGATTTTCATGCGACGCGAGCTATGGATTGTGGTTCTGCTGCTGACGGCAGGGAGCAATTCCCTGGTTCCCGAGGTGTGCGCAGCCCATTGCGTGACATCGGCGGCAACTGCTTCCGCGCATCATCATCATCAAATGAATGCTGACGCGGAGAAGCGCCTGACCCGCGCGAGCGCCACGGACAACTCTTCAAGCGGGCGACGATCTGCCGATTGCGTGGAGTGTGCTTACGACACCGGATACGGCCAGAGCCTGACTGCCGCTTGCGTAGATCTGGCCCAGGCGCACGCGCTCAAAGAAGTTTCGTACTTACTGGATAAGCCGCAAGCATCATCCGGCGACACAGATCAGTGCTCCGGCCACGAGCCCATTTCGCTCCGCGCCGTAGAGTCCCATATTTTTCTTGATGATCCTCGAACGGTCGGGAGTTCCCGCACCGCTGCAATCTCCCTGCGCGTCTAGAAATCTCCTCTCACGCATTACGTCCGGTTTTTTTGCAGACGGAACATTTGTATCACCCGCTCTGCTCCCGTCTCATTCCTAACTACATCAACCCATAAAGTTCAGGCATGCGCCTTCGAAAGGAAATTCTATGAGCAGCAGGCGAGGTTTTTTGCAGAGCATTCTAGCGGGAGCGGGAATCATGGCTTCGGCCGAGGCGCTGTGGGCAAGGGATGCGGAAATAGCTGGCGACGCGCAGAGCAGTAAGGCAAAAGCGAAAAGGGAAACCGCGCATCGCGAAGCGGGCGCGATTCCTGTCGAGACTCCAGACGTTCCCAATCTTCCGTTTCACACGGTTGGCGATGTTAAGGAGTTCCACTTGATCGCGGAGCCCGTCAAGCGGCAAATCGTTCCATTCAAAACCACGGAAGTATGGGGCTACAACGGGAGCTGTCCCGGTCCCACGATTCAAGCGCAGCAAGGCGACCGCCTGCGCATCATTTTCGATAACCATTTACCTGAGTCCACCACCATCCATTGGCACGGCCTCGAAATCCCGATCGAGATGGACGGCCTGCCGTACATCACGCAGAAACCGGTCCCGCCCGGCGGCCGGTTCGTCTACGAATTCACGGTACACCAGGAAGGGACGTACTTTTACCATTCGCACGGCGCCATGCAAGAAATGATGGGCATGATCGGGATGTTCATTCTGCATCCGCAGACTCCCTACCAGCCGCATGTCGATCACGACTACGGAATCATCTTACAAGAATGGGCCATCCTGCCGGACAGCAGCGTTCCCAATACTGCGAACATGGAATTTAACTGGTTGACGTTCAACGGTCTTTCCGCGCCGTCTACAACACCGTTGATCGCACGGCTGGGCAGCCGCGTGCGCATCCGCCTGGTCAATCTAGGCATGGATCACCATCCCATGCATCTGCACGGTAATCAGTTCGTGGTGACCGGCACGGAAGCGGGCCGCGCTCCCGAAGCGACGTGGCGTCGCGAGAACACCGTGTTGGTCGGTGTCGCGCAAGCGCGGAATATCGAATTCGACGCCAAGTATCCCGGCGACTGGATGCTGCACTGCCATCTTCCACACCACATGATGAACAGCATGTCCGACCTGCTGCTCAACGGGGCGGTAGTGCAGGACCGCATGGTGACGACGGCGGCCACGAATGATCCGCAGGCCCTCAGCCAGATGCAAACGCTCGCGAAAACCGTTGGATTCGAGCACGTCCATCATGCGCCCATCGCTAGTGACGCCAGCTCCGTCCCCGGCTTTCCGCAAGACGCCTTCATGGACATGGGCATGGACGAAGCGGTAGCGAAACCGGAGACGTACGGTCTGGCAAAGAATTGGAGCGCCAACATGATGGGCATGATGACGCTAGTGCGGGTATTGCCTGCGGAAAAATACGACGAGATCATCGCGCTGAAACAGAAAGGGATAAAAGCCGAACCGCCAGACACCAAGGCTCCGGAACACTGGCACGAATGAAGTTGCACTCTGCGACCACGGAAGCACAGGAGAATCGGTGATGAAGAGCATCGCTAAGTTTTTGCTGCTAATAGCAAGTTGCGTCTTCGGGGTGTGGCCATCGAACGTGACGGCCCAGGAGCCTAGTGCTCCGCCGCACCCGCTTGCGCAGGAAATGGAGGAGATGCACCACCACCACGGAGACATCCCCGTGGTGGCGCCGGAATTCCCACGACTCGGCCGCGAACAGGAAAACCCCTCCGCGAAACTGGTGCAACTCGAAGAGCTGGAAAAAATGGCGATTGCGAAGAACCCCACGCTGGCGCAGGCAAATGCCGAAATCGCCGCAGCCAAGGCCCGCGAACGGCAGGCGGGACTCTATCCCAATCCCAAAGTGGGTTATGCGGGCGACGAAATCCGCGGCGGCTCCTTCCGCGGCGGCGAACAGGGATTTTTTGTCTCGCAGCCCGTGATCACCGGCGGCAAGCTGACACTGAATCGCAAGATTGTTGCCCAGGACGTGCGTTTCGCGCAGATGGAGTCCCGCGAACAGGAGTTGCGTGTTACCAATGCCGTGCGCATCGCCTACTTTCGCGTCCTTTCCGCGCAAGAGATGCTGGGGTCGAAGAAAGACCTCGCGCGCATCGCTGGGGAAACCGTCAAAACCGCGCGTCAACTTCGCAACACGGGCCAAGCGGACGAAAGCGAAGTGTTGCAAGCCGAGGTGGAAGAACAAAAACTGCAGATGGACGTACGTCTCCAAGAAAACATCCTGCGCCAGGAATGGCAGACTCTCTCAGCCGTCGTGGGAAATCCTGACCTGGAGATGGCAACTGTAGCCGGCTATCTCGATAGAGATTTACCTGAACTGGACGAAGACAAAGCGATGGAAGTCGTGTTGCGCGACAGCCCGTCCGTCGCCATCGCCCTGGCGGGCGTGGACCGCGCCAAGGACGTGTTGGCGCGCGGCCGCCGCGAGTACATCCCCGATCTCGAATTCCGCGCCGGCCTTTCGCAGGATCGTGAATTGCTCAATGTCGCCACCGGACGCCCTGTCGGCTTAGTTGGATTTGCGGAAGTGGGCGTACAGCTGCACATCTTCAATCGCAATCAGGGAAACATTCAGGCCGCGCAAAATGATATTCAGCGCGCTCAGGCAGAGACCCGTCGCGTCGACCTGGCCCTGCGCGAACGCTTGGCAAGTGTTTTTGGCACCTATCAAGCTTCGCGAATTATGGTCGAGGAATACCGCAATCAGCTTCTGCCGCGCGCGCAAAAAGCTTATGAACTTCTCCTGCAGAAGTACGGCCTGATGACCGCGTCCTATCCCCAAGTGCTTAGAGTCCAGCAAACGCTTTTTCAATTGCAGGACGGCTATATTTCCGCGCTAGAAGGTCTGTGGGTCAACGCGATCACCTTACAAGGACTCTTACTGACGGATGGCTTGGAACCGCCGGCGCGCCCTGGTGAAATCGATTTGCCCGTGCGGGAAATCAACGTGCCGATGGCACCGAGCGCCATACCCGGCGGCAGACAACCGTGAGTCGGCGATTTATTCGCTGTTCCTTGTAGCTGCCGGTGGCAGCAGCCGCATCAGAAGATGGGACGCTTCGTGGCTGCGCGCGACGCGCCTGTTATCATCTCTGTCCTCGGTGAATGCGTACTATGAACTTCATCCGTTTCTCCTCATGCGGCGTCACCCTGGCTCTCGGAAGAGATCCGCATTGATCCGCCAGCTTTCCTGTGTTTGTGTGTTTGTCCTGGCTTCGTTTTTTGCCGTGCCCGTCGGCCACGCGCAAGATAACTACGAAATCCAGGTGTACGGATCGGAGACCGTGGATCCGGGAAAAACCATGGTGGAGTTGCACAGCAACTTCACCATTGACGGCAGCAAGAAGATTATCGACGGCGTCTTGCCCACCAATCACGCGGAGCACGAAACCATCGAAATCACGCACGGATTCAACGACTGGTTCGAAGTGGGTTTTTACATCTTCACTTATGAGCGCAGCGGCTACGGCGTGCAATGGGTGGGCGATCACATCCGGCCGCGCGTGCGTATCCCTCCGAAGTGGAAGTGGCCGGTGGGTTTAAGCCTATCGAATGAAATCGGGTACCAGCGCCGGAAATTTTCCGTGGACACTTGGACTTGGGAAATCCGGCCTATCGTCGACAAACAGATTGGCCGGTGGTATTGGTCCTTCAATCCCACGCTGGACCGTTCGTTCCATGGCGGAAGCGTGAATCAAGGCGTGGTGTTTTCCCCCAACGTGAAATTCAGCTACGACTTCACCAAGAAAATCACCGGCGGGCTCGAGTATTACGGTTCCACGGGCCCGATCACCGGATTCCTGCCGTTTAACCAGCAGCAACACCAGTTTTTTCCCGCCATCGACCTGAATGTTTCACCCAAATGGGAGATCAATTTCGGGCTCGGTGTAGGTGTAACGCGATCCACGGACCATCTGATCGCGAAAATGATTCTTGGTTACCGCTTCGACTTCTAGTCGGGCGCCCGCAATTCTTAACTCCAGCCGCTGCAACGCCAAACCGTGCCGCGCAAAGGATTTTTGCGCTGTAGCCTCCGGAAAATCTTCCGTATCTTTTCCACATGAGTTTTTCACAGAACAATCTTCCGTACTATTGACCCTGTTACTTCCGGACCGCGACACTGTACAGGTAATGGCTCGCTATTCCTCATTTCTTGGTCATCGCGTCGAAGTGCAATACCGCGCAAGCGATACTCTGGTACCAGCCTCAGGTGTGATGGTTGCGGATTCCGGAAAGTCGATCTTTCTGGAGCAGACCTGCGAACAGCGCGGCTTACATCACCATTTTCGCTGGGAAATCCCTTATCAATATCTAATCCGCATTGCATGCACGTCTAGCTCCGTACAGATGCCCGAGAAGGGCGAGTCTGCGAAGAGCGAACCTGCGGAACCCATGAAGGATGAACCGCGCCCCTCCGCTAAGGAGAGCGCGGCGACGGACACTGTTGTAAGTAATGTCGCCGGCTTTACGGTGGGCGATGCCGCAGAAGATAAGGCAACGCGCGCTTCCGGAGCCGCCGCCGGCGCTGGCCTAGCGGGTTCGATTCTTCCCCTGGGCAACCGTTCGCACACCGCGTAGGTCTCCTCGCGTGCAATAACTCCTTCTGGGCCGGTCATCGCAGGTTGCCGTCGTATTGCAATTCTAGATTCCGCTACAATCAATCCTTACACTCGCTTGCTATTCGTAGGCAACAATGCGAGCGTGCGAATCCGGCGTGGCGGCCGCCCTAACCTGCCTACATCTCACACAGGAGTGTGTCACGTGAAACCTTCCGTTGGACTCATCGGTCTGGGCCTGATGGGCCATCCCATGGGCATGAATTTGTTGAAGGCGGGCTTTCCCCTCACCGTATGGAATCGCACCCTTTCGCGGGCCGATGAGCATGTGGCGGCAGGCGCTAAGCTGGGCGCGTCTCCGCAGGATGTGGCAGCTCAGGCGGACTTTCTGATCACCATGGTCAGCGATCCTCCAGCTCTCGAAGAAGTTTTGTGGGGCGCTCACGGGGCTCTCAAAGCGCTGAAGTCTGGCGCGATTTACATGGACAACAGCACCGTTTCGCCGCAACTAGCTCGCAAGATCGCGGCAGCGTGCACGAAACAGGGCGTGCGCTTCCTGGATGCGCCGGTGACGGGTGGAGATTGGGGCGCTAAAAAAGGCGAGCTCCTCTTTATGATCGGCGGCGACGAGCGAACAGTGAAAGACGCGGAGCCGATTCTTGGCGTGCTGGGCAAAAAATGGTTTCATCTGGGGCCGAATGGCGCCGGGCAGACGGTCAAGCTGGCGATGAATGCCATTCTGGCGCTGGAAGTCGAGGCGCTGGCCGAAGCCCTGGGGCTCGTAACGGCGGCTGGCCTCGAAGGCGAAAAATTGGTGGAAGTGTTGCAATCCAGCATGGGACGGTCGCCGCTCCTGGACATTAAGGCGCAGAATATGCTGAAAGGGGAGTACAAACCCAGTTTTCCGTTGCGCTTAATGCTCAAGGATTTGGGGTTGGCGCTCGAACTGGCGAAGCAGGTGGGCATCACCATGCCGGCGGCCGGGGCAGCCCACGATACTTACGCGCAGGTAATGAATACCGCGCGCGAGGATCTGGATTATTCGGCGGTCATGAAGTTTTGGGATTAACGCATTATAAAAGGGCGCCCGTCTGGAGTAGGTTTTGATCGATCGTATCTCTACCTACTACAAGGAGCGCCCTCATGAATGACGCGTTAAGGCCGGGCATCCGGCGAGAAAAAACCGATGGGAAGGTCGCGCGCGGTGCGCAGGCCAGCCGGAGCGTCCAAAATTACCGGAATCGTATTCACCACTACGGAAGCCGTGGCGATATCGCCCGGAGAACCGCCAGGAATTACCAGGCTGATGTTGGGATCCCCACGCAATTCGACGGTATCGGCGGGTTCTTTCGCACCCACGTACATTTGCAACTCCAGATAAATCACCTCTTCGCCGCCCTGCACCTTGCCGCGAGCGATTTGGTGCACGCCAGCGACTTGCCCGGCTTCGACGGTTAGAAACTTTGTTCGCACCAGGTCCGCGGCCACCACCGGCTCGATCGTCTCGGTAATTTCATCCACCGCCAAATTCAAGCTATCTGCCACCATGGCCACCGACTCCGGCAAACCGACGTGCTTGATAACGCCGGCCGCAACCTGTTCGCGAAACGTTTCGACGGTCATACCCGCGCCGATTTTTTTTTGCAGCGGCAAGCGCCGAGTGGCGGCGTCAACGATGCGCACTGCCTTCGCGTACGAAATTTTTTGTGATACCGCCGCCAGCGTCACCAACAGTTTGTCCATCGCGAATCCTGGATTCACGCCGGTGCCCACCAGCGCCACACCCCAATCTTTAGCGGCTTTGTCCAGCTGCATCGAAAGTTCCGGGTAGGTGCGATAGGGATAGGACAACTCTTCGCAGGTCGACACAATGCAGGCTTCGGCTTCCAGGCACATGAGCAACTGCTCCATCACCGCTGGCAGAGACGACGACGTGGAGTGGATCACGATATCTGCGGAGAGGCTGAGAACTTCCTCCGCGTTGTCAGAGATTTTTACGCCCCAGGATTCTCCCGCGCCCGCTACTTCGCCGAGGTCGCATCCCACTTTCGCGGGATCGCTATCGATGGCGCCGACGATTTCAATGGCCTGCTTCTCCCGCATGAGCCTCGCAATCGACGCGCCGATGGGGCCGACGCCGTACTGGATGGCGCGAATTTTCTTTTTCACTTCGTTCTCCGTCTCTCTGCTGGCCGGTCCATACAGTGCCCGCAATTTCAGGCGGGCGAGCCCCTTACGATAATGGAACTCCATCTCGGTCGCAACGCAAAACGCGCAAATACGATTGGCTACTGGTTGTGGCCCGGGGTCGTGGCACAAGGTTGGCGTGGCAGAAGCGCCGTTGCCGATTCGGGCAGTCCGCACGCATAATGGTCGAGCACCTTTTCGCAGGAGCTCGCCATGCCCGCCGCCAAAAAGCTATCCGAAGCTGAAATCAAGGAAAAGATGAATGTGGCCAAAGGCTGGAGCCTAGTCAACGGCAAGCTGCACCGCGCGTTTGAGTGCAAAGACTTTGTGGCCGCGTTCGGCAACATGACACGCGTAGCGTTGGTCGCGGAGTCCATGAATCACCATCCGGAATGGTGTAACGTGTGGAACAAGGTGGTGATCGACCTGAATACCCACAGTGTGGAAGGGTTGAGCAACCTGGACTTTGAACTAGCCGTCAAGATTAACGAGATATTCGCCGCCTGAGGGCGGCGGCCTCGTCCCCATCTCGTACCGAGTACGCTATTTTTGCTCAAGTCCTATTGACTCCTCCCGTCCCAGCGTCACAATAACCAAACCCCGTTTCTCCCGATTTGTTAACTAGAGGACTGCTCTCGCCAGTCCCGTCAATGCAGGTCACACGACCATGGCTCCTTCCGCACTTCCCATAACGCAATCGAGCGCGGCAGCAGCGGGCGCACAAACCCCCGCCGTTCTTGCCCAGCCAAAGAGTATCCGCATCCTGCTGGCGGGAGATGTCACCGGCGAGGCAGCCCAAGCCTTGCGTGCGGTGTTCTCGCCCCCGGAACACCATCTGGAGTTAACCGCCGTATCCAGCGTCGCCACGCTGATACCTACGCTGGGCGTGGTGTCGCCCGAGATCATCTTGCTCGATCTTTCGGCAACGCAGCCGCACCACAAGGAAATGGTGCGGCGCGTGCATCGCGCGGCACCACACATTCCGCTCATTTTATTTGGCGACCTTGCGCAAAAGGAAGTGGCCAGAGAGGCGCTCGCTGAAGGAGCCATGGATTACTTCCTTCGCGAACATATGGACGGACCAACACTCTCGCGGGTGTTTCGCGGAGCGCTGGAACGCAATACCGTGGAAGGTTTGGCAGATCTGTTGCGCGATCCGGTGACCGGAGTTTATACGCGAGATGGACTGCTCACTATTGGTTCCAGCACCATGGATATTACGCGGCGCAACGCGGGTACGCTGACACTTTTCTGCGTGCTCTTGCAGAACTTAGATGTCGTCCGCGAAAGCCTCGGCAGTCCGGCTATCGACAAACTGCTGAAAGACGTGCGCGCCGCTCTGAGCGACTGTTTTCGGCGCAGCGATATTGTGGCGCGGCTGGGCGAAGTGCAGTTTGCGGTACTGGCAGTGGACACCACGGAACAAGGCGTTGCGATCGTGCGCCAGCGCCTCGACCGCCGACTCGCCAAACTTACTCTGGAGCACGAAGACAGTCAGTCTTTGCGATTCAAGGTGAACGGTCGCATGTGGTCGGCCACTGAGAATGTTTCGTTTCCAGAGTTGTTGGACATTGTGGAAGCCGGCTTGCGCCAGCCCGCGGAAGGCGCGACGTCCACAGTATGAAGGACGAGACCCCTGGGAAGTCGGCCGCTGGCGAGCAAGCCTCGCCAGTACGTCTCTTGATCGCTGGGATTCGGCGCCAGACCTCGCTCTGGTGGTTGTTGGAGCTGACGCGTTCAGGAGACAGCGTGCGGCAAACCACTGGGGCGTAATTTTCTAATGCAGTGCCACCGCTCGGCGCGCGCTTCCTGCGCCATTCCGCAAAATCTGTTAGCTTATTTTGCATGGGCGATTCTCCCAGCAGTCCGCTGCTTGAGACACGCGAACGCGATCCCGCGTCGCCGACCCCGGAATACGCGCAGGCTCCCGAGGCACTTCGCGCACCCTCCCGAGTGGTCACCTGGTCGAGTTTCGTTTTCGCCCTGTTGCAGAGTTTTTGTTCCGCGGTCATCGCCGTTAGTGGATTGCGCGTAGCCATCGGACTGACGTCGCTTGCCGCCGCCGCGGGTGTGGATGCTCCGGCGCGCGGTTTTCACTCGGACGCCATTCGTATTCCCATGATGGCGCTCGCGCTTCTCGGTGCGCTCTTCAACTTGTACACACTGTGGAATGTGCGACGGCTGCGCAATCGTCCCGCAGCGCAGTGGCGGCGTGTACCGCTCACGGCAAAAAAGAAAGCCTCCGAGAGGCTACAACTTATTCTTTCCATAGCTACGTTGGTGCTGCTGGCCGCCGAGTGGATCACCCATCCGCTCATTCATCGTGTGCACTGAGTTCCGCAATCTCCTCCGAGATCAGCTGCTAGCTTTCGTCACCAAGTGCTCAACTGCCGGGCGCATCGATTTGTGCGGTAACTAGTTCTTTGGCCAGCCGTGCATGCAAGCGTTCGCTGAATCCCACCGGCAGCGTGAAAGTCCGCTCATCGGCCGTCAAAATCAAGATATTTCGCGTGGAATCCAGGATCGCCGAACAGATTTCGCAATGCTCGAGGTGCGCTTCAATTTCCGCGCGCAGTTCGGCGTCCACCGAATCATCGATGTATTCCGAGATGTAACTCCACACGTGCTGGCACTTGAGTTTCATGAGGTGCTCCAGAAGAAGCGTCTGCGGTCCGGTTGCGCGGTTTTCAAAAGCGGCGCCAGCCGCTTTTGTAAAAGCATGCGCGCGCGATGCAGCCGCACCTTCACGACGTTCGCGCTGATTTCCAGTACCTCCGCGGTTTCTCGCACATCCAGCTCTTCGATATCTCGCAACGTGAACACCTGCCGGTAAATCGCCGGCAGTTGCTCCACGGCGGCCACCAGCGCCGCGCGAACTTCTTTGCGCTCCAGCGCTTCCAGCGGAATTTCCCGCCAGTCTGTCAGCAGCGCAGGGGTGAAATCGCCCTCGGGCTCCGTTCCCTGCTCCCCGAGGGACTCGACGGACGCCCGCCCGGCGATGCGCAAGCGCCTGCGCCCTTCATTCAGCGCGATAGCCACCAGCCACGTGCTGAATTTCGATTGCGCGTGGAACGATGCCAGCGCGCGGTAGGCCTTCAGCATCGCTTCCTGCGTGACGTCCTCGGCTTCCGCCTCGTCTTTCATCATGCCCAGAACCGTCAGATACACCATCCGTTCGCACGGCCGAATCAGGTCGTGGAATAAGTCCTTCTCGCCGGCCAGGATGCGCGCTATAAGTTGGCGTTCGTCGGGATTTCCGTTCATCCTTCGATCCAACACCCTCTCCCGCCGTGCGTCATCTTGCTTTCGTGTGCGTTGTTCAGATGTTTAGCACAGGGGGCCTACTGCGAATCGCCGGTCACCGCATGCGCCGTTTCTCAAACGCCATTGGCGTGCTCGCGCAGCGCCCACTCATTGTGGGACTCGCTGATCCTAGAAAGGTTACGCTCGCGGTGGTTTCAAAGCGCCATCTTTTGCTCCGCAGCGGGGCTGTTTTGCGATTGACACCCGCGTTCGGCAATGCTACAAAATCGGCCAATAGAAGGCTCCTTGGTGATTCGTCTCCTGACGCATTCCTTATGCAGTGCGAAGGTGAGACCGCAGCCCCGTAGAAGAGTCTGCTGAGCGTCCCAAGGTGTCTTTTGCATCACCCACCACCCCGGGAGGCGGAAGTCTCGCGATTTTCGCCTCCTTATTTTTCGCAGCCTAGTCGCAAACCTAACTCTTACTGGTAATCATTCCACGGCTGCCCGGGTTAGACTGCGGCCAGCCTACGGATGCCACCACTGCTCGACTTTCGCCACGTTACGGTCCTTCGCGGGCCTTCGGATGGGTCGAAGGAGCCGGTTCGAGCGCTGGACGATCTCTCTCTCGAGATTGATTGCGGGGAGCATGTCTGCATCCTGGGGCTGAATGGCTGCGGTAAGTCCACTCTTATCAAAACGATAACTCGCGAGTGCTACCCCTCGGCGGCGCCTGGCGCGTCGGCGGAAATCCTCGGCCGGCACCGCTGGGACATCTTCGAGCTGCGCAACTTGCTGGGTATCGTTTCCCCGGACCTCCTCACTTCCTGCACCTCCGTGGCGACCGGCCGCGATGTGGTCATCTCCGGCTTCTTCAGCAGCACCCGCATTTTTCCGCATCAACATCCTTCAGGCGAACACCTTCATCGCGCCGAAGGCGCTCTTTCCCGAATTGGGATTGCCCATCTCGCTGACCGTCCCCTGAACGAAATGTCCTCCGGAGAAGCCAAGCGCACGTTGATTGCCCGTGCGCTGGTCCACGATCCGCAAACCTTGCTCTTCGATGAGCCTAGCAACGCTCTCGACATCGCCGCGCAATTTCAGCTCCGCGACACCATGCGTCAACTGGCGCAATCGGGCCTGGGCATGCTGCTGGTGACCCACCATGTTTCAGAGATCATCCCCGAAATCGAGCGCATCATTCTGCTCAAGAATGGCCGCGTCGCCGCCGACGGAACCAAACGCACGATTCTCACCGCAGGGCGCCTCTCCGAACTCTTTGGCGTCGAGCTACGCGTGATCACGAACAACGGCTATTACGGCATCTCGTAAGTTAATGGAACAACAACGACTATAGGCGGAATGTTCCTCGTGGAACATTCCGCAGGTCCTTCTAGTAATGCCGTCGCTGCAGGCTTGGCCGTGCTTCCTGCTCTCGGAAGGTCTTGCCCGGACCTTGTGACCTCAGGCCATGGCGTACAAAAATTCCACGTGCGAAGCGATCGCTCCATCCATCCCTTTCACCGCCGGATTGCTGGATTCGATCAGATAATATTCGTTCGGAGCGTGGGCGCCGTTGCCATGTCCAAGGCCGAAATGTCCCGCGGGAAGATTCAGCGGCTCGCCCGTAAATACATAGCCAGGCCAGGACCCCGCCAGCCGCGGCATGATCACCGGATCGATTCCGTTTTTGCGATAAACTTCCGCGCTCACGCGAATAATCTTCGCGTCGACTGACGTGCTATTCGGGTCATAACCGCCGCTCATATGCACTTCAATATCCCCGAAGCCCTTTGCGGCCAGGTGCGCCTTCAACGCCGCCAAGGCTTCTTTGGCGGTCATATCCGGCACGAGACGCAAATCCATCTTGGCGACCGCTTTTCCAGGAAGAACGGTTTTTCCTCCCGGCCCGGTATAGCCGCCAACCAAGCCTTCGATGTTGATGGTCGGCCGCGACACCAACAACGTAAGCGCCTCTTCCCAGCTCACATCGTGGACCCAATGCTCTACGCCGAGTTGCTTCTTCGCGTCGCTCTCTTTCAGTCTGCGCGCCGCTTCCGCGATCATTTTTTTCTCGGCTGCGGAAACAGGGAGCACCTTGTCCGTGTAGCCGGGAATCGCTGGATCGTTGCCGTCGGGAGTTACCAGCGTGGTCAGCGCTTCCACTAAATGCCATGCCGGACTGTCGAGCTCCGCTTTGGTGCTGGAATGCACATCGTGTTTCGGGCCGCGCCCCCATTTTTCCCCGCTGGAAATTAATTCGAGTTCCACGACACCCTTGGCACCCAAATACATGGTCACGTCGCCGTTCAACCCTTGCGAGGCATAAGGCATGAAAACACCGTCGCACTTTTTCATGGCCGCTAGCACTTCTGGCTTGTGAACGACTTGCGGAAAATGCGGCGAGGCGATTTCTTCTTCGCCTTCCGCAACGAAAACGAGGTTTACCGGCATTTTCTTTCCTGCACCCCGAATCGCGTGCAGCGCCGCCAGAAATGTGGACTCCGGGCCCTTCTGATTTACCGCGCCGCGCCCGACGACAACTTTTCCGAGTCCCGGCTTGTCAACCAACGCCGCATCGAACGGCGGCGAAGACCACTCCGAGGGGTCCACCTGTTTGACGTCGTACATGTAATAAACGCCCAGCGTGCGCGGCGCGCCCGCATCAAGCGTCGCAAACACGCCGGGCTGCCCGTCAGTTGGCATTTTTGTGACGCCGCTGAATCCGGCGTCGCGCAGCATGTTCATCATCATCTCGCAGCCTTCGTTCATGCCGCGATTTTCAGCGGCGATGGATGGCAGGCGAATCCAATCCTGCATGCGCTTCAGCGATTCATCGTGGCGCTTGGCAATTTCCGCGTTGATCGCGTCCATGTCGCTGGCCGGTATCCCCTCGCTTCTTGACCATGCGCGCATCGGCACGGCCCCCGCCACGGCCCCCGTCAGTGCCGCCGCCGCCGCACCATGCAAAAATGTCCGCCGCGCTCCATCGATCAAGCCTTCTTTCAACTCTGTTCCGTCCGCCATTTTCGCCCCCTGGTCGCAAAATAAATCCTGCATCCATCCGCAGCGCGCAGCCTACACCCGCGCCGCTGCTTCATCAACCGTTCTCACAGCATTCACCCGTCCGAACGTCCGGTAACTAGCGTGCGAGCTTTCTGCTCGTAGCCCTTGGCGGTTCGTGATAAACAGGACATCTTAGTCAGGGACGGTGGTCATGTTTGGCCTGAGCCATCTTTTCTATCCGTGGGGAATTATCGTGCAGATCGTCGCGCTGATCCATTTTGTGCGGCGCCGCCCGGAAACCTACTGGGTATACATCATTATTTTCGGCAGCGCTATCGGCGCGGGCGCTTATCTTTTGGTGGAAGCGGTGCCGGACTTGGGTCTCTTGCGCGGCACCTTTCAAGGCTTCGGGCGTCGCTCGCGCATCAACGCGCTGGAAATCCAGATTCTCGACAATCCTTCGCCAGGAAACTACGAAGAACTCGGCGAACTGCTTTTAGAACAAAAACAATACGCCAAGGGCCGCGCGGCCTTCAACCAAGCCATTTCCGTGCGTAACGACTCGCCCCACGCTTTTTATCATCGCGGGCAATGTTCGCTCGGCCTCGGTGATTTTGCCGCCGCCATTCCGGACCTCGAACTGGTCGTCGCCAAAGATCCCAAATTTGATTATTATCGCGCGGCGGGCTTGCTCGCCGACGCGTACGCCCGCTCCGGTCACCGCGATCTGGCCGCGCCGCTCTTCGCCACCGTCACCCAGTTTTCCACCACGCCGGAAACGCTCTACAACTACGCGAATTTTCTAAAGCTGCAAAACCGCCCAGCGGAAGCCCGCGAATGGACGCAAAAACTCCTCGCCAAAAAACGCACGCTCCCGCGTTACATGCAGCGCGTCGAACGTCCATGGTTCCGCAAAGCCAAATCCTTAGAAAAAAAGCTGGCGCGGGCGTGACGGATAGCCACGTTACTCGGTCTCAGCCTTCAATTTCGAAAGAACAGAATCAAGTTGATCATCGGAAATTCCTTCGCTGCGATTCAGCTGCGCCATTCCGCGTCGAATCTTCGTGTGGATCGCTTCCCGGTTTGCGATCGGCCACGCGCGCATCGCCCGCTCAGCAATCCCCCGCAATTTCTCGCGGCTGGCTCCGCCCGAGGCCTGCACCGACATGCCATGCACTACCGTCATCACATATCCCGCCAACTCGGCAGGATTGGCCTCCGCTGCTAAGTCCCCCTCTGACTTCGCCTGCTCGAGTCGCTCGCGAATCGCTGCCTCTCCCAGCGCTCGGCGCGAGCACAGCTCGCGCTGCACCACCTTCGACTCCTCGCCGCAGGCTAACGCTCCCTGCACCATCAGACATCCCCGGGGGTGCCGCGCATCGCTCAACGAGTCTGCGGCGCCAACCATGATCCGCTCGACGGCTTCTCGTGCGGTCGGCGCTTTCAGGCCTACTCTCACGTAATCCGTGGCCGTTTCGGCGTAGCGATCCAGCGCCTTGCGAAACAAATCCTGCTTGTTTCCGAACGCCGCATACACGCTCGGTTTGTTGATGCCCATGGCCTTAGTCAGCTCTCGGAGCGACGCACCTTCGTAACCGCGCCGCCAGAAAACGTCGAGCGCCTTCTCCAGCGCTTTCTTCGGATCAAACGCGCGCGGCCGTCCAGGCGCCCTAACTATCTTGTTTACAATAACTTTTCGCCTTCGCAACATTCTTGTATCCTTGCGCTGCTTCCCGCATCTTAACATACCAGTCGGTAAAGAAACCACCTTGACGGCGCACGCCGCTTGCGATATTAGGTACCGACAGGTATGAAATTAAGGAGATACACATGGCCAAGAAACTCAGCAACAAAGTGGCAATCGTTACCGGAGCCTCCAAGGGTATTGGCGCTTCCATCGCCAAGCACCTCGCCGCGGAAGGCGCTTCCGTGGTCGTCAACTATGCCTCTAGCAAGGAAGGCGCCGACCGCGTCGTCGCCGAAATCACCAAAGCTGGCGGCAAGGCGGTTGCCGTGAAAGCCGATGTGGCCAAGAGCGCGGATATCGACAAACTCTTTACGGAGTCGAAAAAGGCGTTTGGTCCGCTCGACATTTTGGTGAACAACGCCGGCGTCTACGATTTCGCCCCCCTCGAAGCCATCACTGAGGACTCTTTCCACAAACAATTTAATCTCAACGTCCTCGGTCTCATCCTCACTTCGCAAGCCGCGGTAAAGCATTTCGCGCCCGCTGGCGGCAACATCATCAACATCAGCTCCGCAATCAGCACGTTGACGCCGCCGAACACCACCGTTTACACCGCGACCAAAGGCGCCGTGGACGCCGTTACCAGGACGCTCGCCAAGGAACTAGGCCCGCGCAAAATCCGCGTGAACTCCATTAACCCCGGCTTGGTCATCACCGAGGGCGTCGAGAGCGCCGGATTCCACGAAGGTGACTTTCGCAAGCACTTTGAAACGCAAGCCCCGCTCGGCCGCGTCGGCCAGCCGGACGATATCGCTCCCGCTGCGGTATTCCTGGCCTCGGAAGACTCGGGCTGGCTAACCGGTGAAACCCTCGCCATCTCCGGCGGCTACAAATAAGACGATCCACAAAGCGTTAAACAAGATGTCAGCAACCAGCGCAAGAAGCGCGACCAGGCTAACCCAGCCCGCAAAGGGCTGGGTTACGCTCCGCTTGAAAGTACTACGCTAAGCCATTCGAATTTAGTACCTATACGGAATCGGTATTGACAGGTTAACCCGAGCGTGCTGCCATGCTCTGTGGTATCCCGCCTGCCCATCCCCAGCTCCGCCTTCTCCCGCTTGCCGCTCAGTGGCCGACACAACTCTTCGGCAATTTCCGATTCGGGGTAAAATTGCCACACGCGTACAAGATTCTGTTCCTACCGCGTCTGGAGTCGTTCAGTTGCCCAACGAGATTGCGGAGAGACGCTGGAGCGTTTCGCTCACCCCAGTGTCCGTCACCCTAGTGTTGCTGGCCGCGGCGGCTATTTACCTCACCTCGACCATTTCGCCGCCGTCGCTTATGGACGATGTGGACGCCGTGCAGGCCGAAATCGCACACAGTATGTTGACTTCCGGCGATTGGGTGACCGCGCGCATCGACGGTGTGCCCTATTTTGAAAAATCGCCGCTGGTATACTGGCTGATGGCCGCTTCTCTCAAGATTTTTGGCGTGCGCGATTGGGCGGCGCGGATTCCCATCGCTCTTTCGGCAATCGGCCTGGCCTGGTTGACGGCGGCGTTTGGAACCTGGGCGTTCGGCAAACGTGCCGGAGTTTACTCCGGGCTGGTGATCGCCACGTGCATCGGATTGTGGTTGTTTACCCGCATCCTGATTCCCGACGTGATGCTCACGTTCACCATCGCCTTGGCGATGTGGGCTTTTTTGCGCGCGCTGGACGACGAGGAAAAGTATCCACGTGCCTGGGCTTACGTTTTTGCCGCCAGCCTCGGACTCGGGTTGCTGCTGAAAAGTCTCGTCGCCATCGTTTTTCCCGTCGCGGCGGCGTTGCTTTTTCTTCTTTTCACGCGGCAGCTATTTTCCTGGAACGCATGGAAAAGGCTGCACCCCTTCGCGGGCACGGCCATGGTGCTTTTGATCGCTGCGCCTTGGCACACCCTCGCCGCGCTGCGCAATCCCCCGTATTTCGCGTGGACCTTAAAGAGTTTGCCCGGACACTATCACGGATTCTTGTGGTTCTACTTCATCAACGAGCAATTGCTGCGATTTCTCAACACGCGTTATCCACGCGATTACAATACCGTTCCGCGCCTCTGGTTCTGGTTGTTTCACTTCGTCTGGCTTTTTCCGTGGAGCGTTTATCTTCCGGCGGTTAGAAACCTCTCGTTCAAGCCCGTTGATCGCGCCGGCCGCACCCGTTTGCTGGCGCTTTGCTGGACCGGATTCATCTTGATTTTTTTCACCTTCTCGACCACGCAGGAGTATTACTCCATGCCATGTTATCCGGCGGTGGCGCTGCTGCTGGGCTCCGCGATGGCGGCGGAAGGAAGTTGGATTCGCCGTGGCACGCGGGTGCTGAGCGTCGTTTCTGGCGCCGCTGGCCTTGCCGCTGTCGCGATCCTGATCGCCGTGCGGCACGTGCCTACACCCACCGACATTTCCGCGGCCCTCAGCAGTCATCCGCAATCGTATTCACTTTCCATGGGCCACATGCTGGACCTGACGCTCGATTCGTTCGCGTATCTACGCGAACCGCTGGCGATCGCCGCCGCTGCCTTTCTGCTTGGCGCTATCGGCACCGCCAAGTTTGCCACTCCGCGCGTTTATCTCGCCGCAGCGCTGATGATGGTCATTTTTTTTCAGGGCGCCCGGCTGGCGCTGATCCGCTTCGATCCGCTGCTCTCTTCGCGAGATATGGCGGACCTGATTCTGCAAAGCGCGCCCGGCGAAATCATCGCGGATCGCCATTACTACACATTTTCGTCTATTGCGTTCTATACCGGCCGGCAAGAACTGCTCTTGAATGGGCGGTGGAGCAACTTGGAATACGGCTCAAACGCACCGGTCGTCGCGGACGTATTTATCGACGATCCCAAGTTGCAGGCGCTGTGGATGCAACCGCGGCGTTATTACCTGGTTGCAAAAGTGGATCAGCTTCCGCGTTTTGAAAAAATTTTGGGACCGGAAAATTTTCAAATTATGAAAGCAAGCGGCGGCAAAATGCTGCTGACGAATAATCCGGCGCCGGCAAAGTAAAATGGCGTGCTAGAAGTTTTGTGACGGGAATTTTTTTAGAGGCCGCGATCGACTCGTTCGCAGACCAGGCGTGCAGCTTTGACAGCGCTGACTACCTTGCCGGAAAAAACATGCAGCTCACCGGGAGCGCTTTCTTGAATTAACAGGGTTCGGCGGTCTTCGGCGGAATTATTTTCCACGACGCGCATAGTGAAACGCGAGCCAAGGTATTGCGCATCTTTGGAGGCCGGAACAGCGAGAGCTGAATCGTGGCGCATCAGTGCAAAACGCGTTCCGGCGAATGGCGCAAACTCCAGCGCGTTCATGAGTCCGGCATACGGTTCCGGCACCGGCGCGAAAGGGTCGGTGGTGGTCCAGTGATTGGTGTGCTTCGCCGAGCCGAATTGCGCTCTGCCGGCGGTGCCGTAAGGATCGAACGCGGTAAAAGGTCCGTCGATGACCACCAGCGAAATGCCGCGCAACTCCGCGGGCAAGTCGATCAGGATTTTTTCCGCGACCTGGTACTTCGCGTGCTTGAAAATGCCGCGGCTGGGGCCTAGACCGTAACACGCGCGAACGACGAAATCGTATTCGGTGCGCATTTCATTTGTAAATTCGCGCTGGACCAACGGGATTTTCAGATGCGCGATTTGCGATTCGATGACGCCGCGAAGAATATCGGGATCGTAAATTTGTTCGTCGACGGCGTAGCAGCGGTCGATGAATGCAAAATTCATCCACAAAGGCTCGCAGTGTGCAAAAAAAACGTTGAAGCGCGACATCACCTGCTCGAAAAGATCTGGCGAAGTCTGCGAGCCGTCTTTGGGAATCGCGTAGTAGTGCTTGTTGCCCCGGATGATGGCCGACGCGAAGGCGGTGGTGAATTCTTCGCGAGCCTGCAGCGTCTCCAGGATGGTCTCCGGGCTGCGTGGATAGTGATAGCCGGAGTGGATGCGAAATTGATTGATGGCGGAAGCGGCGCGCAAAATTCCCAGGGGATCGAAGAGCGTCACGCGGTGCCCGCGTTCAGCCAAGCGGATGGCGATCGTTGCGCCGTAAATCCCAGCGCCGGCGATGGCGACGTTGGCAATCACAAAAACCTCATGCTGATACTGCGGAGAAAAAAATTGTGAGTTGCACCGCAGAGCGTGTTTTCAGCGGACGGCATTCTGCGCTTTCACTTGCGAAGGCAACACCAACATTCCGTCGCGAATCGTGTAATTCACACCGCGCCAGCGAATGGTGCTGCGCGTAAAGCTGGCGAGCCAAATTCCAAATGCTACGGCGTCCCACACGGGAATCAGCGGCATCTTGCGCCAGATGCCGGGCTGCTGCATTCCGTGAATGCCGATGAACCACGCCATGGCTATGCGCAAAATCAGATAGGTTCCCAGGAAAGCTGCAGCGACGGTAAGCGTTGGGTGGACGGCGATGGCCAGCAATGACCATGGCAGTCCCCACGTAAAGATCAGGCCGAAATGTCCCCACGGGCGCATCAATCGCATGACGGTCATCCAACGCGTGCGTTTGTACAGCAGATCGCGCATGGAATTGAAATCCGCGACAGTTTTTACGACGTAGGGCAAGAGTTTTACTTCGTAGCCCTGTTCGGCAACCATGCGGCCGGCCAGTAAATCGTCAGCAGGTTTATTTTCGTTTACGCGATAGGTGCCGAACGCGGCGTTGGCTTTGCGGGTCATCACGATGGTCTGGCCAAACATAAATTTGACGCCATCGAGTTGCCAGGCGACCAGGATGCCGGCAAAAAAATCGGAAATCATGCCGATGGACTGCAGTTCCTGAATGAATTTAGTTTCTTCCGTGGAGGCATACAGCGTGGTGGCGCCGCCAACTTTCGGATCGCGGAAAGGATGCGCGATGGCGCGAAGATATTCCGGCGTGACCCGAATATCGCCGTCGGTGATGACCAGCAAATCGTATTTGGCTTCGTCGACCAGGCGGGTCAGACGGCCGACTTTATCGTTGATGGCGTTGCGCCCAGAGCCGTAGATCAGGCGAATCTGGCGATCGGGAAAATCGCGAACGAGTTTCTCGAGTACTGGCAGCGCGGGATCCTCTTTGTCCACGCAAAAGAGAATTTCGTATTCGGGATAATTCTGGCGGCAAAAGCTGGCGTAGTTTTCGTAAGCGTCTTCGTCGAGACCTTTGATGGGTTTCAAGCAGCTGATGGGCGGAAAGAAATCGTTGTTGGGCGCATTTTCTCTTTTCGCGACGGAGAAATAGCGGATCGTGCTGTAGAGAGCTAGCAGGTAATAAATAAACGGGATGGCAGCAATCGCAAGGATGATGAGGGTGGCAACCGTCAAAATTTTTGACACCTTTTAGGGATAAATCCGCCAGCAGCAAGACGCGAGCGTTGCGGGACGCTGGTAAATTAATTTTACACGATTTTGCGGTTGCGAGTGCTATCGCACGGAATTCGGCGGTGGCACAGAGCGCTGCAATGCCGCGCGCAGCGGGACGCGTGGCGACCAGCCTAATTCCTCGCGAATCCGGTGCGTGCAGTAACGACGATCCTCCAGCGCGCGCTGCACTTGCCGCACGGAAAATCCGCCGGCGCCGGGCCGCACTAATCGCGTGGCTTCCGCAAAACGCGCGGCCGCGAGAACGGGAGATCCCGAGAAAAACAGCGCGCGTGTCCCCTGCGCTTCCGTCCGAGCTGCGTGATATTCGCGCAGGGTCAAATCGTCATCGTCGAGAACGACATATTCGCGCAAACCCTGGTTGATGCTCCGTCCCGCGAGCAAGAGGGCATCGACAAGATTTTCGATGTAGTTCAACGGAACGCGATTAGCGTAATTCCCAAAGATTACATTTGTTTTTCCGGCGGCGAATCCCAGGGGACCGAGTGGAAGCGGTTTGCCAGGACCGTAAATGACGCCGGGGCGAAGAATTGTCGTGGAGAGATTATTTTCCCTGGCGAAGGAAACTGCGAAGCGGTCCGCCTGAATCTTTGATTGCGAATAGGAATCACGCAGTTCCGGCTGCGGGTCATAGGGAGTATTTTCGTCGATACACTCGCGGCCTTCGATCAGCCCATACACAGCGATGGAACTACTGTAGACCACACGGCCGACTCCGTGTTCGAGCGCAGCTTGAAAGACTCGCTCCGTGCCGCCACGGTTGGCATCCAGAAACTCGACCAAATCTCCGGGAGCTTCCACCATTGCCGCGACGTGATAAACCACCGCGGCGCCCGCAACGGCGCGCGCGATGGCGTCATTGTCGCTCAGATCGCCGCGCACCACCTCGGCACCCCGCGCGGCCAACGCGTGGGCGCGCGGGGAATTCCGCGCGAGAACGCGGACCATGGCGCCGTCAGCAAGCAGGCGGCGAATCAACGCGCCACCCAGAAAACCGGTGCCGCCAGTGACGCAGACGCATTCAGGTTGGGCAGCCATGGAGTGTCCCGCTAGAAGTTATCTCATGAACCGGGTTTACGGTGGGACGGAGCTCCATGGCAACTCTGGACCATCGTTTTCGCGAGGATCATGCGCGTTTGCCGACGAGCTTTTGATACTTGGTGGGTGCGTGGCCGACGACGGCTTTGAAGTCATTGATGAGGTGAGCTTGGTCGAAGTAGCCCAGTTCGAGGGCCAACTGAGGCCAGTCCAGTTTGCCGCCGGAGTTAAATTTTTCAACGAGTTCCATCAAGCGATACCTGCGGATAACCCATTTGGGACTAGCACCGACATATTCGTTGAAGAGTCTCTGCAGGGAGCGTTTGCCGAGGGGGCTCCGGCGCACAAGTTCGTCGACGGATTTGATTTCCGGGTCGGCCAGAATGAGCGCGACGAGTTGGCGAGCCAAGGTGACGGATGGATCCGCGTTGGGAATGCGCTGCAGGAAAAAGTTATTGCATGCAGCAATTTTTTCGTTGTCCGGGCGAGAAGAAAATACCGCGGCTTCGAGCACCCCGACCGCGTTGCCGAAGATTTCCTTTGCCGGAACGATGCGGTCCGCGAGGCCGGAAACTGACGCGCGGTAGAAGGGCCGGAAGCCGCCGGCCTGGAATTTGATACCGAAGACACGCGACTCGCCCTGGAGCAGCCGAGAAAACTTTTTTGTTTGCACGCCGCAAACGACCGTGACGCGGTCCTCGAAAATCATGTGGATATTGGGGTGCGGCAAGCTTTCCGCGACATGAGGCGCGCAGCCGCGCAAATCCCAACGAATCATCCAGTAGTGGGCAATCCACGGCGCCAAATCATGAGCAGTTTTTCTGCGGACATGTCGGAGCTTTCCCGCAGGTAAAGGGCGGCGAAACATGCCGCGGGCGGGACCCACTTCGGGATCGTACAGTTCTTGGACTTGGGCGGAAGGCTGTCGCGTTTTTCCAATCATGATGGGTAACCGCCAAAATACAGTAAGCCCGAGGATAGCGAGATGGCGAAGATTTTGCGACAGCGGTGTGGCATTAAAGGAGCGGCCTTGGCAAGCCTGGCGGTGCTCGGGAATTATGCGTGGGTGACGAGTGCGCAGAATCAGGCGGGAAATTCGACAATTCAAAAGGAGAAAGGGATGACCAAGCAGGCTAGCGGAGCTTTTGACGTGAAAGTGACGCCGCAGAAGCCGGATAACCCGGTTTCAGAGAGTGCGAACCTGGGGCGGATGTCGCTCGACAAACAGTTTCACGGGGCACTCGAAGCGACGAGTAAAGGAGAGATGTTAAGCGCGATGACGGAGAAAGGATCCGGGGGCTATGTGGCGATGGAGCGGGTGACGGGAACTCTCGATGGACGAAGCGGATCCTTTCTGCTGCAACACAGCGGGACGATGACACGCGGCGAGCCGTCGATGCATATTTCAGTGGTGCCGGACTCGGGGAGCGGGCAACTGGCGGGGCTGGCGGGGACTATGGTGATTGAATTTCCGGAGGGAAAGCATTTTTATAAATTCTCATATGAGTTGCCCGAGGGGCACTAAACAAACCCGCGCAGCACGGCGGCGCCACCGCGGCCAACGTGCCGGCAAGGGCAACTCAATAATCATCATCGGCTAGCGTTCCAATCGGGGGCCCATCCGGCGGAGGCTGCGGACCTGGCACAGTCACTTTCTTGGAATCCTTTTCGAACTGTTCGATCTGCTGCGCCGCAAAAAAGAAGTGCGCGCGCCCGGAAAAATCTCCAGCCGTACTTCCCGCCGCCGCACCGCCAGCAGCTTCCGCCCGTCGCCCGCTACTGGCGCCATTTGCGCTCGCTCCGTTGGCGACGGCTTTCTCGTGCTCGTTCAAGTCGCGGTGTGCGGCCGCCGATTTCTCTTGTGCCATCAGCCAGTCTTTCAAGTCGTGCAATTCCAGGCTGGCGATCGCGCGCGCCTCGTCGCTGGCCTGCTCGTTCGCGGCCAGCGACATCAAATTGTAAAGCGCTACATTGTCCACCACGATGGCAATCTGTTCGTGGTAACCGCTGCCGTGCGCGGATTTCCAGGTTGCCGCCAGGACGGCATCAAAAATTTCCTTCAGCGCGGGCTCTTCCGCGTTGCGGGCGTGGAATTCCACGATGCGCGCCGCGCGCTGCGGATCGAAGAGAAATTGCAGCGATTGCTGGGCCGCGGCTTCCGCCGGCGCCAGCGCGTCAAACGCCGGGCTGGTGCGAATCTTGAAATGTTCGCGCCCGCGTTCGTAACCTGGCGGACGTGGCGGAATCATTTTCAGCAGCGACTCGGGCAGCGCCAGCACCTCGGGCTTCACGGTAGCCAGCACCGCCGCCAGCGCGCGCCGCTGTTCGGCGGGTGCCACCGGTTGCGTGGCAGTTTGGCCATCGCCGCGCTGCGCGAAGGTATAGTCCATTCCGCCCACCAGTTTGCTCGCGGCTTCCACTTGGAAGCGATGCAACAAATAAACCGGAACAAGCACATCTTCTATGGTCGCCAGCGGCGCACCTTCGCGAATATTGTTTTCTCCAAATCGCCGCAGCGCCGCTGCGCGAACTTGCATGATGCGGTTCAATTCATCCACAGCGTTCGCGCCGGAATCCCACAAATGCGCCACGCTGCTCGAAGAACCCGGCGGCCGCGCATCCTGATCCGTCAAGTAACGCTGACCGCGGGAAAAAGCGTCCAACAAAATTTTGTCGAGGGCGTCATGTTCATCCGTTTGCGGCGGAAAATCCTGATAGCCCCAGGTGATTGAAACTTTGTCCCACTCGCCAATCCCCGTGGCGTACGCATCGGAGAGATCCGGCGCGCCATCCGCGCCGAGTGTCACGTACGGCGGCGGATAATCCATCACCGAAGAGCGATGGACGGTGCTCGCCGCATAATTGTGCATCAAGCCTAGCGTGTGACCCACTTCGTGCGCCGCCAGTTGCCGCAAACGCGCCACCGCCATGGCCTGCATCTTCGGCGAAACGGCGACGCTCTTTTCGTATGGCGCCAGCAGCCCTTCGGCAATTAAATAATCCTGGCGTATGCGCAACGAGCCCAGGGTCACGTGGCCTTTGATAATTTCTCCGGTGCGCGGATCGGTCACTCCTAAGCCATAAGACCAGCCGCGCGTCGCGCGATGCACCCACTGAATCACGTTGTAGCGCAAATCCATGGGATCGGCGCCTTCGGGCATCAGCTCCACGCGAAAGGCATTTTTGTATCCGGCCGCTTCGAACGCCTGATTCCACCAGCGCGCGCCTTCTAGCAGGGCGGAGCGAATCGGTTCCGGCGCTCCGCGATCCAGGTAATAAACAATGGGCTGCACCGGCTCGCTTACCGCGGCGGTAGGATCTTTTTTCTCCAGGCGGTGCCGCGCGATATATCGTTTCACGATAGGTTCGCTGACCGGCGTGGCGTAATCCATGTAACTGATGCCGAAAAAACTGCTACGCGGATCGTAAGCACGCGGCTTGTAACCGGGCGGCGGCAGTTGCACGAAAGAGTGATGCTCGCGCACGGTGATGGATTCCGGCGAAGGCGTCACCTGGCGCACCCACGGTCCCGCTTCATCGCCGGAAAAAGTGAGCGTGGATTCCACTTCGGTGTTTAGCGGAAAATTCTTAGTTTGCGGCAAATAAATCGCGCAACGCGAAGAATCCAGGCGGTAGCCGCCCTGCTTGGTGCGGCGCAAAGTTTCTGGAATGTTATGCGCATCGCGCAGAAAAAAATCGGTGGCGTCCACCAGGACGGCGCCATTGGTTTCCGCAGCCACGGTGAATCCGGCCAGCGCGGATTCGGCAAAAGAATCGTGCACCGCGCGGCGTTCGTCTGGATCGGTGGTAACCGCGCGATATCCCAGATTTTCTTCGATCAACAAGACTTTTGGGCCGCTGCGTTCAAAGCGCACAATGCGCGTGGCGCCCAGTTGCCCGCGATCGAGGCCAATATCATTGGGCCCCATGCCGGCGGACAGACCGGACTGATACAGGAATTCCGTGTTCCATTTATCGATTTCCAGCCAGAGCTTGCCTTGCTTGGCATCCCAGTAAAGATTGAAATAGCCGGGAAGCTTCTGCGCGGCGGAGGTTTTCGCCGCGATGGTGGCGGATTGCGGTGCATCGTCCGCAGCCATTGCGGCCAGCGGCAAGAAAAGCGCGAGCAGCATCCAGGCGCGAGAAACTTTCAACATGTACGGAACCTCCGAAAAGAGAGAATGATTTATATCACAGCGCGTCGCGCCTACGGCCAATTCGCGTCTGCTATACTTTTATGGTCCCCTCTTGGAAAATTACTAAGGCATGAGGCTTCGTTGAGTAAACTTCGCATCTCCATCGTGCAGTATCTGAATACTGCCCCCCTGGTGTGGGGATTCACGCACGGTCCACGGGCCGGGAAATACGATCTTTCTTTTACGGTGCCGTCGCAATGCGCCGAAGCGTTGCGTAGCGGCGAAGCGGACATCGCCATCATTCCGGCGATCGAATATCAGCGGATCGATGATCTGGTGATGCTTCCCAATCTGGCGATCGCTTCCAAAAAACAGGTGCGCAGTCTGTTGCTAGTGGCGAAGAAACCCATCGCGGAAGTGCGAAGCATTGCGCTGGATAGCAGTTCGCGCAGCACGCAGGCGCTGACGCGTATTTTGTGCGCCGACGCCTGGAACATTGTGCCGAGATTTTTTGAAGAGGCTCCCGATCTGCCGGAAATGCTGCGCGGTGCGGATGCCGCGCTGTTGATTGGGGATCCCGCGTTGCGTCTGGCGATTACTCTGGATGGTATTGCGTGGCGCGACGGACTCGAAGGTCGCGGTCGACTGCGTTGCCCGGCCGAAGCAGCGGGCGTAGCGGGTGCAGGCGATTTGTATATTTACGACATGGTGGAAGAGTGGCAGAAGACCACGGGATTGCCAGCGGTTTTGGCGGTATGGGCGGGGCGCGCGGCAATTATTACGGAAGAAGTGCTGCAGGACTTTGCGGCTTCGCGGGATTTTGGATTGGCGCGCATCGCGCAGATCAGTGAAGTCGCGGAGCAGGAATTAAAATTGCCCGCGGCGGCGCTGGCTTCTTACTTGCAGCGGAATATCGACTACTCGCTCGATGAAGAAAATCGTCGCGGGCTAGAACATTTTTTTGCCCGCGCCGCGGCGCTGGGATTGATCTCTGTGAATCGAGAGATTATTTTGGGCGGCGAGGCGCGGTCGCTGCGGCAAACGGTCGCAAAATCGTAGAGGTGGAGCGCAAGATGCGCAGGCGGACTAGAATAGATTTGGAAATAGCGAGGTAACGCTAAGTGGCACTGAGCAAACAAGCGGCGATGGAAATGCTGGAGTCCGATGATTTGGTGGGCATCGGAATGGCGGCGCACGCGAAGCGCATGGAGAAAAATGATCCGCGCGTGGTGACCTACCAGATCGACCGCAACATTAATTACACGAATTTCTGCACGGAGTATTGTTCCTTCTGCGCGTTTTACCGTCCGCTGGGCGCAAAGGACGGTTACATTTTGTCGCTCGAAGAAATTTACAAAAAAATTGAAGAGATGCTGGAACTGGGCGGGACCGGCGTTTTGCTGCAGGGCGGGCTGCATCCGGATTTGCAAATCGAATATTACGAGAATTTGTTGCGCTCGCTGAAGTCGCACTTTCCGCAAGTGCATCTGCATTGCTTTTCCGCACCGGAAATTTTGTGCATCGCGGAAGTGAGCGAATTGAGCGTGGAAGATACCATCCGGCGCCTGATGGATGCGGGATTGCAATCCATTCCAGGGGGCGGCGCGGAAATTCTGGACGACGAAATTCGCGGGAAAATAGCGCGGCTGAAATGCACCAGCGACGATTGGGAATCCGTGCACCGCATTGCGCACAAGCTCGGATTGCGGACGACGGCGACAATGATGTTTGGCTGCGGCGAGGAGCTGGCGCACCGGGTAAATCATTTTGAGCGTATCCGACGCATTCAGAAAGATACCGGCGGATTCACGGCATTTATTCCCTGGATGTTCGCGCCGGAGAATACCCCTCTCGGAAAAAAGGTGCAGGAAGCAACGGCAGTGGATTATTTGAAAACGCTTGCGGTAAGCCGCCTTTATCTCGATAACATCGACCACATTCAATCGAGCTGGCTGACACCGGGGATCAAAGTTTGCCAGATCGGATTGCAATTTGGCGCTGACGACGTGGGCAGTATTTTGATTGAGGAAAATGTCGTGTATGCGGCAGGCGTGCGTAATCGCACGAACGAGAGCGAATTGCGAAGAATTATTTCGGACGCTGGATTTATTCCAGCGCAACGGGACACGCTTTACCGGTCCTATGTTTTGAAGTGAAGGAAGACGCAGCGAAGTGACGAAGTAACGATAAAAAATCCGTAACGCAGTTCTCTCGGTAAAACTACTACGAATAAATTAGAGGCGTTCTTTTTTTGGTGTGGCGCGCAGATAGATTTCTACTTCGCAGCCGTCTTCGAGGTCCAAATCTTCCAGAGGATAGAGAATGCCGCTGCGGAAGCGGGCGCGCACTTTGCGCGGGATGCCGGAAGTATCCGGCTTGGGCGCGGGCTTTGCTGGCGCCGTTAATTTGGCGCCGGATGAAGAAGTTACCGTCGCGCCAGGCTTTCCCTCGGGGGCCGCACTTGAATTGCCGGGCGATTTCGCGCCCGCAGCGTTTTCGGTTGGCGCTTTCGATCCGGAAGTTTCGTCCATGGCTTCGTTGGCCAGCAGATCCGCATCTTTATTTTGATCGCGATAGACGTGCTCGATGCGGAAGGCGTCGAAGGTGGCGGACATTTTTTTAGCGCGCTCGAATAGCGGACGCAGATCTTCGCTCTTCACTTTGTATTGCCCGCGCATCTGCTTGACCAGCAATTCCGAATCGCTCTGAATATTGAGCGCACGAATGGCGTGGGCTTGCGCGTAATCGAGGGCCGCGATCAAGCCATAATATTCGGCGACATTGTTGGTGGCGCGGCCGATATATTTTTTGAGCTTGGCGACGATTTCGCCTTGGGCGTCACGAATCACGACGCCGTACGAAGCGGGTCCGGGGTTGCCTCGAGAGCCGCCATCGATGTTGGCGGTGTGCGCGGCGGGTTTTGGACCGGAGGTGGGTTCGCCGGGGAAGAGGCTGGTGCCGCGCGGAGGTTTGGGCGCTGTAGGCATCAGGATCGCGAAGGAGTTGCGGAATTTTCGGTGTCCGGCGCCGGCGAAGCCGCTGCTGGCGCGATCGGTTCAAGCGTATACAGAATCAGGCCGCAACTTTCACACCGAAAGATTTCTTCGTTGTCATCGCGGCGCAGCTGTTCGGCAATGTGCGGAAGAACGCGCATGCCGCAGCCGCGGCATTGGCCGTCGCGGGCTTCGGCGACGCCGGTACCGTTGTGGCGTTTGGCGATGCGCTCGTAGAGAATGCGAAATTCTTCGGGGACGGGCGAAATGGCACGTTCGCGTTCGGCGAGTGCTGCTTCCAACTGTTTTTTCTTTTGCGCGTGCAGGGAGAGAATATTTTTACGTTCAGCATTCACCGCTTGTTCGGATTCGCGAAGGTCCGCTTCCGCTTTGCGCACGCGGCGTTCCCCTTCTTCGGCGGCCAGCATCACAGCGAGCTGGCGGTCCTCCCCGGCGGCCATCTCGGATTCGGCATTGGCAATTTCATGCTGCAGCGCTTTGTAAGCTTCGTTGGTCTTCACCGCGCCGCTCTGGTCGCGGTATTTTTTGGCGCGATCTTTCCACTGCTGGACGTCAAATTCAATTTTTTTGCGCTCGGAGAGATCGTGCGCTTGGGCTTCCTTGGCGGAGGCTAAGGCGGTGCGCGCACCAGAAAGTTTGGCGTCGGCTTCCTGAACGCGCTTGGGAAAAGTGTCGAGTTCGGCGCGCAGCGCGGCCACCTGATGATCCACGCGCTGGAGTTCCACTAAACGGGGTATGACGGAATGCATCGGACAGTGATATTAACACAGCCACAGTGCGGAGCGGCCTCACTCCACCTCGTGGATTTGCATGGTCTGATCGATCGCCAAATTGGGGTAGCGAATGGGCGAACCGGCGGGAGCGGGGGCGTGTTCGGCGGTGATGCTGAAGTCGTTGCCGGAACAACTGGCGGAATAGCGATAACCGTCGCGTTCAGTCCGGGTCATGGTGAGCGAACCAGAGGAGAGAAGTTCGTCAAAGGCAGCGCAGTGGCCGTTGCCGGCCATGTAGGAGCGTTCGGCTTGCGCAATCTGCAAAAGATCAGAGCGCACGCCAGTGAGGCTGATGGCTTGCGTGGACGTGGTGCCGGAATCGGTAGTGGGCATGCGTTTCAAATACAACTGATACACACCAAAAAGCAAAGCGACGGAGACGAGCAGACCGGCAAGGGCGCGCATAAGGGGAGTCTGCGGCGATATCACGAGGGAAACAAGCGCGGTGGAATACGGGGTGTAGAAGTATCAAACAGGGACGTGATGGGCTCGTTGCCGCCCCGACCTTCTTGCTAGGGCGCCCAGAGATGACCCTAAAACGCGGATGGGCGCAGGTGTAGAGACTGCGCAAGTGATAGCGGCTTTTTAATTGACAGAAGCTGGCCCTCTCCAGTAACAACGATAGTCAACTACCCGCTACTCAGGAGAGTTCTTAATGAAGACGAAGTCCCCGCAGGTCTTGGGCCTGGTGATCCTTGTCTCGATGACCCTGTCAGCGCCGCCACCCGCAGAGTCGCAAGCTGCCGGGCAACGCGCCGGCGAAATATCGCGCGTGATTCCCGCGGTGAGCATCGCGCGCGGCGGCAAAACCATAAATGCGTCCGCTAAATCACTGGTGGAATGGCAGGATCAGATCAACACGCAGGCCAGCGCGCGCGCACGCGTGGGATTGGACGATGGGTCGGTGCTGAACGTGGGCTCGGACTCATCCATGCGCATCGTGAAGCACGACGCCGGCGCGCAACAGACGGAGCTGGAGCTCACCTATGGCAAGCTGCGTACGCAAGCGCAGAAAATCGCCAAACCGGACGGCAAGTTTGAAGTGCGCACGCCAGCGGGCGTAGCCGGCGTAGTGGGCACGGATTTTTACACGGATTACGCAAACAACGTGATGAACGTAGTGGTGTTCGAAGGGCAGGTGCGCGTTTGTAATTTGGCGGGCGCATGCGTGGTGGTGAAAGCCGGGCAGATGACGAATGTTCGTTCCGGAGACAATTCCGCCCCACCGGCGCCGGTACAGGCCACGCTTTCGATTTTGACGACTGCGACAACGGACACCGATAACGGCGGAAACCTCGGTACGGTCGCCGGTAACGTGCATCACATCGGTAAAGGAACGGCCATCGTGATCGGACTGCTGGCGGTGATTCCCGCGGTGGTAGTGCCGATTGCGGTCGCTCACGGCCATGGGAAGCAAGCGCCGGTGCCGACTTGCGTGACCGATCCCGCTTTGTCGGGGTGTGGCGGCTAGTTTTCGCAAGGCGCGTGAATATCGCCCGAGTTGCGTGTTTGGTCGGCTGTGAGCCGCGATCGTTCCTAAATCACTTGCAGCTTGGCGCAGTGCGTGCGTGCAACGCGCCGAGGTTGCTGCTCATCAAAGTAAGTGCCGCGCAATGAGAAATGTTGCCGCTGCTGGCAATTGTGCCGGCAGAAGAGGTTCGTGACACTCCCGCGAGTGGCGTACACTAGTTAATTCACAGTTCCGTCTAACCTTAAATGAGGCTCCCTTCGATGAGAATGTTCGGCAAAAACGCAGCAGTGATGCTCGGCCTGTTTGGCGCGTGGTGCGCGGCAGGAATGGTGAGCGCGCCGGTTTCGCAAGCGGCGCCGCCGGACGTGCAGTCGCCTATGGCAAAACGTTCGCCATTATTGGCGGCCATGCAGGCGGAACTGGAGCGCTCGGTGAAAACATTCGGCACGCAGACGCCGCCGGCCTACTACATCGGATACACCATTACGGATTCGCAACGCGTGAATGTTTCTGGGTCGAACGGAGCATTGCTGAGTAGCAGCGAAGACCGCAACCGCTGGTTGGAAGTGGCGGTGCGTACGGGCAGCTACAAGCTGGATGATTCGCACAAAGTGGGCGACAAAGAGATGCCAAACGGCGGACCGGGTGCGCCGGTGCCGCTCGACGATGATGCCGAAGTGCTGCGACGCGCGATTTGGCTGGAAACGGACAGGCAATATCGCGCCGCGGAAGAAGCGCTGATCAAAATCAAGACCGGCAAGGAAGTGAAAGTAGAGTCGCTCGAAGGGCAAGCGCCGGATTTTTCTCAAGAAAAAGCGCATACGTATGTCGGGCCGCAGGTCTCCATCGCGGTCGACCGCAAGCCTTGGGAACAAAAAGTGCGCGATTATACAAAGGCGTTTCGCGATTCGACCGCCGTGATCAATTCCATCGTGACGTTTACCGGGCAAGCGGAAAATGAATTTCAGGTGACCAGCGAAGGGACGCAACTGCAGTTCGGTCAAATTCGCTACCGCCTGGAATTGTTCATTCAGGGGAAAGCCACCGACGGCATGGACCTCGATCGCTATTACAACTTTGACTGGGTGAATCCTTCGGACGCTCCCGATGATAAAGCGGTGTATGCGGCGGAAGCCAACATGCGAAAAGAGCTGGAAGGATTGGTTGTAGCGCCGCTGAATGAGCCCAGTGTTGGTCCGGCGTTGTTGACCGGAAGAGCTGCGGCGGTATTTTTTCACGAAGTGTTCGGACACCGTGCGGAAGGGCACCGGCAGAAAGATGCCTCAGAGGGGCAGACCTTTGCGAAGAAAGTGGGCGAGCCGATCTTGCCGGATTTTTTGAGCGTGGTGGACGACACCACGATGAAGAAGCTGGGTTCGCAGGATTTGCTGGGTTACTACCAGTTTGACGATGAAGGCGTGCCAGCGCAGTCCGTGACGCTGGTCGATCACGGAGTCTTAAAAGCGTTTGAGATGTCACGTTCGCCGCTGATTGGATTTCCAACGTCCAACGGGCACGGGCGGCGGCAGCTCGGAGCGACACCGGTTTCGCGCCAGGGCAATTTGATTGTGGAGAGCAGCAAGACGATGACGGATGCGCAGTTGCGCGCGAAGCTCATTGAACTCGTGAAACAGCAAGGCAAACCGTACGGACTGCTGATCGACGATATCGCCGGAGGATTTACGTTTACCGGACGCGGGCAACCGCAAGCGTTTCAGGTGTTGCCGCTGGTGGTTTACAAGGTATTCGCGGACGGCCGGCCGGATCAGTTGGTACGCGGGGTGGATATTGTGGGAACGCCACTGGCGGCGCTGACGAAGATTGTCGCCACGGGAGACAAACAGGAAGTTTTTAACGGGTATTGCGGGGCTGAGTCTGGTTCGGTGCCCGTGGCGGCAGCTTCTCCGGCAATTTTGACGAGCGAACTCGAAGTGCAGAAGAAAGAGAGTTCGACGGACCGGCCGCCAATTTTGCCGGCGCCGGCGCATGATCCGGATAGCGTGAACGCCAAGACCGGAGGTGCACGGTGATGCGCCTTACGCGATGGATGTTTGCGGCGTTGTTAGCGGCCAGCTTGACCGGCGTGGCGGCGCAGGCTGCAAGTGCTGACGATCCAAACGACCATGACCAGACGCTTCACGCGATGCGCGATGAAATGGCGCGAGCAAAATCGCGTTTATCGCTGACTATTCCCGGCCTGACGCAGCCGGTCACCCCTTACTACATTGAATACCGGCTGCTCGATCTGGATGTGCGAGAAATCGTGGGCGATTTTGGGGCGCTACTTTCGACGACGCATACGCGAACGCGTTTTATGGACGTTTCGGCGCGTGTCGGCGACTACAAGCGCGACAGCTCGAATTTTGTAAGTGACGATGGTTTCCGCGGATTTATTGGGCCCACGGGCTCTGTGGGCATTGACCGCGACTACGATTCGCTGCGCCAGGATTTGTGGATTGCCACGGACCAGGCATTCAAGGAAGCGGCGGAGACGTATTCGAGAAAACAGGCGTACCTCGGGACCCTGGCGCGGCAAACGGATATTGATGATTTTTCCAAAACCGAGCCGTTGCACATCGTTGAACCCTTAGCGGCTCCGGACTGGAGCAACCGCAACTGGGAGCAGGAAGCCCGGGACACTTCGGCGGCGCTGCGCGCGTTTCCGCAACTCTATGAATCGCGCGTGACGTATTACCTGGTCTACGCGACGGAATATCTAGTAACCAGCGAAGGCACGGAGATTCGCAGCAACCGCTCCTTCGCCTCCATCGAGTCGGCGCTGAATACGCTGGCCGATGACGGCGTCCCGGTCAGCCACTTTTATGCGACGTACGTGCCGCGGCCGAGCGATTTACCGGGCGCGGATGCGGTGAAAAAATCGCTCAACGTTACGGGCACGGAATTGATGGCGTTACGGTCCGCGCCCACGATTCCCGACTACACCGGACCGGTGCTGTTTGAAGCGCGTGCCGCCGCTCCGCTGGTGGCGGAAATTTTGGGGCCGGCGTTGAATGGCGCACGGCCGCCGATTTCGTTCAGCCCGGTGATGGAGCAGTTGCTTACGGGGCTGGGCGGCAAGAGCGATTGGGTTTCACGCGTAGGAGCACGCGTTTTACCGACCACCGTGACGGTGGTCGACGATCCAACAGCGAATGATTTTCAGGGGAAGCCGCTGATTGGCGGATACGCGGTGGATCAGGAAGGCGTGCGCGCGCAAAAAGTGACGCTGGTGGAAAACGGAATGCTGCGCGGAGAATTGATGTCGCGGCGTCCGGGCCCGGATCTTGGCCAGTCCAACGGGCATGGGCGCGCGGCGTTCTTAAGCGATGCCACGCCGACGATGAGCAATCTGTTTTTTACCTCGCACGAGGGGATTCCCCCGGGCGAAGTGAAAAAGGAATTCTTGCAGGCCTGCAAGGAAGAAAAGCTGGACTACTGCCTGGTAGTGCGGGAGATGGACAATCCGTCGATCAGCCTGCTGCATCAGGAAGACTTTCAGGAATTACTGGCCAGCTTTGGCGGCGGGGCTGGAACAGGCGATCGCTTGCCGTTGCTGATGTACCGCGTATATCCCAATGATGGTCGCGAAGAATTGATTCGCGGGTCACGGCTGATTGGCATGGATGCGCGGTCGTTGCGCAAGTTGACGGCCGTCGGCAACGACAGTTTTGTCTTTAATTACATGCAGAGCCAAGTGGCGGGTTTTGCGGGGACGGCGTTCGGAGCGTTTGGCTCCGCGCAGAATGGTTTGCCGGCCAGCGTGGTGGCGCCATCAATTTTGTTCCCGGAAGTGGAAGTGCGCGGCGCGCGCGGGGAGCCCAAGCGTTTGCCGATATTGGCGCCGCCGCAGTTGAGCACCGCTAGATAAAGTGGCGCAGCGAGAAGTCAGCGATGAAGGAATTCACCCGGCGCGGATTGATTTTTGGCGCGGCGACGGTGGCCGCTAGCGCATTGTTGCTTGGAGTGCAACGCATCGCTTCCTCGGCGTTCGCGGGTGCGGTGAATCCGCAAGACGATCCCGGCCCGGTGAAAATCGTGCGATTTGGCAATGATGGCGCGCGGCAAGGAACCGTCACAACTGCGAAGGTTCGCAAGGCCACCGAGGAATGGAAGAAGCAGCTTAGTTCGCTGCAATTTGACGTGACCCGGCGCGGGGCTACCGAGTGGGCGTATTCCGGCTTGCTCGATAAAGAATATTCGGCGGGAATTTACCGCTGCGTGGACTGCGGCAACGCGCTCTTTGATTCAACAACAAAATTTGATTCCGGGACCGGCTGGCCCAGCTTCTGGCGCCCGATTGCCGAGGAAAATATTTACGAAAAAAGAGATTTGAGCTATGGAACGGTGCGCCGGGAAGTGAAATGTGCGTTGTGCGAGGCGCATTTGGGCCACGTGTTTACAGATGGGCCTGAGCCGACGGGTTTGCGCTATTGTATGAACTCGGCCGCGCTGCAATTTATTCCACGCGGATGATGTTGAGTCTGCGCAGCACGTCGCGGCACCCGCGCTATGCCTCTGGTAATATTCCTCGCATCACCGTAGCTGCGGAAGAACCGCCATATTTTGCGCGCTTGAGGTAGTCTAGGCGGGCCCATGGTAGCTCCCACCCACAGCGAAATGGCCAGGGAAAAGAAACGCGCGGCGCTGCTGAGCGTCGGCTCGGCTGTGCTACTGGTTTCGCTGAAGACGTTCCTTGTCTTGCGCACCGGGAGCTTGGGAGTTTTATCTGAAGCGCTGCATTCCTCGCTGGACTTGATCGCCGCCATCATTACGTTTTTGTCCGTGCGGGTTTCGGACCAGCCCGCGGACGAACGCCATCCCTATGGCCATGGAAAATTCGAAAATTTTTCGGCGTTTGTGGAAACTACGCTGCTGCTGCTCACCGCGCTGTATATCATCTACGAAGCGTTCAATCGCCTATTTTTCCATAGCGTGCACATTCAACCGAGCCTGACGGCGATTCTGGTGCTGATGGTGGCGCTGGCCATCGATATTACGCGGGCGCGCGCGTTGTCGCGTACCGCCGCAAAATATTTGAGCGAAGCTTTGGAAGCTGACGCGCTGCATTTTTCTACGGACGTCTGGAGCACGCTGGTGGTGATTGCAGGCGTTGGGCTGGTGTGGGCCGGAGAAACCTGGAATATTCCTGCTCTGGTTTACGCCGACGCCATTGCCGCTTTGATGGTGGCGGCGGTGATTCTGTGGGTGGGCTCGCGGCTAGGCAAGCGCACGCTGGATGCCCTGCTGGACGTGGCTCCGGAAGGCTTGCAAGAAAAAATTGCCCGCGCCGTGGCCGCAATGGACGGGGTCCTCGATGTGGATCGCGTGCGCGTACGCCGCGCCGGCAACCGGCATTTTGTGGATGCCACGGTAAGCGTTGCGCGTACAGCGAGCCTCGAACAGGTGCACGCGTTGAGCGATGCCATCGAAAAGCGCATCGGCGAAATCGTGCCCGCGGACGTGATGGTGCATGCCGAGCCGCGCGCTCCGCAGGGCGAGCATCTTTTTGAAGCCATTCGCGCGGTATCGCAACGCCGCGGACTCGCAATTCACGACGTGACCGCGCTGCAGCAAGATGGTCAGCTTTTCGTTGAGTTGCACCTCGAAGTCGATGAGCGATTGAGCCTGCGCGACGCGCACCGTCAGGCCAGCGAACTGGAAGACGACGTCCGCGAATTACGCAGCGGGCCGATGGAGGTAACCATTCACATTGAGCCGCTGGGACGCCGCATCGCTACGCCGGACGCCGGCGCGGGAGAAATGAAACAACTTTCGCGCGCCATCGAGGAGTTCACCAATACGCTTACCGCGGAATACGACGAACTGGTGAACTGCCACGACGTCCGCGTGCGCCAGGTGGAGCACCGCATCGTCGTCACCTGCCACTGCATCATGAAGAGCGCTTTGCTGATTACTCAGGTGCACGAAGTGACCGCCGCGCTCGAAGATCGCGTCAAAGAACGCTTTCCGCAGATTTATCGTGTGACCATACATCCGGAGCCGGTCGAAGAGCGGTAGGCGACTATTTTGTGCAAAATTTTACGGCTCCGCGTTCGCCACCCGCTGGTGCTTTCTAAAGAGCGTCGCCGCGAATGCCAGCAGAATGGGATAACACTCCAGAACGTAGCGCGGCTCCGGAGTTTCGAGAGTAGTCAGGAAAGCGGTTCGCAGCAGCACGAACAACACCATGATGATTACGATCGGATGCGACGCGGGATTCCAGCGCCACAATTTCCACGCACCACAAATTCCCAGCAGCACGTAAGCGATGTTGAGGAAAAAGAAACCTACGGTTACTGATTGGTCTAGTTTGTCGTCTTCCCAGGATTGCGCTAGTGGAAAAACCGTTCCTGAAACCGGTAGCAGCTCGATGCGCGGCGTAATCCACAGCGTGAAAGCTCGCGCCGCGGGCAGCAGGAAATAAGTTCGCAGGGGATGGCGAGCGGTGCGTTCGCGCGCCAGTTGCGCAAAGGCGGCGTCTTCTTCCGGCGTCAGCGTTAGGTCGTAGTTGTAACTTCCCAAAATTGCGGCTACCCGGGAGCGCTCATCGGCGTTGTCGAAAGCACGCGATGGTAGACTCGCAACCTGAATCGACTCGCCATTCAATTTCCAGGCTGCCAGATAACAATCTCTCATCCGAAACACCCAGGTTTTTTCCCAGGAGATGAAGCCGTAAGGCACGAGTTCGCCAGGCAGGTTCGAATTCTTCGGCGCAAGGAATTGTATTTCGTGCAGCGTTATGGCGTTGCGCACGGCCCACGGCAGCAGCGGCAAAATGCAGGCCACAGCAGTAAACGCGATAATCCCCACCACAGGCTTCGAGCGGTGGCGCGGAATATAAACCACGGCCATTCCCAGCCAGGCGGCCAGCAGGATTAGCGGAGTTTCCGGCCGGAACAACGTTCCAAACCCCACGGCCAGCCCCATCGTGATGGCCCACCATTCGTAATGAACCCTGGAAAACCGTTGCGGCGCGGTGCGAAAGGGCGGTTCATCGAAATTGGCGAGCAAGGCCGCAAGAAATAGAAACGCTGAAGCCGTCAGGAAAATGGCGAAGGTTTCGGTGAGCAACACTGCAGTGTAGTTCGCCGTGAGTGGGCACAAGGCCGCAAGCCACAGCCCACAAATGAAAACACGATTCGCGCTAGGCGCATTCTCTCGGCGCGCCGGCAACGCCGCGGCCAGAGCGGCGACCGCGACACAACCAATCAAGTCAACCAGCACTTGTCCGAGCATCACCGCCAGGTGCGCCGCCGTTCCAATTTTCCCGGAAAACAGATAAATCACAATCAAGTACGCCGGGTAACCGGGCATGCGCAGATCGACGGCCGTCACGGCGCCGTCCACGTTCATGGCATAAACGTGATGCTGCAGCCAGTTGGCGGCCATTTGTTCGTACAACACGGTGTCGCCGGAAGCGGCGGGAAATTTCAGCACAAAGAAAAGCCGCAGGCACAGGCCTGCTAGCAACGCAACAAGGGGATGCGAGAAAAATCGCTTCATGGATGAAACGCATCTTACAATGGAGCAAGGCCAATAGCGTACGGCAATTGAGCAGGCGGAATCACGCGGCGGGATCAATTTTATTGAACGCGTCTGGCAGCAGCGGGTCCCACAGCGCGGGTTGCTCCACAGGTATCCATGAAAGAACGCGGACCGATATTTTATGACGCGCAGCGCGTGCGCTGGCGCCTGACGCGGCGTACCCTGGAAATTTCCGGCGCGCTGCTCACGCTGCTGCTAACGTATTTTTTTATCACTATCGCGGTTAGCGTGGAACTTCCGGCCGGCCTGCTGCCGGATATAAAGCCGGGCCTGCACGCGTTGAAATTGAAAAAGAAGCCGCTTCCCGCGCGCGAGGGCAGTCATCGTCGCGTCTCGAACCTGGGCACCGTGCCGGCTAGCTACGATCCGCTACGCGCCGGATTCTTCGTGAGCTGGGATCCCAACAGCTTGGCGTCGCTGAAAAAGCACTACAAAGATTTCGACTTGCTGATGCCCGAGCAACTCCACTCCGTTACTCCCGACGGCGCGATGACCATCGTGGATTACGAACGCGGCCAGAAAACCGGCAAATGTACTCCCGCCGAAGCGCTCGCGATTTTAAACGACGACAAACTTCACCAGTGGATGAAATCGGCGAACGTCAAGATTCCCATGATGGGGATGCTAAATAATTACGACGGCGTGAGCTGGCACATCAAGGAAATGGTAGAGATGCTGGCAAACGCTGCGGCGCGGCAAAATCTTTCGCGTGATCTGGCAGCGTACGCGCAGCTTTCCCACGAAGCCGGCGTGGTGGTGGACTTCGAAGAAGTGCCGGACACCAGCCAGAAACATTACCGCGAATTTATCTCCGAACTGGCCACGGGACTGCACGGCGCGGGATTGAAGCTGATGGTCGCGCTGCCCGCCCGAGACGATGCCTACGATTACGAATTTTTTGGCAAAACCGCCGACGCTATCGTGCTCATGAATTTCGATCAACACTGGCTCACTTCGCCGCCAGGTCCTATCGCTTCGCAGGACTGGTTCGTTGAGAATTTGCGCCAGGTGCTCGAAGAAGTTCCCGCGCAGAAAATTGTCGTGACCATCGGCAATTATGCGTACGACTGGGCGGTAGCGACCAAAAAAGACAAAGCCTCTTCGGAATCGCTTACCATCCAGGAAGCGCTTTTGCATGCGTACGAATCAGAGGCGCAAATCGATTTCGACAGCGCTTCTCTGAACCCGCACTATTCCTATTCCGACGATCAAAATCGCATCCACCAAGTGTGGATGCTGGACGCCGTTACCGCCTACAACGAATTGCGCGCCAGCGAGCGCTTGGGGGTGCAGGGTACGGCGATTTGGCGGCTGGGCTCCGCGGACACTTCCATCTGGCCGGTTTGGGACGCCACGCGCCCGGATGATGCCGCGCGTGCGAAGCTGACCGACGTGCCGCCCGGTCCGGATTTGATTTTGCAAGGTGACGGCGACATCTGGCATTTTGTTGACACGCCGAAAAACGGCAAGCGCAGTTTTACCTACGATCCGGCGACCGATTTGTTCACCAGCGAAAAATACGATGCCATTCCGCTTTCTTACAACATCGACCAGATCGGCGCAGCGAACAAAAAATTGGCGATCACCTTTGACGATGGTCCCGACGTGCGATGGACGCCAAAAATTCTCACTATTTTGCGGCAGAAGGGCGTGCCCGCAACTTTTTTCGTAATTGGCGTGGACGCCAGCCAATATCCCGAAATTGTGAAACGCGAATATGCCGAAGGGCATGAGATCGGCAATCACACCTACACGCATCCCAGCTGGGACGACATCTCGAAAACTCAGGTGAAGTGGGAACTGAATTTGACGCAACGCTTGATTGAGAGCACCTTGGGCGTGAAGACCACGTTGTTTCGTCCGCCATACGGCATCGACCACCAACCGGAATATGCGGAAGAAGTGGCGCAACTGCCGCTGGCCCAGGACATGGGTTACCTGATCATCGGCCAGAAAATCGATCCCCACGATTGGAAACAGATCAACGGAAAGCAAACGCCCGCGCAGGAAATTGTCGACGAAGTCCTGCAGCAAGCCAACGACGGAAATATCATTTTGTTTCACGATGGCGGCGGCGATCGCGCACAAACCGTGGTCGCGCTTCCGCAAGTCATCGATTTGTTGCGCGCGAAGGGATATTCTTTCGTTTCGGTGACCGACTTACTCGGGAAAACCCGCGCGCAAGTGATGCTGCCGCTTTCGACGCAAGAAAAGCTGGAAGCTCACGCCGACGGATTTATTTTTGGCTTGTATCACTGGTTCCGCGTGGGCATCGCTACAATTTTCCTTGTTGGAATTGTGCTCGTTAGCGGCCGCGCACTGATTATTGGAATTCTCGCGCTGATTGAAAAGTGCCGGCCGGATCGCGCGGTGCTTTCTGATCCGCCTCCAACCGTTACCGTATTGATTCCCGCGCACAACGAAGAAGCGGTGATCGTGCAGACCGTGCAATCCGTGCTGGCGTCGGATTTCAAGGATTTGTGCGTGATCGTCATTGACGATGGTTCTGTCGACAAGACCGGCGCGCTTCTCGACGAGCATTTTGGGCAAGATTCGCGCGTGTTTATCATTCATCAGGCGAATCGCGGCAAGCCCGCAGCTTTGAGCGCCGGCATCGCGAATGCCAACACGGAAGTCTTGGTGACCATCGACGCGGACACGGAAGTTGAGCCGGACGCCATCCGTAAATTGTTGCGGCACTTTTCCGATCCTACTGTCGGCGCGGTGGCCGGCAACGTGAAGGTCGGCAATCGTTCGCGCTGGCTCACGCGCTGGCAAGCGCTGGAGTACATCACCAGCCAAAACATGGAGAAACGCGCCTTCGATTTGTTGAACTGCATCACGGTGGTCCCGGGCGCTTTGGGCGCATGGCGCAGAAAAGCGATTGAAGCTGCGGGCGGAATCACCGCGGATACCGTGGCTGAAGATGCGGACCTGACCATTGCGATTCGCCGGCTGGGCTGGAGAATCAGTTACGACGAGGAAGCGATTGCCTGGACGGAAGCCCCCGAGACTCCGGGTGTGCTGATTCGTCAGCGCTTTCGCTGGACGTTCGGCACATTACAGGCGTTTTGGAAGCACAAAGACACGTTGTTCCGCCCGAAATATGGAACGCTGGGCTGGGTGGCGCTGCCGAATATTTTTCTGTTTCAGATTTTGCTTCCGCTGATTTCGCCTATTATCGATTTACTTTTTCTGGGAGCCGTAGCCATTTGGGCTTTGGAAAAATGGCGTTTTCCGTGGATTCCGCAACTCCATTCGACGACCGACGATCTACTGCGTTCTGTGTTGTTTTTCCTGGGCTTCCTGCTGATCGATGTGCTCACCTGCGTGATCGCTTTTGCGCTGGAGCGCGATGAAGACTGGACGCTGCTGATCCCCGTGCTGCTGCAGCGTTTTTACTACCGCCAGTTAATGTACGTGGTGCTGTTCCGCTCGGTGAAAGAAGCGGTGAGCGGGCGCCCCGTCGGCTGGCGCGGCGTCGAAGTAGAAGCGCCGCGGCAAGTGGCGACGGCTTGACGTGATTGCCGGAGGGCACGCGCATTTCCCTAAGTTCATCGCTTCTTTCAGCGCCGCCATTTGGGCGTACTTATTTTTTGGGCGCGGCGCTTTTTGGCGCCCTCGGAAATTTGACGGCGACGAGAACAATATTCCTCTTCCCGCGAAACTGCCTCGCATCCAGGTAATTATTCCGGCGCGCAATGAAGCGTCGGCCATCGGGATCACAATTTCCGCTTTGCTCCAGCAGGAGTATCCCGGTGAATTGCGCATTGCCGTCGTTGATGACCATAGCAGCGATAGCACAGCCGAAGTGGCGCGGGCGGCCGCAGCAAGCAGCCGCCGTGAAGAACGCGTAACGATTCTTTCCGCTCCGGCTCTTGACCCTGGGTGGACGGGAAAACTTTGGGCGCTGCAACACGGCGTCCGCACTACCTCGCTCGCCGCAGAAGCTGCAAGCGAAGCACTGGGCGCGAGAGCACTAAGTACCGTGCCAGACTTTTATTGGTTTACGGATGCGGATATCGAACATGCGCCTGACACCTTACGGCGGTTAATCGCCCGCGCAGAACGCGACCGCCTCGACCTGGTTTCGTTAATGGTATTGCTGCGCAGCCGGACTTTTCCAGAGAAGGCGCTCATCCCACCTTTTCTTTATTTTTTCCTGCAGCTTTATCCGCCTCCTAGGATCGCAGATACCAGGTCGCGTACCGCCGGGGCGGCTGGCGGATGCCTGCTGATTCGCCGCGAACGCCTGGAACGCATTGGAGGGCTGGTTGCGATTCGCGATGCCGTAATCGACGATTGCGCGTTGGCGCGCGCCGTGAAGAGCAGCGGCGGACGAATCTGGATGGGCATCACCAGGGCGAGCGTCAGTTTACGCGATTACCACCACTTCGCGGAAATCCGCGACATGATTGCGCGCACTGCGTTCACGCAACTCCGTTATTCCCCTGGCGTATTATTTTTCGCTATCGCGGGCCTGCTGCTCACCTACATCGCCCCCGTCCTGCTGGCGATTGCCGAGCGCGGCTGGCCACGCGCGCTCGGAGCGCTGGCGTGGCTCATGATGTCGCTCACCTTTCTTCCCATCGTTCGCTATTACCGATTGTCGCCGGCTTGGGCGGTGACGCTTCCCGCGGCGGCCGTTTTTTATACCTACGCCACGTTGCTGAGTGCGGTGCGGTTTTGGCTCGGACGAGGTGGACAGTGGAAAGGTAGAACGCAGGCGCCCTCATCGACACACAGGTACGGGTGAGCGCCACGTTCCGTGCGCTTGCCGTTTGTTCAGAACCGGCTAACTATCGAAAACTCTAGTCTTGTCGATCGAACTTTGTTATTCTTGCTAGGTTCAGGTACAGGGCTGTATCCCGTAACTCAGGAACGGCACCGGAGGCCAACATGAGCGTTCTTCCTCTCGCGAGTAGTGGAAAAATTACCGTTCCCGGTCTTCTAGATCGCAAAACTCAAACCAGAAATAGCAGTGAGCCTGCGGCTAAAATTGCGTGTTTAACCGCGTATGACTATCCCACCGCGCGCTTGCTCGATGAATCTGGCGTCGATGTGTTGCTAGTCGGCGACTCCCTCGGCATGGTCGTGCTTGGCCACGACAGCACGCTGCCCGTGACCCTTGACGACATGCTGCGCCACACCCAAGCGGTGCGCCGCGGCACCAAACGCGCGCTGGTCGTGGCAGATATGCCCTACGGCAGCTATCACACCGATGTTGCCGAAGCGTTGCGCAATGCCGTGCGCTTCATAAAAGAAGCCGGTGCGGAAGCAGTAAAGATTGAAGGCGGCGAACGGCGCCTGGAATTGATAGTGCGGCTGACGGAAGCGGAAATTCCGGTCATGGCACACGTAGGACTGACGCCGCAATCGGTGAATGCCCTCGGCGGTTACCGCGTGCAAGGCAAGACTGCTGACACCGCCGAGCGGTTGCTGCGTGATGCTCGCGCGGTAGAAGCGGCAGGAGCCTTCGCCGTAGTTCTGGAAGCCGTGCCGCGCGAGCTGGCCGCGCAAATCACCCGGGAACTGCGCATTCCCACCATCGGCATAGGCGCCGGTCCGGACTGCGATGGGCAAATCCTGGTTCTCCACGACATGCTGGGCTTGACGTTCGATCATACGGCGAAGTTCACGCGGCAATATGCCAACGTCGGCGAAATCATGCGCGGCGCAGTGCGCGACTACTGCGAAGATGTGCGTGGCGGCACATTCCCGTCGGATGCGGAGTCTTATCACGCCGGACAATCCGCCAGTTTGCGCAAACCGGTTTCCGCCGCGAAATAATCGATCCAAATCTTGCGAGGTGCCATGTCGCCGGAAGATATGCGCGTGCTGTTCGAATACAACACCTGGGCCAATCACCGCTCGCTGGATGCGGCATCTGCGTTGTCTGCGGAACAGTTCACGCAAGCGCTCGGTTCAAGTTTCTCTTCCGTGCGCGATACGCTGGGCCACATTTGCGGCGCGGAATGGATTTGGTTCGAACGTTTTCACGGCCGTTCACCTTCGGCATTGCCCAATGTAAAAACATTTGTGACAGTCGAAGCGCTTCGCAAACACTGGCTTTTGCAAGAAGGGGAACTTCTGGCCTTCGTGAAGGGATTGACTCAACAAGACCTGGACCGTGTATTGGAATACCAGACGCTCAAATTTGGCGTGTATCGCAATCCTCTTTGGCAGTCTATGCAGCATCTAGTGAATCATGGGTCTTACCATCGCGGGCAGATTACCACCTTGCTTCGCCAACTCGGCGCGCAACCCCTGCTGACCGACCTGATGCATTTCTATCGCGAGCGTGCCACCGCTGCCGCGGCGGCCTGAGGCGCGTCCCCACACCCTTGGAAATCATTCGAACCATCGCCTGGATGAAAGAAATCGCGCGGCGCGCGCGCTCCGAGCAGCGCATCATCGGATTTGTTCCTACCATGGGCGCGCTGCACGCGGGGCATTTGTCGCTGGTGGCCTACGCTATGCAGAATTGCGATCCGGTGTTCACTTCGATTTTTGTAAATCCCAAACAGTTTGGTCCGCAGGAAGACTTTGCCAAGTATCCGCGGACGACGGAGCCGGACGCCGCCAAGTTTGGCGCTGCGAGAGTAGCTGCGCTATTTTTGCCCGAAGTTGCGGAGATGTATCCACCAGGTTTTTCCACTTCCGTAAATGTGGAAGGGCTCAGCGACCGCCTGGAGGGCCGCACGCGCCCCGGCCATTTTCGCGGCGTTACCACGGTGGTGCTTAAGCTGTTCGAAATTGTGCAGCCGCATTTTGCGTATTTCGGCCGCAAAGACGCGCAGCAAGCGCGACTGATCGCCATCATGGCCCGCGATCTCAATCTCGATACGCAGATTGTGCTGGGCTCGATTGTGCGCGAGGAAGACGGCTTGGCGATGTCTTCGCGTAACGCCTATCTGCGTCCGGAAGAGCGCAAAGCAGCGGCGGTCTTACACCGTGCTCTGGAAGCAGCGCGAGACGCCCTGCGCGCCGGCGAACGCGATGCGCTGCAGTTACAACAATTGTTGCGGCGCATCATCGAATCGGAGCCGCTGGCGAGAATTGACTACGCGGAAATTGTTGATGAGCAATCCTTCGAGCCGGTTGTGCGCGTCGCTCGTCCCTGTTACGCGCTGTTAGCCGTTTATCTGGGACAGACGCGCCTCATCGACAACATGCTGATCGCACCCGCGACGGATGACGCGCACGAATTAACCTTTGACCTGTGAACTAGGAAAGTTCACCGAAAACTTCCGCGGCGTGGCCTTTGGCTTTTACTTTGCCCCACTCTTTTGCGATTTTTCCGTCTGGCCCAATCAAATAGGAACTGCGCACGATGCCCATAAACGAGCGGCCCATGAACTTCTTCATCTGCCATGCGCCGTACGCTTCAATCATTTCGTGGGTGGGATCGCTCAGCAACGTGAAATTTAGTTTTTGTTTGGCGGCAAAGCCCGCGAGCATTTTGCCGGCATCGGCGCTAACCCCCAGGATCGCGACGCCCTGCTTGGCAAACTTTCCACGCCAATCGCGAAACTCGCAAGCTTCGATGGTGCACCCAGGCGTATTCGCTTTTGGGTAAAAGTAAATCAGCACCCTCTGGCCGTGGAAATCTTTTAACGACACGATTTTCCCGCTCGCGTCGCTCAAGTGAAAATCCGGAGCTTTCTCCCCAACCTTAAGCGCAGCCTTGGCCATCAGAACCTCGCGAGACGCGAATCAGGACAGCAATTTACGCAGTACTTCGTTCACGATTTGCGGATTGGCTTGCCCGCGCGTCGCGCGAATCACCTGGCCAACAAAAAACTTAAATACGCCTTCGTTGCCGGCTTTGAACTTGGCTACGTTGTCCGCATTTTTATCGATGACTTCGCGCGCAATCGCTGCAATCGCTGAGGTGTCACTGCTCTGCGCCAGCCCTTCCGTCGCCACGATTTCTCCCGCCGTGCGGCCCGAATCAAACATAATCGGAAACACTTTCTTCCCAATGGCGCCGGTAATTTGTCCGGATTCCACGAGTTTTAGCAACTCCGCAAGCGCCGCCGGTGAAACCGGACTAGCGTCAATTTCTTTGCCGGCATCCTTCAATCGGCGCAGCAATTCCGTTTGCATCCAATTTGCCGCGCTCTTCCCAGGCGCTCCCGCTTTCACCGCCGCTTCGAAATAATCCGCCAGCGCTTGCGACCCGGTCAGCACTTCCGCGTCATAAGCCGTGATCGCGAACGATTCCACGAACCGCGCCCGCTTGGCCTCCGGCAACTCCGGCAAACTCTTCCGCACTTCGTCGCGCCAGGCCGCGCCGACGTAAATGGGCAAAAGATCCGGTTCCGGGAAATAGCGATAATCGTGCGCTTTTTCTTTCGACCGCATCGCCACCGTGTGCCCTTCCACTTGATCCCACAATCGCGTTTCTTGCGGAATCCGGCCGCCGCTTTCCAGAACGCCAATCTGCCGATCGATCTCGTGTTCGATGGCTTTTTGCAAGAAGCGGAACGAATTAAGGTTTTTCACTTCTACCTTGGTCCCAAACTCGTTCGCCCCGCGCAAACGCACGCTGACGTTCGCGTCGCACCGCAACGAACCTTCCTCCATGTTGCAATCGCTAACCCCGGTGTACAGCAAGATTTGCTTCAGCGCCGTTAGATACGCGTGCGCTTCCTCCGGAGTTCGCATATCCGGCTCGGAAACAATTTCGCTAAGCGGCGTTCCCCCGCGGTTGTAATCGATATACGATTTTTGATCCGACTCCGGAAAGCCTTCGTGAAGATTTTTTGCCGCGTCATCCTCCAGGTGCAAGCGTGTAATGCCCACGCGCTTTTTCGCGCCGCCAGCTTCGATATCGATCCAGCCGCCGGTCGCCAGCGGCAACTCATATTGCGAAATTTGGTAGCCCTTCGGCAGGTCCGGATAAAAATAGTTTTTCCGCGCAAAACGTGAACGATCGTGCACCGTGCAATTCAGCGCCAGCGAAGCCCGCATCGCTAGCTCCACCGCGCGCTTGTTGAGGACCGGCAAAGCCCCCGGAAGCCCGAGACACACCGGACACACGTTCGAATTCGGCGCGTCGCCAAACCGTGTCGAGCACCCGCAAAAAATTTTTGTCTTGGTCAGCAGCTGGACGTGGACTTCGAGGCCGATCACCGCCTCATACTTCGCCAAAATCTCCGGCGCGAGCGACGTCTCTTCTGGTGTGGTCTTCGGCATAACGAAACGAAGATTATAGCATCACGCCAGCGGCTGGACAGTGCCCCGCAATCGGGGTGAAAGCCGCTCCGCCAAAGCAAATCCACCGAACAAAGCTGTGGCGTACAACGCATCCCCTGCGAGGGTGTTCCAAAAGTACGGCACGCCGGCGATATAGCAGTCCAATAGTCCTGCTGGAGTTTTGGAGTAAGAACCAAGCAACCACCAAACACCGAAGTTAGTAATAACAAAAAACTGGACGGCGCCCGCCAACGTGGCTGCGGCGATCCACGAAGCAGTCCGTCGGCTCCGTAGAACAAGTCCGATCGCCACATCGACGAGGAAGCTGGCATATACGATCGGCATCAAAATGTGAAATCCGATAATCCAATCTCCTGCCAACAAAGCTAAGAGTGGAAAGACGAAAGCCAGTCGGCGGTCGCGTATCATGGCTCCAGAAAAAAGTGCCATGGCGCCCAGCGGCGTTAAATTCCACGGATGCGGAGCAACGCGCAGGGCCGCCGCCAAAATAACCATCACCATCGCCAGCATCCCGCGTAGCATCAGATTTTCGTTCTTACGCGATGCCCGAGATAGCGCGACTGTCATTTCCAATGTCCTCCGCAGGCAAAAGATCGCAAAACAAGTAGGAATCACGTTCCACAACGTCGCCGGTACGAAACCGCACAGGGTTCTTGAAAATCGGTCCATCGAACACAAATGTATGAAACTCGCCATTTTCCCCACACGGATCAACTCCCGCCGGCAGGTCCGCGAAGAACGCAACGTCCAGTTCGCGCCCCGCAAATCCGCGTGGCAGAACTTTGCCGTCAATACACGCCGCAACAGAACGAAAGCCCTGCGCATGGAAATAACGGATCAACTCTCGCGTATCCCGCTTCCAGATCGGAAAAAGCGCCGTCATCCCCACGCGCGCAAGATTCTTTTCCCGGTAAACACGCAAATCCTCCAGAAAAATATCACCGAACGCCACCTGGCGAACGCCTCGTTCATAATGCATTCGCAGCGCTTCTTCCATCCGCGCCTCGTAAGTCGTGTTCACGCACGCTGGTGGAATTCTCACTTCATGCAGCGGCAGCCCAAGCGATTTCGCTTGCCGCAGCACCAACTCGCGCCGTACGCCATGCATGCTGATGCGCTCGTATCCCTCCGTCACCGTGGTAAGCAGCGACGTCACGGCATATTCCGCGCCCTGCTGCAGCGTGTGCAGCGCTATAGCGCTATCTTTTCCGCCGCTCCAGCAGAAGAGAATTGGTTCTCGTCCGGCCATTTAGTTGCGGCCGCTGAACGTATATCTCACTCCAGCCACCACGTCTCGCTCGAGCGCAGGATAACCGAGCGCATCCTGATACTTTTTGTCGAAAAGATTCGTCCCACGCGCGTACAGCGAAACGCCGTGGCCCACGCGATAGTTAGTCGCGATATCGAAGCGCGCGTATCCAGGGTTGCGCGTATAACCGAGACCGAGAAAATCGCTGTCCGTGCGCACCCCTGAAAAATATCCTCCAATCGTCGCGTTGAAGCGCCGGAACGCCGCATTTAACGTGAGCGACCCGGAATTCGGCGGGCGGCGCAGCAATCGATTACCCGGAGTCTCCGTGGGGTCGAACGCATTCGGTGCGCGAAGTACCCGAGTGTCGTCGAACGTGTAATTTCCCGCCAAATTCAGCCAGCTCGCGAACTTCGTTTCGCCCGCAACATTAATTCCCCGGGCGAACGCCAGATCGGTATTGAAGTAATACCCAAAACTCGGTGCGGCGCCGGGAATAGTTACACCGCAAGTGTTGCCAGTAGCCGGTGGAGGATTGGGCGTGCAAAACTCGAAGGTGACAATATTGTAGAAGCGGCTATAAAAATATTCTGCGGACAATCGGACGCGATCCCTAAACAACTTTTGCTCCACGCCCGAAGTCCACGTTTTGCTGGCCTCAGGTTTCAGCGACGGATTGCCAAAGTCTCCGAAATTGTCGCCGTATGTTTGGTCGAAGCGCGGCTCCTTGATCCCTTCACCGTAAAAAACACGGTACAGCGTCTCACCCCAAAACCCCGTTCCGTAGCGCAGCACCGCCGATGCTCCCGCTCGCGGAACGACGCGCGTCCCAAAATTGGCGTTGGCCTCCGCGCGACCTCCGAAATTCAGAGAAACCCGCCGAATCGGACGGTATCGAAAATCCAGATATCCCGCCTGATTGTTCCGCCGCGCGTGCGGCACGTCGATAGATGTCAGGAACGCGTTTTCAACTTCGTATTGATAGCCCGCGGTAGCGGCAAAATTGGCGAGCACGTAGCTGGTCTGGGCGTTTACATTCGCGCGGTTGTACTGAAACTGGCTGTTTCCGAACACCGGATCGTCGTCAACCTGTCGCGTATACGATTCGGCGCCGCTAATCAGGTTGCGCCAGTGCTGGCCTGTGGCAAACTCCCACCGCGCGCTCGCCACAAAAATATGCTGAAGATAGCGATCGTCCAGCGGTGCTTCGAACAGCGTTTGCCCCGGAATCCCCGCGATGCTGTCGTTGTTTCGCACCGTTAAACGTAACTCATCGGTGTCGCTAATCCGGTAACCGAAATTCCCGGACACCGTTCGATTTAGGAAATCATCATTCGGCCCCTGCCCATCAGTCTGCAAATAAGATGCCGCCGCCGAATAATCGAATGCGCCAAGCAATCCGCTGACCTCTCCGCCACCTCGCGCCGAAGAAAAATCGCCGCCCTCGCCATACACGCTGAATTCCGGAACGCGCGTCTCCCCGCGATGCGTAAACAGCTGAATCACGCCGGACACCGCGTCCGTCCCATAAATGGCACTCTCCGCTCCGCGCACGATTTCCACCTTATCGATGTTATCTAGCGTCAAGCTGGAAAAATCTACCGCCGCGCCGGGCGGATTGATCGGCGCGCCATCCACCAGCACCTTCGTGAAATTTGAATTTCCGCCATTCAGAAAAACCGAAGCTGTTCCGCCCTCCGCACCGGTTCGGCCAATCGCCACGCCTGGAGAAAACAGCAGCGCATCCGCCAATCCCACCGACTGCCGCGCGGCAATCTCTCCGCCGGTAATCACCGAAACGAGAGCCGTCGTTTCCGCCGCCAGCGTCGGCTCCGCTTGCGCCGTAACCACCACGCTGACCGAGAGTCGCTCCAGTTCCAGTCGCAAATCAAGTTTGCGTTCTTGGTTGGTCGCTAGCTCAACTACGAAGTCGCGCGTTACGAAAGAATCGCGCACGAATCGCACCTGGTAACGTCCCGGCGGAATCCTTAGGCTGTAATTTCCCTCGCTCGAAGATACGGCCTTCCACAACTGCGCCGCCGCCGCGACGCCCTCGTGCTGGGCGGAGACTTGCACTTCACCAACGCCCGCTCCGCTCGAATCGACAAGCGTGCCGAAAAGATGCGCCTCTAAAGATTTATCCTGCGCCTTGGTTGAACCCTGAACCGCTAGAAGGAAAATGAATAATAAAGAAGATCGACGGATGGCTGCTTTCATATTCTCCTCCGCTCCCTCACGCGCGGGAGCACAAAGGTTGTCCACCACACTCATCGCAATCTCCAATGCGGTGCTGGCTGCAGACTTCGCCGGTCTCCTGGCTTGGCGGCAATTCACGCCGGCAACCTTCCCGCAGCGTTGCCCGTCGACTAATGCGCTGACCACGAAGTGGTCAGCGCAACGCCACGAACAATTTGCTGCAGTGGACTGCCGGCTACTTTCCCGCCTTACAGTCGCGCGGCGGCGACGGCTTCTCTTGCGAGTGCAACCGCATTGCGGTTGCCCGTCTTCCCGAGCACGAAGTCTGCGGTGATTGTCGAGGGGCGCAAGCGCCCGCTAGTGGTTATTCAATTCCGCGGCAAAATCGTCGCGGCGTGAAACTACTCCCACAAAAGACAAAATCAAACTCAAGATCTCTCCGCTGCCGGCCCCGCCCACACATTCACGCGTGGCCGCCCAGACGGCCCCGTCTCGACCGTCAGCGGCGTCTGAAACACTTGCTCCAGCAGCTCGCGCTGGTAAACGCTCGATGGTGGGCCCACGCGCAGGCAGCGCCCGCGTTGCAGCAAGGCTATTTGGTCCGCGTATTCCGCTGCCAGATTCAGCTCGTGCGTCACCACCACCACAATGTAGCGATTCACCGAAGCCAGTCGCCGCAGCGCATCCAGCAAATCCACCTGCGCCGCAATGTCCAGGTGCAATGTCGGCTCGTCCAGCAACAGCAGCACCGGTTGCTGCGTCAGCGCCCGCGCCAATATCACCCGCTGTTTTTCTCCGCCAGAAATTTTATCCATCCAGCGATCTGTCAAATGTTCCGCGCCCACTTGCGCCAGCGCGTTGCGCGCGATGGTGATGTCTTCTTCAGATTCAAAACGCAAAGTGCGGCTGTATGGATGCCGCCCTTGCAAAACAAATTCCCACGCCCGCGATGGAAACAGCAGCGGACTCTCCTGCTGCACCATCGCAATCCGCTGCGCCCGCACTCGTGGCGTCATCGTGTGCGTCGGCGCGCCATCGAGCAACACCCGCCCGGAAAGCGGCGCCAGCGATCCCGCAATTAATTTCAGCAGCGTGGATTTCCCGCAGGCGTTGGGCCCCAGAATCGCCACAATTTCTCCGGCCCGCGCCTGCAAGCTCGTTGCTTCCAGCGTAAACAGCGGCGCCTGCGCCGGATTCGACGAGTACGCGTAGCTCACCTGTTCCACGCTCAGTGTCGTATCCGTATGCCGCGCCGTCGCCAGATTTTTTGCCGCGCTGCTCACGTCATTCTCCGCCGCAGCAGGTAAATAAAAAGCGGCGCGCCCACCAGCGCGGTCATCGCTCCCACTGGCAATTCGCCAGGAGCCACCACCGTGCGCGCCAGCATGTCCGCCAGCACCACCGCGATCGCCCCGCCAAACGCCGCCGCTGGCAGCAAGATTCGGTGGTCCGATCCAAAAATCAGCCGCATCAGGTGCGGCACCAGCAGTCCCACATAACCGATCGTGCCGCTCACCGAAACCGCCAGCCCTGTCAAAATCGACGCCGCCACATACACCACGATGCGCACGCGTTTGATATCCACGCCCAGATGCATCGCTTCTTTTTCCCCGGCCAGCAGCAAATTCAAATCTGACGCTGTCGTATAAATTGCCGCAGCCGCCAGAAAGAATCCCACGCGGATCACCCAGCTCAAATTCGCTTGCAGCGGTGTCGACAAATCTCCCATCAACCAGAATGCCATTCCGCCCCGGTCGCGGCTCGTCAAAATATTCATCAGAAAAATAATGATCGCGGACAAAAACGACGCCGTAATGATTCCAGAAAGCAGCAGCGTATTGCTGTCAATCCCGCCATTTCGCCGGCCCAGCAGGTAAACTCCCGCAATCGTCGCCAGCGCTCCTAGAAAAGCTCCCAGCGGCGTCAACAACGTCGCAGCCTCCGGCGACAGCGCGAGATGCGGTTCAATAATCACCGCCAAAATCGCGCCCACCGCTGCCCCGCTCGAGACTCCCAGTACGTAGGGATCCGCCAGCGGATTTCGCAACAGTGCTTGAAAACTTGTTCCCGCCACGGCCAGCGAAGCGCCCACAAAAATCCCCAGCAAAATCCGCGGCAACCGAATATCAAAAATGATCAGGCTGTAGTTGCTGGAGAGTGCGCTCGTCCGGTGAAATGCAAATCGAATCAGGTCCTGGGCCAATCCGTAAAGCGACACCGGCACCGCTCCCAATTTCAGCGCCACCACCACCACCACGAACAACACCCCCGCCAGCGCTACGCAACGCACCAGCAATCGCTGCAGCGTTAGCGGTTGCATGGATCTTCCTCGTTTAATGCGGCGTCGCAGCTCCCCGCCAACAGATTTTTCGCCGGCCCAGGCGGATTTGCCTCGGGAGCGCCCTTCTCTTTTTCCGGTTTATCTTTACTTGGCGTGCTCGGCGAATTCTCCGGAAACGCTTCAGGATGCAGCTTCCGCGCTAACTCTTCAATCGCCGCCACAATCCTCGGCGCCGGCCGGTTCACTGCTTCACTAATCACCGCAAATTTTCGATTTCGCACCGCTTCGAGGCTGTGCCATCCCGGGCGCGCCGTCAGTGCTTCCAAATCCGCGGGACTGTTCGAAATGTCATGCGCGGCAATAATCAAAAACTCCGGCTGCAAGCGCACCACTTCTTCCAGGCTGATCTGCGGCCAATCTTGCGCCGTATCCACGATTGAAATCGCGCCCGCCTTGCGTAGCGCGTCGGCAATAAAAGTATTTTTCCCGACGGTGATCAGCGGCTCCGTCCATACCACAAACAAAACTCGCTTCGCCGGCAAATCTCCCACCCGTTGCTGCAATTCCGCCAGACGTTCTTCCAATTCTCCAGCTAGCGTCACGCCCGCCTGCGGCGCCCCCAGTACCTCTGCCAGTTTCGCGGTAGACGTCACCACATCTTCGATCGTGTGCGGATCCGTGGCGTAGGCCGGAATTTTCAAGTCATCCAGCGCCCGCACCGTCTCGAACCGGTTCAACGCTTTTGTCACCAGCACCAAGTCCGGACGCAAACTCGCCACCTCTTCAATGCTCGGATTCTGCGCCCCGCCCACCTTCGTTTTTTTCTGCGCCTCCGGCGGGTAATCGCAATAATCTGTATCCCCCACGAGGTGCTCCTGCAATCCCAGCGCGTACACGGTTTCCGTCAAGCTCGGCGCCAGCGACACGATGCGCTCCACGTTCTGCGGCACCTTCACCAGCCGCCCGGTCTCGTCTGTATATTCGCGGTACGTTGGCGCCGCCTTCGCCAGTTGCGCGGGCGTGCCGGCTTGCTGCGGCTTGGCAACTGCCAGCTGCCCAGACGCCGCGTGCGCGCAGAGCGCCAGCACTCCCAGCGCCTTCAGCCCCGTCCTCGCCCGCCGAATTTTATTTTGCGATGCCAATGTTCTTTCCATTAAGAAATTTCCTGCTAGCAAAATAAAAAAGCCCCACGAGACAACGAGGGGCTAGCGACCGCGTCCTTTCTCGCGAAGAACGCACGTCTCGAAGGCATGGGAGGGTGGCCTGGCTTCCGGCATTTTCTGCCGATTACAGTGGCGGGACCGCGGCCGAGTCTCACGGCCTTCCCCGCTGCCCTTGCCTGCAAAATGAAAATCGAGTCTATGCTCCGCTGCCCCCGCTGTCAATCGACTGCGAAAATTGTGTGGGCCAGACTCATACGCCTTTCAGGCGTCGGAGCTTTAGCTCCGACATCACCAGTTTGACGATCCATGAGCCTTTAGCTCCTCCAAGAAATGATTTACTCCTGCTATCTATTTTTCCAGTTCGGCTTCCGCTTCTCCACCAGCGCCCGCAAGCCTTCCTGCGAATCCTCCAGCTTGTACAATTCGTTCAAGAAAATATCCGCCGACTTTTTCATGCCCTCGCGCAGAGACAATCCCATTCCGCTCAAAATCGCTTTCTTCGCCACTGCCAGCACCGGCCCGGAATGTTCGCTGATCCGGCTTACCAATTCATTCACCGTCTGTTCCAGTTGCGCTTCCGGCACCAACCGGTTGATCATTCCCAGTTCCAGCGCTCGTTCCGCGGTCACCGCTTCGCCCGTCAACACCAGTTCCAGCGCCACCTTCGGTCCCACCAGATACGGCAAAATTGTCGACGCCAGCGGCGGAAACACCCCAATCGTAATCTCCGGCTGCGCGAATCGCGCTTTTGGCGAAGCGATCACCAAATCTCCAAACGCCGCCAGCTCCGCGCCTCCGCCAATCGCCGGCCCATTCACCACGCACAGCACCGGCTTGCCGACATCCAGCATCGACGTAAACGCCCCGTGAAACGCATCCAGCATCTGGAACACGCGCTGCGAGGTATATTCACCCACGTCAATTCCGCCGCAGAAAATCTTGCACGCCGAATCCAGGACCAGCAATTTCACGTCTTCGCGTTCTCCCGCGTACGCGATTCCGTCGGAGATTTCCCGCAGCATCGCCTCGTTCAAAAGGTTGTGCTCCGGCCGGTTCAGCGTGATACGCGCTACCCCGCCTTCGGCTCTGAACTTCACGAATTCGAACTCTTCCGGTTTACGCCGCACAGACTGCGCGGCAAATTCCGTTCTTGCGACGGTTGCAATTGGCTTAGTCATGCCGCCTCCTTCTCAATCCGCAATCTCTCGCGGACCTGGCAACTCCCGCTTTTCCGTTCGCTTTCGATGCTAGCACGCGTCTATGATTCGTCAGGAAAAGACGCAAGGATTGGTGCGCAAACGGTTTGTTAGGCCACAGATTTTCGTCGGGCTCTTTGCCGCCGGCCGATGAACAGCTATCCTGGGGCATTCGTCTTTGCCTGCGTTAAGGACCGATTTAAGGTTTTCATTCAGGAGATCGCGTGCTCTTAACCGAAGCCAATGCACTCGAAGCCTCCGCGGCACCCTTGCTTGGTGTCGCTGACTCCGAAGGCTTCCCGTGTCCTGCGCAATGGGAAGCCGCGCGGCCTCTGCGCTTCTGTTGCGACTGGCAAGGCAAACATCCCGATCCGCAGCGCGAGACAGAAGTTCGCCTTCTGTGGACACCCGAAACGCTCTTCCTCAAATTTCGCGCCCGTTATCGAACCATTACTGTCTTTCCCGACGCCGCGCCGACGGGCCGCCGCGATCAACTTTGGGACCGCGACGTCGCCGAAGTTTTTCTCCAGCCCAATCGTGCCGATCCCTGGCGCTACTTCGAATTCGAAGTCAGCCCCAACGGCATGTGGCTGGACCTCGCCATCGCTCCCGGTGAAAAAATAGATTTACAGAGTGAGTTGCGCCGCCGCGCCGTGCTGTACGAGCACGACAATGTATGGATCGCGGAACTCGCCATACCCATGAAATGCCTGGTATCTCCGTTCGCTCCTAAAGCTGTCTGGCGCGCTAACTTCTTTCGCGTCGAAGGCGCCGCGGAGTCTCGCTTCTACTCTGCCTGGCGCCCCACGAACACCCCCGAACCCAATTTCCACGTCCCCGCAGCCTTCGGCGCCCTAACCTTTGCCAGCCCCAACTCCAAGTAGCTGCATACCCGCTTGGGAACTTTAAGCCCCTTTATAATCAGAACCTTTCGCGAATTCACCCCTACGGGCGTATCCTGGAAGCTCGTCGTTTCCAGCGCCCTTCGCACCGAATTTTGGCGTCGCTCCCTGACCCTGCTATGGTACAAACTGGATTTTCATTATGCCGCGACTCTCCTTCCTCCTCTCTCTTTGGCTGACGGTGTTGCTGGCTGCGGCTCCCGCAGCCAGCGCAAACCCCCAACCTCCCGCGGCCGTCGCG
>Ga0182024_10000388_pt1 | contig 113206 bp, 96 predicted proteins | sample P32metaG_FD_120480 | JGI IMG/M metagenome (GOLD analysis project Ga0182024, IMG submission 120480) | Permafrost microbial communities from Stordalen Mire, Sweden - P3-2 metaG (Illumina Assembly) | ecosystem: Environmental > Terrestrial > Soil > Wetlands > Permafrost | place: Sweden: Stordalen... | reverse complement strand
GAGAGGCGGGCGCGCATCGACTTCGCCGGCTCCAAACACTTTGATCGTGACATCGGCGCCAGGCCGGATCGTTGGAAGCGCTGACGAATTCGCGCTCAAGCCCTCTGGGCCGACAATCTCGAAATAGCGGTAGCCATGGTCCAGAGTAATTGCGGCCGCCTCGATCAAGACCTTCCGCGCGGCGTCTTTCGGGTTGTCTTGGGCTGTCCCTTTCCCCGAAATCACCGTCATGCGCTGATGGAACACCGCCGGAGCGTGGTGTGGGCGCACCCTGCCTTGAGCACGATGGCGATGCCTGCAGTGCGAATCTTGATTGTCACAGGGCAGAACATGGCACGCATAGGTGGCGTGGAGGAGCGCAGCACCGCCGCCCGACCAGCTCGTCGAGCTCCGCTGTCATCCCGTCGGCGTCGGAGATTAAAGTGGACTAATTGTAGCCGCGTTCGAACTGCAGGATTTCGACGACATTCAGCTTTGTGTCGAGAGCCACCTTCACGGCTTCGGCAAGAATGTTGATGCGAGGGAGCATTTGCTCGCGCGCGTCCACTTTGAATTTGACATCTTTCGCTGCAATATTGGATTTCGCGAACATATCGATTGTCTCCTGAATGCCTGTTACGGAATATGCTTCGAATGACTCTGCGGCTATGGGGCTCTCTTGGAGGGCTTGGCGATTCAGCCTTCGAGCACGCCCATGATGTTCGATAGCGGACCGGACATGACGAGGGCTACTACTCGCGGAGCCGTGATGATTTCTACCGACGGCTCATGGGGCGGACTGCTCCGCCCCATGCCGTCATCTGGCGCGCGCCGGAAATGGACCGGCAACACGTCTCGTCAGCTCAGACCATTCGACTTGAATGGAATCTTCACCGTATGCTGCTTGCCGCCAGACGACTTGGGCAGCGTGATCTTCAGCACACCTTGGGAGAAGAGCATCTTCACCGACTTGGGGTCCGGCACGAACGGCAGAGTGATCGAACGTGAAAACTTGCCGAACGTCCGCTCCTGATGGCAGTAGTCGCTATGCTGCAGGCTGCTTTCCATCCGCTTCTCGCCTTTGACGGTGAGAACGTCGTCGCTCAACGCGATCTCCACGTCCTTCTCTTCGACGCCAGGCAATTCGGTCCAGATTTCGACCGAACTGTCGGTCTCGCTCACGCTCATCCGCGGCGTCGAGCTGTGGGACACTGTTCCCCACGGGGACGAAGACGAGTAGGAACCAAACCCATCGAGGACCTGGTCGATCTCTCTATTCAAGGCCGAGAGAAATCCCCGGTTTGCATCGAAGCTTGACCCGGGCCTGAACCACGTAGACTGCGGGGTGAGGTAAGACATCTGATACGTCATGATATTTCTCCCTGTAATGATTGAGCATTATTTGAATATTCGTCATTCAAACTGCAGGATTAATATAGGCTTTATATTATGCGAAAGACTATGATTTCTTCAGTAATATCGTAGCAATTCGGAGCTTTATATTCTGCATTATTGTCATTTGATCATTGACTTTGTGATATCTGCCGCGTTTTCCGAAACGTCTCGCCGCAAACTCAGATCTGGCTTCGATCACAATTTCGGAACAGGCGACCGAGGTTTCGTCCTTTCCTGTGGAGGAGCGAACCCGCCGTGGCGCTGACCGGTCGGTGCGAAAGGAGGAGGGGATAGCCGACCCAAACGGAAGGAAAAGCACCGCTGATCCGTGCAAAAAGGAAACGCTCGAGCCGAACGTCGCTCAGTTGTTGGATGACTTACGCCGCGAATAGCCACAACGCGGCGGGCATCTTTGCTCCAAGCCATCTCTTGCGTGCGCCTGGGCACGACAGATTTGACGATCAGTTCATTTTTTCTCACGGGATAAATATCCCGCACCGAGACGATCCAGCCGCCTGCGAACCCGATGAGCCAAACGGTCCAATCGCTTCTGATCTGGCGTGACGCAACGAACTACCACCTTCAATTTCGTAGGTAGGATATGTTGCGTCGTGGCATGGTCAGGCTGCGGTAAGCGCCGGCGGCCACATGGATCGTGCTCGACCCGCGGTAATTCGCCGGACGCAACCGGTTAAGCAGGACGCGACAACCATGGTTCGGGCCGAAGTATTCCCGCGGGCACTGCTCGATGAGCTGGGTGCCCTGCGTGGGGCGTATGGGCGCGTCGCCGCAGCCAGAAAGTTTAAGCTGCTCGTCAGACTTCTATCGATGCCGATCAATCGTGGTCTGGAGCTGGCGCGGCTTCACGATGAGCTGTTGTTCGCCGCCGGCTTCCCGGACAATGCGGACATTCACGCGGTCACCGCCGGCGCGCTTTCCACCTTTGCCAAGCGGGTCCGGCGGCTCAGCGCCGCTGAGAGGAGGAAGCTTGACGACAGCGGCATCGCGGGCACAGCGGGCACTCATGACTTCTCATACGACGTCGCGCGATGGCTTTTGCTGCAGCGGGAGCACGTGACGATCGATTGGCGAGTCATGGAGGACCCAGAGCGGCTCGATCTGTTGCTCCGCCAAACGCTTTTGCCCGTCGAGGTCGAGGCCTTCGACAGCGGCGAGTTCTCGACTGAGGAATGGGTCGGGCTGGCAAGTGCTAAATCCGCAGCGCAGACCTTGGCATGGCTTTTGGGCTCTGCTCCGGAGCGATCGCCTGGAGCGGGCATTCACGCCTGGCGCGATCTCTATGACGCGGCCGAAGTACAACTGGCGTGGGAGCGCCGGGAGTCGCCATGGTCAGTGTCGCGCAATCGGGCACCGGTAGTCCGGATCATCAAGCGCCGGGCGTTTCGCCACGCTCCTATGGACGTGGCGTCGCACGTCCTCACGCCGCTCACCTCGATCAGGCGCCTGCGCGGTTCCGTTGCCGAGCAGTGGCGCGACGCCTGCATCGCCACCCTCACCGCACGAGCGCGAGAGGTTTGGCCGATAGTGTGCGCAAACCTGGAGGAAATCTACGTGATCCCGCTCGGCGACGGGGTCGATCTATGCGTCGTGGGCGTTACGCACGAACACCGGCTCCCGCTCGAAGCCAACTATGGCTACGTGATGTTCGCCAATGGCGTACCCATTGGCTATGGCGGCGCCACCGCGCTCGGTGCTCAGGCCAATACGGGTATCAACATCTTCGAGAGCTTCCGGCGCACCGAAGCGGCGTTTCTCTTCGCACAGACGCTGCGCTCGTTTCGCACGCTGTTTGGCGTCACCCGATTCATCGTCAATCCGTATCAGATTGGCGCAGACAACGACGAGGCCCTGGAATCGGGGTCGTACTGGTTCTACCATCGCCTTGGCTTTCGCTCACGAGATCCAATAATCGCCGCGCTGGCTGAAGCTGAGAACGCGCGCAACGCCAAGCGCCGCGGCCGACGCTCATCTCTTGCCATCCTGCGCCGGCTCGCGTCTTCGGACGTCGTACTGGAACTGCCGGATGTCGGAGAAACTGCGCTGTTCGAAGAACGCTGGGTCCTGACGATCGGACGTGCGGTTGCAGAGCATCTTGCGCCGCATGCCCTGGGTAGGCGGCGGGAGTACCTCACGCAGTTGAGTCATGAGTTGTGCACTCTGCTCACGGGAGAGAAACGGCCCCTTCGCCCCGAGGAGCGAGCGGGAGCCGTGCATCTGGTGCCGGTAATTGCCTTGTTGCGAGACGAGGTGGCGCGCTGGCCCTCCGCCGATCGGGCGGCGCTGTGGGAGTTGGTTGGTCTGAAGGGGCGCCCGCAGGAGCGGCCTTTCGCGCAAGCCTCTCGCGCCCATGCTCGGTGGTGGCGTGCCGTTGCCAACACCTGTGAGCGTATGGAGTCCGCCTGAGGCACCAGCGATTTCTGCCAACACGCCACGCGGCCCAATAGGTCCTTCGCCTTGTCTCCCGGCTCACCCATGGCGATACCGGAAATCAGGTCGATCAATTCGCCCAGCATCACCTTGTCGAGGGCCGGGCGATTGCGTGTTGCCGAAGGCAGTCCAGCTCATGGGCACAGACCGCAACGGGCGACGCGCTTACTGTGATGGGCATTGGGGGCGAATAGGCCCAGATACACACGCGTGTTCAGGTCGAGAGCCAAAAGGCGAAAGCGCGTTGCCCAATCCAAATCCGAAAGCAGGCGGGTCAGAGAGGAGAAAACCGCGCCTGGAAGAACCGCAGGTAGCGAGGTTCGTATACCATTCGCAGGCCACGTGCTGATGGTCGCTCGTGATACACGGCTACTACGGATTCTGCGGTCACATCCATGTGCGCCTGCGTGTATACGCGCCGAGGAATTGTTAGGCGAACCAGTTCCAGGGCGGGATAATGATGTTCTCCGGTGTCTGAGTCGCGTCCTGCCGAAACGATGCCCCGCTCCATGGCTCGCACGCCCGAATCTTCGTACAGCAACGCTGCAAGCGTCTGGGCGGGAAATTGATCCTGGACGATCTGCGGATAGAACGCCCTGGCGTCGAGGTAGACCGCGTGTCCGCCAATCGGCCGGACGACGGGGACGCCCGCCTTGATCAACTTTTGCCCCAGATACTCGACCTGGCCTACTCGTGCACGGATATGGTCGTCTTGCACGGACTCGACGATTCCGCGCGCCATCGCTTCCATGTCGCGTCCTGCCATGCCACCGTAGGTGTGCAGGCCTTCGTACACGACGACTAGGTTGCTCGCTTCTTCATAGAGAGCAGGGTCGTTAAGTGCGAGCCAACCGCCGATGTTGACCAGAGAGTCCTTCTTCCCGCTCATTGTGCAGCCATCGCTGTACGAACAGAACTCTTTGAGGATATCGGCGACGCCGCGTTCCCGGTAGCCGGCTTCGCGCTGCTGGATAAAATATGCATTCTCGACAGCGCGCGTCGCGTCCAGAAAAATGCGAATGCCATGACGGCGCGTCAACTCCCGCACTTCTCGCATATTCGCCATCGACACAGGTTGGCCACCGGCCATGTTGACGGTGGCGGCCACACAGACATAGGGGACGAGATCGGCGCCAACTCTTTGAATCAGTTTTTCAAGAACATTGAGATCGACGTTGCCCTTGAACGGAACCTCAGCGACGGGATCGTGCGCCTCGGGCACGATGACGTCGACAAAAGTTCCACCGGCCAACTCCTGGTGCAATCGGGTGGTCGTGAAATACATATTGCCGGGCACGAAGTCCCCCGGTTTGATCAACATCCGTGACAATAAATTCTCGGCACCTCTTCCTTGATGTGTTGGCACGACATACTTGTAACCATAATGATGCTGGACAGCCTCTTCGAGGTGATAGAAATTGCGGCTCCCGGCATAAGCTTCATCACCCATCATCATTCCGGCCCACTGCCAATCGCTCATGGCGCTGGTCCCGCTATCGGTCAGCAGGTCGATGTACACTTCCTCTGACCGAAGCAGGAAGGTGTTATACGCAGCGGTAGCGAGCGCCTGCCGGCGCTGCTCGCGCGTCATCATCCGGATCGGTTCGACGACCTTGATTTTCCAAGGCTCCGCCCATGATCGCCGTCGGTCAGGGGTCGCCATGCTTGCTGCAGTCTGCAATCCAGTTACTTCGGTCAGAGTCATGTTGAGATCCTCATCGTGCAATGCCGCGCGGGTAAGCAGGCCGGGGCCCATCTCCAGGTTGGTTACCGTGATGGGTCCGCCCGCGCGTATCTCGAAGCCTACCAAACCGTCAGTGAAGCACCTGCACCGATCGACTGCTACCTCCATTTCTGCAATCGCAGCCTTTGCAAGGGACCAATAGTCTCTTGGAGGTGCTTAGATTGATCGGCTATCCATCTGGATGTGTCGCCCTGAGTGGCGATGAGTCTTTTTGCAGAAAGCGATCCGGCGTGGCCGCGAGGGACTGGCCCTTCGCGCCGCTGCCACACTGCTGACAGTTTCGCCGGAGCGTCTATGGCGTCGATGCGGGGGTGCGCGCCGCCCGGGCCCTTTTGGGCATCGATCAGCGCGCACTGTCAGAGCTGTGCAGCCTCTCCGTTCCGACTATCCAACGGATGGAGGCGAGTGACGGTGTCATCCGCGGCAATGCCGATTCGCTGATGAAGCTCATTGCGGCGCTCGACAAAGCCGGACTGGAATTGATCGGCCAAGGGTGCGACAAGCGCAGGCGGCGGACGCGGTGTGCGGCTCAAGTCACAGACGCGCAAAGCCGAGACTGGCGCCGCACGGAGCTAAAGCATTGGCGATGGCCATCAGTTTTTCCGGCATTGTCGCGCTCCTGATTCTTTCGCTTGCCGCGCCGGCCATCGCAAAGTGGCGAATTGCATCACCGACGATCTACGGCGCCGCTCTCGTCATCAGCGCCGTGCTGTTCGTCAATGCGGCGCTACGCGTCGGTTCGCCGGCAGCGGATTGCGTCTTGCCACTGGGCCTTCCGTGGCTGGGTGCCCATTTTCATTTCGATTCCCTCGCGGCGTTTTTCCTCGCCGTTACGAATCTCGGCGGCGCAGTCGCGAGCCTCTATGCGATCGGATACGGGCGGCATGAATCCGCGCCGGGCCGCGTGTTGCCGTTCTTTCCGGCGTTCCTCGCCGGAATGAATCTGGTGGTGCTCACGGCTGATGCTTTCAGTTTTCTGCTCGCCTGGGAGTTCATGTCGCTTAGCTCGTGGGGCCTTGTCGTTTCGCATCACCGAAACAGCGACAACGTCCGCGCTGGCTACATCTATCTCGTCATGGCGAGTTTCGGGACACTCTGTCTGTTGCTCGCCTTCGGCCTGCTCGCGGGATCCGACGGCAGCTACGCGTTCGACGCGATGCACAGCGCGCATGATCACACGCTCGCCGCGCTCATTCTCGTGCTTGTTCTGCTTGGCGCCGGATCGAAAGCCGGCCTTGTACCGCTCCACGTCTGGCTTCCGCTCGCGCACCCCGCCGCCCCAAGTCACGTCTCGGCGCTGATGAGCGGGATCATGACCAAGATCGCCGTCTACGCCTTCATTCGCGTCGTCTTCGATCTCCTGGGGCCGCCGGATTGGTGGTGGGGCGTTCTCCTGCTCGGCATAGCTGCTGCTACCACCGTGCTCGGTGTCCTCCAGGCGTTGATGGAGCATGATCTTAAGCGCTTGCTCGCCTATCACACGGTCGAGAACATCGGAATCATTTTCATCGGGCTGGGACTCGCGCTCGCGTTTCGCGCCAACGGAATGGTTTTCGCGGCTGCGCTGGCGTTCACCGCGGCGCTTCTGCACGTGCTCAACCATTCCGTCTTCAAGAGTCTGCTGTTCTTCGGATCGGGCGCTGTGCTGAGTGCGACCGGGGAACGCGACATGGAGCGCCTGGGCGGACTGATCCATCGCATGCCGCAGACCGCATTTCTGTTTCTCGTCGGCGCGGCAGCGATATCGGCCCTACCGCCGCTGAACGGTTTCGTTTCGGAATGGCTGACATTTCAGGCCGTTCTTCTCAGCCCGGCTCTGCCACAATGGGGCCTTCGGCTGATTGCGCCCACTGCGGGCGCAGCACTCGCGCTAGCCGCGGCTCTGGCGGCGGCATGCTTCGTGAAAGCCTTCGGCGTCACTTTCCTTGGACGTCCCCGCACCGAGCGCGCCAATACGGCGCAGGAGACGGATCGCTTTTCACGCTCCGCAATGATTGCGTTGGCGGCGATCTGCCTGCTGCTCGGTATCCTGCCTGGTCTGGCGATCGACTGGATATCGCCCGCTACGGTCGAAATGGTTCATGGCCAAATGCCGGTGCAGCGGTTCCTGCCCTGGCAGACCATCATTCCGATTGCGCAGAGTCGCAGTTCGTACAACGGCCTGCTCGTGTTCCTCTTCATTGCGGCGTCGGCCTGTCTTGCGGCCGCCGCGATTCATCGCTTTGCCTCGCACAGGCTTCGCCGAGCACCCGCTTGGGACTGCGGCACTCCGAGCACAACACCGCTTACGCAATATACCGCATCCAGCTTTGCACAACCCATCCGCCGCGTGTTCGGCAGCGTCGTCTTTCGTGCTCGGGAGTGCGTTCATATGCCGGCGCCAGGAAACACAAGCGCGGCCAGACTCGAAGTTGAGATGCACGACATCCCGTGGGAAGCAATTTACGCGCCTCTCGCATACGGCGTCTCGTTCTTGTCGGAGCGCCTGAATGCGCTGCAATTCCTGAGCATCCGCCAGTACCTGAGTTTCGTCTTCTTGGCGCTCGTTTTCCTGCTTCTGGTGATCGCGATATGGAGCTGATGCGCGATCTCGCCGTGCAGGGCGTGCAAATGGCGCTTGTGCTTGCGCTCGCTCCGCTCCTTACGGGATTTGTGCGTAAATGCCGCGCCCATTTCCAGCGGCGGCAGGGCGCTTCTGTAGTTCAACCGTATCGCGATCTCGCACGGCTTCTCAGGAAAGATGTCGTGCTTGCGGAGAATGCCTCGTGGCTGTTCCGCGCTGCGCCGTATCTGGTATTCGCCAGCACCTGGGTCGCCGCCGCGCTCGTACCGACCTTTGCCGTCGGCCTGATGTTCAGCTGGTCCGCCGATCTGATCGCGATCATCGCGCTCCTCGGCAGCGCCCGCTTCTTTCTCGCGCTCGCCGGCCTCGACGTCGGAACAAGTTTCGGCGGGATTGGATCAAGCCGAGAGGTGATGATTGCGTCCCTCGCCGAGCCGGCCATGATCATGACGGTATTCACGCTGGCACTCATTGCCGGCTCGACACAGCTTTCGACAATCGCGGAGACAATGACCTTCGCGCATGTGGGCCTGCGCGTCTCGCTCGGTCTTGCGCTTGTCGCTCTGATCCTCGTCGCGGTTGCGGAGAACGGGCGCATTCCCATCGACAATCCATCGACGCACCTGGAACTTACGATGGTGCACGAAGCGATGGTGCTTGAGTATTCCGGGCGGCATCTGGCGATGATCGAACTCGCAGCGCAGCTGAAGCTTTTGCTCTATTTCTCCTTGACTGGCTGTGTGTTCGCGCCCTTCGGTCTGGTCGGGCCGGAAAGCCCTCCTTGGGTTTACGGGACCGCCATTGCCGCTTACGCCTCGAAGCTTGCCATCGGCGCGCCTCTGTTGGCACTTTTCGAGACCACGACCGCCAAGATGCGCGTGTTTCGCGTGCCGGGGTTCCTCGGCGCGGCGCTGATGCTCGGCTTCCTCGGCACGCTTCTGCTCTTCGTCTCGCGGTCGCTCTGACATGCACAGTCTCGCTTTCGACATCGCGCATCTTCTGGCCGGCGGCCTCGTGCTCGTCAGTTTCATGATGCTTTACCAGGACCGCATGTACGCGCTCATCAATGTGTTTGCGCTGCATGCGGTGCTGCTCGCGGTGTCGGTGGCGTGGCAGGCGCTCGTGCAGGACGCGCCGCACCTCTACATCACGGCATTGATAGCGCTGGTCTTCAAGGCCACCATCATTCCCGCAGCGCTCAGGCGGATCGTCGAACGGCTCGACATCCATCGGGAGATCGAAACCGTCGTCGGCACCGGCTTGACCATGCTGGCCGGCATGGCGCTTGTTGCCCTCTCGATGGTTGTCATGCTGCGGGTCACCGCGGCAGCCGATCCTCTCGCCCGCGAAGATCTCGCCTTCGCGCTCTCCATCGTGCTGCTTGGTCTTCTGATGATGGTGTCCCGGCGCAATGCCGTGAGCCAGGTGATCGGCTTCATGTCGCTCGAGAACGGGCTCGTTCTCGCGGCGACGGGCGCGAAGGGCATGCCGCTGGTCGTCGAAATCAGCGTCGCCTTCTCGGTACTGATCGCCTTCATCGTGATCGGTATTTTCCTCTTCCGTATTCGCGAGCGATTCGACAGCGTCGATATTCGTGCGCTCGACCGCGTTCGTCGGGAACGCCTATGAGCACGATGCCCTTCGATGCGATCCGGCTTGTGCTGCTCATTCCGCTCGTCTCTGCAGGCGTGCTGGCGCTGGTCACGAACTATCGCTGGTCGTCGCGGTTGAACGTAGTCGCGAGCCTCGTCACCTTCCTTGCGTCGCTCCTTCTGCTCGTGCATCGGCCGGCATCAGGCCCGCTCGTGCAAATCGATGACCTGAACATCGTGTTCGTCGTCCTGAACACCTTCGTGGCGTTCACCACCAGCATATTCAGTGCAAGCTACATCGAGCACGAACTCGAAACGGGACGGCTCACGCCGGTTTACCTGCGATTCTACCACGCGATGTTCAAGTTCATGATGTTCGGCATGAACCTCGCGCTGGTTGCCAACAACATCGGCCTGATGTGGGTGGCGATTGAGCTGGCGACGCTGACGACCATTCTCATGGTCGGCATCTATCGCACGCCTGAAGCGCTCGAAGCCGCGTGGAAGTATTTCATTTTGGGAAGCGTCGGAATCGCGCTCGCCCTCTTCGGCACCATTCTCGTCTATATGGCGGCGCGGCCGGTTATCGGCGGTGGTCTTCCCGCCATGGCCTGGACGATATTGATCAGGCGCGTTGCAGAATTCGATCCGTCGCTCTTGAATGTCGCATTCATTTTCCTGCTGCTCGGCTACGGGACGAAAGTCGGCCTTGTTCCGCTGCATGCCTGGCTGCCGGACGCCCACGCGGAAGGGCCGACCCCGATCTCGGCCGTGCTCTCCGGACTGTTGTTGAACGTCGCGCTTTACGCGGTGCTGCGTTTCAAGATGCTGCTGGCCGCGAACCCACACACTTTCGCGCCGGGTCCGCTGATGATCACCACGGGGCTTGTTTCGCTGATCTTCGCCGCGTTCATGCTTTATCGCCGCCGCGACATCAAACGCCTGTTCGCCTACTCGTCGATCGAGCACATGGGCATCATCGCGTTTGCGTTTGGCATGGGCGGACCGCTCGCGAATTTCGCCGGCCTTCTGCACATGACGATGCACAGTCTCACCAAATCGGCAATTTTCTTTACGGTCGGGCACGTCGCGCAGGTGAAAGGCACGCAACGGATCGCCGACATGGGCGGCCTGAGCGTCACGCATCCCGCGCTCGCGTGGGCCCTGGTGATAAGCGTCGCTGCGATTGCGGGCCTGCCGCCCTCGGGAATTTTCCTGAGCGAGTTCCTGGTCGTCAGCTCCACTTTCGCACGCGCGCCGCTGCTCGCGATCCCGCTGGTCGTGGGTCTCCTTCTGGCAATCGGTGCATTGCTGGTGAAGGTTGGCGGCATTGTGTTCGGGGAGCCGCGCGGTAATACCGCGCCTGACAAGGCCTCCTTTGTTCCCTTCGTCGCCCATTTGGCGATCGTCATTGCGGCCGGCGTCTGGCTGCCGGGCCCGGTGGTGACCTGGTTTCACAATATCGCACAATTGTTGGGCTGAGCGGTGACCATTCTGGAACGCTGCGGCGCGCAGGCGCCCACCCAAGAGAGCCGGCCCTGGCCGCGTGCCGTCGTCGATGCAGACGGCTGGCGTTTCGCGGCATCGCAACTGGCAGAAGGGCTCTGGGAGCTTTTGGCGTTGTGGGCGGAAGCCTACGTTGTGCACTCGGCGGTCCGCGACCCTGCTTCCGGCGAAATCGCAGTCCTCAGCTTGCCGTGTGCACACGGGGGCTACACCGCGCTCGCCCAATGGCATCCGCCCGCCATGCGCCTCGAGCGCACGATCCGGGATTTGTTCGGCTTGGAGCCGATCGGATTGCCAGACGCGCGTCCCTGGCTCGATCATGGCCGCTGGGGCGTGAAGCATCCGCTTGGCACTGCGCAGAGCACTGCGCCTGAGCCGCCCGGTTATCAATTCCTTCCGGCGGAAGGCGAGGGCCTGCATCAGATCGGTGTTGGTCCCGTCCATGCCGGCATCATCGAGCCGGGATTTTTTCTCTTCACCGCAAACGGCGAAACGATCGTGCGGCTCGAAGAGCGGTTGGGCTATGTGCACAAAGGAATCGAAGGTCTGATGGTCGATTCCGATCTCGACCGCGCCATCCAGCTCGCCGGCCGTACATCGGGCGACAGCACCGTCGCATATGCTTACGCCTTTGCGGCGGCCGCGGAGGCTGCGCTGGAGATCGATGTCCCACCGCGTGCGATCTTGCTGCGTGCGCTGATGGCAGAGCTTGAACGCATCGCCAACCATCTCGGTGATTTCGGTGCGATCTGCAACGATGCCTCGTTTGCGGTCATGCATGCGCAATGCGGCATTCTGCGCGAGCGCGTCCTCCGTGCGGCCAACGCGTGCTTCGGCCATCGCCTCATGCGCGACCGGATCGTCGTCGGGGGTGTCACCGCCGATCTGAATAAGGACGGTCGAGCCGTCTTGCGGGGATTGCTTGGCGAGATCACCCGCCGGCTGCCGCGCCTCGCCGAACTCTACGACAAAACGGCGTCGCTTCAGGACCGCACGGTTGGCGCCGGCGTGCTGAATCCTGCGCTGGCGAGCCAATACGCCTGCGGTGGCTATATTGGCCGCGCTTCCGGCCGCAACTTCGACGCGCGGAAGGTGATCCGCTACGCACCCTACGACCAACTCGTGTTTGAAGTGCCGGTGTTGGCGCAAGGCGATGTAAACGCGCGCGTCTGGATTCGCATCCGGGAAATCGAGCAGAGCGTTGCGATCATCCGGCAAATTCTCGACCGGTTGCCGGAAGGTGAGCTGCGGGCGGCCGTTTCGCAAACTGATACATCGCGTGAAGGTGCGGCTGCCGTCGAAGGATTCCGCGGAGACATCTTCGTCTGGATGCGAATCTCAGCGGTGGGCGCCATTGAGCGCTGCCATTTGCGTGACCCGTCCTGGTTTCAATGGCCGCTGCTGGAAGCCGCTATCGGGGGAAACATCGTTGCGGATTTTCCCCTGTGCAACAAATCCTTCAACTGCTCCTATTCGGGACACGATCTGTGAAACATGCGTAACATCCTGCTTGAAAGCTTTCGCGGCGCATTGACGGAAGCGCCGCCCGACGCAGACGGGGCAATGCTTGCGGAGCTCGCGAACTCGCTTAACGAACGTGCGCGCGAGCGGCTCGGCCGCAGTCTCTCCATCAGGCAGGTCGATGCGGGTTCGTGCAACGGCTGCGAACTTGAGATTCACGCACTCAACAATGCGTTCTACGATCTGGAGCGATTCGGACTGCGCTTCGTCGCCTCGCCGCGGCACGCCGACGTGCTCCTCGTGACCGGACCAGTGACGAAGAACATGCGCGAAGCACTCGAACGCACCTGGGCTGCCACGCCCGATCCGAAATGGGTGGTTGCGGTCGGCGATTGCGCACGCGACGGCGGAATGTTTGCCGGCAGTTATGCTGTTGTCGGCGGCGTCTCGGCGGTCATCCCCGTCGATCTCCACATTCGCGGTTGTCCCCCGACGCCGACCCAGTTGCTTCAAGGGTTGATTGCGCTCCTTCAGGACAAGAAGCCACGGAACAACTGCGAGGCTGCGTTGTGACCAGCAGGATATTTTTCGAGCGTCGATCGCAAGGCGCGCCAGTCCTCGATCCCGGTCGGCCAAAATGATCGATAGCGTACTTTAAGCGTTTTGCACTGGAGCTCATTCGCGCGGGAAAGCGACGCGACGCAGGCCAACACCAAGGACATGACGGATACCAAAATCGAGGCCGTGGCCTCGTACTTCGCGAACGACTGAAGTTGATTCTCGGGCGCGGACCTGGTGATTTGGCTCTACGGCAGCTCTCCAGCCCCAATCGCCTGTGCGTCCCACACGAGAGGCGGGCGTGGATCGACTTCGCCGGCCCCAAATACTTTGATCGTGACATCAGCGCCAGGCCGGATCGTTGGAAGCGCTGACGAATCCAAACTCATGCTGGGTGCCCCGACAATCTCGAAATAGCGGTAGCCATGATCCAGAGTAATTGCAGCCGCCTCGATCAAGACCTTTCGCGCGGCGTCTTTTGGGTTGTCCTGGGAAGTTCCTTTCCCTGAGATCACCGTCATGCGCTGATGAAGCGTCGCTGGCGCGTGATGCGCGCAGCCCAGCAGCATCACGCCGAACACTCCGACTGCCAGAACACGCCGTCCCGCGCCGCGCAAATGAATGAGTTTGTGAAAACTGCACATCCCGTCCGCCCCCTGTGCTTTCAAAGTTATGGAGTTTTCCGTTCATCTTGATCCAAATATGTCATCCTGGCGCCCCGGTCCGCGCGAAGCGCGGCCGGAGCGTAAACTCCAGCGGGGACCCAGGGGCAAGCGCCGCTCCTTTACCACCGGAACAATGGAGAGTCGCCGGCTCAAGGGATTTCCTCTTTGCGCTGGAAGTCCTGGTTTCAAAGCAGAATGCCTTTGGCGTACAAAAAGGACTTGAATCCAGAGTCAGCGCGAATAACGTCATCTAAAATAATATCAAACACTTCGTCCAAAAGTGTTTTGTTCATGATCCGATTGTCGGCGGCGGACCGACAGGTTGCGTCGAGCTTGGCCACGCAGCGTGCGTGCTGTGCCTTGTGCTGCGGGAGATCGCCATAGCCCAAACTGGCCATCTCTTGCTCCTCGTGGTTGAAATGTGCCTGCATTGCCGCGGACAGAGCTGCTAAAGACTTTTCAACGGCACCGACGCTGCGATCTTCCTCGGTTCTGATTATCTTCAACGCCTCATTCAGAATGCTGACAAGCTTCTCGTGCTCGGCATTGATGGCATCGAAGTCAATCGAAAGTGACATCGGTATTTCGTAAATCACGTCCATCGAAATTGCCTCCTGCCGTAACACAAGCACTGTAGCACGAATTGGGGTTGGGTGACTGGCCAATGTCGCCCACGTCGCGTCCCAGGTTTTGCCGTCCTTCGTGATCGCCCCCCCGTCACGATACAGTCCCAAGACCGGCAGAAACAGATCATGCAGGCGGACGCACTGGGCACCGCCGAACTACCCATGGCTCTGCGGCATATCCCCAGTCACCGCCCGCCTTGCTCCAAGGCGGTCCCTGCCATCTGTCGGGCGCAGGCGTACGAGGCACGGGCCGATCAAAAAATATTCACCAGCCATTTTGATTGGCGTCAAAACGTGTCCGTTCGTCTTCAGCCATTCTTTCCATACGCTGTAATGGCTGCATCGGATTGCTTCCAGTTGGAACTATCACCGGCGCCATATCAATCTTTGATTTTCCTCAATATACTTTCAGCTTCGATAAAGTAATTGTTTGTCGATCCAAGGAGGGAGTATCATCATGAAAGCGTTTGTCTATCAGGGGCCGGGAAAGAAGGCGCTCGAAGACCGGCCGATGCCGGAAATTGCCGCGCCGACGGACGCGATCGTCAGGATCGTCAAGACGACGATCTGTGGAACGGATCTGCACATCCTCAAAGGCGATGTACCCAGCTGCACACCAGGACGAATCCTCGGGCATGAAGGCATCGGCGTCGTGGAGAGTGTCGGTGCGGCAGTTACCGGTTTTCAACCCGGAGATCGCGTGCTCGTGTCCTGCATCTCTTCGTGCGGGAAATGTGAGTATTGCCGCAAGGGCATCTATTCGCATTGCACGACCGGGGGCTGGATTCTCGGCAACAGGATTGACGGTACGCAGGCAGAATATGCTCGCACGCCCTATGCGGACACGAGCCTTTACCACATTCTCACGGGCGTCGACGAAGAGGCTCTCGTCATGCTGAGCGACATCCTGCCGACAGGATTCGAATGCGGCGTGCTCAACGGTCGCGTCCAGCCGGGCACGACAATCGCCATCGTCGGCTCGGGGCCGATCGGCCTCGCGGCTCTGCTGACGGCGCAGTTCTACTCGCCCGCTGAAATCATCATGATCGATTTCGACGACAACCGTCTCGAGACCGCAAAGCAGTTCGGCGCGACCGCAACGATCAATGCCGCGGATGGAAAAGCGGTCGAAAAGGTCCTGAAAATGACGGGCGGGCGCGGCGTCGACACCGCTATTGAAGCCGTTGGCGTGCCGGCGAGCTTCGTCACCTGCGAGGACATCGTGGCGCCAGGCGGCATCATTGCCAATGTCGGCGTGCACGGCACAAAGGTCGACCTGCATCTGGAACATCTGTGGGACCGCAACATCTCGATCACCACGCGGCTCGTCGACACCGTCACTACGCCGATGCTGCTGAAGATAGTTCAGTCGCGCAAGGTCGATCCCGGAATCCTGATCACCCACCGCTTCAAGCTCGAAAACATTTTGGACGCGTACGAAACATTTGTCCGCGCCGCCGAGACAAAAGCGCTCAAAGTTATCATCGAGGCGTAGGAACGGCGACCTGCCTGCGCGAAGCTGAAGGTTCGCTTTGGCGAAGCCAGGCAGGCTCAAGATGAGGCCGGCGAGCAATAAACCCCTATACTAGACTGATTTACTAGTGTAGCGTGCGCCGGAACACTCACGGCACGATCATGGCGGATGCAATCCCGCGTAAGCCTCGGACATTCCAGGCGGCCCGGCGCAAGGGGAGCACGCCCGCTGAAGATCCGGCAGAGCCGTGGGAACTCGGCTCGATCATCGCCGAGCTGAAGGAATCGCGCGAGGTCACGCACAATATCCGTCACGGCAGGGTCGCGCGGCGGCTTCCGTCGCGGGCCGCGCTGGCGGAGATCATCAATGGTCTCTCGGCTGCCTTGTTTCCCACCCATTACGGCCAACCGCATCTTCATGACGACAGCATCGACGAATTCGTCCGCACGACCTTGAGGTCTGCGCTCTCCGAACTTGTCGAGCAGATTCGTCTTTCGCTTCCGTTAGGCTGGAGCGACACGACACCGGCCATCCAGGTAACCAACCGCGTGGCACGCGACATCGCGCATGAGCTTGCGCTGCAGCTTCCGGCGATACGCGCGATGCTGGCTGCCGATCTGCGCGCCGCTTATGAAGGTGATCCAAGTGCGGCCTCGATGCCGGAGATCCTGCTCGGCTATCCGGGCATGGTTGCGATCATCTGCTATCGGCTCGCACGCGCGCTGCATCTCCTGGGCGCGCCGCTGATCGCGCGCCTTACGACTCTCGTCGCGCATTCACGGACCGGCATCGACATTCACCCTGGCGCGGAAATCGGGCCGAGCTTTTTTATCGACCACGGGACGGGCGTGGTGATCGGCGAGACCGCCATCATCGGAAAGGGAGTTCGGCTCTGCCAGGCGGTTACGCTGGGGGCAAATCGATCGCAGCTCGGGGGGAGGGGACTTGCCATCAAGGGGATCGCGCGCCATCCGATCCTGGAAGACGACGTCCTGATCCATGCCGGTGCGACGCTTCTCGGACGCATCACGATCGGCCGCGGTTCCACCATCGGCGGGAATGTCTGGCTGACCACCAGCGTGCCGCCCGGAAGCAACGTCTCACAGCCGCTGCTTCGCGGCCTGGCCGCAAGTGGCCCACGCGGAGGCGCGGAGAACGCGAAGAAGGACGTATTCACAGGGAGACGGTGAGGCAGGGAGACTTCTTGCGCGCCAAAAGCGCGCGATTCCCATCTCGCCGCCTCACAGCGTCAAGAGAAGCCGGGCCGCCCGCAATTTGCTTCGCTCGCGAGCGCGATCTACATTCCGTGGGCAGGTGTATGTGGCAAACCTGCGCTTGCGGGGTGCGACAGAACATTTCGACTCGGCACTTCTGAATTTCATTCGGAACGAGGCAGAGCCGGGGGAAAATTCGGAATGAAATCGGTTGGACCGATGGTCAGGCAGGCGGCGCTGCAAGCGTTGCTGTGTCTGGCAGCCGTAATGCTTGCGCCGTCGCTCGCCTGCGCCGATTCCATTCTCGAACCGGTTGGACCGGTTGGCAGGGGCGACGCTATTATCCTGCTCGACGCCGTCGTCATCATGCTGGCGATCGTCGTCCCCACCATCATGGTGACGCTGGCTTTCGCCTGGTGGTTCCGCGCCTCGAACACACGTGCCGTCTATCGGCCGAATTTTACCTACTCCGGCAGAATCGAACTCATCGTCTGGTCGATACCGACACTCACGATCTTCTTGCTCGGTGGCGTCATCTGGATCGGCAGCCACAGGCTTGATCCGTTCGAACCGCTTCCATCGACCGCAAAGCCGCTCGAAATCGATGCTGTGACATTCGATTGGAAATGGCTTTTTATTTATCCCGAGCAGAGAATCGCGAGCGTGAACCGCCTTGTGGTTCCCGTGGGCAGGCCGCTGCATTTCCGCATCACATCTGCATCCGTGTTCAACGTGTTCTTCGTGCCCAGCTTTGGAAGCATGATTTACGCCATGAACGGCATGGTCAGTCAGCTCAATTTGCAGGCTGACAAGCCCGGCAAATATCTCGGGCTTTCAGCACATTTCAGCGGCGACGGCTTCTCCGATATGCGGTTCGATCCCATCGCCGTCCCGGCTGCGCAATTCGCGGACTGGGCCGCGGGCGTCAAGGGCGCGCCCCTGGATCGCGCCGCGGTCGGCGTACTCCTCAAACAGAGCCGCGCTGTCGCGCCGTACACCTATCGGGGCGTGGATCCTGCCCTGTTCGATGCGATCGCGTCGCAGAAGCTGCCGCCTGGCGAAGGTCCGCAGAGCGGGCGCGGCGCCCCGGGAACGCAAAACGCGATGTCGCGCGGGCGTGCACCCTAATGCTCGGGAAACTCACCTGGGACGCGATTCCATTCGATCAGCCGATTCCGCTGATTTCTGGCGCGGTCGTGATCCTGGCCGCGCTTGGTGTTCTCGTGTGGGTGATCGCCAAGGGCTGGCTCCCGTATCTATGGAAGGAATGGATCACCAGCGTCGATCACAAGCACATCGGCATCATGTACGTGCTTCTTGGATTGCTGATGCTGGTCCGCGGCTTTATCGACGCCATCATGATGCGCGCGCAGCAGGCGCTCGCCTTCCATGCGCAAGGCTACCTGCCGCCTGAACATTACGACCAGGTTTTTTCGGCGCATGGCACCATCATGGTCCTTTTCGCGGCAATGCCGCTCGTCATCGGCATCATGAACTTTGTCGTGCCGCTGCAGCTTGGTGTACGCGACGTGGCGTTTCCGACGCTCAACTCGGTGAGCTTCTGGCTGACCGCGACCGGTGCGCTGCTCGTGAATATGTCGCTCATCGTGGGCGAGTTCGCCCGTACCGGCTGGCTGCCGTATCCGCCGCTTTCGGAGCTGCGCTATTCGCCCGGGGTGGGAGTCGATTACTACCTCTGGGCGGTCCAGATTTCAGGCGTGGGAACGCTGCTCACCGGGATAAATTTTGTCACGACAATTCTCGAAATGCGCGCGCCCGGGATGACATATTTCCGCATGCCGATGTTTTGCTGGACGGCGCTCGCGTCCTGCCTTCTGATCCTTGCGGCTTTTCCCGTGCTCACCGCGACGCTCGCGATGCTCACGCTGGACCGCTACCTCGGATTTCACTTCTTCACCAACGAGGCCGGCGGCAACGCGATGATGTTCATGAACCTCATCTGGGCCTGGGGCCATCCGGAGGTGTACATCCTTGTGTTGCCTGCCTTTGGCATTTACTCGGAAGTGATCTCTACGTTCTCGGGCAAACCGCTGTTCGGCTATCGCTCGATGGTCGCGGCGACGCTCTTCATTTGCATCGTCTCCTTCTGCGTCTGGCTGCACCACTTCTTCACCATGGGCGCAGGTGGCGATGTCAATGCGGTGTTCGGCATAGCGACCAGCATCATTGCCGTAGGCACCGGGGTGAAAATGTACAACTGGCTCTTCACCATGTACGGCGGACGCATCCGCTTCACCACGCCGATGCTCTGGTCGCTCGGTTTCATGACCACCTTCATCACCGGCGGCATGACGGGCGTACTGCTCGCCGTGCCGCCCGCGGATTTTCTTCTGCACAACAGCATGTTTCTGGTCGCGCATTTCCATCACGTGATCGTCGGGGGCGTCGTTTTCGCGGTTCTCGCCGGGATCACATATTGGTGGCCAAAAGCGTTCGGATACCGCCTGGAGGAATTCTGGGGCAAAGCGGCCTTCTGGTTTGCGCTTGCAGGTTTCTACGTCACCTTCGTGCCGCTGTATGTCGTCGGAATTCTCGGCATGACGCGCCGCCTCCAGCACTACGACGTGGCAGAATGGCGTCCCTGGCTCATGATTTCCGCGGCCGGCATACTTGTCCTGATCGCTGGCGCGATCTGCCAGATGGTTCAGCTCTCGGTCAGTTTCCTGCGGCGCAACGAACTGCGCGATACGACGGGAGATCCCTGGGACGGCCGCTCCCTTGAGTGGGCGACAGCCTCGCCGCCGCCGGTGTTCAATTTCGCCGTGCTGCCGCAGGTTCAGGACGCGGAAGCTTTCTGGGACGTGAAGCGGCGCGCGCGCGAAATGCACGGTTCGGGCAGCGAGCCGCATTACGAGGCGCTGGAAATGCCGCGAAACAGCTCAACCGGATTCGTCTGCGCGTTCTTTGCCACCATTATCGGCTTCGCCCTCGTGTGGCACATCTGGTGGCTCATGATTGTCGGACTTGTCGGGGCCTACGCGACGTTCGTCGTGTTCGCGTGGCGCGACGTCCCTGAATACGTGATTCCGGCGGAAGAAGTGGCGCGCCTGGATCGTGCGAACCGGATCGCACGGCAGGAGGCGCCTTACGGCGCATCGGCCATATGAGCGCAGCCGGCACCACCATCACGATTTCGGATCCCTACCGCCTCGCTCGTGGACCCAATCTCGCGCGCGGTCATGGCGGCGGCGGACCGGCCACCAAACGGGTGATCGTTGGCTACGGTTTCTGGCTGTTTTTGCTCTCGGACATCGTCATTTTCGCCTGCCTGTTCGCAACCTACACCGTGCTGGCGAATGCAACGGCTGGAGGACCTCGAGCGCGCGATATCTTCGATCTGAACCATGTCGCCATCGAGACGGCCTGTCTTCTTGCCTCGAGTTTCTTCTGCGGCCTGGCGACGATCGCCGTCGCGCGGCGCAATCAGATTCTCATCCAGGCAGCCTTGATCGCAACCGGGTTGCTGGGGCTTGCCTTCATTCTTCTGGAGGCTTCCGAGTTCGCAGCGCTGTACGCGCGCGGTGATGGACCGACGCGGAGCGCCTTCCTGACCGGATTCTTTACGCTCGTTGGCTGTCACGGCGTGCATGTCACGGCCGGCCTTTTATGGCTCGGCACAATGATGGCGCAGTTCTTCGCTAAGGGTTTCCGCCCCGACATTGGCCGGCGTTTCCTGTGCTTCAGCATGTTCTGGCACTTCCTTGATATTGTCTGGGTGGCGATTTTCTCGCTCGTTTATCTCGTGGGAACACGGCTATGACAATCGACGCGAACGGGCACGACCCCGAATATCAGGATGATGACAGGGGCGGCGCAAGCGACGAGCACAGCGCCCGGCTGGGGACATATGTCCTGGGGTTTGCGCTCGCGGTTTTGCTGACGATCGCGTCCTTCTGGGTCGCCAAAACCGACCTGATCTATGGGCCGGGCATTCCCGTGGCTCTGGCGACGCTCGCGGTGGCGCAGATGGGAATCCATCTCGTCTTTTTCCTCCATCTCACGACAGCGCCCGACAACACCAACAACGTGCTTGCGCTCGCTTTCGGGCTGCTCATTGTGGGTCTGGTGGTGTTTGGTTCCGTGTGGATCATGGCGCACCTCAATCACAACCTCATGCCGATGCAGCAACTGATGCAGATGCAGCGGTGAAGCATACTATTTGCGGGTTCTCGCGCTCGGCTTCGCCTGCACCTTCGCGGTGCGCAATGCGTTATGGTTCGAGAGAGCGTGTTCGGTCTGGAATGAATCGCCACCCCAAGAGTGTCATTCCCGCGATGATCCCCCGGTTTAACCGGGGGAGAACCCAGAGGCAGTGTTTACGGAATTACTTCACGGAGCTTGGTCCCGGCTCTCCGCTTCGCGACTGCCTGCGCGAAGCCGAAGCTTCGCTTCGGCGAAGGCAGGTCGGCCGGGATGACACGCTTTAGTTTTATACGAGCGGAACGCGCCTTGGTTCGAAAAAACTACGTCCGCGCGACCTGCGCGCCCCAACCCGTGGCGCCCAGGCCCCTCGCCACGAGCACGCCGTAGATCGCGACCCACACATAGCAGAGCACGGGCACGAAGAGCGCGGTCGCCAGCCCCCTTGCATCGGCGATGGCGCCCGTGGCGAGCGGTACGATCGCGCCGCCGACGATCGCCATGCAGATCATCGCCGATCCGTTCGGCGTCTCCTCGTCCAGGCCTTCCGAAGCCAGCGCGAAGATGGTGGGGAACATGATCGAATTGAAAAGTCCGACCGCGATCAACGCATAGGCCGCGACGACACCCGTGGATAGAGACGATGCGGCAGCGAGAAGCCCCGCGCCCACCGCGCAAGCAGCAAGCGCATAGCCCGGCTTTGCGCGGCGCAGCACATAGGCGCCGACGAAGCGGCCGATCATCGCGCCGCCCCAGTAGAAACTCACATGCTGCCCCGCGCGCGCCGCGGGAAGGCCGAGCACGGAAGGCTGCATCAGGTAATTCGTCATCACGCTGCCGATGGAGACTTCCGCGCCCACATAAAGAAAGATCGCGAGCGTCCCCAACATGAGTCTCGGCCGGCGCAGCAGCCGGGCAAGCTCGCGCAGGCTTGCGGCTTGCGGGCTCACGGGCGGCGTGCGCGCGTTGCGGTACATCCAGAAGGCGGCCGCGACCACGACGAGAACAGCGGCGATGGCGAGAAATGGAAGCTGCACCGCATGCGCTTCGCTCCTGCGCAGACGATCGAGTGCTGCGGGGGCGACGCCCGCCGCGTTCAGCGCGACCCCGCTGCCGATGATGAAGGCCGCGCCGACCCAGGGGCCGATGGTCGTGCCGAGCGAGTTGAAAGCCTGGGCAAGGGTGAGCCGGCTTGATGACGTGGCGTCCGCGCCCAGTCCCGCAATGAGCGGATTGGCGACCACCTGCAACAGGGTGATTCCGGCCGCCATGACGAAAAGCGCGAACAGGAAGGCGGAAAAGCTTCCGATCGCGGCGGCGGGCGCAAAGAGAAGACAGCCCGAGGCCATCACCACGAGGCCGAGCACGGTGCTGCGCATATAGCCCGCGCGGGAGAGCACAAGACCCGCGGGAATCGAGAAGAAGAGATAGCCGAGGAAAAAGCTGAACTGCGTCAGCATCACTTCCGTGTAGGAAAGCGCGAACAATCCCTTGAGCTTGGGCACGAGGGAATCGACGAGGACGGTGGCGAAACCCCAGGCGAAGAACAAGGACACGACGAGTGCAATGAGCGGGCGCTGTTGTGCGACGCCGCCCGCATCTACGTTTGGCTCACGCGCACCCGCGCGTTGCTGCTCGGTCGAGCTCACGGAGGCAAAACCTGCTCGTCGAGTGTCACGTGCATCATGTCCCCGAGCGATTGCGAGGAGGTTCCCACACGGACCCCGTAATCGCCTTTCGCGATGTGCCAGCGATCGCGGTCCACCTCGAATTGCGCCACGAGACGCGGATCGGCGGTGATGCTCACGCGGTGGGTTTCGCCAGGCGCGAGATCGATCTTGCTCCAGCCGATCAAACGCGCCGGCTCATCCGGACCCGGCGGCACGGCGTAAGCCTCGACCGTCTCCTTGCCTTCGACGGAGCCGTCATTGGTGACATTCGCGGAAACGGCGATCGTCGCGCCGCCCGAGGCTTGCGCGCCGTCGATGCGAAAGCTGCCGTAGGAGAGCCCGAAGCCGAAGGGAAAGAGCGGCACGAGATTCTTTTTCTCGAACCAGCGATAGCCGACATCGGCGCCCTCGACATAGTCGACATCGAACCAGGCGCCATGCGCGTCAAGCCCGGGCAGGACGGGTCGCGGCAGCTGGTCTTCGCTCGCGGGAAAGGTGATGGGCAGCCTTCCGGATGGATTCACTTCGCCGAACAGCACATTGGCGGTCGCGTCGCCGCCTCCGTTTCCCGCATACCACGCTTCGACTACGGCGGGCACGTTCGCGAGCCACGGCATCAGCACCGGGCCGCCCGTTTCCAGCACCACGATCGTGCGCGGGTTGGCGGCAGCAACGGCCGCGATGAGCGCGTTCTGCGTGCCCGGCAGCGAAAGATTCGGGACGTCGCTGCCTTCCGTCATCCATTGCAACGCGAAAACGATCGCGACATCGGCGTTCTTCGCGGCCGAGACGGCAACCGCGATGTCCTCGCCATTCGCGTAGATGATGTGCGCCTCTGGCGCGGCGGTCTCGATCGCGACGAGCGGGGAATACGGATCGAACACATGGCCGCTCAGCGGCATCGCGCGTGCGCCGCCGGGCAGCACGATCACCGGGCCGCCGACCGGAAATTCGTTCGCCAGACTGTGGCCGATGGGCATGACCTGCGAGGAGCCTCCGCCCGATAGCACGCCGATGTCCGCATGTCCGCCGATGACGGCAATGCTGCGCGGATGAGATGTGAGCGGCAGGAGCGCTCCCTCGTTCCGGAGCAGAACGATTCCGTCTTCCGCTTCCAGCTGCGCGGTTGCGAGATGGCCCGCGATATCGGAAAGGCGCGGGGTGGGCGGATTGTCGACGAGCCCGCGCACGAACATCGTGCGCAGGATGCGGTGGACCATGTCGTCGAGCCTCGCGGGCGCGACGCTGCCATCCGCGAGTGCCTGCGCGAGCGGCGCTGCGAAATAGAGCTGGCGGTCGAATCCCGAAGCCGATTCCTGGTCGAGACCGGAATTCGCGGATTCCACCGTGCTATGCACCGCGCCCCAATCGGAGAGTACCCAGCCGGGATATTTCCAGTCGCGCTTCAGTACCTCGTTCAGGAGGAACGGGTTTTCGCAGGAATAGACGCCGTTGTAGCGGTTGTAGGCGCACATCACCGCGCCCGGCGCGCCGCGCTCGATGGCGATCTCGAAAGCGAGAAGGTCGGATTCCCGTGCTTCCGCCTCGCCGATCTCCGCGCTCAATTCGCGGCGCCCCGTCTCCTGGTCGTTGAGCGCGAAATGCTTGACGGTCGAGGTCACGTGCGCGCTCTGCACGCCCGCGACTTCCGCGCCCGCGATCGTGCCCGCAAGCAGAGGATCCTCTCCCGCATATTCGAAAGTGCGTCCGCCTCGCGGATCGCGGGCGAGATTCATCGCGCCGGCGAGCACGACACTGTAGCCGCGGTCGCGCGCCTCCGCGCCGAGCGCCGCTCCGCCCTGAAAGATGAGATCCGGATTCCAGGTCGCGGCCATCGCGAGCCCGGAGGGCAGCGCGGTCGCCTCATCGCCCGGCCGCGTATTGGCGCTGTTGGCGATGCCGAGCCCGGCATCGGATTCGACGAGAGAAGGAATACCGAGCCGCGGAATGCCCGGAATGAATCCCGCCGTGTTGCGAAGCTCGGCCTGGTATTCGGGCGGCGCGCCCCTGGAGAAGATGCTGCCGCCCTTCACGCCGAAGAAGCCGAGAACGAGGCGAAGCTTCTCGTCCTGAGTCATCTGCGCTTCGAGAAGCGCGGCGCGCGCATCGGGATCGAGAGACGGATTCATCCAGGGACGATCGGCCGGCGCGGGACTTTCGACTTGCGGAGTCTGCGCGCTCGCTACGACGTTCGCGCAAAGCGCTGCGAATACGCACGCTGCCGCGAAAAGTCGCGAATGGAATCGAATTCGCGGACGCATGGGAAGTTTGGTTTACCCCGCCGGTTTGGCAGCTTCGTTCGCCGAAATGAGCGCGGCGCGCAGCTGGTCGGCGATGTCGACCATTCCTCCTGGCGTGTGCGGCATCAGGATCACCTTGCTGCCGGACGAGACGCCGATCTCCTTCATGGTGTCGAAATATTGCGTCATCAGCACGAGCTTGAGTACCTCCGGGGCGGTGACGTCGCCGATCTTGTCCGTGAACGCCGCGATCGATTCGCGCAACCCGTCGACGATGGCGCGCCGCTGCTTGGCGATGCCTTCGCCCTGGAGGCGCTTGGATTCCGCCTCGGCCTCCGCGTTCTTGACGATGAGGATCTTGTTTGCTTCGCCTTTCGCCGCAGCCGCCACCTGCAACCGCTGCTGCGTCTGGATCTCGTTCATCGCGGCCTTGACGTTGTCGGCGGGATTGACGTCGGTGACGAGCGCGTTTGGGATTTCGAAACCGTAGATCTTCATCGAGGCGTCGAGCTCGGTCTTCACCGAGGTGCCGACCTCGTCCTTCTTTTCGAACACTTCGTCGAGATTCATCTTGGGGACCTTGGCGCGGACCACGTCGAGAACGTAGGACGTGATCTGGTCGACGTGATTTTGCAGCTTGTAATAGGAATCCGCTTCCTGTCCTTCGACCACGCGGTACTGCACCGCGACGAACAGCTTCACGAATACGTTGTCGAGCGTCTTGGTTTCCACCTCGACGGGCAGCTGCTGCACGCGCAGCGACACGCGCTGCGCGACCCCGTCGATCAGGGGGATCTTGACGTTGAGGCCGGGAGGCGCCGTGCGCACATATCGCCCGAAGCGCTCGATGATCGCCCGGCTCTGCTGCTCGACCGTGAAGAACGTGCCGGAGAGAACGATGAGAACGACGAGCGCGAATACGGCCCAGAATACAAATGAAACAAAGTGCTCCGGCCCCGACATGATGAATTCCCCTTCGGTGAGTCGTTCGCGCTCGAGAGTAACGCAGCGGATGCAATGATTCTATTGCACAGCGCCGAAGCGTCGTTCGCATTACCCCTCACCCGCGTTACGCTTTCCTCCCCCGCTCTTCGTGGCGGCGTGCCCCCGCGCAAGCGGCGGCGGAGGGGGTAAGTGCGGCAGGCTCCCCACGCACCCCCTCCGGCGCTGCGCTTCGCTCGCGCCACCTCCCCCGCGAAGTGCGGGGGAGGAAAACCTTTATGCGTGCCCGCCCGTCGCGCCGTGTTTGTGGAAGGTGTCGGCGATCAGTTGCGCGGCCCAGTTGAGATCCGCTTCGCTGTGAGATTGCGAGACCTGGAAGCGGATGCGCGCGGCGCCCTCGGGCACCACAGGGAACGAGAAGCTGGTCGCAAGCAACCCGCCCGCGAGCAGGTCCTGGCTGATGGCTTTCGATTTCACGGATTCGCCGACGACCACCGGCACGATCGCGCCTTCGCCTTCGAGTGGCGCGATGCCTTTCGATTTTAGCGTCTTGCGGAATAGTTCAGCCTTCGCGCGAAGTGTCCCCGCACGCTCCGGTTCTTTTTCGAGGATCCGGATCGCTTCGAGTGCCGCTGCGGCAACGGATGGCGGCACGGCGTTGGAGAACAGATGCGGTCGCGAACGCTGGATGAGAGAGTCGATGACAACGCGCGGGCCCGCGACGTAACCGCCCGCGCCGCCGCCAAGCGCCTTGCCGAGCGTGCCGGTATGGATATCGACGCGCTCGAGCAGGCCGTAATGCTCGACCGTTCCGCGCCCCGAAGGCCCGACCACGCCCACGCCGTGGGAATCGTCGACCACGACAAGCGCATTGTGCGATTTCGCGAGCCGCACGATGTCCGGCAGGGGTGCCAGATCGCCTTCCATGGAGAACACGCCGTCGGTGACGCTGATCTTTCCGGGCTTGTCGGCATGTTTATCTAGTACGCGCGCAAGGTCCGCCATGTCGGCATGCCGGTAGATGTCGCGCACCGCATCCTTCGCGATGGCGCGGCAGCCGTCGATGATGCTCGCGTGATTGAGCGCATCGGAGATCACCACGTCGCCCGCGCCTGCGAGCACGGGAAATAATCCCGTGTTGGCGGACCAGCACGACGAATAGGTGATCGCGGATTCCGCGTGGAGAAATTCGGCGATCTTGCGCTCGAGCTGTTCGTGTATCATGAGCGTGCCGCAGATGAAGCGCACCGAAGCCGGACCGACGCCGTATCGTTCGAGCGCCGTGCGCGCGGCGGCGACCACCGCGGGATGCGCGGCAAAGCCCTGATAGTCGTTCGAGCACATCAGCAGGACTTCGCCGATATTCGCGACGACCACATGCGCTTTTGTCGCCGTCTCGAGCTCGTGCAGCGTTTTATAGTTGCCGATTTCGCGGGCCTTTTCGAGCTCGCCCGCGAGCCGTTGAAGAACCGGATTGCTCATGCTGCTTTTCCTGTAAAATCGAGAATAACCTTGCCGCAATTGCCGGCGGCGATGAGGTCAAAGCCTTCCGCGTAATCCTGGGCCGCGAGGCGATGGGTCAAAATCCTGTCCATCACCTCGGGATTGCGCAGCATGAAGGCTGACACATCATACCATGTGCCGAACATGCGCCGGCCGGTGACGCCGTGCAGCGTCGCACCCTTCATGATCACCGTCTCGGCGAGATCGAGAGTCACGTCCGAGCCCGGCAGCCCGAGCAGCACCACATGGGCGCCATTGCTCGCGACTTCCAGTGCGCTGCGCAACGCTCCCGCATTGCCGCTCATCTCGAGCACGATCTCGGGGCCCTGGCCGTCGGTCATGGAGAGGATTTGCGCGCGCGTGTCGGCGGCGCGCGGATCCACGACCAGATCGGCGCCCAGTTCCCGCGCCAGCCGCGCGCGGTATGGCGAGGGCTCGGTCACCATCACCCGACGCGCTCCATGGGAGCGCGCAATGCCAATGCTGAACAGGCCGATCGTTCCTGCGCCGGTGATGAGCACGTCGCGGCCCGCGAGCGGCACGATGGTCGCGGCATGCATCGCGTTGCCGCAAGGATCGAACACCGCGGCGTGGCGGTCGGGAATGGCGTCGTCCACTGCCCACGCATTGCCGGCCGGCACGACGACGCGTTCGGCGAAGGCGCCAGTGCGGTCGACGCCGATGATGGAGGTCTCGCGGCAGAGATGCGCGCGGCCCGTGCGGCAGAGCCGGCAATGTCCGCAGGTGACGTGGCATTCCGCACTCACCCGTTGTCCGGGCGAAAAATGGTGCACGCCTTCGCCGACGCGCGCGATGCGGCCGACGAATTCATGGCCCACCACCATGGGCGGCTTCACACGCCGCGACGACCATTCGTCCCATTTCCAGATGTGGAAGTCGGTGCCGCACACCCCCGCCATGCTGACGGCGACTTCGACCTCGCCGGGGCCGGGGCCCTTCGGGCTTTCCACATCGGCATGTGAAAGCCCTTGTTCGGGGCGAGCTTTGAGGATGGCGAACATGGCTTCCCCATTCGGTTTCGTCGGCTCCTGATTATCCGCTATATTGGTACGACGCAACCAAGATAGTGGACATGTCTAGGAACGATCCGAGCATTGCCGTCGCCGTCGCCCGTCTCCGGAAGGAGCGCAAGTTGTCGCTCGCGGCACTGGCGCAGCTGGCCGGCATTTCGCGCTCGATGTTGCACGAGATCGAAAAGGACCGCACCAATCCGACCGTCGGCATTGCCTGGCGACTTGCCACTGCGCTCCGTGTCGATCTGCCCGAATTGCTGCGCGGCTCGGTGCAGAGCCCGATCGTCGATGTCATCGGCGAGCAGGCGACACCGTGGCTGACGAGCGAGGACGGACTCTGCCGCTTGCGCATCCTGGGTCCGCTGCAACTGGCCGGGCATCTCGAATGGTATCTGCTCGATGCCGAGCCGAAGGGCGAGCTCGTCTCGTCCGCGCACCAGCCGCGCACGACCGAACATCTCTCGGTGCTCAAGGGCGAACTGGTCGTGTCCGTCGACAACGAAGAAAGCGTCGTGCCGGCTGGCGCCACGATCCGCTACCGCGCCGATCGCCCCCACGCCATCCGCAACCGCAGCAAGACGCCCGCCGAAGCGCTGCTGATGGTGGTGCTTTAGACTCGCGGCGCCCGTGTCCCCCCTCACCTGCGCAGGAGCGGTTGAGGGGACAGTGTGCGCGAGCCCTCTCCCACAAGGGGAGAGGGGATTCCGCGCGCTGATTTTCGGCAACGTTGATGCAGGATTCGGATTTCCCTCTCCCCTCGTGGGAGAGGGATGCAGATACGTGCGTTGAATTCTGTTTCAGCCTGGGTGAGGGGGCCTTCTTACGCCAGTTCGAATCTTATCGGCACGGTTTTGGGGCCGCTGACGAACAGCGCCTGGGTCAGTTTCGGCTCGCCGTCGAGGGCAAGGGATTTCAAATGCGGGAGAAGCTCTTCGAAGAGGATGCGCATCTCCATTTTGGCGAGGTGCTGGCCGAGGCAGAGGTGTGCGCCGTAGCCGAACGACAGATGGCGGTTTGGCTTGCGCTCGACGCGGAAGACATCGGGATCCTCGAACAGCTCTTCGTCGCGATTGCCCGAGGCGTAGCAGAGCATCAGCCAGTCGCCCTTCGCGATCGCGCGCCCTGCAAGCTCGGTATCTGCCGTGGCGGAGCGCATGAAGTGCTTGACCGGAGTCGTCCAGCGGATCGCTTCGTCGACGAGTCCCGGAATGAGAGACGGATCGTTTTTCACTTTCGCAAACTCGCCGGGATTTTCCGCGAGCGCCCACACGGCGCCCGCCGTCGATGACGACGTCGTGTCGTGTCCCGCGGTCGCGACGATGATGTAATAGCCCATCGCGCCGATGTCGGAGATCGGCTCACCGTCGATCTTTGCATTGGCGATGAGCGTTGCGAGGTCCTCGCGCGGATGGGCGCGGCGCTCCGCGCTCAGCTTGCGGAAATAGGAACTGAAATCCTCGATGGTCGCCTGGATCAGCGCCGTCAGCTGCTCCGGGCTCAACGCGCTCAAGGCCCTTGCCGTGTCGGGGTCCTGCGGACCGAACAACTCCTGGGTGAGCCGGAGCATGCGGGGCTCGTCCTCCTCCGGCACGCCCATGATCTCCATGATCACATGCAACGGGTAGCCCGCCGCGACGTCCGTCACGAAATCGCAACGGCCAGGTTTCGCGCACATCGCATCGACGGTGCGCTTTGCAATCACGCGGATGCGCTCTTCGAGCTTTTTGAGATTGGGTGGCATGAACCATGCCTGCGTCAGTGCGCGGTATTTCGGATGGTCGGGCGGATCCATCTGCACAAGCGAATAGACGAGATGCGGGCTGCCGCCGGTAATTTCGCGCACGCGGCGGTCGGCCGCCTGGCCGGTCAGCGTCGTCGGACGGTCGCCATTGTGGAAGAGATCGTTCTGCCGGCCGACTGCGAGAATATCGGCGTGCTTCGTCACCACCCAGAAGGGATCGAATCCTTCCGCTTCGGCAATCCCGAGCGGATTGTTCGCGCGCAGCCAGCGCCAGGTTTCGTGTATGCGTCCGTCGGCATAGGCGGAGGGATCAACCAGCGCTTCGGCGAAGCGCGCGGGAATTGGGACGTCGCTCGCGCCTGTCATTGCCGGCGTCACTGCGCGGCCAGAGGAATAGCGGGCTCCCGCGCGGCGAGCGAATGTTTGAGCGCCGCGACGGCGCCCACAATGTGATAGAGCGAGCTCGCCGGCGCCGGTTCCTCGACGAAGCGGTTGGTCGCCGTCAGCGTGTCGCGCCAGAGCCCGCGCGTCGGCACGTCGAGATATTTCCACAGCGATTCCGCGGCGGCGACCGCGTGTTCGGCATAGGAATCGGTGGCCGCGTCCGCCGCGCCGCCGAGGAGCAGCGCAGCCTTGAGCCGTTCCGTCTGCGGCCAGAGCCGTGCGCGGCTCGAGCGGGCAGACATGTCTTCGTTGAGCGCATCGATGGCGACCCCGCGCACCGTATCGATGCCGCGCACACCCGTCTCGAACAGCCGCCGGGCTGCCAGCTCGGCCGCGGGCTCGTTGCGCAACCGCGCCCAACGCGCGAGCAGCGTGGCCCATTCAAACTGATGTCCCGGTTCGACGAGGCGGCCAAGCTCTCCCAAAGCCGGCTGCCAGCGCGCGGTGAAATGTTCGCGCAGAAATCCGTCGTCGGGATCGATGAAGCGTTTGAGGCAGAGCGCCGCGATTTCGTCCGCGAGCGCGTCCCATGTGGCGCCGCCGCCGGCCTCCGACCACGCGAGGGCTGCTTCCAGAAGATGCATGTGGGGATTGGATTGAAATGGGCTGTTCGCCTGCTCGCGGAAGCCGCCCGCTTCGTGACGCATCGACCCTTCGATCGCGGCAAGCAGCCTCTCGGCGTCTTCGTCGAAACCTGGCGGCGCGCCGGGCAATTTGTGAAGCGACGCCATCGCCAGCAGGGCGAATGCCTGGTCGTAGAGCGTGGCTGATTCCTCGAGCGGATGACCTTCGGAATCGACGAGGGCGCGGAACAGGCCATCCTCGCGCAGATAATGCGTGCGGAAATAACGCATGGCGTGCAACGCAGCTTCCCGCGCGGGCCCTGTCCATCCAAGCCTGTGCGCCTCGGCATAGACGAAAGCTTGGCGGGCCTGGACGCGCGCGCGCCGCGGCGAGGACGTTTCCGCGCGGCCATCGAGCCCGAGCACTTCGTGAAACCCGCCATGCTCGTGATCGGCGCCGAGCGACCACCACACGGGCAGGGCGCCAGTCAGGAGCCAATGTTCGTAGCGTGTGGTCCAGGCGGCCAGCGCATCCGGCGAACCCTGCGCACCGGCGCGGCGCGATCGTCCGTTTACGGACAATGTTTCGGCAACCGACTTCACCGCCTGGCTTGACGAGAGATCGCAGATCAGGATGCTGCCCGGCTCCGCGATGATGGCGACATCCTTCACGCCGACCGCTACGACGGGCACATCGGTCTCGTTGCGCACCAGAGAACGCTCCGCGCCCAGGAGCAGGCAGTCACCGCTGGCGGCATTGCCGTCTGCGTCTTTCGCGCAGGCCTCGTGAACCGCGCTCCATGCGCCGAGATCCGACCAGAAGAAGTCAACCGGCAGCACCGCGGCGCAATCTGTTTTTTCCATCACCGCGTAGTCGATGGAGATTTTCGGTGCGCCGGCGAAGCTCGGCGCGAGGCGCAAGGTGGCGCCGGAACGCTCGGCGTCGCGCACCGCTCCGCGCGCCGCGTCGGCGACCGTGGGCGCGTGGCGGTCGATCTCATTGAGCATCGTATCGATCGCGAAGATGAAATTGCCGCTGTTCCAAAGATGTCCGGCCGCGAGATACGCGGCGGCTTTGGCGAGATCTGGCTTCTCGATGAAGGCATCGACTGGCACGACGGCGCCTCCGCCTGTGACCCGCGGCTTGATGTAGCCATAAGCCGTGGACGGCCGGTCGGCTTTCACGCCGAGCGTCACGATCATGCCCGCCTGCGCGGCTTCTGCCGCAGCGAGCACGGCGCGGCGGAAGGCTTCGTCGTCGGGAATGTAGTGGTCCGAGGCGACGACGACGGCGATCGCGTCCGGATCTTCCTCTGCGATCGCAACCACCGCGGCGGCAATTGCGGGCGCCGAATCGCGCACGCAGGGCTCGAGCAGAATCGATGCCTCGATGCCGATCTCGGCGAGCTGCGATTCGATTGCGTCGGCGTGCTGGATGTTGCCGATGATGACGGGCCGGCCCAGCTTTGCCACCCGCAGCACGGTCTGCTGGAACATCGAGACCTGCCCCGTCAGGCGCAGGAACTGCTTGGGGCGCGCATGATGCGAAGCGGGCCACAACCGCGTTCCCGCACCGCCGCACATCACGACGGGGATAACCCTTCTCGTCGACACGGCCGTGATCTGCCTCTCCGCCATTGTCATCCGGACACTGATTCGCTGTCCTGGCGCTGTCCGTGCGAAAGATCGGGCGCACCCGCGCGTGATGGCCGCCCGCAGCGACTTTTCGCCGACCTCCGCCTCATCCGCAAGCCGGATTCCCGCGGAGCCAATATATTGTTGTCGATCAATAGCTTAGCTCATGACAAGCTTGAAGGTGGCGACAGAATCGCCATATGCCCAATTCAACGACAATTGTCCGCGGGAGCCGATCATTCATGCTAGGTTGCACCCACGGTGCGCCGTAAGCGCGGTCCAGCCTGCCTATTCAGGGCCAGTTTTGATAGCCAGTCTTTATGGAAAGAGTTGCAATGTCCGATCCGACCGAACGCCGCGAGGCCGTGCGCCGCAATGCCCAGAGTCATTTTACGCATACAGAGCGGCGTGACGAGCTGGTGCGCCAGGAAATCGAGAAGGAGCGGGCCGCAGTCGACGCGAAGACGGCCAAGCTCAAGGCTCTGCGCCTGGCCAAGGAGGCGAGCGAAAGGGCGGAAGGCGAGCGGCTCGCCGCCGAGCGCGAGAAATCCGGCGCCGCTGCGACCAAAACCACCCGCCGCAAACGCACGCGCACCGCGGAGCCGGCAAAGGCCCGCGCCAAGACCGGGTGACAGGTTACGCATTCACGCGACCGGTACGCGCTTAATTTTCCTCCCCCATGCGTGGCTAGGGTTGGCGCATATTGTTTCATATTTCAGTCGCTACTGAGCATGGGCTCTATTTTCCTCCCCCAACGGGGGGAGGCAGTTTGCGGAGCGAAGCGGAGCAAACCGGAGGGGGAGTCCGCGCGCGGCGCGCGCGCCACGTCCTCCGCCTCGCTGCGCTCGGCACCTCCCCACGTTGGGGGAGGAAAACCAAGTGCGCGGCGCTCGACTCAAGTTCTGTGGGAGAAAACCCGACTGATTCGCATGTGCAATCGTCTCTGCGCGGATGAGGCGTACTCACAAAAAACCATGGCCGGTCGCGAGACCGGCCATGGCTTAGATTTAAACGATTGATCGTAGAGTTGTTTCAGTGGCGATCGCGCCAGCGATCGCGGTCATGATCCCAGTGCCCGCGGCCTTCCCAGCGATGATCGGCCCAACGACCGTTGCGCCAGAAAGCGCCATCGCCCCAGCGAACCCCCGCGCGCCAGGCAAACGGATCGCCACGCCATTCATTGGCGCGCCATCCGCCGTGCCACCAAAACCATTGGCGCCCGTGCCAATTGCGGGAATAGAACGGGCCGTGGTACCAGACGCCGCCGATATAGACGGGATCGGCATAGTAGTCGTAACCGCAATTGTCCCACGGCGCGCCATAGGTGTAGTTGTAGGCGGCGCACGGTCCCGGCGGTCCGTACCAGACTCCCGGTGCGGGCACGCCGACGCCGACCGCAACCCCCGGCACGGGTATGCCGACGCCAACAGATACATGCACGCCGGCCTGCGCCGGCGCCGACGCACCCGCCGCGATTGCGCCGAGAGCGGCCGCGCCGAGCGCGAGTTTCGTTAAATGGTGCATATGAGGATTCCTTTCCTTGCGGGTCCTGCCCCGAATCACTCTCTTTCTGGACGAGAGCTGCTGAATATCACGTGAACGCAACAAATGATGCTCCCGTCTGGCGCGGCGAGCATTTCCGTGCCAAAATCACGGTCTTCTTGGGAGGGGCAGGACATGGGCAAGATCGATCTTGGCCGCGTGGTCATCGGCGGCGTCGTCGCAGGAATCATCATCGACATTTTCGAGTTCGTGCTGAACGGCTGGTATCTGGCGGGCCAGTGGACTTCCGTGATGGCCTCGCTCAACCGGGCGCCGGTCGGCACCAATGCGATCATCGCCTTCAACATCGTGGGGCTGTTCACCGGCATCGCTGCGGTATGGACCTATGCCGCCATCCGTCCGCGCTTTGGCATCGGGCCGGGCACGGCCTTCATCGCGGCGCTCCTCACCTGGATCACCGCCTACGTGCTCTCCGACGCCGCGCCCGCGATCATGGGAATTTTCCCGCTTAGAATTGTGGGCACGATGATCGGCGTGGGTCTCGTCGAAATCGTCGTCGCAACCATGGTAGGCGCGTATCTCTACCGCGAAGGCGAATGACGCGTAGAAACAAGATTTAGCGCAGAGGGCGCAGTGGATGCGCAGGGTACGCAGAGAAACTGCTGCGCGCCTTTGGCGCGCGATTCGTATACCGCGTCCTCCGCGCACCCACTGCGTCCTCTGCGTTAGAATCTTTTTGTTTGGCTGATCCGCTTCAGGCGATCAGGGGAAAGCACTCCGCCACTTCGCGCAGCCATTGTTTGACGCGGTCCTGGACTTCGGCTCGTGACTTGCCGAGGCGCACCAGCACGAGATCGCGCTGCGGCACGACGACGATGAACTGTCCCTCGTAACCGTTGGCGGAGAAGGAGCCGGGGCCGGCAATGTCGAGCCACCAATGCGCGCCGTAACGGCCCTGATCCGCCGTCTGCTGGTACGTCGGTGTGCGCGCATAATCGACCCAGCCCTCGGGGACGATGCGCGCGCCATCCCACATGCCGCCCCGCAGATAGAGAAGGCCGAAGCGCGCGAAATCGCGCGCCGTCGCAAACAGGAACGACGAGCCGATGAACGTGCCGGCCGCGTCGAATTTGGGCAATGCGCTCGTCATGCCGAGCGGCGCGAACAGCCTCTTGCGCATGAACGCTTCGAAGGCGCCCCCGCGCGCGCCTGCGGCATCGGCGGCGAGTCTCGCAACGATATTCGTCGTACCGCTCGAATAGGCCCAGAACGAGCCGGGCGGGTGGGCGAGAGGGAAGGACGCGGCGAAATGCGCCGCGTCGTCCTTGCCTTTGCCCCACAGCATGTCGATCACGTCGGTAGGTTCGTCCGGGATATAGGACTCGATGAAGGCGAGGCCGCTCGACATGCGAAGCAGCTGGTCGAGGGTGATTGCGCGGCGCGGATCATCCGGGCCGCGCCATTCCGCGACGGGCGCGGGCGCGCGGATATCGATCCGGCCGCCGCCCGCGAGAATACCGATAAGCGCATGGGTGATGCTCTTCGCCATCGACCAGGAGGGGCATAGCGAATCGGGAGAAAAGCCGGTGCCGTAACGCTCGAGCACGAGCCGTCCTCGCGCCACCGCGAGCACGGCATGGGTCTCTCCGAGCGGCGCGACCGCATTTTCATCGAACGCCGCTTCGATAAGCCGCGCCAGTGTCGCACGGTCCGCTTCCGATGGAACATCGGCTTCAGGCCAGGCTTCCGTGGGCCACGGCGTATCCGCATGCTGGGCGGAGAGCGGAACCAACCTATTCGCCATCGGTCCGGAACCTTTGTTGCCATCCTTTGTTAATGAGGACACATCCCCATGCCGCCGCCAACGCGCAATCCGTCGAGGCGTGGCAACGGGATTTGTACCATGTCCGGCGGGAGGAACCCCGCCTCATCCTGCGCGTTGCCAAAAGTGGTTGGCTGAATCCTGAAATTGGGAGAATTCCATGAAGAACTTGATCAAATGGGCGGGTGCGGCTGCGGTGAGTACCGTTGCCGTGATGCTCACGGCGACCAGCGTTTCCGCTGCCGTCGCCTGCAATGCGGCAGGCGAGTGCTGGCATGTCAAGCGCGCCTATACCTATCAACCCGAATTCGGTGTGGTGGTTCACCCCACCGGCTGGAAATGGGGCCCGAGCGAGCATTTCACCTGGCGCGAGCATACCGGCCGCGGCTACTGGAGGAATGGCGTGTGGGTCACGTTCTGATCCCGCGACCGCTCTGAAACATGAACGGCGGAAGCAGAAACGCTTCCGCCGTCTTGCTGTTCCGGCTTCGGATGGCGGCTGGAATTTTGGCGCCGCAACTGCGGCAGATGTTTATGTGCGGCTATGCGATGTCGCCCCCGGCTGCCGAAGCAATGGCGCCGCCATGACGAGGCCGAACAGGGCCTTGAGAATCCCGTCTCCGGCTATGAGCGCGCCGATTGTCAGCCGCAGCCAGAACGCCAGCGCAACCCAGATCAGGATTGCCGCCGCCAGAACGGGCATCCTGGACCATGCGACCAGCGCATGATGATGAAATGCAGCGCAACGATGGTCAGTGCGACGGCTGCAGCCATGAAATCGAAGCCGTGCCGGAACCAGCCGAGCTTTGACGCGGCGAGAAAGGCCGCAATCTCAGCCCCGATTGCGATCCACATGACAACGATATTGACCCGCGTCGGTCGGCCGAAGCGCCCGCGCGCGAATCTCACGGCGAGCGGGATGGAAATGAAGCCGGCCAACGCTCCCGCGACAAGCCCGACAAGAATCGCCGAACCTCCGGCCAGTCCGCCGGCGAGCAGGCCAAGACCCACGCAGGTAAGAAAGGTGCCACCACCCGTCTGCATCGGCCAGATCGATTTGAACCAGATCGATTTGGAGTCGTGCATGGAAACATCCGGCTCTGTGCCGACCTCCGGGCTGGCGCGTGTATCGCCGCCTGCCGTCATGCTGCAAGCGGGCGAACTTCCGTTTTCAGCCGTCCGGCGAGCCTGTCGTCTGTCGTCTCCAGCTCGAAGCGGCTCTGCAGATTGAGCCAGAACTCCGACTCCATGCCGAAGAACCGCCCGAGCCTCAGCGCAGTATCTGCCGTAACCGCACGCGTTCCCAGGACGATCTCATTGATCCGCCGCGGCGGGACGCTCACGGCGTGCGCGAGCCGATACTGGCTTATGCCCAAGGGCTCGAGAAAGTCCTTCAACAGGATTTCTCCGGGGTGAACCGGCGGCAGTTTCCTCGTCATATCGATTCCTCGCTCAATGATAGTCGATGATTTCAGCCTCGAATGCGCTCCCATTCTCCCAGTGAAAACAAATCCGCCACTGGTCGTTGACGCGAATCGAATGATGCCCTTTGCGATCGCCCCTGAACGCTTCGAGCCGATTCGCAGGAGGTATGTTTAGCGTGTCCAGCCGGGTTGCCGCATCTGCGCCCGGAATGGTGCTAGGGTGCGGCCCTCGATCAGCGAACGAGGGGAACTTCCATGCGCGAAGGTCAATTGGCGGCGATTGCGGCGGCGGCTTTGCTGTCCACATCCGTGGTCTGGGCTGCTTCAGGCGACACGGCGGCGACGAAACCGGCGCCAGCGCCCATCAGGCCCGTCACCGAAACGTTCTGGGGCAAGAAGGTCACCGACAATTACCGCTACATGGAAGCGCTGGATCCCACGACGCTCGACTGGATGAAGGCGGAGGGCCATTACACGCGCTCCGTTCTCGACAGCATCAAGCCTCTCGCCGATCTGAAGACGAGGGTCGCCAATTTCACCGCCAGCTTCGGCCTCGTGCAGGACTACGCCTCGTTCGGTGGTCGTGCGTTTTACGAGGAGCGCGCGCCGGGGTCCGACAATTTCGATCTCATGGTCAAGGACGCGAACGGCGTGCGCAAGATCGTCGACGTGGCGGCGTTGCGGGCCGCCCATGGCGGCAAGCCGTTCGCGATCAACTACATCCTTGCCTCGCCCGACGGCAGCAAGGTCGCGGCCGGAATCTCCGAAGGCGGATCGGAAGACGCGTCGCTCACCGTCTATGATGCGGCGAGCGGCAAGCAGATTGCAGGCCCGATCGACCGCGCGCAGTTCGGCGCCACCGCCTGGACCGACGATTCGCAGACGCTCTATTTCAACCGGCTGAAAAAGCTCGCGCCGACCGACGCGCCGACGGAGAAGTACAAGGACTCGACTGCCGACTCCTGGGGTCTGAAATCCGAGCCGGTTCCCGTTCTTGGTTCGGCGCTCGGCCACGGCCCCGCGATCGGCCACAACGAATTTCCCCTGGTCGTGATCAGCGCCGGCGCGCCGATCGCGGCGGCGCTCTCCATCAACGGCGTGCAGAACGAGGTCGCGTTGTGGACCGCGCCGATCGCCCAGGTGAACGATCCCAAGGCCGTGTGGACGAAGCTGTTCACGCACGACGACGGCATCACCAACGCCGACGAGCGCGGCGACGATCTGTTTTTCCTCTCGCACAAGGATGCGCCGACCTTCAAAATCCTCACGCTCAAGGTCGGCCAGCCGCTTTCCGCCGCCACAACACTCGTGCCGGCGAAATCCGACCGGGTGATCGAATCGATGCGCGCGGCATCCGACGCTCTCTATGTGCTGGCGCGCCACGGCGCCTATTCGCAGCTCCTGCGCATTCCCGCGGGTAGCATGGCCATCGAGGAGGTGCCGCTGCCGTTCGAAGGCCATATCGGCGAATTGTTTGCCGATCCGCGCACGCCGGGCGCCACGATCTCGCTGTCGAGCTGGGTGGTGCCGCCGGCCGAATATTCGTACGACCCCACGACGAAGAAATTCACCGATCTCGGCATCGGCACGCGCGGCGACATGGATTCCGCGAACTATGTGGTCAGCGATCTCGAGGCGAAAGCGCATGACGGCACCATGGTGCCGCTTTCCCTCGTGCAGAAGAAAGGTGTTAAGGGTCCGCAGATCACATTGATCGAAGCCTATGGCTCCTACGGCATTTCCGAACTCGCGGATTTTAGTACGCGGCGCGCGGCGGCGATGCGCGAGGGCATCAACTATGGCGTCTGCCATGTGCGCGGCGGCGGCGAGCTCGGCGAAGCCTGGCGGCTTGGCGGCAAGGATGCGAACAAACACAACACCTGGGAAGACCTGATCGCCTGCGGCGAATACGCGGTGTCCCATGGCATCACGACGAAGGGGAAGCTCTTCATCCTCGGCGGGTCGGCGGGCGGCATCACCATGGGCCGCGCGCTGACGACGCGGCCGGATCTGTTCGCGGGCGTGGTCGATCTCGTGCCTGCCGGCAACACGCTACGAGCGGAATTCTCGCCCAACGGGCCGCCCAACATTCCTGAATTCGGCACGGTGAAGACGAAGGCGGGATTCGAGAACCTCTACGCGATGGACACGATCCAGCATGTGAAGAAGGACGCACAATATCCCGCAGTGATGGTGACGACGGGGCTCAACGATCCGCGCGTGTCGCCCTGGGAGCCGGCGAAGGTCTTCGCCGCGATCCAGGCATCGGGCACGAAGAAACCGGTCCTGTTGCTCATCGACGAGGAAGCCGGTCACGGCATCGGCTCGACCAAGACGCAGACCGACAAACTCACCGCCGACTGGATCTCCTTCATCTTCTGGCAGGCCGGATTGCCCGACTGGCAACCGGCCTCCACCAGCGCCCGCCGCGCGGAGAGGTGAGGGGCGGCTCGCGCAGCGCTGGCCCCCTCCGCCCCTTCGGGGCACCTCCCCCAGAAATGGGGGAGGAAAATCTTGCGCGAGTTTGCAAGGTAGAATCTCGAGCACATTTTTCCTCCCTCGCGCTTGCGCGGGGGAGGTGGCGCGAAGCGCCGGAGGGGGCAGCGGCCACGCAGCTTCCCGCCAATTTGCCACGATGTATTTTATAGACTACTATCGGCCATGCTCGAGGTGCTGAAGACCGACGCGTTCGACAGATGGTTTCGCGGATTGCGCGATGTGCGCGCCAAGGTGCGAATCGACGAAAGGATCGAGCGGCTTGCCAACGGCAACCCCGGCGACGTGAGGCCGGCTGGCAGCGGCGTCAGCGAGATGCGGATCGATTATGGGCCGGGATACCGGCTCTATTTCGTGCAACGCGGAAAGACATTGATTGTCTTGCTTTGTGGAGGCGACAAGGCGTCACAACGCAGAGACATCGGCAGAGCGATCAAACTGGCGGAAGGACTGAAATCATGAAGCTGAGCAGTTATGACATTGCCGATTATCTCGACAATGACGAGATGGTGGCTGCTTATCTCGATCTCGCGTTCGAGAGCGGCGATATTTCTCGGATCGCCGCAGCCCTCGGCGCCGTTGCGCGCGCACGGGGCATGACGAAGGTCGCAAAGGCGACGGGGCTTTCCCGCGAGCAGCTTTACCGGACGCTCAGCGCGGAGGGAAAGCCTGAATTGGCCACCGTCCTCAAAGTTATGGCCGCATTCGGTGGCGGCCTGAAATCCGATTTTCAGGGTTCAAGGGGTCAGCATGCTTCGCGTCGCTCCAAGTCACGCAAGGCTGCATGACCGGATCAGCCCACTACGTCTGGGCGGAAGCCGAAGCATCTTGAATTGGCAACGGATCGCCGAATTTAAACGAGACGTTTGTTTTTGCGTATCATTCCCGCGCCACCGGTCCGCGCGCAGCGCGGCCGGAGCGTAAACTCCAACGGGAACCTGGCGACAGGATACATATTGCGCCGTTGCTTTTGGGCGGAAGCCGAAGCGTGTCGAATTCGCAAGCGATCGCTGAATTGGTGCGAGACGCCTGTTTTTCGGGCGTCATGCGTATCTGCGCCATACGATCTCCGGCACGAACGACAGCAGGACGATTCCCGGCGTTGCCGAAACGATGTTGTTGAGCGCGTGCGGGCCCAACGCCAAAGCGCCCGACGGCGGTCCATCACAAACGGCTCGCATTCATCCGCTGCGGGCGCGAACTCGGTTTCAGCCTCGACGATCATGTCGCCGCAATTCACCGCAAGATTGCCGATCTGCGGCGTCTGGAACGGGTGATGACGGGCATTGCGTCCCGCTGCAGCGGACGGAAGATCCCGGATTGTCCCATCATCGATGCGCTGTTCGATGACGGCCCCGCCAAGGCGGGACAACAAGGGTTGCGCGCTTGAGGCGGCTGTCGGTGCGTGGAGAGGCCAGGGGGGAGCCTTGGGACGGCGCGCGTCCCGCGCGGGCGGCCAAGCGCACCTACACTTTTCGACGGCTAAAAACCGAGATTTTGACCGAGGGTTCATCTGATCTCCCCCTTGTGGGTAATGCATGATGGCATGATGCATGGCCCGATGATGTGGGGCATGGGGATCGCGTGGATTCTGGTCCTTGTATTCGTCATTCTTGGCATTGCGGCATTGATTAAGTACCTGTTCCTTAGCGGAAAAACGTGAATTTCAAACCTCCCGATCACGAATTATTTATTCCGCGAGTCCATGCTTGAAGGCGAAACCGCCAGAAACTATTGTCATCACCATGTTAATGCAGGTCATAGCGCAACGACTTGTGGCGGCGATTTTGGCGCTCGCAGTTTTTGTCGCGACCGCGCCGGTTGTCGAGGCATCCGCTTCGCCTAAACCGTGTGATTGCCCGTCCATGCAAATGCTCGATCACGGCATGACCCATCATGCGGTTCCGCAAAAGCAGAAGAATGCGCCTTGCAATGAGACGCAGAAATGTATCTGCGGCCTATCGTGCGGAGTGGCGCTAAATTTGCCGCTGCAATCGTTCCAGCTTCAATCATTCGTTCCACCAGACAAGCTTGCGTGGTCTGTCATCAGCGGCGGACCTGGCCTGTTCATCAAACCTGCAATTCCTCCTCCCATCCCAATCGTCTGACAACGGTCCGCCTCACGCGAACCACGCGGATTAGCGCAGAGGATGGCTGAACCAGTCATCGGTCGCGCGAAGCCGTTCCGTCACCTTCGCTGAGAACTGATCAGCTCCGCACGCCCATATGGGCGCGGACGATTGAATTGCATGGAGGAAAAAGTGCGAACATCAACAGCCGCAATACTTGCTGCAATCGCCTTGTTGGCCACCGCGTCGAGCGGCTTCGGTGCAGCCAAAGATTACCAATTCGAGCTTGCGGGACCGTCACAAAACGGCGGCAAGGGCGTCAGCGTCGTTTCGGTGCGGCTGCTCCACTTGCCCGACAAAAGACCGGTCTCTGGCGCGATTGTCATCGAGACCCACGCCGATATGGGTCCTATCGGCATGGGGGCGATGGCGGCTTCAGTCAAGTCGCTGCCGGCGCAACCCGCCGGAACCTACCGCTTCGAGATTCAGAACGGCGCGGTGTGGAAGAAGCCGGACAATTGGGCACTGACGCTTGCCGCAAAGGTGCAGGGCGAGCCCGAGACCGTGCGCGGCAGCATCGTTGTGAGGCTTCAGCCATGAACGTGATCTGGGAGCGCCGACCCCGGAGCGTCCGATGAACGACATCAGACTCTGGAGTGCGGGGGCACTCGTTGCGCTGATGATGGCCGCCGGCGGCGGCTATCTTCTTGGCCGCAATCACGAAGACGCGACCGGCTCCGCTGCGGCGCCTCGAGACGCGAGTACGCCCAAGCCCCTCTACTATCAGGACCCGGGCGGCAAGCCCATCTACTCGCCAACACCGAAGAAAACGCCGGAGGGACGAGACTTCAAACCGGTGTACGCGGAAGGCTCCGGTTCTTCCGGCAATCAACCGGGCTCTGCACCTCAACTGCCCGAAAGACGCACAGCGATTCTCTACTACCGCAATCCCATGGGGCTGCCGGACATCTCGCATGTGCCGAAGAAGGACCCAATGGGGATGGACTACATCCCCGTTCATGAAGGCGAGGAAGATACGGGTGTCGTTCAGGTAAGCCCGGCGCGCTTGCAGATGCTGGGTGTCACGACCGCGCCTGTGACCCAGCGCTCGGCGCTGGCGAGAACCGTCCGCGCGACCGGCGTTATTCAACCCGACGAAAGCAAGCTTGCCGCTGTCACGACGAAGTTTGATGGAGTGGTCGAAAAGCTCTTCGTTTCGACCACGGGAGCGGAGGTGCGCAAGGGACAACCGCTCGCGCGAGTTTGGATTCAGACGCCGGACACTATGATGCAGATTGGTCCCGACGTGATCACGCGCCAGATCGATTACGTGATCGCCTTGCAGGACAAAAACCCAACCGCCATCGCGCAAGCCGCGCACGTGCTTCTCGAGTATGGGATGCCGGAATCGGCGCTGGCGGAAATTCGGAACACGGGTCGTGCCACACGCTCGATCACAATCACCGCTCCTCGATCCGGCGTTGTTCTGGAAAAGCCCGCCATCGAAGGCATGCACTTCAATACAGGCGATCCGCTCTTCAAGATTGCCGATCTCTCCATTGTTTGGTTGCTCGCCGATGTGCAGGAACAAGACCTCGGGTCAATCAGTCTGGGACAACCGGCGCAAGTGAGCTTTGTCGCCTTTCCCGGCCGGATGTTCACCGGAAAGGTCAATTTCATCTATCCCACTGTGATGGCGAGCACGCGAACAGGCCGTGTGCGTATCGCGATGGCAAATCCTTATGGTCTTCTTCGGGAGTTGATGTACGCGACGGTTATGATCGAGGTTCCCGCGACCGGCGGCGGCCGAGCTTTGGTGGTGCCGGACTCTGCGGTGATCGACAGCGGCACGCGTCAGGTCGTGCTGGTGGTCAAAGGGCCAGGTCAATTTGAGCCCCGCACCGTTAAGGTCGGAGGACGCGGCGATGGTTACACTCAGGTGCTTTCGGGCCTGAAGCCGGGTGAGCGCGTCGTCACCAGTGCCAATTTTCTGATCGACGCGGAAAGCAATCTGCGAGCCGCGCTTCAGGCGTTTGCGCCGGGTGGAACGAAGGAGGACGCCGCCCAGGGCGGAATGCCACAATGATCGCGCGCATTATCGAACTTTCGGCGCGCAATGTCGTCCCGATCCTGCTCGCAACGGCATTCGTTGTGGCTGCCGGAATATATGCCGTCTGGAACACGCCCCTGGACGCAATTCCCGATCTCTCTGACCCGCAAGTGATCGTCTATACGGACTATCCGGGCCAAGCCCCGCAGATCGTCGAAGACCAGGTCACCTATCCCCTGACGACCGCACTTCTTTCCGTTCCGCGCTCGAAAGTTGTTCGCGGCTTCTCATATTTCGGAGTGTCCTTCGTCTACGTCGTGTTCGAGGACGGCACCGACATTTACTGGGCGCGCAGCCGCGTCCTTGAGTATCTGAACTTCGCGCAAAAGCGCTTGCCGTCCGGCGTGACCCCCTCTCTTGGTCCCGATGCCACAGGCGTGGGTTGGGTGTTCGAGTATGTGGTTCTGGGCGCAAAGCAAACGCTCGCCGAGCTTCGGAGTATTCAGGACTGGTTTGTTCGATACCAACTTGCGAAGGCGGGAGGCGTCGCCGAAGTCGCGAGCGTGGGCGGCTTCGTCAAGCAATATCAGGTGGTGGTCGATCCTGAAAAGCTGCGCGCCTACGGCATTCTGCTCTCGAAGGTGACCGCCGCAATCCGCGCGAGCAACATGGAAGTCGGCGGGAGCGTGATCGAGATGGCCGAGCGCGAATACATGGTGCGCGCGCTTGGTCGCATCAAAAGCATCGGCGACCTCGAACAGATTGTCCTCAAGACCACGGGCGGGACACCGGTCCTGCTGCGCGACGTGGCGCGCGTCGAACTTGGTCCCGATGAACGGCGAGGGCTCACGGAACTGAATGGTCTTGGGGAGGTGGTGAGCGGCATCGTGCTTCAGCGCGACGGAGAAAACGCGCTCACGGTGATCAAGAACGTCAAACAGAAGATCACAGAGATCGCGAGCAGTCTGCCAAACGGCGTGAAGATCGTCCCGGTCTACGACCGCTCGAACCTCATCTATCGCGCTATCGACACCTTGAAGCGCACGCTGTTCGAGGAAAGCGTCATCATTGCGCTTGTCTGCCTGATCTTCCTCATGCACGCGCGCAGCGCTCTGGTCGCAATCATCATGCTGCCGGTAGGCGTCCTGACTGCCTTTATCATCATGGGGGCCATCGGTATCAGCTCCAACATCATGAGCCTCGGCGGGATCGCCATCGCCATCGGTGCGATGGTGGATGCCGCTATCGTCATGATCGAGAACGCGCACAAGCGGCTGGAGCGTGCGCCACCGGGTGCAAACCGCGCCGATATTCTGATCAAAGCGGCGATTGAGGTGGGTCCGGCGCTGTTTTTCAGTCTGCTCGTGATCACCGTGTCCTTCGCGCCGGTGTTCACGCTGGAGGCACAGGAAGGCAGGCTCTTCAAGCCGCTCGTCTATACCTACACCTTCTCGCTCGCGGCCGCGGCTCTGCTGTCGGTGACCCTCGTGCCCGTGTTGATGCAATTGTGCGTGCGCGGGCGGATCATGCCGGAACGGAAGAATCCCCTTAACCGGGCGCTGATTGCCGTCTATCGGCCCGCCATTGAAACCGTGCTCCGCAATCGCAAGCTGACAATTGCGATTGCAGCCGTTATTCTCGTGATCTCGATCTACCCCATGACGCGTATCGGCAGTGAGTTCATGCCGACGTTGAACGAAGGCACACTGCTTTACATGCCGGTAAGCCTTCCCAGCATGTCCGTCACAAAAGCTGCCCAGCTCATTCAAGTTCAGGATCGCATCATCAAATCCTTTCCCGAGGTCGAATCGGTCTTCGGCAAGGCCGGACGCGCCGATACTGCAACCGATCCTGCGCCGATGGAGATGTTTGAAACGGTCATCAATCTGAAGCCCGAGGCCCAATGGCCCGCAGGCACGACAATGGACAAGCTGATCGCCGACATGAATGGCGCTCTCATGTTCCCCGGCGTCAGCAACGCTTGGACGATGCCGATCAAGGCCCGGATCGATATGCTCTCCACAGGCATCCGCACGCCGGTCGGCGTGAAGCTGTACGGGAACAATCTTGCCGAACTCGACAGATTGTCCGCCGAGATCGAGCGGGTTCTGCGGAGTGTGCCAGGAACAACCAGCGCCTTCGCAGAACGCGTTCTGGGCGGCTATTACCTCAACATCGAACCCAACCGGATGGCGCTGGCTCGCTACGGGCTCAGCGTGGACGATGTGCAGAATACCGTCCAGACCGCGCTTGGCGGCGAGATGGTGACGGAGACTATCGAAGGCCGTGAGCGTTATAGCGTGAACGTGCGCTATCCAAGGGACTTCCGGTCCGATCCGCAGGCTGTCGCCAGCCAAGTGCTCGTTGATGCCCCAGACGGCGCATCAATTCCGCTTGGAGAAGTCGCAACCGTCAGCATGGCTCAGGGGCCACCTTCCATCCGCACTGAAAACGCCCAGCTCGTGGATTACATCTATGTCGATTTGCAGGGCCGTGATCTCGGCGGCTATGTGGCCGACGCGCAAAAGGCCGTCCAGAGTTCAATCAAACTGCCAACCGGCTATCACGTCGAATGGAGCGGCCAATTCGAGTATCTGGAGCGCGCGAAGGCGCGGTTGCAAACCGTTGTGCCTTTGACGCTGTTTCTCATTTTTCTTTTGCTCTACCTCAACTTCCGCCGTCTGACGGAGACGTTGATTGTGATGCTTTCAGTCCCGTTCGCGCTCACCGGCGGCCTTTGGCTCATGTATCTCATGGGCTTCAATTTCAGTGTGGCTGTTGTCGTGGGCTTCATCGCGCTGGCGGGTGTCGCGGCGGAGACCGGCGTCGTCATGCTCATCTATCTCGACAATGCCTATCGCTCGATCCGCGAGCGTCGAGGCGGGGAAGGCGCGCCCGTCACAGCCAAGGACCTTTACGATGCGATCATGGAAGGCGCGGTCGAACGGGTGCGTCCCAAGATGATGACCGTCGCAGCGATCATGGCCGGGCTTCTGCCGATTCTTTGGAGCACCGGCGCCGGTTCCGAAGTCATGCGCCGCATCGCCGTGCCGCTGGTCGGCGGCATGATATCGTCGACCTTGCTGACGCTGGTCGTGATTCCCGCGATCTATGCGCTCGTTAAGGGCTGGCAGCTTGGCGGAGCTCGCAATGTATCACATATGTGCGATGTGTGATCATAGATGTGGTCGCGGACGTCGTAGGCTGGGAGTGCCGACGGTTTAGAACGGGAACGTGAGCATGAACGATGAACGCGCCACTTCTGTCCAAACTGGAACCGACGAGGGCGTACGACAGGCGTTTGTTCGAGAAGCGTTCTGGTTGGAATGGGTTACGATCGCCTGGATGCTAATCGAAGCGGCGGTGGCAGTCGCTGCCGGCGTCGTTGCTCACAGTCTCTTGCTACTCGCGTTCGGTATCGACAGCATCATCGAACTTGCGTCCGCAGGCATCCTCGTGTGGCGTTTGTCGATGGAGCTAAGAGACGCCCGCCCATTCTCGGAAACTATCGAGCAGCGTGCGAGCAGGATCGCCGGCGCACTGTTGTTCGCCCTGGCGACTTTTGTGGTCGCCGCTGCCGCGTGGGGGTTGTTGCAACATCACAAAGCCGAGTTCTCCCCGGCCGGGCTCATACTCACGATTGCTGCAATTCCAATCATGTTTTTTCTATCGAAGCGAAAGCTTACGGTTGCAGGGGGGCTCGGGAGCCGTGCGCTGCGTGCGGACGCGTTTGAGGGCATCGCCTGTGGTTGGTTGTCGTTCACAGTTGTTATCGGCCTGCTGGCGCAGCTTACATTTGGTGCGTGGTGGATCGATTCCGTCGCGTCCCTCGCCATCGTCTACTTCCTGGTTAAGGAAGGCCTCGAGGCATGGGAAGGTGAGGAATGCGACGTCGCATGTCATGATAAGAGCGAGTAACGCATGACGCTCTTGCAAGCCTTGTGGATGGCCATTCTGCAGGGCGTCGCCGAATTGTTCCCCGTCAGCAGCCTCGGCCACGCAGTCATCGTGCCGGCGCTCCTTGGATGGCATATCGATCAGGCCGCGCCTGAATTCCTGGCGTTCCTGGTTGTCCTTTATCTGGGCACGGCCGCGGCGCTCCTGCTCTATTTTTGGCGGGATTGGTTTGGACTTGCGCAGGCCGCCTTGGGAGCTGGCCACGCAGAGGCCGTTGCCGAAAATCGGCGACTGCTTGGGTTGATCATCGTTGCGACTATACCAGCTATCATCGTCGGCTTCGCATTCGAGAGAGCACTGCGCCACCTCTTCGGCTCTCTGGCAATCGCGGCCGGTTTCTTGATCGTCAACGGTTTGGTCTTGTTCGCAGCCGAACGCCTGAAACGAAAAGGCGGCAGATCATTGGATGGCCTAACCTGGAGCGGCGCTTTCGCCATCGGCGTTTGGCAATGCACGGCATTCATTCCCGGGATTTCTCGCTCGGGCGCGACGATGGCAGGTGGCCTCCTCGCCGGCATGCATCATAGAGACGCCGCCCGCTTTTCGTTTCTCATTGCGACACCGGTGATCGGGGGGGCGGCCGTCCTTGAAATTCCGAAACTGCTTAGCCATCCCGGCGCTGGTCTTGGCAGCATTGCGTGGATCGCCGGTGCTGCCGCCGCGATCTCGGCTTTTGGGAGGACTGCCTTTCTTATGCGCTATTTTCGGGATCACGAATTAGCGGCCCTCGATCCATTCGCATTTTACTGTTGGGTCGCTGGTACGACATCGCTGATGCTCCTGGTCATCTGATCACCAAGACCATTGAGGCCGGTCGCGAACAAACGATAGGCACGCAGTCGTTGTTAGAAACCTGCGATGCCCTTCGGGTATCCCTGCGATTTATGCACTGGTAAAGGGGCAGAATTTGGCGAGCAACCACAAATAACGGCCGAAGATGAAAGGACAATGCAATGGGCTTCTATCGAAACGTCATCCTGCCACGGCTAACGGATTTCGTGATGCGCAATGCTGAGCTGCGGCCATTCCGCGAGCGCGTCATTGGCGCCGCCGAAGGCCGCGTCCTCGAAATTGGCGCGGGATCCGGTCTCAATCTGAAGCTCTATGGTCAAGCAGTTAGTGAGGTTGTGGCGCTCGAACCCGATCCAAAGTTGGTGCACATGGCAAAGAGAAACGCGTCGGAGGCGAGTCGTCCGGTCACCTTTCTTGAAACGTCTGCGGAAGCGATTCCACTGGAAGGCAAGAGCGTCGATACCGTCGTGACCACATGGACACTATGCACCGTCCCACTGAATGTCCTCTCGGAAGTACGCCGCGTTCTGAAGCCGGGTGGCAAGCTGCTGTTTGTTGAACACGGGCTTGCGCCTGAGAAAGGCGTCCAGAGGTGGCAAAATCGGGTGGACCCCATCTGGAGCCGCATCAGCGGTGGCTGCCACATAAATCGACCGATTGGGCGTGTCATCGAGGACGCGGGGTTCAGGATTGAAAAGATTGAGACTGGCTATGTCCCCGGTCCGAAGGTGATGGGTTTCTTTTCTGAAGGTAGCGCGAAGCCGAGCTAGGCTGACGGATCGTTGACAAAGTTCCATATTTCGAAGACTATAGAAGTATGGAGTCCGAAACTGCCGTCAAACGCCTCGCCGCCATAGCGCAAGGAGCGCGCCTTGAAGTCTTCCGTCTACTGGTGAAGGTAGGTCCGAAAGGCATGGCGGCGGGCGACATCGCGCGCGCGCTGCGTGTGCCGGCGAATACGCTGTCGGCGCAATTGCTTGTGCTCTCCAATGCCGGCCTCGTGCGGGCGCGGCGCGACGGCCGTTCGATCATCTACGCGATCAATTTCGAGGCCATGCGCGACCTGCTCGTCTTCCTGACCGAAGATTGCTGCGGCGGGCGCGCGGAAATGTGCGCACCCCTCGCCGGCATTGCGTCGCGCGCCACCTGTTCCAAACCCAAACGAGGAGAGCAACATGAAGCGCCTGCACGTTCACGTCGCCGTCGATAATCTCGAAAAGTCTATCGGCTTCTATTCCACCTTGTTCGCCACGCGGCCTGCTGTGACGAAAGACGACTACGCCAAATGGATGCTGGATGATCCGAAGGTGAACTTCGCGATCTCCGCGCGCGGCGCGCGCAATGGCGGTGTCGGCCATCTCGGCATCCAGGTGGAGAGCGATGCCGAACTGCGCGAGCTTGCAGGCCGGCTGAAAGCGGCGGGCGAAGCGACGCGCGATCAGGAAGCGACGACATGCTGCTACGCGCAATCCAACAAGGCCTGGATCAATGATCCGTCGGGCATCCGCTGGGAAACCTTCTTCACCTTCGGCGAAGCAACGAGCTATGGCGAGGATGAGCCGGCGGCGGCGGCAAAGCCGCAAGCGTCCTGCTGTTCTGCTCCCGCGGCAAAACTCGCCTGCTGCTGATGCGCAACCAACCGCCCGCGCGTCCGTACAACGTGCTGTTCCTCTGCACGGGTAATTCGGCGCGCTCGATCTTCGGCGAAGCGATCCTGAACCGGATCGGCACAGGCAAGTTCGTCGCATATTCGGCGGGATCACAGCCCAAAGGCGCGGTCAATCCGCATGCCTTGGCGCAATTGCAGCGGCTCGGGTTTCCGACCGACGGACTGCGTTCCAAGAGTTGGGACGAGTTTGCCCGCGCCGGAGCGCCCGATCTGGATTTCGTGTTCACCCTCTGCGACGACGCCGCCAACGAAGTCTGCCCCGTCTGGCCCGGTCAGCCCATGACCGCACATTGGGGCGTTCCCGATCCTGCTGCCGTGAAAGGTGATGAGGCGCAAATCGCATCGTCGTTCCGCAGCGCGTTCCTGTTGTTGCAGCGGCGCATCGAGCTGTTCGCAAACCTGCCGGTGCGCAGTCTCGACCGCATGTCGCTGCAGAAACACCTGGACGAAATCGGCAGGACGACCAACCAGACGGCGGAAGTTTGATCGCGCGCCGCCTTGCAGCCGAGGCGCTGGGCTCAGCCTTCCTGCTCGCAGCCGTCATCGGCTCGGGCATCATGGGAGAGCGGCTTTGCGGCGGGAACGTCGCGATCGCGCTGCTCGCCAACACACTCGCGACGGCGGCGGCGCTGGTCGTGCTGATATCGATCTTCGGACCTGTCTCCGGCGCGCATTTCAATCCGGCGGTCACGCTGTTCTTTGCGCTCGGGCGAGAGATATCTCCAGCGCTGGGAGCCGCCTATGTCGGCGCACAGCTGATTGGAGCGTTGGGCGGCGCGTGGGCGGCGCATCTGATGTTCGAAGTGCCAGTCTTCGAGATTTCCGCCAGGTTGCGCGACGGACCGGCACAGATGTTCTCCGAATTCGTCGCGACGTTTGGCCTGATCGCCACCATCGCGGGTGCAATCCGCTACCGGCCCTCATGGACCGCTGCGCTGGTCGGCCTCTATATCGGCGCCGCCTACTGGTTCACCGCTTCGACCTCCTTCGCCAATCCGGCGGTGACGATTGCGCGGGCCTTCAGCAATAGTTTCGCCGGCATCGCGCCCCACTCGGCCCCCGGATTCATCGGCGCGCAATTGGCTGGAGCAGTCGCGGGTTACGGGGTGTTTGGCTGGCTGTTCGCGCCCGCAGCCGCCGTCTCGCCAAGCGGAAGCGTGGCGGCTGGCGCCGGCCAACAATAATCCGGCTTGCATGGATGGCGTTTTTGGCGAAATGTACCCCGCCGTCGCGCGAATGCGCCCGTAAGAACCTGGTGGGACGAGAACCCTTTCAAAAAAACAGTACGGCCTGAAAACTGCCATGACGCGATGGCTGGCAGATATTTATATGAGTCGGATTGCCCACCCCAGTTTCCCCTGGCGCGCCAGAGGAGCGAATTCTATGCGTTTACGTTCTGCCCTGTTGGCCGGCGTTCCGGCTATTGCCGTCCTCGGCCTGCTTGCCCCGGCGCAAGCCGCCTCCACTGCGAGACCGCAGCCGGCCAAGCTCGAGAAGCTTCCCTATTCCGGAGGCGTCCTGGTGGCGCGCGGTATCAGAGCCGGCACCATCCATCTGACGGCTGCGCATGCCGCTCAAGGCGCCGCGATTGTTTCTCCATCGCTCAACTGCACGCCCGGACCGTGCGCATTGAAGAATGTCAACGCTTCGAGTGGCACCACCCAACCGGTGGACGAGACGCCGATCGCGATTAATTCGCTCAACGCCAAACAGCTCATAACCGGCGGCAACGACTATGCCTGCGGCACCAGCTTGCGGGGCTTCTGGACCTCGAACAATGGCGGCAAGTCATGGTCCGGCAGCTGCGGGGTCGATCTCAGCGGTTCCGGCGGCGACGGCGATCCGGTGGTCGGCTACGACCTCAACGGGACCGTCTACCAGGGTGGCATCGAGACCGCCAATGGCAGCGCAGTCGGGATAGCAAGCTCTACCAACAATGGAGCGAGCTGGAATTCCATGGTCATTGCATCGCAGGTCAGTGGTGACTTCGCGGACAAGCCGTGGCTGCAGATCGATACGAATCCCAACAGCCCGGACAAGAACACTCTCTATGTCTCGAACACCATGTTCGCGTCCAGCAGCAACACCACCATCTACGTCTCGCACTCCACCGATAGCGGCAAGACGTGGTCGATCGTGGCGGCGAGCCCAACTGCCATCTGGCCCAATTTCGTCAATCAGTTCAGCGATCTCGCGACGGGACCCGACGGCACGGTCTACCTGACCTATTTGAACTGCCCCGTCAGCGGCACTTGCGCCGGCCAGCTGTCGACGCTGTACATCCAGAAATCGACGGATGGCGGCAAGACATGGTCCAGCCAGGTCGCCATCGGCAAGGTTACGCTGGCGCCCGGCACCTGCGGTGCATTTTACGGATGTCTGCCCAATACCTCCGAGCGGGTCAGCGAGATTCCGGCGATCGGTGTCGACAACAGCGGCGGCACGCGCAGCGGCCAGCTCTACGTCGTAGAGTACAACTGGACGGGCAGCTACATGCAGGTCCTGGTCACCTCGTCGACCGACGGCGGCACGACCTGGAGCACGCCGGTTCCCGTGGCGCCGAAAAGCGACACGCACGACCAGTTCTTCCCCTGGCTCAATGTCGGTTCCACGGGCAATGTCGGCGTGACGTGGCTCGACCGCCGCAACGATACGAGCAACATCAACTACGAGGCATTCGCCACCTGGTCGTCGGACGGCGGAACGAGCTTCAAGAAAAACGTCCTGATCGCCAGCAAGCCGTCCAATCCATTCAACGACGGGTTCGGCAGCGGGTTCATGGGCGACTACAGCGGCAATGCCTGGACCGGAAAGAAGCTGTACGCGTCCTGGACCGACACAAGAAACGGCAGCTATTCGCAGAACGAAGTGGGCGGCCTGAAGCGGTAAGAGGTCGCGCCCCATTTCAGTCGGAAAGGGCCGGCGCGACACGCCGGCCCTTTTTTTGTGGCGGAATGACCGGAAAAACTCGGGCATCTAATAACAGAACGGAAACCACTGCGGGCAGATTCGCTTAGAGTCTGCCTCGAAATGTGCGCATTGTCGGCGCGCATTCGGGAGCGTACTCATGAGAAATATCTTTCATCGCTTCGTCGCCGATGAGTCGGGCACTGGCATCGTTGAAGCCGGCGTCGCCATCCTTGTCATCGCCGTCGTTCTCATGGGCGCGATGTCGCATCGCGCTCCGGATCACACGCATCAGCAGCGCCCGGTCGCATCGGCGCAGTAACAGCCTGTCGGGCACGTTAGCGCGAGAAGTGTAACGGTCTGTCGCAAATCGGATAAAAGGCTCGCCGACCGTTCTACGCGGCGCTAGGCTGAATTCGACAGGTCGGCGGTCGGCGCAGTCTGCCCCCTTTCGACCCGCGTGGCCGTCGATCTGTCCCCTCCCTGTCCCGCGACGCCGCGGTCCTGTTTTCATCAACAGGTTTCATCACGCAGGATCGGACGAATCATTGCTGTGGGCGAAACCCGGTTGCAGGATGTGCGGGGCTGAGCGGCGGCTACCGGTACCACCCCCTTTGATCTGTTGTCTGGAAAACCGTCGCTCCGCCCCACCGGCGTGATTCATTGGCGTGCGAGCTGAACCAGAACGCGCCGCGGCCGTCTTGCCGGCCTACTTCACGTTCCAGGATGAGAGCACCCAGAACAGCGTCTGGACGTGGCCGTCGTCGCCGAGTGGCGCAAGCAGCGCCTCGCAGGCCAGCCAGTTCTTGCCGGCGGTGCCGGCGCGAATGAAAAGTCGCAAAGGCGCTGCCGCGGTGCGAGGCAAATCGAGACTCTTCCGCCAGCGCTGCGCGAGCGCCGGAGAGAGAATTTCGCGCAATTTCCGTCCGGCAAGGTGACCGAAGACCTCGCGCGCATGCTCGCCCTGAAGGCTGATGATATAATCAAAAGAATCCCCCGCGCCGGGAACGATGTCGACGAGATTGACGTGGCCGAGAAAGTTCCGCATCGCCTGCGGGCTCAGTGCCCTACGCGACGGGAACTGATGACCGTTGCGGAGCGACTGCCAATAGGCGAGCCCCAGCCTTGTGGGTGCCTGCAGGAACGCCAAATCCCAATCGACCGTGATCGGCGACAATTCGGATTGAGCGTCGAGGCCGGCGGCGAAAGCCATTTCGCGCGAATCATGCGCTCCGCAGCATTTACAAAGTGCAAACATATTCCCCAGGGAAGCACGGAGAAGAAAGGATTCAGCGCGGAGGTTGCGCAGGGGCCGCCGTGAGATTTTGCGCGCCAAAGGCGCGCGGTATTTTCCCCCTGCTTCCTCCGCGCAACCTCTGCGTCCTCTGCGGTAAAGATTTTTTCTCTTCTCCGTTGTCTCCGTGTCTCCGTGGGATTGGGTTGTCCCCGCCGCTCACATTGGCTTTTCGCAGTTGACCATCCAGTGTGTGCCGAACCTGTCGGTCACCATCCCGAAACGCCTGGCCCAGAAGGTTTCCTGGATCGGCATGCCGATGTTGCCTCCATCCGAGAGCGCGGCAAAGATGCGGTCGGCTTCTTCGGGCGTATCCACGCCGATGTTCACGGCATAGCCTTGCGGCTTGTTGTAGCGCCCGCCCGGCGCGTCCGAGCCCATGATCAAGTCATCGCCTGCAGAGAACCGGGCGTGGACAACCAGATCCTTCTCGTTTGCGGCGATCTGATCGGCGATCGGGGAGTCGCGAAAGGACATAATGTGCAGGTCCTTGCCGCGCAGAACCTTGGCATAGAACTGAAACGCTTCGGCGCAATTGCCGTTGAAATTGAGATAGGGATTGATCTTCATCGTCTTCTCCTTTTCGCTTTCGCCCCGCTCCCTTGGCGGCGTCGGCCCCTTTGCGCGCCGCAATACAGCATAGCGGCGGAATGTGACAGGTCGCGCGCTTCGCTGCGAAACGCAAACGCCGGGGCTGGGGTTGCCACTCTTCGCGTCCCGTCGCAGCATTGTGAAAGATTTCACCGACACGCGAGACCAGCGAATGCTGAAACTGATACCGCCCGTCTGGGCCGCGATCTATCTGGCGCTCGCCGGCGCCGCGAGCGCGATCTTCCCCTGGCGACCGATCGTCGATCTGCGGATCCTGTGGTTCGGCGCCGTTCTCATCGCCGCCGGCGCCGCATTCGCGATTTCGGCGGCGCTGCTCTTCCGGGCCGAGCAGACGGAAATCAATCCCACGTCGGAGACCAACCGCCGCCTCGTCATCCGCGGCCCCTACCGCCTGACGCGAAATCCGATGTATCTCGGACTGGTGCTCGCGACGCTCGGCATCGCCTTCTGCGTCGGCGCGCTTCCGATGTTCGCGGTGCCGCTTCTCGTCTTTGCGACCACGGACCAGGTTCACATCCCGTTCGAGGAAGCCAAGATGCGCCGGCAATTTGGTGGCGCCTACGACCGCTATACGCGTGAAACGCACCGTTGGATTTGATTTCCAGTGTGTCCCCGGATCACCAGGGTTGCCTTTGTTTTCCGCCGTGGCACAATGCGGCGGCGGCTGAATTGTGGTTAGGGTCAGTTATTTTCACTCCGAAATTCCCTCTGGCGATCCATCGGGGTCGATCGGCTTGACGGACGATAAGCCGGGGTCGCCGGATTCATCGACGTATGCTACATAGTCGTAAGCCGAAACTGGGGAATCACTCATGAAGAAAGCCGAAGGGACCGGAAAGAAGCGGGAAGCGTACTCCGCGAAGGATCACGTTCCCGTGCCCTTCGACGAAGCGTTGCGGAAGCTGGTAGACGCACCAGCGCCGCGCAAGCGAAGTACCGGCAAGAAGAAGTGCGCCGCGAAGTGAGCGGCAACGCGCTTTACTACGGCGACAACCTCGATATCCTTCGCGAGCATATCGCGAACGAATCGGTTGATTTGATCTATCTCGATCCGCCATTCAATTCCAACGCATCTTACAACGTGCTTTTCAAGGCTCCAGACGGCCACGACAGCCACGCGCAGATGGAAGCGTTCGAAGATGCGTGGCACTGGAACAAGTCAGCGGAACGCGCCTTCGATGAAGTGATGCGATCCGGCAATTCTGACGCGGCGGAAATGCTTCGCGCGATGCGCTCGTTCTTGCACGATAACGACATGATGGCCTATCTAGCGATGATGGCTGTTCGCCTGATAGAATTGCACCGCGTACTAAATCAAACCGGGACGTTATATCTTCATTGTGACCCGACCGCGAGCCATTACTTAAAATTGCTACTCGATGCGATCTTCGGCCCCGTTCAATATCGAAACGAAATTGTCTGGAAGCGATCAAACCCAAAAAGCCTAGGGTCCATCAATTTTCCAACATGCACGGACACGATTCTGAGATACGCGAAAGGCGCTAGAGTTACTTTTCATCAGCCATACGAAGAGCATGACCCGGAGTACGTTGAAAGCGCCTATAAATATTCAGATGAGCATGGGACTTACCGCCTTCTCCCGCTGCTAAACCCGAATGATAATCGCCCCAATCTCACATACGAATTTTTAGGCGTCTCGCGCGTCTGGCGATGGACGCGAGATAGAATGCAGAAGGCTTACGAGGATGGCATTGTCGTGCAGCTAAAACCGGGTGCCGTTCCTCAATACAAGAAATATCTGGCGGATTCTAAAGGCCGTACAGTAACGAATTGCTGGACCGACATTCCTCAAGCGGCTGGCAATGAGTCGCTTGGATATCCCACACAAAAGCCATTGGCGCTTTTGGAACGCATCCTTGAAACATCATCAAACGAAGGCAATGTAGTGCTCGATCCATTCTGCGGTTGCGGCACGACCGTTCATGCCGCGCAGAAACTCAATCGCCAGTGGATCGGAATTGACGTGACGCACCTTGCGATCTCGCTGATTCAGAAGCGCTTGCGCGATGCATTCGGCCCCATTTCAATCGACATTCATGGCGTACCGCGTGATCTGGACGGCGCTCGCGCGCTCGCGGCGCAGGATAAATACCAATTCCAATGGTGGGCTGTGTCGCTTGTCGATGCCGTTCCCTATGGCGGAAAGAAGAAGGGTGCGGACTCTGGAATCGACGGCTTCATCTATTTCAAGCCGGACGGCAAGACGACCGAGAAGGCCATCGTTTCGGTCAAGGGCGGCGACAATGTGGACGTGAAGATGATCCGCGAGCTGGCCCAAGTGGTGAACCGCGAGAACGCAAAGATGGGCGTTCTAATATCGCTCGCGGAACCGACCGGCCCCATGAAAAAGGAAGCCATCGCGGAAGGCTTTTACAAGACCGAGTATGGCGAGTTTCCCAAGGTCCAGATACTGACCGTCGCCCAGCTATTCGCGGGCCAGCGCCCCGATATGCCTTGGATCGACCCGACCGTGTTCAAGAAGGCCAAGGCCGAGAAGGGCGCTCAAGGAAAGCTGATTTAGGGCACTGTTACAGTTTGAACCCTGCTGAATTTTCGTAGGCTTCGATCAATATGACAGTCATTCTCGGAATACCGATTCCGTCCGCCGATCCAATCTTCCTAAGCCTCGTCGCCGTCCATATCGCGTTCGGGCTGGGCGCCGTTATCGCTGGCCTTGGCGCGATGCTCAGCGGAAAGGGGCGCGGTGCCCACTCGAATTTTGGCATAACGTATTTTTGGTGCCTATTCGGCGTGTTCGTCACGATGGGCCTGCTTTCCTTTTTCCGATGGGCCGAGGACTACCCCCTGTTCATCCTTGGAACTTTGGCATTCGTGGCGGCCTATGCGGGCCGTTCTGCAATCCGGTCACGGACCCCGCGTCTCCACCTAACTGGCATGGCCGCGTCCTACATTCTGATGCTCACGGCCTTCTATGTGGACAATGGAAAGAATCTGCCTTTGTGGGACAGGCTCCCTCAAATCGCGTTCTGGTCCCTGCCAAGCACGATCGGATTGCTGCTGCTCGCCTACTACCTTTTCAGGCTTCCGAAATTCAAACTGTAACAGTGCCTGATTTAAGAATTCCGACCATCCCAAGCCCTAGCGTGCGGGGGGTTAAAGATGTAAGTCCCCAATGGGTGAGGGGGAGTTTCGGTCGAGCGGCTCGCTTTCGTGAAAACTTTGGAGGTTCACACTTCGCCCTCCGCCGTGCGTGCGGTTGCGCAAGCCGTCGGCGCCGATGAATTCGCGCGCGCGGCGGCACTGGCCGATGAAGCGCTGGCCAAAGGATTCATCCATCCCGTCTTGTTCATTGCGCGCGCGCTTCTGCTCGAGCGCCAGGCTCGCGATGAAGACGCACTCGCTGCGTTCCAGCACGCACGCTCGCTCGCGCCGAAGGATCCAAGGCTTCTCAACGCGATTGGCCTTTGCCTGTTGCGGCTCCACAGGTACGGCGAGGCTCTCGCGGCATTCGACGAGGCGATCCGCGTCAAGCCGGCGGCATCGGCGACCCATCAGAACAGAGGGCTGGCGCTCGGCATGGCCGGTCGGGCCGAAGAGGCGGAACGCGCGCACGCCCGCGCTGTCCGGCTCGATCCGCGAAATGTGGAGGCACTCACAAGCCTCGCCTCCATCGCGGCCCATAAAGGAGAGACCGCGATGGCGCGCGACTATGCGGAGCGCGCGCTCAAAATCGATTCGCGTAACCTGGCCGCGCGCGCCGCGCTGGCGCTTGCCGAAGTTTCACAAGGCCAATTCGCGGACGCCGAAAGCCGCCTTCGCGTCCTCGTTGAGGAACCAGGCGTGGCCGGCCACGCTCGGGCCGTCACGTTTGCGCTTCTTGGCGACGCGCTCGATGGACAAGACCGTTGCGCAGATGCGTTCGCCGCCTACACCGCCGCGAACACGGAACGCCGGAAGCTTCACCAGTCCCGGTTCCGGGGAAACCCGGGAGCTGTCGACATTCTGGAGCACCTCGTCGCTTCGTTCGCTGCCACGGCCGATGAGCAATGGCGCGCCCCGGAGCACGACGAACCCGGACAAGGTCCTGTCCAACACGTGTTTCTTCTCGGATTCTTCCGCTCCGGCACCACGCTTCTGGGGCAGGTGCTCGAAACTCATCCCGGCATCGTCACGCTCGACGAGCGCGACTTCCTGGCAGACGTGGCGGAGCGCTACCTGAATGGCGCCGACGGGTTTGCTCGCCTTTCGGCATCCACCGAGGACGAACTCGCAATCCACCGCAAGACCTATTGGCAGCGCGTGCGCGACCAGGGTCTGCGGGTCGAAGGCAAGGTCTTCGTCGACAAACATCCCTTCCACACGATCAAGCTGCCATTGATATTCAAATTGTTCCCCGATGCGAAAGTGCTGTTTGCAATCCGCGACCCTCGCGATGTCGTGCTGAGCTGCTTCCGGCGCCAGCTTGACGTCGACCTGGTGAAATTCGAGTTCCTGACATTGGAAGGCGCCGCCCGCCTTTATGACTGCGTGATGCGGTTCGGCGAATTGTGCCGGCGCAGGCTTCCGCTCGCCATTCTCGACCACCGCTACGAGGACCTGGTTGGCGCCTTCGACGATCGCACGCGCGCCGTCTGCGACTTCGTCGGCGTGCCGTGGAGAGACTCGATGCACGATTTTGCCGTTGCCGCGCAATCGCTCGGTGCGCAAAAGCCAAGTGCCAAACAGGTTCGCCGCGGACTTTATTCAGAAGGTGCGGGCCGCTGGCGGCGCTATCGCAGCCAACTCGAACCAGTCCTGCCGCTTCTACAGCCTTGGATCGAGCGTTTCGGCTATGCCGGGGACTGATCGAAGTTGGCGACAGCTTATATATCACCGAACTCTCTTCTTCTAACCCGATCGCAATTATCTTACCGCACCCCTTGATGGGGGTAGAGCCTCGAGAACGAACGGATGAAACGTCCTGATTGTCGCCGCACGCGATAGCAACTTGAACCCTCGTCCGCCCATAAGCGCGTCAAAGCGGACCCAAAACACGATTCCGGTCTCAGTTCAGCGTGCATTCAAGGGTATGGCGACTACTTTCTGCACTCCAGCCACTTGCGCAAGTAACGCATGTGAGCGGGCTGGCAGCAACCAGGCGCGGCAGGTCTCGGGGGCATTGCACATTCCTGGCGCTGCTTGCCGGAGGAGATATTTGATGTTGTTCCGTATGAAGGGTTTTCGTGGCGTAGCGGTCGTGCTGGCAGTCGCCGGCTCGGCATTTGCAGCTTTGGTGCTTCACGCTTTATTGGCGCGGGCGTCAATTGATCCGTCCTTGCGATGCCGGTTTGGCACCTATGCACTCTCTGACGGGCGGTCACTCGCCATTGTTGGTTATGACGGCACCCCACGCGACCTGAGATATGACCTCTCAAGTGGAGAATATGGGCACCTCGCTGCCGGGACCTCCGGCAACGATTACAAATTGTCGGCCCCCGTTCAGCCCGACGGCGCGGAACCGGCCTACGGTTCGGTCTCTTTCTCGGATTGCGCCACGGGGAAGGTGAGCTTCAAGGAAAGCGGTCGGCCAATTGTGAACGGCACCCGCCGACCCTTGACGGTCACGGACACATTCTTTGACAGCAATGGCACGCGCATTCACGGCAAGCTCGTAATGCCGGCGGATGGCGGCGCCAAAGCCATCGTAGTGTGGATTACGGGATCCGACGACGATCCCGAAACTGACGACGCCGACTGGCAATACGTCCTGCCATTACGGGGTATCGGCGTATTTGTTTACGACAAGCGTGGAACAGGGCAGTCGCAGGGCGCGTTGTCGGCCGACTTTTACGTCAGGGCAGGAGACACCGCCGCCGCAATCAAGGAAGTGCGCAGACTGAAGCCTCACATGGAGCGGATTGGTGTTTTCGGTGGGAGCCAGGGTGGTTGGGTGGCACCGCTCACAGCGACAAAGACGGATGTTGCGTTTGTCATCGTCGGATATGGCCTGGCAGAGGGCGTCACGGCTCAAGACCGCGAAGAGGTTGAGGGGGAGGTGCGCGCCGCAGGCTACGGCGACGAAGTCATAAAAAAAGTTCGTGCGATAACAACCGCGACAACGCACATCGTCATGTCAGGCTGGCAGGATGGCTGGCACGAATTCGCCGGCCTCAAAGAAAAATACGCCGACGAGCCCTGGATAAAAGCCATCGATGCCGAAAATGGCTATACAGGCGAGCTCCTTCGCACAAACTATCCGACTGCAATAATGCGACTGATGGGACCGCTGCTTGATAAGCATGTGAGCTTCGGCTACGACCCGCGACCCGTAATCGCGACCATTGCACCGCCCCAGTTATGGCTGCTTGGTGCATCCGACCGGACGGCGCCGAACGCGAAAACCATCGCAATCCTGAGAGATATACAGCGGAACAAGCGGGATCTCGATCTGGTGGTCTACAAGAGCGCCGATCACGGCCTGGTCGAGACGTTCAGCTTTCGGGGCCTCGAACGCCATCGCTTTCCGGGCAATCTTGTTGATCACGTTGCCCGGTGGATTCTCACGCGACAACTGCCGAATCCGAACGATCTCATGGACGTTTGGCCAAACGAGCGTACGGCAACATCTTCAGTGGCATCGCCGTGAAGAAGAATTGGCGAACGGTCGCGTTTGTGCCCGAACCAAGAGCCGCAGCCGAGTTAGATGGAGTTGGATAAGGTCAGCTTGCAGCGCGTAGAGCCTAATTCAATTGCCCGTTGCTTCCTGTGAGGAGATCCCTCTCTGAATGGCCCGGAATATCGCATTCCCGTGAGCACTACCGCAAAGAATGCGAGTCGCGTCGGCTTTCGAGCACGTCAGAGGGCGTCAGTTCCGGGCCATATCGGCTAATGCCTTCTGCGCGCGCTTGTTGGCCGGGTCGAGGACAAGTGCCAATTCGAATTCGCGCTTTGCGTCGGCGATCCGGCCTACGCTCTGGTAAGCCCGCCCTAGGCCAAAGGCTGCGCCGCTCGATTTGGGATAGTCATTGGCATTTCGCTCGAGCAAGGCGATCGTGGAAGCGCTGTCACCCATCTTCAGAATCTGATAGCCGATAACCTGCATTGCCGCGTCGGTATCCACGTCGGGATGGGCGTTGCGAAAATCATGAATGGTCCAGAGCACGGCGCTGGCGTCTTCCCGCTCGCCATATAGCTGGTCCAGCAGCGTTTGCAGCGGCGTCCGCGCGATTTGCGGTGGCGCGAACATCGAAGGCTCGAGATTCGAATTGACCTCCATGCTGTCGACCTTGAATTCGTTGAGCGGTTTGCCGCTTGCGATCTCGACTTCGCTGTTGCGAAACGCGAACAGGACGCCGTTCACCCTGCGGTAATCGCTCCAGCGCGTTTCGCTCGGAACATCTGCGCCGAAGGCGTGAACCTTCGCGACCTTGCGGTCGGCAACAATGAGGAAGGTTTGTGCATCGACGAACTCGTCCTGCTCGAACCCGTCCAGCATGCGGACCCGCAACTGCCAGGCGTCCCGGCCGGCGATCCTGGCCATTCCGACGAGCGTGACGGTCGACCCCTGCTTCCTGGTGTCGACAAGATTTCCCAGAATGTAGAGCCCGTGCCTTGACGCGGCCGCGGCGGGACCAACCGTGCGCAGCACGATGCCGGGATCGCCGTAATACTCCCACGCGCTGCCGTCATAGCCTTCTTCGAATTCATTCGAGCGGTGCAGCGGATCGCCCACCAGCTTGTAGTACGGGCGCATGCGCGCAAGCACCGCGGGCATCGACTGGCCGTTTTCACTATAGGTGCCGCGAATGACGACGTTCCGGATCACGTCGATTTTCGCCTGGCCTCCGATGGTGTCGACGTAGCGGCCGACGATTTCGTCGGCGGAGAGCTGTCGCGGGGCGGCAGGAGCGTGACCAGATGCCGAGCAAAGCACCGCCATCGCAACAAAGACTTTGAGCATCATCGCAATCCCCGTTGAGCGATCAAGAATCGAATGAACAGTTCGCCACGCAGCGGGAGAAGCTGCAACACCATTCGAACGACGGATCGCAGAACCAATAACTCATCTCGAGGCAGTGGGAGGTTCATCTGCGCTTCTGAAACTTCCGCAGCATCGAGCCGAATGCGTCGAATCCGATGTATGCGGTCCCGGCGCGCATTTCAGCGATGGCCCGCCAGAGCCACGCGCCGACAAATGCTCCAAGGATCAGGGCAAGCGCGGCGCTGGCGCGAAACCATAAGGGATCGCTACCCCGATGGACGTAGGTGAAGTAGGCCGTCTCAAGGGCAATCGCCGTGCACATGGGCACAACATGAGCAAACGGAGCTCGGCCGGCAATGGCGCCAGTGATAAATCCGCCCATGAGCGCGGCGAGCGGAGTGAGAACCGCACCTACAAGCAAAATGGACGTCGGCGAATGCGTGTAGCTCACGTGACCGCCGAGCAAATCGTTCTGGACAATTGTCGTGCCGAAAACCATCATCGCGTAACCAGCCACGACACCCATCAAGCTCCGCATCAATTGAATAGCGAAGTTACCAATTTTGCGATGCATGAAAATTGCTCCTCGGCGGATGGAATATACTTCGAGACTTGGGGCTTTGAATAACTCTTTCACGCCCGAGCGCTTTGAACGAGAACAACTGGCGATGGGACCAACACTGAGTTTTAGAAGAGAACCAAAGGGGCCATACCCGTGCAGGAAATGCGATTGCCATACGGAAAATAATCTTGAGCATGTGTGCTCGCGCCCGCTCCCGAGGATCGCCGAAGCGAGAATATCCAGGAATCTCGCTGATGCGTTCATGCGGCCACTGACGCAATCGTGATCTCGAACCGCATCTGCTCTATTAGAATGGCAGGCGTTGGAGGTCCAAAGTTTCACGTCCGGAAGAGGGGGCCGCCATGCCAATCGTAAGGCGGATTGCGGTCGCCGTGTGTCTGGCGTTGCTGAGCTTTGAGGCATCAGCTCAGGACGCCGCAATGTTTCGCGGCGATCGCGCATAGCGGCGTGTACGCCGGAACGGCCATCGCGATCTCTCCGGCGTTGAGATGGAAGTTTCACACAGGCGGCCGGATTGTCTCCTCTCCTGCGGTCGCTGGCGGGCTCGTCTATGTCGGAAGCGACGATGGCAAGGTCTATGCCATCGACATCAAATCCGGCCTGGCGAAATGGCAGTTCAAGAGCGGCGCGCGCATCACCTCCTCGCCGGCGGTCGCGAACGGCACAGTGTTTTTCGAAAGCTACGACGGAAATCTTTACGCGCTCGAAGCAGCCGGCGGGACGCTGAAATGGAAATTCGCGACGGGCGGCGAGCGGCGGTTCGCGGGCCGGAATCTGCATGGCACGTTGCCGAAGGGCGAGACCATGCCCGATCCGTTCGATTTTTTCCTTTCCTCCCCAGCGGTCTGGAACCGGATCGTCTATTTCGGCAGCGGCGACGGAAACATCTATGCTCTCGATACCGCATCCGGTGCGCTGAAGTGGAAATTTGCCACCGGCGACGTGGTTCACGCTTCGCCGGCAATCGCCGACGGCACGCTCTACATCGGAAGCTGGGACAGCTGGTTCTACGCGCTTGACGCGGCAACCGGCGTCGTCAAATGGCGCTTCAAGACCGGCGAGGATCCGGTCATTCACAATCAGGTCGGCATTCAGTCTTCGGCAGCGGTGTCGGACGGGACCGTGTATTTCGGCTGCCGCGACTCCAACCTGTACGCCGTGGACGCGGCAACCGGAAAGCGGCGATGGGTCTACAACAACAAGGGCTCGTGGGTGATCGCCTCTCCTGCGCTGCGCGACGGACGGGTCTATGCGGCGACATCGGACACTGGATTGTTCTATGCCCTCGATGCCAAAACCGGCGTGCAACTTTTCTCGCTCGATTTCAGGCACTGGCCCATGTTCTCGTCGCCGGCGATCGCCGGAAACTTCGCCTATATCGGCTCGCATTCGGGGAAACTCATCGCGATCGATCTGACGAAGGGCCGCGTCGCCTGGCAATTCGAAACCGATGCGTCGAAATCGGTGGGACCCACCTATACCGGCGCCGACGGGACGCCGAACTACGCCGCCGCGTTCCCCGGAAATTTCTATGACGATCTGATCGTGGGCGTCGACAGGCTGATGGGCGTGGGCGCGGTGCTGTCCTCTCCCGTCGTCGTGGACGGTACGATTTATTTCGGAAGCATGGACGGGAATCTCTACGCGCTCGAGCGTTGACGCATGCGAGTTGAGGCAAACATAGGCCAAGCCGTGGCAAAAAAGGCTAAACCTGTCATCACCCGCCAAGCCGCGCGCCATGCGCTGACCGCCAATCACCTCGTGAATGACGGCGACCGGCTCGTGCACGAAAAGGTGTACCGGCGCATTCGTCATCTCATCCTGTCGGGCGCGGTGGCGCATGGCGACCGTCTCCCATCGTCCCGTCTGCTCGCCGAAAACCTGCGCATTTCGCGCAATTCCGTACTGACGGCGATCGACCACCTGGTCGCGGATGGCTGGCTGAAATCGCGCCGCGGTTCGGGCGTGTATGTCTCCTATTCCGGACGACGCATTGCGGAGGCGTCGTGGTCCCACGGAGCCGAGTCCCCGCGCGGCACCATTCCTTTCGCGCTCGGCTGGGCGAGCGACATTTTCCCCGTGCAAGTGTGGAACCGGCTGCAATCGCGCCGATGGCGAACGAGTCCGGAAGCGATCCTTCGGCAACAGGATCGAAACGGCGTTCCCGCGCTGCGAGAAGCGATAGCTGCCCACGTGACTCTCGTGCGTGGACTTGAGTGTTTGCCTTCGCAGATTTTCGTAACAACGTGCATTCCTTCCGCCGTCGAACTCGCCGTTCAGGCGCTCGGACTCATCGGCAGCGAGTTCTGGGTCGAAGATCCCGGCTGCCGGTCGACACTGAACGCGTTGACCCGCGCGGAAATTCGGGTCGTGCCGATCCCGGTCGACGAGAGAGGCATGGACATCGAGAATGGCATATCGTCCGCGCCCGATGCTGCTGGGGTGCTCGTGACTCCGGCGCGTCAAGCTCCAACGGGCGTCATGCTCGATGGCGCCCGGCGCAATCGGCTCGCCCAATGGGCGCGAAGCGCCAAAGCGTGGATATTCGAAGACGATTTCAACTGGAATGGCGACGGCAGCTCGCCCGTGATTCCGCCCTATGCGGCGCAGGATCGAAATCGTACGATCTATTTCAATTCGTTCAACAACATCCTCTTTCCGGGCTTGCGCGTGGCCTACCTCGTCGCGCCCACCGAATTGACCGACACCTTTGCAGCCGTTCGCGGCAGCGAGGGCGACGTCAATACGGCGAACCAGCTCATTCTCGCCGACTTTATCGAGGAAGGTCGTCTAGACACGCATATGAAACGCCTGAACGCCTGCAACACAGAACGCCGCGCTGCGCTCCTGGATTGCGTCGAACGCCAGCTTTCGAAGTTCCTCGTTCCAAAGCATAGCGCTGGCGGATACTTCATATGCGGTCTCGACAATTTCTCCGAGATCGATCTCCTCTCGGCCGCCGACGCGCACAACATTGCTGTCACGGGCATGTCCGAATTTGAGCTCATTGCATCGGGTCGCGAAGAGGTCGTTCTCGGCTTTTCGCAATTCGAACCGCCTGGCCTGGCGGAAGCGGCAGCTGCTCTTCGAGGCGTGCTGAATTCGCTGCGCCCGTGAGAACGAGAGCCGGCGCCGCCAGCGCGCGCGACCGAATTCCGCGAAGCGCCCGTTTGACTCATTGCGTCGACACAAACGCTCTTATCGCTCCATGACCTTCTTCAGGAGGGCGCGGGCATCTTCGTCCGGCTCGCCGCGCGCGTCGCTGGAGTTTTTGAATACGCCGACGAACACCGCCCGCGAGGGCACAAAATAGACGCAGGACTGAAAGCCGAATGTGCTGCCGCCGTGATGAGCGACGCGCATTCCGTTTATGGTGGACGAATACCAGCCGAGGCCGTAGCCGGTCGGCCGGCCGTCGCTGGTGCGCCCTTCGGTGAGCGCGAGCGCGAGAGTCCTGGGCGCGATGACCGCGCCGCGGCCGAGCGCCGCGTACCAGATCGCCGTATCGGTTGGCGTCGACAGAAATCCGCCGGCCGAGTAGCCGAGCGTGGCGCTGAAATAGCGCGCGTTCACCCAACCCGATTTCGAGTCCGGCTCGTAACCATGCGCGCGGCCCGTGATGATGGCGCCGTGACTGCCGTAGCGTGTGCGCGTCATGCCTGGAACAAGCACATGGTGTGTCACGAATTCGGCATAGGGCGCCCTGGCGACGGTCTCGATGACCTTGCCAAGAATCCAATAGTTCAGGTTGCTGTAATGCCATTTCGCTCCCGGTTTGAACATGAGGGGGTAGGGCCGATACAGCGCCAGCAGCTGATCGGCGGTCATGTCGGTGGCAATCCACGCGTACAGCGGCGACAGGTCGTCGGTAAGCCCGGATGTCTGGTTGAGCAATTGGCGGATCGTGAGCGGCCGCCATGCGGTTGGGCAATTCCGCAACACGTCCTGAAGCGGTTCGTCGAGGCGCAGAAGCTTCTGCTCCACCAGCAACAATATGGCGACGGACGTGAACTGCTTGGTCAGTGATGCTATGCGCACGACACTGTCGGCGGTCAAAGGAATGCCGTTCTCGAGATCGGCCTGACCGAAACCGCGGGAGAACATGATCTTTCCATCCTTGGCCGCGATCACATAGGCGCCGGGACCATTCGCCGGATATTCCGCCTGGAATCGCTGCACCAGCTGCGGCCAGCGATCGTTGGGCGGTGCCGCCAGGGCTGCTTCGCACGGCACACGCGCCGCGAGTGCAACCGCTAGAGCCGCAACGAAGAACGTAAGCGCGCGCATGATCACAGCTTTGCGTACAGCGAGGCTGCTGCGTCGAGCTTGCGCTGCAGGTCGGAACGGGTCATCCAGTTGCCGTTGATCATCACCGCGTCGGGCGCGCGCAAAGTGTCCATGTTCCGCAACGGGTTGGTGTCGACCAGGAGAGCGTTTGCGGCGCGGCCGGGCGCCAGCACTCCGACATCGGAGAAGCCCGGCACGTATGACGCGGGGTTTGCAGTCGCCGTCTTCAATGCCTCGTAAGGCGTCAGTCCCGCCTCCATCAGGCTCGACAGCTCATCATGCAGGCTTGCCCCGGGAACAATCATCGGGTTCAGGGAATCGGTGCCGGCGACGATGTGAACGCCGCCGTCAATCAGTTTCTTGAGCAGGACTTTTTCATCGGCGTACAGGCTGCGCCAGAAAGCCGGATCCGCGTTCTCCTTCAGGATGGGATTGTTCGGTTTGCGCCAGAACGCGTTCAGTATCAGCGGGTGCATATACTTCAACTCCGGACGCTGAATCAGCCGGTCGTAGTCGGTGATCTGTGCATAAGCGTTTGCCTCCACCTGCAGCGTGGTTTCGACAAAACAACCGCACGACCGCAGCAGTTGGATGTAGGTGTCGGGGTCGTGTACCTTGTCTTTCATCAGCAATTGCAGATTGTCGAGATGGGCGATCGCCTTCTGGCCGGAGCGCAGGACGTCGAACACGCTCAGGCCCTGGCCCATCGATATATGCCCGTCGACATAGAGGCCGTTCTTCGCCGCCTCATCGATCACGGCGCGAAAAACCGGGGCGGAGAGGTTGTCGCGGACTTTTACGAAATCATAGCCGTCGCGTTTGAATTCACGCACGGCTTCACGCGCCGACTCCGGCGTAAGCAAGACCTTCGTGACCGGCTCGGGCAGCACGGGCGGATTGCCGGCGAGCATCGGGGTGGCGACGACAAGGCGCGGATAGGGCGAGAGGGTGCCTCTCTGGCTGTCGCGAAACGCCAGGATGTCCGGCGCGCCGGACATGACGCGAATGCCGGTCACGCCATTGGCCATGTACAGCGCCATTTCCGACGGGTAGTCGATCGGCGCGGCCTTCATTCCGAAAGCCTGGGCGAATGCGAGCGACTCGATATGAACATGCATGTCGTTCAGGCCGGGAACGAGATACCGGCCCGCGCCGTGGACCGTCATGCCGCAGTGGCGGTTTCGGACGCGGGCCGCGGGCTCGATGGCGGTTATCTTTCCGCGCCAGACCAGGACCGTGCGGTCCGGGAGCAACCGTTCGGAATCCATCGGCAGAACATTGACGTGGATGATGGCGAGCGAGCACGGCTCGGCGGCAGCCGGTTCAGCGCGGCACACAGCGAGAAGCACGACAGAGGCGATCGCGAATTCGGGCAGCCGGCGCAAACGCATGGGTGGAACTCCATTGGCGGAGGCCAAGAACTAGACGGATTGCGCTACATTGCACGCGAGCTCTGGTCCCAAAGCGCGCTTTCGGACCATTTGCGGCTGATCGCGACGGGACCTGCCGGAACATGCGGTTGAATCTTGTGGTGTTTGCGCTGGAGAGCGCCGTTTGCGCCCAGCTGATGCTGTTCGCTGCATTCCTTCTGTCCAGCCGCCGGCGCAACGCCGTGCATTATCTGCTGGGCGCCCTGAGCGCCGTGCTCGCCGCGATGATCGCCGGCAATCTGCTCATCGGCGTGGCGGGCTGGCATGGGCTTGCGGACGCGGTTCTGTTTCTCGATCTCGTCGCGCCGGCGCTCTTCTACCTCTATGTCCGCCAGGTTCGCCGTTCCAATGCATCGCTGCACCGAATCGATGCCGCGCACGCGCTACCCGCCGTCGTCGGAATTGCCAGTTGGGAGGCAGGTCTTCTGTCCACGATGGATTTTTACGTGATCGCGGTCTGGAGTCTGTATCTCGGAGCCGCCGGATTCGCCTTTGCGCGGCATTATCAGGAATATGCGCCCGCAGCGCTCAGGCGTTTTATCGCCACGCTGCTGGCAGTTCTTGTCGCGACCATGATGTTACGGGTCGTGATGGCCGTGCAGGGCAGTGCCGGGAAGGCGTTTCTGGAGGGCTTGCCCTATGTTCTGGTGCTCGCGGCGCTGTTCGCCGCGACCTGCCAGATACTGTTCACTTCGCTGCGCCATCCGGGCCTGCTGACCACCCCGGCCGCGCACGTCAAATACGCCCAGTCGAACGTCAGCGCGGCGGACCTGAGCAGGCTTGAAGCGTCGCTCGTGACGCTTCTGGATGGAAGCCGCCCTTATCTCGATCCCGATTTCTCGCTCGAAGAGCTTTCCGCGTTGCTCGGCGTATCGTCGCGAAACGTCTCGCAGGTCGTAAATACGCGTTTTGGCATGAACGTATCGGCCTATTTGAACCAATGTCGCATTCGCCACGCCGCAAACCTTCTCGCGACTGCGCCAGATAAGCCGATCAAGGTTGTGATGTTCGAGTCGGGATTCACGTCCAAGAGTATCTTCAACCGGGAATTCCAGCGCTGTCAGGGCGTGAGTCCGACTGCGTTCCGCAAAAACGCGAGTGCTGTGTCAGCCCGCGAGACGCCGTCAGCGCGGCAAAATCAGTAACGGTAGCCCACCAGATTGACATGCCATTCCTGCAGGAGCGCGCAGTCTGGCAGCTATAGGCGCTGTTCGGCTAATGCCTCGATGCGGATTTGCACCATGTCGCCGATCAGAGAATCCGCGGTTTGATTTCCGAACTGCTTTCGGCTGATGGCACCATCGAGTGTAAATCCGGCGGCCCGACGCCGCGTGACGATATCAGTCCCGATCTTGTTCAATTTGACCAAGAAAGTAACGGAACGCGTTTGGCCGAATACCGTCAGGTCGCCTGTGACGTTCGCGGCGCTGGCTCCCGTGGGCACCACCCGCGTCGACTTGAACGTCAATGTCGGGTTGGCGGTCGAGTTAAGCCAATCCTTGCCCCGCAAATAGCCGTCGCGCTCTGGGTCCGCGCTCCAAAGGCTATCTGTCGTGACCCACGCGCTTACGCGGGAGCGCTCCGGCCGGTTTTCGTCGAGCCATACCGTGCCGCCGGATTTTGCAAACACGCCGAAGATTGACGTGAAGCCGAATCGATCGATGGAAAACATTGCCTGGGTGTGAGCTGGATCGAGATCGTAGACCGTTTCGGAAGCCCAGGCGGGCGAGAGGAGCCAGAAGCCAAACATTGCAGCAAGAAATTTCCACACCACTTCGACCTCCTGTTTAGCGATCGAGTCCTCACAGTTGCCAGATCGCGTCCGGCGTTGGCGTATAAGTGCTCCTCGGCGAATTGCCACCTTGAGCCAAGCATCGTTGTGGTGGAAATCGCGTCACTTGAATATGCTGTGAGCGATGAGCGCCTCGAGGTGGAAATATATCAGGGCAAGCGAACTCAGATCGAAGGCCGCATGCATCACAATCACGGTCCACAGCCGTTTGCGATTGATGAGATAAACCACCGCGGCAAAAAGCCCACCGATCGACGCGTTTTCAATACCTGAAATCCCCTGCTGGTGATGCAGGGCGCCGAAGAATGCCGTGCTCAGGATCACCACCGCGATCTGCGCGAATAAGCTGGTACCCAGCAGCTTACCCAACCGCTCGAACATGTAGCCGCGGAACGCCAATTCTTTGCAGAAGGCGGCGCCCACGAGCATGTAGAATACGAGGAAAATGGCGCGGCGCGGATTGTTTGCAAGATCGCCGAACATCGGGTTGACGGCCGGTGCGCCCAGCAAGGGAAGCAGGATCGCTTTCATCAGGAATTTTTCGGCAAGCCCGAGTACGATGCCGATAGCCAGGCCGTTCAGCCAACTCACAGGCCGCACGAGTCCGATGTTGCGCAGCGGCGTGCGCGAAATCCATGTCCAGACAAGCACGAGCGCGGCGGCGAGCGGAACAAAGACGGCGCTTGCCGCCGCGATGGCCACGAAGGCAACAATCCCCGCTGGCCCAAAGCCACGCAGGCTTTGCGCAATCTTTTCGGGCAGCGCGGCTCTTGCTTCCCCCGTGGCCGGCATCTTCAACCCTCTCTGCTTTCCTAGAATGCAATGTCCTCGCCGGCCGCCGTGGTCACGAGACGTCCGAGCTCGTCATTTCCTTCCACGCTGCCGAGATTGGAAAAAACTACGGGCAGACTTTTTGAGATGAAGGGATCGGGGCCGCCATTCACCTGAAAATGCAGATGAACGGCGGCGCTGTCACCGGTATCTCCGACTTCTCCAATTATCTGGCCCTGCACGACATGGTCGCCGGACCTCACACGAACACTGCCCGTTCTGAGGTGACCGTAAGAGCTGTATTCGACCACGCCATCCTTCTCGTGACGAATGGTGACGAGATTGCCGGCGTTTGCAGCGCGGAAGTTCTTCTTCATGCCTGCCATATGGAGTTCCTCAACGCGCGTGTAGAAGCTGTCGAGTGGTTCGCCGGGTTTGCGCACGAGCGCCGACCGGTCTTGAACTTGATCAGAGATAACGGCGACCACGGTGCCGTCCGTGGCCGCCATGACCGGCGCACCGAAACCGTAGAAATTGCGGGCATCGAGCTTGTCGCCGTGCACCATGTGACCATCCGGCCCCAGCTTGAAGAAATCAACGGCGAATTCCGTTGACGGATTGAAGCGGTGATGGCTCTGCACGCCGGGGACCGCATTCATCAGCCACTGGCCTGCCAGCGGCGACCGATAGGCGATAGGAGATGTGTAGCTGCGCACGGCAACGCTTGCCAGAATCGTTTGCTCGCCTTTGGCACCGGTAAGCGTTGCGACGACACGCACCTCGTCCGGCTTGAACCCCACACTGAAATGAAGCCGCGTGACGAGCAGGGCTCTTGACGGCGCCATAGTGGAGGAATTGGCGAATGCAACCGGCCGCCCGAACAGGCCATCAAGTCCACGGGCGTTCAGAAGCTGACCGGTGACGAATTCCCTGATTGGCGCACCGGCCAGGAATTGCGTGCCGGCCGTCATTTCTTCCGGCGACACTTCGCGCGTCAGTACGCGACGGCCCTTTGACAGAATCTCGACCCGCAGCGACGTGAGCGTCGCGTTCTCGTTTGCGCCTGTTGCAATCGCAATTGTGTGTATGAGCAAGTCGCTGTAGCCTTTGTCCGGATTGGTCGAATTGAGGACGACGAAATCCGCCGGAACAATGCGAATATCGGCGGCCCCGGCGTGCACGGGCGTAAGAAGAACAGCAAGCAATGCTGCCAGCTTGAACAGTGATGGCATGACCGTCTCCCGCTTTCATCTCCAAGCCGGCCATTCCTTCCATTCTTCCAGCTATCACGCTCGCGCAATATTGAAAGCCGCGGCCGGTGAAACTCTCTCGCCATACCCAATAGTACATTCCATAACTCGTGACTCTCGGCTCTCATTTCGATGCCGCCACTCGGATACATCGACTGTCCCGCTGGTGCAGCATTTCGAAAACACTCCTGAGTCCAGCTGCCGAATCCAGGAGTTTCTTCGGCTTGTAGGGAGCAAAGCCCAGCACGATCTGTTGAATATCGCGTCGAATTGCGCAAAAGGTCGCCATTCCCCTAATGACGAGATTCTGCTCCTTGCAGCTTTCGATGAGCGCATTTTCCGCCACGCCGTTGAGCGTACAAACAAAGTAATTCGAACTCGTGCTTTCGTGCGGAGTGAGGAACTGAAAAAGCTTTTCCTCTACCGCGGCGTTCAATATTGCGCGCCGTTCACTGCAGTGGGCTTGCAAGCGCCTCAGATGATCGTCGAGATAGCCACCCTCGATAAAATCAGCAAGAATCATCTGATTCGGCACGTTGACGTCGCCTTCTTTTCCCTGAACGGCCGCAAAGCGGTCGACCAGCGCCGGCGGCGTGATAAAATATGCAATGCGCAGTCCTGGAAACAGAGTATGATTGAATGAATTGAAATAGAATGTTCGCGTTTGGTCCAGCGTCGCAAGCGGAAGTACCAGCCGGCCCTTTTGGTCGGTGCTGTAGTTGAAATCATCCTCGAAAACCCATGCGTTATTGTCGTGAGCCCAACGTACCAAGCTGCGCCGCCGCCCTTCTCCCAGCTTCACACCTGTCGGCGCCTGACAGGACGGCGTAACCAGCGCGAGTCGGGCGTGCGGTGACAGTCGTTTACCCGCTTCGACCTGGATGCCTTCTTCGTCCACCGGGACAGGAACAACGTGGACGCCGGAACTTTGCAGAGCACCAATCAAGCTTTGGCATGCCGGATCTTCAACCCAAGATTCACTGCCGCTCAATCCCAGCGCGCGCACGACAAGGTTTGCAGCCGACGGACCACATGTCGTGACAATGACCTGGTCGGGCGAGCATTCGATCCCGCGGCTCATCGCGACATGCGCAGCAATTGCTTCCCGCAATTGTGGCCACCCGGTCGCCCTCCCGAGTTGCAAGAAGCCGCCGTCGGAAGGTTGCCGCCAACGCCGGAGTTGCAGTCGTTTCCATATCCGCGTCGGAAAAATATCGAACGCCCACCCCAACTGAAAGGGGACACAGCCACCTTCTTCGAGCAAAGGCGCCGGGAGGAATGGCGCGGCCACACGAGGTCCCGAGTAGACAACATAAGTACCGGAACCACGCCGCGATTCCACCAATCCATCGGCAATCAGCCGTTCAATCGCCGTCAAGACCGAGTTGCGTGAAATTCCCAGACTGGCGGCCAAAGCGCGCGATGCGGCTATCCGCGAGCCATTGCTGAAGAATCCGCTCAGGATCAAGTGGCGGATGCGTTGGTACACGCGCTCATGGACCGGCGCGTCGGTGCCATCGTGCAACGAACCTATAAACCTTGGCCCAGAGGGGGCTCCGGTCTTTTCGCGCGCCGCGCATATTCGGGGCCGCCTCATCGTTCCGACGTTTTCCACTGCCAACTTCGTTCTCTCGATCGGATTACGCTGGAGCAAAGCTTTTTCCTATCATGCCGGATTCGTGTGGCCTTGGCCATCTGTTCTCCCCTGCGGGAACTGTCTCCTCACGGTTGGAGACGCTGCGTCGGCGTTGGCGTGCCGCGGCTATTCCGCAAACGGCGCTCGCGCCAACGCGCCGGCGATGGAAGGAACGGGAGATTGTGGAACGGTCGCGTGACAAAATCCCTCCAGCCAGGTTGATCGCTGGGAATCTGGCTTGCGGCGACAGTGGTCGGTAAGCATGGCGAGGAAACGCGACTTGAACTGTAGGCGGGGAAAGGCGGCGACGATTTCGTCGACGCGCGCCTGATCGATGTCGTCGCGGTCGGGACCCGCAAAGTCGGCGCCAGCGCCGGAACTCACGACGAGCACCTCGCCGTGCTGCCGGGCAATGAACTGCCGTCGCAGCGCGTGCATCGCGACGGCGCTCCACACCTCATTGGTTTCGGAGGCGCGAGCGCCCTGCGAGCGCATGAATGATTCTGCGGCATTGGCGCCATCGACTTCGAACGTGTTTTCCGGTGTCGCGAACGTGGGCAGAAGGCCGAGATCGTGAAGAGACGCGGCAACAAAAGCCGCTTCGGCATCGAATGTCACCGTTTGACGCGCAGCAAAGGCGGCGCCGAAGAGAAACGTGCGCATCGAGTGGTTGAACAGGAAATCGGGACAAAAACGGCGGGAAAACGCGGTGGCCCGGCGCGTAAGATCGGTGTCCGGGATTCGTATGCCGGCAACCTCTTTCGGCAATTCCTTGGGCGACGATTGAGCGGCCATGGCGCGCAAGGACGGCGTTGCGATGCAACCAGCCAGACAGCCCATGAAAGCGCGTTTGTCCGTCAGCATCGCGAAACCCTGTAGCCACCCTTCGACAAGCTCACCCTTCGACAAGCTCAGTGAGAGGTCTTCAATATTACCTCATGCTGAGCCTGTCGAAGCATGGAGTGCAACCGCGAGAAACGGTCGAAGTGCAGACATGTGTACCGAATTCAGGCGATCTGGCGCTCCAGTTCCGGCGTTTGGCGGTTTCCGGAAGGACTGGCAATCAGATCTGCGAATCGTCGCACGATGGCGTCGATATTGCGTTCCGGCAGCAAGCCGAATCCGAGAACGACACCGCTTGTCTGCGCGTTTGTCTGGTAGAACGACGACAGCGGCGCAACGGCGAATCCGTGCCCGGCGGCCACCCGGCAAACCGCAATTTCATCCAGCCGATCGGGAAGCAGCAGGGTGATGTGCAAGCCTCCCGCAGGTTCGAGCGCGGTCGCCTTGCGCAAATGCGTCCGCAACGCCTGGACGAAAGCAATCATCCGCTGCCCATAAAGTGCGCGGATCGCCCTGACGTGAACAGCGTACTGGCTGTCTTCGATATAGCGCGCGACCGCGGCGAGCACGAAGGTGTCGGGGCCATAGCCGATACGCCTGGCTGTCTCTGAGAACGGTTCGACGAGATCGGGTGGAACGACAAGGTAGCTCGCGCGAATATACGGGCCGAGCGTCTCGTTCATACTGCCGAAGTAAATCACCTGGCCGCAACGATCGCTGCCCTGAAGGGCGCGCAAGCGTTCGTTCTGGTACGACAATTCCCAGGACGTATCAGCTTCGAAGATCATGGAGCCCGACCGTTGCGCGAATTCCAGCAGCGCCAGCCGCCGGTCCTGCGCCATCTGGCGGCCTATCGGAAAGCTGACGGAAGGTGAAACGAAAATGAGCCTGGATGGCGGCGCGGACACGCGCGCCGGATCGGCGCCCGATGCATCGCCGGGCAGCGCCAGCACACGCGCGCCTGCGGCAGCGAAAGCCTGGCGGGCGACAGGAAGAGCGGGGTCTTCGATCAGCACGCAGTGACCCGGATCGATCATCACCCGTGCGGTGAGATCGAGAGCACTTTCGATGCAAGTCACGGGTATGATCTGCGAAGGCTCGCAGCAAACGCCCCGCTTGAGACGGAGATACGCGGCCAGCGCCGCCTGAAACCGGCGCACGGCTTGCGCGCCATCGCCGGCCTGCGAGCGGCCAAACTCTTCCGTCAGCAAACGTCCGAGCTGATTGCGCGGAAACAGCGACGGATCCGGTGCATGCAGTGCGAACGGGCCGCCCGGCGAATTGGATGCGAATGGTTCCCGCAGCGCATGTTGGGCGCGAAAGCTGATTTCGATCTTGCCGATCGAAACGGAGCGTTGCCCGCCGGAATCGCCGGCCTGTTCCATGTCGCTGGCGAACACCCGCGCGCCGAGCAGTTCCTTCGCAACCTGCGTGCCCCGGCGCCGGTTCGATACGAGATAGCCCTCCGCGACAAGCCGGGAATAGGCTGTGACGACGGTGTTTCGCCCCACGCGCATGGCGATGGCGAGTTCGCGGCTGGTAGGAATGGACGTGCCAGGAGGCAGATCCCCCGCAACGACGGCATTGCGCAGAGCGCTGCAAATCTGTTCGTAGAGGGGAATGGGCGATTCCGGATTGATGCGCATCGCCGCAATGGCGAGCGGCAAGTCGATCGCGCCCGATCCGACCGAATGTCCGTATTCGCTGTCGTGCTGTGCGACGATGTTGGAGCGATGTGCACGCATGCACGGATTTCGCCCGATTTGCTTCGCGGAAGCGAGAGCCAATTTCACCATTGCATAGGAACCAATTGTCCATGGCGTAATGGTGACATTGGTTCTGCGGCCCGAAATCCCCCATTGATGCCGCTAGTTCTGACTCATGCGTTACAGGCATGATCGGGCGCATGGTCACTGCCATGGCATAGCGCGATACATCCGGGAGTCACGTTTGCGTGAAGGCAGCGATTTCATGCGCGCGTCCCGTGATCCTGGTTCAACCTTTCCCGCAGCAATGGCGCGGGGAGTGGGACAGTTGCCGGATGCAGACCAGAATTTTCCGCTGCACGAGAGAGTGTACCAGCGCATCCGTTGGCTCGTCCTTTCGGGCGCGTGGCCTCGCGGAGCAAAGGTCCCGCCTTCGCGTGCGCTCGCAGTGCAACTGTCAGTTTCCCGCAACACGGTTCTGGGCGCACTGGATCGAATGATCGCCGACGGCTGGGTCAGGGCGCGCAAAGGCTCGGGCGTCTACGTGACCTATAGCGGGCCTCCAGTGCCTCCGCCCGCGAAACCCGGATACACGGATTCGCGCGGGTCTCCTCTGTCACCGCGTGCGCACGCCATCGATCTTTTTCCCGTACGGCTCTGGAACAAGCTGCAATCCCGGCGCTGGAAGCAAATCTCACGCGCCGGACTTGCACTTGGAGAGTCGCTTGGCTGGCTGCCGCTCCGGGAGGCCATTGCGGCGCATGTCACAATTTCGAGGGGGATCGCATGCGGTCCGCACGAGATCATCGTTATGACCAGCGCGCCGGCTGCGATCGATCTTGCGATTCGCGTCCTCAATCTCTCCGGCGCCGACGCATGGGTCGAAGATACGGGATATCCCGCCTCCGTGCAGTCGCTCCGCAATTGCGGCATGCGCCTGATGCCGGTTTCCGTCGATGAATCCGGAACGGATGTGGCTCGCGGCATCGTCGCTGCACCACACGCGAAACTCGCGATTGTGACTCCGGCCTGCCAGTTTCCGACCTGCGCGGTGATGACGAAGGACCGCCGCGCCAGGCTGCTCGCCTGGGCTTTGGCGCATGACGCATGGATCGTTGAAGATGATTACGACTGGCAGAGCACCGACTGGCGGCACGCGGCAAAACCTCTGGCGGCGACGGACAGATCCCGGACGATCTACGTCAATTCGTTCAATCCGATTCTGTTTCCGGCCTTGCGCATCGCCTTCGCGGTATGTCCGCCACCGCTTCTCGACCGAATTGCGGCAGTGCGGGTCGGGGTGGACGAGCACCCCAACGTTCCCAACCAGATGATCCTGGCGGATTTCATCAATGGTGGACATTTCGACGATCATTTGAGGCGCCTAGCCGCTGCTTATCCCGAGCGGAGGGCCGCACTGGTGCGGTCCCTCGAAAGAGATCTGTCCGGCACCCTTACGCCTCACAGGAAGGACATCGGAACGCATGTGGTGGCCTCGCTTCACGTTCATCGCGAGCAGCAATTCGTCGATCTTTGCGCGCGAGAAGGAATTGTCGTGAGAGGAATGGGCAAATTCCGTTTAGTCCCCCGGGAAACCGAGGAAGCGGTGTTCGGTTTCGCCGGATTTGGACCCGGCATCATTGCCGCAGCCGTGAGCACGATTCGCGGAGCAGTCAGAACTGCGTGAGTCCTGCGCGTTTCCTGCCTTTGATTGTGGGTCCCGGGGGGTCAACCGGTTTTGGTTTGTTCGAGAAGGGCTCTTTGGCTCGCATGCAGGAGTCTTTTCTGCGCACAGGGGAAGATTCCTGGACGCGCGTGAGGCTGCACAACAAGCAAAACAACGCATGAATTGGGCCTTGCATTTATCGGCGTGAAGCGCCCGCCATTTTTGCAACAGTCACGTTGCCTTCTGTTTGGTTCCTGCCGTTTGAAATGGATTGGCCCTCACTGCGATTCCTAGCATGCGAACGCCGTTTTCAGCGCGCGCGATGTGACAATCGCCACCAGGACGAGGGGGTTCCACGTGTTCAAGATCAATCAAGATATCCGCAATCTGCGTTCCATATTGCTGCTCGGAGCAGCTTCCGCCGCGACTATCGGGATCGTTGCCCCGGCTTCGGCGCAAACGGAGGGCGGCGGTAACGTCGAAACCGTGGTCGTCACGGGCTCGCGCATCCCGCAAACCGGCCTCTACAGCGCCAGTCCCGTCACCGCTGTCGGCCAGCAGGAGATGAAGTTCGAGGGTACGACCGATATGAGTACCCTCATCAACAACCTGCCTGAAGCCTTCGCGGACCAGAACTCGACGGTGACGAACGCCGGCAGCGGAACGGCCAACGCCGACCTCCGCGGCCTGGGTTCCAAGCGCACCCTGGTGCTGGTGAACGGCACGCGCCTGATGCCAGGCGACGTCGCCGACCCGGTCGCGGACCTTGACACCATTCCGGCCGCCCTTGTCGACCATGTCGAAGTGCTGACGGGCGGCGCCTCGGCGGTGTACGGCTCCGACGCTCTCGCCGGCGTCGTCAACTTCATCATGCGCAAGGATTTCGAGGGCATCGAAGTTGACGGCCAGTACACGGTCAACGAAGCCGACAACACCAACAGCTATGTTCGTTCGCTGAACACGGCGGCCAGCTTCGCGAATGCGCCCCAAAACATCTGGGACGGCTCCACCTCCGACGCCACTTTGATCATGGGCACGAATACCGCCAACGACAAAGGCAATGTTACCGCCTATTTTGGCTACCGCGACACCCAGGCGATTCTCTCCGGCGCGCGCGATTTTTCGAGCTGCGCGCTGATCTCCACCAGCATCACGGGCATCGGCGACCCGGCCAATGGCGGCCTTAGCTGCGTCGGCTCCAGCAACTTCAATAGATGGGAATCGATCGACAACGGCGGAGATTTCTTCGAGACCGGTACCGGCAAACCGGGAAGCGGCACGTTCGTGCCCTTTGTCGGCGGGTCGGCCCAGAGCTTCAACTTCGGCCCGCTGCAATACCTCCAGCGGCCAGACACGCGCTATACGGGCGGCTTCTTCGCCCATTACCAGGAGAACAAGGAGCTCGACGTCTATTCGAGCTTCATGTTCACCGACGATCACACCGTCGAGCAACTCGCGCCGGGAGGTCTGTTCATCGGCAGCGGTATCGTCAGCGGCGCTTTTGACGAGATCAACTGCAGCAACCCCCTCATGACGGCGCAGGAAAGAGGCAAGATTTGTCCAAACGGTGGCGCCAACAATAAAATCCCCGGTCAGGCGCTGCTGGAAATCGGGCGCCGCAATATCGAGGGCGGCGACCGGCAAACCGATCAGCGCCACACCGCCTATCGCATGCAGATCGGCGCCAGGGGCGATCTTGGAGCGGGTTGGACCTACGACGTCTACGCCCAGTATGGCCTCACGCTCGTGCAGCAAATCGTCAGGAACAATATGTCGAAATCCCGTGTTCAGAACGCACTGGAAATCGACCCGGCGACGGGCAAGTGTTTTGCAGCAGAGCCCAATGCTAACGGCGATATCATCGACGCGAATTGCGTCCCTCTCGACATCTTCAACGGCATCGGATCGATTTCGCCGGCGGCGCAAAATTATGTCGCCCAGACGAGCTTCCAGCAGGGCTTCACGCAGGAGCAGGTCATCAGCGGCTCGGTCACTGGCGATCTGGGCGAATATGGTATCCAGTCGCCCTGGGCGAAAAACCCCGTTGCCGTGTCGGGAGGCGGGGAGTGGCGTGACGAACGCCTCGAACTCAATGTGAGCCGCGACTTCTTTACCAATGACACCTTCGGCGCCGGCGGCGCGACGCTTCCCGTGCCGGAATCCGGCTTCAACGTGACGGAGGCCTTTACCGAGGTCAAAGTTCCGATCATCCAGGGCATGCCTTGGGCTGAGGATCTCACCGCCAACGCCGGCTATCGCTATTCCTCCTACAGCATCGCGGGAGCGGTCAGCGCGTGGAAAGCCGGTCTGGAATGGCAGCCCATCGACGATTTCCGCCTTCGCGCCAGTCAGGAGCGCGCGGTGCGCGCACCGAACGTGCTGGAGCTCTTTTCTCCGGCGAATGTCGTTCTCTTCGCCGGCCAGGATCCCTGCGCCACATCCACGAAGGGGCAATGCGCAGGCGTCCCCAATGCGGGTTCGGGTCCTAACGGACTTCTCTCTTGCCCGGCCGCCCAGTGTGATAATCAGGTCGGCGGCAGCACCCTCCTCAAGCCTGAAGTCGGCGATACGAAATCGATCGGTGTGGTGTTCACGCCGACCTTCTTCGACGGCTTCACGGCCACGATCGACTATTTCGATATCCGGGTGTCCAAGTTCATCAACCCGATCGGCTCGAACGTTACTCTCACCGAGTGTTATGGCAATACTGCAACGGCCGCGACCGAGGCGATATTCTGTCCTCTGGTACATCGTAATGTCATCGGACAGATCTTCGGAAGCGGCTTCGTCCAAAACCTCACGGAAAACACCGGCTACCTTCTCACCAAGGGTATCGACTTCGAGGCCAACTACACGGCCAACATGGACAGCTGGGGGATGACCGGCGCCGGCTCGCTGGACTTCAATTTTGTCGGCACCTACCTCGACTCGCTCACCACCGAGCCCGTGCCGGAGCCGGGATCCATTGGTACCTACGAGTGCGCGGGATTGTACGGCACGGTCTGTCTCTCTCCCAGTCCCAAGTGGCGGCACAAATTCCGCATCACCTGGACGTCGCCCTGGGATGTCGACCTCTCTCTCAATTGGCGCCATATCGCTGGTGTGAACTTTGACTCCAATACCACCAACCCCCTGCTCAATGGCGTCTGCGGCTTGCCTTGCGGCGACGTGGCCGACAGCCACCTCAGCTCGTTCGATTACTTCGACCTGGCCTCGAATTGGCAGGTCCGCGAAGGCGTCGAACTTCGCGCCGGCGTGAACAACATCATGGGCAGGGAACCGCCGATCATGGACACGAACCGCATCGGTGCTTCGAGCCTCGCCGGTTTCGGAAACGGCAACACCTACCCGGGTGTCTACGACTCGCTTGGCCGCACGATCTTCGTCGGGGCGACCATCAAGTACTGAGCAGTATTGTTTAACCTCCCCCTTGAGGGGAGGTCAGATGAACATGTGAGGTCTCCATGCGTGTGCTGACGGGAGTGATGCTTGGTTGCCTGGCTGGAACGGCGGTCGCGCTCCCCCCTGCGCGCGCCGCTGTTCTGGTACCGGTAACGCCCGTGCAGGGTTCGAGCGTGACGACCGCGTTCGCGATCAATGACAGCGATGTTATTGCCGGCAGTTTCATCGGCAGCAACGACGGCGTCGAACACGCTTTTTTCGGCACGCCCGACGGAAACTACACTACCTTCGACGCCGGTTCCGGCGGCAGCGAGGCGCGCGGAATCAGCAATGACGGCACCATCACGGGAATCTCCAATTCGCAGGATGGCAACACTTCCACTGAACCGATCTACGAGCGCCGGCCGGACGGCAAATTTCTGAACGTCACCATGTCCGGACAGCAGCTGTTCGGTCTCGCGCAGGGTATCAATGGTAACGACAAGTTCGCAGGTTACTATTGGAACAGGGTGGACGGAGAAACGCAGGGCTTCGTCGGCCGGAAGGGAGTCTGGAAGGCCGACGTCAACGTGCCCGCGAGACATCAGTTTGCGGGCGCGCTGGGCATCAACGATTCTAGCGTCATCGTCGGCTATTTCTCCGTGCCGCCGCTGCAGGGCTTCGTTCTGAATGGCAAGACTCTGACCATCGTCAACTATCCAAACGTCAAGGCCGCGGGAACGATTCTCAACGGCATCAATAACAAGGGGAAGGTCGCGGGCCAGTGGATCGATACGAGCGGAAACGAGCATAGTTTTCTCTACGACACCGCGACCGCCATTTTCACCGACATCAAGGTGAAGGGCGCAACGATCGTACGCGCCTGGGCCATCAATTCCGCGGGCGCAATTGCGGTGAGCACGGATATCGGCTCGTTCATCTGGTGCGAGAGGGCGAAACAGTGCCCAGGCGGCGGCACGGATGTCGATGCGCCAACGCATGTCGCTGAGAAGACTTCGCCGCACTAGTGGTGCGATCGTCCCTGCGTCGTTCAGGGGCATTTGAAAGGAAGCAACTGAATTGGCGGACACGCATTCGCAGAAATCGCAGCGAGCGGTCGCACGAAGCCGGTCGTTTTTCCTGCATCTTTGGCAGCTCGCGCTCTGTTTGGCCTTTTGCATGGCTGGACCGCACACACAGGCGCACGCCAAAGCGAGTGTCGTCACTTTCGATGTACCCGGCGCGACGGAACGGAAATATCAAGGGACCGCTCCGAATGGCATCAACGCGGGAGGCGATGCCGCCGGCTACTACGTCAGGAGGCACCGTTTTCATGGGTTCATCCGCGCGGCCGATGGCGAATTCACGACATTTGACGTCGGGAAGAAGACGCAGGCCCTTCCCTCCGGCATCAACGCTGGCGGCGAGGTGACGGGATTTTACTTCGACGACGCAGGGTTCATGCGTGGTTTCGTTCGTGCCGCGGACGGATCGGTCGTGAGTTTCGAGGGACTGGGAGGCCGGAATGGCACAGATCCTGTGGCAATCAATGATCGTGGAACGGCCGCGGGATACTATCTCGACAACAACTTTGCAGCCCACGGATTTGTGCGCTTGTCCGACGGAGCACTGACCGGGTTTGATGCTCCGGGAGCCGGAACCGGCTCCAACGAAGGAACCTTCGTGACGAACCTGAGTCCGAAGGACAAAACCACGGGTTATTTTGTTGACAGCAATCTTGTGTCGCATGGACTCATCCGCGCGTCCGGCGGCCATATCACGACCTTTGATATTTCAGGATCGGCAGGCACCTCCCCGCAGGGAATCAACGCGGAAGGCTATGATTGCGGATCGTTTCTCGACAGCAACGCCGCAAGTCACGGTTTCATTCGCAGTCCGGACGGCCAGGTCACGACGTTCGACGTTTCGGGCGCAGGCACCGGCGCCGGCCAGGGCACGTTCGGCTACTTCCTCAACCGGAAGGGACTGATGGGAGGGTTCACAATCGATTCGAACTTCAACTATCACGGATTCCTGAGGCATCCTTCCGGCAGGATTACGCTCGTGAACGTCCGCGGGGCGGCCTCTGGATCGAAAGAAGGAACTCTTGTCCTGGGCGTAAACGACAATGGCGAAGCCGTTGGATGGTACGTGGACAAGCGCCACGTCTATCACGGTTTTCTGAGGACACCGTGAGCGCGGGATAGGTCCGAGCGCACTAATCCGGCGACAACTGGTGCATTACCATGGCCTGCGCGCGCGGGCGAGCTTGCGCCGGGAGATAGGCAGGGAATAACGGGTGTGACTCCGCGCAGTGAAAGAAGCGGCGAACCACACTTGTCTCCGGGTTGTGCGGGCAGTGCGTGAGCTGAACATCGATCGAGAGAACACAGATGCTTCACCGCTGGACCGCCGCCTGGGTTGGTGGTGCTATTGCTGCAACGACACTCGTTGGTGTCACCGGGTGCGCGCGGCCTGCAAGGCCCAACCAGATGATTTCCCTTGATCTCAGTGGCCCGCGACCCGTTGCTCTATTGAAAGTCGGCACCCACCGACCTGTCAAAGCAATTTTCGATTCCGGTGCAGGAGCCACAATTGTGAACGCGCACTTTGCGCGAGAACTCGGACTGCCTGACCAGGGAGACATTGATGTCGGTAGCCCCGGCGCCTCAGCTCCGGTCAAGGGAACAATCACATCTATTTCTCCGGCACGGCTTGGCAATGCAGAAATTGACGATGGTCGTGCGATCTCTATGAATTTCCCACCAACAATTGAGGAATATTCCAGTATCGTGAGCCCTAACGCCTTTAGGGGGCGACTGATACGATTTGAATTCTCAAAAGGGCGAGCGATTGTCATGGACAAGACGGCCGCCACGATTCCCCGTGGCAATGCGGCTGCGTATGGTGGCGAGGATGTTCACCCGCTTCCAGCGGCGGAAATCGAAGTCGCCGGAAGAAAGCTGATTGCCCATTTGGATTCGGGCTCGAAGTATGGGCTGAACTTGCCGCTCAGTCTGGCAAAACACCTGCCCTTGAAGGGACCCCTGGTCGCCCACGAAGCTGTACACATGGTAGGTGGTAAACACAAAGCCTATGCGGCACGGATTGATGGCGTCGTTCGAATCGGACCCCTGTCACTAAAAGATCCCCAGGTCTTGTTCCTTGAGGGAGTGCCGCCGATAGGCAACGTCGGCATTCAAGTCTTGAAGCAGCTCACTCTTGTCCTTGATCCCGAAGAAATGCGCGCGTGGCTTCTCAAGCGATGAACAATAAAAAGCAATAAAATACAGGGACAGCTGATGCCACCTGATTATACGCGCAAAACGCATTCGTCGGAGCCGACGCGTCCGGATTGTTTCCGCAGAGATTTCACAAGCCCACGTTATATGGCCCAATTGTCCTTACTCTGAAACGCATCATTGGTCCTTCTGCCAGTCATTCGCGAACAAAGATTTCTGGCCGAACGACATGGCGAGCGCGGCGCCTGTCAAGAAGGGTCCGAAATGGTGGCCCTCCTCGCAGTGAATTGATTTGAACAAGGCGCGGAGAACGCGGCAAATCAGACCGGAGCTTCGCGAATGGATATATGTCCTCGCGGTCTTTGCGCTCGTTTAATAGGCGAAGCATGGTGCTTGCGTGGGCGTTTGGACACGGCGGTAATCCACGCATGAGAGTTGCGATGAAGGCCGGTCCGGATCGCCGAATGATACTCATCGCGGGCGCTGCAGCAGGCGCCGGCTTTGTGCTCGGCATCGCCGGTTGCGGGCGCAACGCTGCGCGGCGCGCGGCATCAGTCGATCTCAACGCGTGGCTCGCCATTGCGACGGACGGTCTCATCACCATTCGCGTCAATGTGAGCGATCTCGGTCAGGGCGCGCAGACGGGACTGGCGCAGATCGTTGCCGATGAACTGGACGCCGACTGGACGAAGGTTATCGTTGAGATGGCGCCAGTCACCGATGGCTATTTCGTCCATTCGAAAGGCTATTACACCGGCGGCTCGGGTTCGATTTGCGGCGAGCAGTTTACGCGTTTCGCGGAGGCTGGCGCCACTGCGCGCGCAATGCTTTTGGCCACGGCCGCGAAACGCTGGTCGCTGAGGCCGCGGCAATGCAGCACAAGAGACAGCATTGTCACGCATATGCCGACGGGACGCACATACTCCTATGGAGAACTTGCAGCGGATGCCGCCAGGCTTCCTGTTCCCGGCAATGTGGCCCTCAAGCCGCGGGAGGCGCGCAAGCTGATCGGCAGATCGATGGCGCGCCTCGACATTCCCGACAAGGTCAACGGCTGCGCGATCTATGGGATCGATTTCAAAATTGCCGGCATGCGCGTCGCCACGCTGGCACAATGTCCTTTTTTCGAGGGCAAGCTCGCCGATGTCGATGAAGGGCCGGCTCTCGCTATCAAGGGCGTCGAGAAGGTCATCAAGCTTAACAACGCGGTTGCGGTCGTCGCGCGCAATTTCTTCTCGGCAAAAAAGGGCCTTGACGAACTTAATCCGCAATGGGTACGGCCGTCCAATCCCATAACCAGCGACGAGGCGATGCTTGCTGCGTTGACCGCCAATGTCGGCGCCGCCGATTCCAAAATCGTGACACCGGGAAATTCTGACCAGGATGGCGCCCTCAAGCGGGTCGCCGAGAGGTTCCGCTCCGCCCACACGATTGCCGAAGCCGAATATCGCTTGCCGCTGTTGTCCCATTCGCCATTGGAGCCGATGAACGCCACCGCGCAGGTCACGGAAACGGCGTGTGAGCTTTGGGCGCCGATGCAGGACCAGGGAAGCATGCGCGACGATCTGGCCGCCGCTCTGAGCCTGCCCAAGAACTCCATCCTGCTGCACACGACAAAAATCGGCGGCGGATTCGGGCGGCGGCTCAATACCGACTATGGCGTCCTCGCCGCCCAGGTCGCGAGAGCGGCGCGCGAGCCCGTCAAACTGATCTGGACCCGCGAAGAGGACATGACGCACGACTTCTATCGCCCCGCCAGCCTCTGCCGCCTGCGGATCGCACTCGATTCCCAACTGATGATCGCGGCCATCGAAGCGACGGGGGCCACCACCAACGACACCGCGATCGGTGGCCTGGAAGCGAACTACGACGTCGATCTTGTCATCCGGCAGAAGAACACCAGGTTCCCCTTGCCGGTCGGCGCCTGGCGTTCGGTCGACGCCTCGATAAACACCTTTGTTCTGGAGTCGCTCGTCGATGAAATCGCGCATGGTGCAGGCCTCGATCCGCTCGATTACCGGCGCAAGCTGCTAGCCGGCAAACGACGCCAGCTGCGCGTGCTGGACACTGCCGCGCAAATGGCGGGATGGGGGCATGCGCCGGGCGGGCGCTTTCAGGGCGTCGCGTTCTTCCGCAACACGCATTGGGATGCGGTGGTGGCCGAGATCGTCGAACTTTCCGTCGACACGGCTAACAAGATCACTCTGCACCGCGTCTGCTGTGCGATCGATGTAGGGACCGCGGTGAATCCGGACCAGGTCAAGGCCCAGGCCGAGGGCGGCATCAACCTCGGCCTGTCGGCCGCGCTGGGGGAAGCGATCACTTTGAAAGACGGCCGGGTCGAGCAAAGGAATTTCGACACGTATTCCATCCTGCGCCTGCGCTCCGCGCCGCTGATCGATGTTCAGGTGCTGGAATCGCCCGATGCGCCGGTCGGAGGCGCGGGCGAACCGCCAGTTCCGCCTGCCGCCGCCGCGCTTGCCAATGCGCTGTTCGCGGCAACAGGAAAACGCATCCGCACGCTGCCGCTTTCGCACAGCGGCTATACGGTGTGAGACGCCACAAATGCGATGAATGCCAGATTGGAACGCGAACACAGGGGAGGACCTCAAGGGACGAGTCTGAAGGCACAGGGTGTCGGCTTCAATCGGCGTCAATTGCTTGCCGCCGCTACCGCCATTCCGACGGCCGCGGCGCTCCCAGGCGCGCGCCTGCACGCAGCGTCCTCCGCGGCAAAGAACGCCGGGCCAATTCCCGTTGCAGTGTTGATCGACGAAGAATCATCCCTGATCGACTTTGCCGGTCCGTGGCAGGTGTTCAGTTCTGCGTCTGCCCGCAAAGCGCCGGGATTCAGGCTTTACCTCGTTTCCAGCGACACCAGGCCGAAACTGGTCGGTGAAGGCGTTCCAGTGCTTCCACAATTCGCGCTCGAGAACGCGCCCTCACCGAGAATTCTCGTGATGGGGGCGCAGCGAGGACGAAGCGAACGAAAGCTCGACTGGATCAGACGCGCGCATCGCCGAGCCGATGTCACCATGTCCGTATGCACCGGGTCATATCTGTTGGCTGCGACAGGGCTTCTGGACGGCAGGACGGCGACGACGCACCACAAATTCTACGACGATTTTCAGAGCTACTACCCCAAGGTCAAGGTCGTGCGCGACGTGCAATTCGTCGATCACGGCGATGTCGCGACCACGCGCGGCCTCGCGGGCTCCACGGCTTTCGTCTTGAAGCTCGTCGAGCGTTACTACGGGCACGATGCCGCCCGCGAGACCGCGGACTACATTGAGTTCACCTGAGCGGCAGGGGAGCATACTGTCTGGCGTTCAGCGCGCGCGGTCCTTCGTTTCGGCCGCCACACGATCCAAAGCGGCCGCAAAGGCTTGCGGTTCTTCCAGAAACGGGAAATGGGCGGAATGGGCGAACCAGAGGAGCCGTTTGCGCGGCGCGTCCATGTGGCCGAAGTAATCTACTGCGCAGGCGAACGGCACGGTGTAGTCCATCCGGCCCTCGAAGAAATAGACAGGCACCACGAGGCGCGCGACATCGTCCATCAGGGCGCCCCTGGAAACATCGTCCTTCAGATGCAGATGGGTAAAATCGACACCGCGCTTCACATTCCAGGCGTCGAGCAGTGAATATTCCGGCGCGCGCAGACCGATCTCGAGCAGATCGAAGAAGCTGGTGGAATGCACGATTTCCCCGCCATATCGGAAGAGGTAAGGCTCGCGGTCGTAGCGTTTGCCAGATGTGGCGAGCGCCAGCGCCTGTGCATCGCCGCGCATTCTTGCCTCTTTCGCAATCCAGGCATCCTGCAATTTGAGTTCGTCTGCGCGGCTGCAGGCCTCCTGGCCGACGCCGACATAGGCGCGCACCAGATCAGGCCGCGCCTCAGCGACGCGAATGCCGAGCGACGTGCCGTAGGAATGACCGACGAGAATGATCCTGCCGGCGCCGAAGCGGGCGCGAAGGGTTTCCATGAGCACGATCGTATCGGCCATTTCCTGGCTGACGCGCATCTTGGCGACATCGGTATCGGCCGAGAATGTCTTGCCCGCGCCGCGGCGGTCCCATTGCACGGTGAGGAACCGTTCTTCAAGCGGACGCTGGAAGGCATGGGCCAGATACATCATCGGCATGCCGGGGCCGCCATGCAGGAACAGAACGATGGGCGCATGACGGTTGCGCCCGCGAATGAGAATCCACTGACTGTCGCCGCCGAGTTTCACCTGTTCGAGTGAGGCGATCGCCGCGCCCGGCGTTCGGGGATCGTCAGCGATTGTGGGCGTGTAAACGCGCAGGCCCCAATACAACAAACTCCCGAGCACCACTGCTATGGCGGCAAGTCCGATTTTCGAGCGCATGCGCGTTCCTCCGCCGGCAATGACAATTCAGGCGTTTGTGGTGGCGGTGCGAGCCGATTTTGACCGATGCGCGCCCCAGTGAATAGCATTGCTTACCCGACGTTTCGCGGTGCGATCGGACACAGGCGACCGGCGATCCGCAGGCTCGTTCTGAATGGCGCCAGCAGCACAGTGGCGCCGATGCAATCTCTGACCTAACATTCCGGCTGGACCGCTCAGTGGTTGCTGGTCAAAACCGTGCAAGAGATACCTGAAAATCACTCAGCCAAAGCTGTCGACGCGCCGGCCACGGGTTCGCGGCCGCTGTTGGTTTATGACGGCGATTGCGCGTTCTGCTTCTACTGGGCGCGCTTCTGGCAAAAGCTCACGGGCGACAGCGTCGACTACAAACCGTATCAGGAAGTGGCGGCCCAGTATCCCACGATCCCGCTCGCCGATTTTCAACGTGCCGTGCAATACATCGCACCCGGCGGACACCATGTGAGTGCCGCCGAGGCCAGTTTTCTGACCCTGAGCCACGCGCGTGGCAAGGGATTCTGGCTCGCGCTCTACAGAAAACTGCCGGGGTTCGCCGCCGCCTCGGAGCTGGCTTATGCCTTCACCGCCGCCCACCGTTCCGCCTTTTATCGCATCAGCCTGTTTCTGTGGGGCAGAGGCTACGCGCCGCCGCGATACGATCTTGTCTCTTTTTTATTCCTGCGCCTATTCGGGTTGATCTACTTTTCGGCGTTTGTTTCGTTCGGTGTGCAGGCGCAGGGGCTGATCGGCAGTCATGGCATCCTGCCAATCGCCGACCTGGTCGATGTCGCCACCAGCCGACTCGGTCTGGAGCGCTTTTATCTGATGCCGATGGTGTTCTGGTGGAACGCCAGCGATTTCGCCATCCAGGCCGTGTGCTGGGCGGGAGCAGGGCTGTCGCTGCTGCTGGTCTTCAATCTGCTGCCGCGGCTCTGCCTGTTTCTGCTCTATGCGCTCTATCTGTCGCTGCTTTATGGCGGGCAGGCCTTCATGACCTTCCAGTGGGACACGTTTCTGCTGGAGGCGGGATTCCTCGCGCTCGTGCTGAGCTTTGCCACAATGCCGGGCATCTGGTTGCTGCGATGGCTCCTGTTCCGGTTCATGTTCATGTCAGCCATGGTCAAGCTGCTGAGCGGCGATCCCAATTGGTGGAACCTGTCGGCGCTGTCATATCACTTTCTCACCCAGCCGCTGCCCACGCCGCTGGCATGGTACGCCGCGCACCTGGCGCCACGTGTGCTGACGTTTGCCACGGGCGCCATGTTTTTCGTCGAGCTGATCCTGCCGTTCCTGATCTTTGGCCCGCGACGGCTGCGCTTTTTTGCAGGCTGCGGCATCCTTCTGCTGCAAAGCTGCATTGCGATCACCGGCAATTACAACTGGTTCAACCTCCAAACGATGTTGCTGTGCCTGCCGTTGTTCGACGACGCGGCTCTGCAAAACCTATTGCCGAAGCGCCTCATCCGGCTGCTGCCAATACGCGCAGGAAATGATGCTCCGCGAAAGTCGGTCAGGGTCGTCGTTGGCGCATTGGCGGTACTGATCGTGTTCTGCAGTCTGGTGCAGATGGATGAGCGTTTCGGCGGCAATCCGCCCGTCGTGGCGCAAGTGGTCGACCGCGTTGTCGAACCGCTGCACATCGTCAGCAGTTATGGTCTGTTCGCTGTCATGACCACGAAGCGCGACGAGATCGTCATTGAAGGTGACGGCATCCAATGGCGCGAATACGAATTTTGGTACAAACCCGGCGATATTGCACGCAGCCCACGCTGGAACATCCCGCATCAGCCGCGCCTGGACTGGCAGATGTGGTTCGCGGCGCTGGAAGACCCGCGGCGCCTGCCGTGGTTTTGGCATTTCGTTCAGAGGCTGCTGGAGAATGAACCGACGGTGAACGCGCTGCTCGAAAAGAATCCCTTTCTGGACAAGCCGCCACTTTATTTGCGCGCGGAGTTCTACGAATACACCTATGCCGGCAGCGAGGAAAAAGCGAAGGGCATATGGTGGGACCGGCGCCTGCTGGGGCTCTACTTCCCCGTCGTGCATCTGAAGGGCGAATGACTCGTTACGCGCAAAATTTCACGTTGACTTGGCGTACGTCCGGGAGGATCATTTTTCGCCACAGCAGATGCTTGGTCGCGCCAAATGGCGTTCGCTTTTTGGGCGCGTTCGGCCTGATATATATTGCGGCGCTTGGTATCTGGTGGAGACCAGATCAGCAGCGCGGCAGGAAGGCGAGCGCGCGAGAGCGACTGAGCCCTGCGGCTGATGTTGAAAATGGAGGATTCCGCATGGAAGAAACTCCACCTGGCATAGCACAGGGGCCCGGCGATCATCGCAGGGCAACGCCGATTAAATGAACCGCTTGGATCGCTGTTCATGGGCCTCCGCACACGTCGATGAAATTGAAGGCGGGATTCATCCCGCATAGACATCCGGCTTGATGCCGGAAATGAAAACTTGGAGCTTTGCGAGCCCCGCGGCTGATCGCTGCGGGGTTCCTCATATAGGGCCGCGCCCGCATCACCAGGGGAATGTTCCACCTGCGTGCCTGAGGAACTGACCGCTTGTGGTCTCATCCAGCTCCGAGATCCGCTGTCGCACATGCCGCACGCTTTCTTCCGGCGATTGCAACGCGTTCTTGCCGCCCATGTCCGTGCGGACCGATCCGGGGCTGATGATGCTGACGCGGATTCCAACCTTTGCCCAGTCATGCGCGAGCCCGCGCATGATGCTGTTCAGGGCCGCTTTCGACGCGCGATAGCCGTACCAGCCGCCACCGCGATTGTCTTCGACCGAGCCCAGGCCACTTGTAATTGTCACCAGCTTCTTGTCGTGGCCGCGCAGCAGGTTCTCGTACAAAGTTCGTGCAACGACGAACGGCCCCATGGTGTTGACCCGGAACGTGACGAGCCATTGCTCATAGTCAATCGCGTTCGCGGTCTGCGGCTCCGGCCCGGCGATTGCCGCATTGTTGATGATGATGTCGATGGGCGTATCGCCCAATGTGGATTTGAGAGCGTGAATCGAGCCCGGATCGGCAATATCGAGCGCGAATATTCGAACTTTGCCGTCTGCTCCTTCAGTAATCCTTTGCAGTTCGATCGCATCGGCAGGCCGGCGGCAGCAGGCGAGCACCTCCGCGCCTACCGCGGCGTACTGTCTGACGAGTTCAAGTCCAATGCCGCGATTGGCGCCGGTAACGAGGATGGTACTCATCGTGCGGATCTTCCACGGGATTATCGGAGCAACGCTAATGGCTTGCGAGTCCCAAACGCTAATTCTTACCATCGTCATGGCCGGGCCGTTGTCCCGGCCACCCATGAAAACCGCGCTCGGCCATGAATGTTTGGCCCATTTGACATGGTTCCGATAGCGGCAATTGTCTGTTTGGCCGCCGGAACATGGACGATACGGAACGCATTCCGAGCCGAGCTGCTCCGTGATTTCCGCTTTCGACCACAGCTCTCCGGTGACGTCATGTCGCCTGTATTCCTTATCCATGCGAAATTCATAGAAAGGGTCCGCGCCCAGGACATGCCGACGAACCAGGAATCACGGGATAGGCTCGCCCGGCTTGCAACGGAGATGTCGGTCAATGCGCTGGATTCTTGCCGCCCTCGTGTCCCTCTTGATAGGCACGGCAGTGGCAGTGGCCGCGCCTTGCGGCGGCGTAACGGGCGTTTATTCGGGCTCGGCCAAATCGTCCGATAGCACCGCGATCGAGATTACGCTCAATCTGCTATGCGACAGCGGTGAATACAGGGCCCAGTTCTTCACCTCCGCCGGTGACTTCGTTGGCATGAATGCGGCCTTCACCGATGCACATTTCACGGCGAAGTTCGACACTGGCGCGGCCCTCGGCACGGTCGATCTGTTGCTCAAGGGCCCCGAGCTTGCCGGTGAGTTCGATTTGGCCGGCGACAAGGGCACGATCGAGCTTGTGCGCAAGGGCGCGGCGCTGGCCGCGGACGCAATGACGCCACGCATCGATCTGACGCAAGCGCAATGGCATCAGGATTTGCGCGCGTTTGCGGTGGAATTGCCCAGCCATCATGCGAACGCCTTCTTTTCGCTTTCCAGGAACGAGTTCGATGCGGAAGTGGCGAAGCTCGATGCGAGCCTCGACACAATGAACAATGACGAACGGCTGATCGGAATGGAGCAAATCGTCAACTCTATTGGTGACGGTCACACGGGCATCATGTATCCGGGGCCGCACAAATCGCTTCCCATCGAGATCACCAGGTTTGGCGACGATTTCCGGATCACCGCTGCGGGCGACGGTCTGACCCGGTTCCTCGGCGCCAGGATCGTGGCGATCGGAAAAACGCCGATTGAGAAAGCGTATCAGCGCGCGCTCACCATCACGCCGCGCGGCGAGCTCGGCGGGCTACGCGAAGGCCGTGCCTTGTTCGTGTTGGCGCATGGCCGGACTTTGTACGGTTTGGACATCACGCCCGGCGCCGATCAGGCCGCGTTTGATCTGGAGGACACGGCCGGAAAGGTGACCACAACCGTTTTTCACAGTGTGCCGGAGGGCGTGACGCTTTCCCGCGGCGCGCAAACTCAAATGCTCTCCGAACAGCAGCCTGACAAACCGTTCTGGTGCGAAAGCCTCGCCAGGAACCGAGCGGTTTATTGCGCCTGGCATTCCTATCAAGACTTGCACGCCAACGCGCAGAAGATGTTCGCGCTCATCGATTCCGCCAGGCCGCGAAAGCTTATCATCGACATGCGGGACAATGGCGGCGGCGACAACACAGTGGGCTATGCCGAACTCGTCAAGCCCATCGAGACACGCGCCGACCTCAACGCACGCGGACGTCTATACGTGCTGATCGGACCGCTTACATTCTCGGCGGCCATGAACAATGCGGCGCAGTTCCAGGACGAAACCGCGGCCATTCTTGCCGGCCAGACCATCGGCGAGCGCCCGAATTCCTATCAGGAGCCGCGGCAGTTCCGCCTGCCCAATTCGCATCTCGTCGTTCGTGCTTCCACGCTTTGGTACGCCTTCCGCAAGAAGGGACCAAACGTGGTCGCTCCCGACAGGGAGATCATTCCTACCTGGGACGACGTAAAAAGCGGACGCGATCCGGTGATGGATTGGGTGCTCGCATCCAGCTAATTGCCGTGGCTCGCGCGCGCCGGCGAGCGGGACCGCGGGCGCAGCGTATGAGCCGCGCCGGGGGCGGGCTTCAATCCTCCGTCCGGCGCTATCGCGCAGGATATAGCCTCGCTTCGGCGTTATGGCATCTACACATCAAGGCCAAGCAATATGCATGCAAGCTTGGCATTCATTCGACCTCCCCCTTGTGGGGAGGTCGAAATTTGCGAGCGCCCTTCGCGCGAGTAAATTTCGGGTGGGGGTCTCGGCCTCTCCATGGACAGGCTGAGACCCCCACCCGAAAAACGCGAAGGGCGTTTTTCGACCTCCCCACAAGGGGGAGGTTGAATGAAATCGCTGTCGATGCGCCCACGCCAGCCGCCGAGATATGTAGATACCTTGGCGCTTCGGCGGGAATGACACGTTGGGTTTGCGATTCAATGTGATCGGACAGCGCTCGAATTCATATCGCCCGATTTCCTGTTGACTTCCCCGCTGCGAGTTGATTGAGTGTTCAATCAGGATGATTTGGGCCGGTTCGGCTTGGGAATTTGCAGGCGGGGAAAGCAGACAAATGCCTACGATGAACTACCTGGCGATCGTCGCTGCGGCGTTGTCTTCGTTCGTTGTCGGCGGCCTTTGGTATTCTCCGCTCCTGTTCGCTCGGCCCTGGCTGGCCGCAGCCGGGCTCCGTCCTGACGATCTCGCGAAACAGAACAAGGCAATCGTCTTCGGCGGCGCATTTGTCCTGGCGCTGCTCGCGGCGTTCGTGTTCGCGATGTTCCTGGGACCGCGTCCGGCATTTGGCTTTGCGACCGGCGCGGGTTTTGCCGCGGGTTTTGCCTGGGTGGCGGGTTCATTTGGCATCAACTATTTGTTCGAGGGCAAGAGCCTCAAGTTATGGGCGATCAATGGCGGATATCATGTTGTACAATACACTGTGATCGGCGCCGTTCTGGGGGTGTGGCATTGAACGAATTGGCTGCCAAGTAGCAACGTGTGCGCGCCATGGTCGAAGAAACGAAACAGCGGCTGACTGAGACCGCAAGGCGTCTGTTCGCGGAGAAGGGTTACGAATCGACGAGCGTCGCCGACATTCTCAAGGACGCGGGCGCCAATAGCGGCAGCCTTTATCACTTCTTTTCCACGAAGCAGGATCTGCTGCTGGAAGTGTTGCGCGGCTATCGCGACGGCATTGGTCCGATGTTGCTCGCACCGGCCTGGAAGGGCGTTGCCGATCCGATCGAGCGTGTCTTTGCCCTGCTCGCCGCCTATCGCCGCATGCTGGCAGCGACCGACTGCACCTATGGCTGCCCGATCGGCAGTCTCGCTCTCGAATTGCACGAGCCGGATCCGCCCGTTCGCAAGCTGCTTTCGGTCAATTTCGATGCATGGGTGGAAGCGGTTGAAGGCTGCTACGTGGATGCGGGGCATCGTCTGCCCGACGATGTCGATCGTCATGGGCTGGCGGTGTTCACGCTCACGACGATGGAGGGCGCAGTCATGCTGGCCCGCACGAAGCGCACGCTCGCCAGCTTCGACCAGGCGGTGGGGTCGTTGCGGGATTATGTCATGCGGCTCGAAAAACAGGCCAGACAGGAGAGGAAATCACGATGAGAATCCACGCATTTGCAGCAATGCTGATCGTCGCCCCGGCGCTTGCCGGTTCGCCGGCGGGCGTCAGGGACACGTCGTTCCGCGACACGGAACGGCATCGCGTACAGCAGCTCCAGATCGATATCGACGCGCCCATTGCGGTGGTATGGGCCGCGTTTACGACCGATGCGGGCTTCACCAGCTGGTGCGCTCCGGTGGCCCATGTGACGCTCGGCAATGACGGCATGATCGAGGCGTCATACCGGCTGACGTCCAGGATCGGAGACCCGGAGAACATCAGGAACCGCATCGTCGCTTATCTGCCGGAACGCCTGCTCGTCCTGCACAACGAGCATGTGCCGAAGGGCGGACCATTCAAGCAGGGCGTGATTGACAGAATCCGAACCGTGATCCAGTTCGAGGATCGGGGCGGTGGCCGTACACACGTCATCGAGTCCGGCGTGGGTTACGGCGAGGGGCTGGATTTCGACGCGATGTACGATCATTTCCGGAGCGGCAATGCAGAGGAGTTCGCGGCGCTCGCCCGGAGGTTCGTCAAAGGCCCTATCGACTGGAAGGCAGAAGCGCAGCGCATGCAAGAGTCAGTCGCGACGCGAGCGAGCCACTGAGGGCCTGATTGGGGAGAGTGGTGTTCCCATTCCAACGCTTCGTATCAAAAAGGTATGTCATGGCCCGCTTGCGCGCATAGGCGCCAAGATAGGCCGAAGGCCCCCTCACCCCAGCCGCAGCAGAAATCTCTGCACGTATCTGCATCCCTCTCCCACGAGGGGAGAGGGGAATCGGAGTCTTGCATCGACGTCAGGAAATCAGCGCGAAAGTCCCCTCTCCCCTTGTGGGAGAGGGGAAACATTCGAGTCCTCGCTACCGCTCCGAAATGGGTGAGGGCTCTCTCGGCCTGTGTTAACAGACGTGGATCACGACCGAATGATTTTCGCGCCACGCGCCCGCCTTCGCCACCCGGCCGTTAACCTGAAACTCACCAAATAACGGAAGACGATCTTAACCGTGTCGAGGCACGATGGCGGAGCTGCGAGCAGCCATCGGGAATACAACGAATGCCGGATACGGCCGCGCGGCTGAAAGCCGACCCAGCGCGGAGCGCGAGACTCGCGCTCGAGCAATTGCGCCTGGCGTTGCACAATCTGAGACCCAATGCCTGGCTAATGCCGCTTCTGGCCGCGATCATGTGTTTCATGTTTGCGCGCTGGGTCAGCACGCCGGCGCTCATCGCGTGGTTCTCGCTGGTGACCGTTTCGGGCGCTTGTCTGGGCATCGTCGCCGAGATTTTCCTGCGGCGGACAGAAAAGGCGCCGTCGTCCCGGGCATGGGTCACGAACGCGACGGCAGCGTATTTTCTTTTTGCCGCGTCATGGTCCGCTTTCGGCTTACTGTTCTGGCGGCAGGGCAACGATCTCAACCACATGCTGATCATGTTGGTGATCGGCTGCACCATTGCGGGCAACGCCGCGCTCGTCGGCGCCAGCAAACCCCTGATCATCGTCGGCTTCGCGGTCCATGGTCTCGTGTTCGTCCTCGCGCCCCTGCGCGAAGGCGGTGCGCTTTATGACGGCCTTGCGCTGATGGCGTTCGGCTATGTCTGCTTCCTCGCCTGGATGTCGCGCCAGATCTACTTTACCGCACGCGACATGCTGCTGCTGCGCGACGACAAGAACGATCTCATCGACGCCCTGGCGCGATCGAAGGCGGACTCCGACCTGGCGCGGGACCGGGCCGAATCCGCGAGTCGCGCCAAATCGGAATTCCTCGCAAAAATGAGCCACGAGCTGCGCACGCCGCTGAATGCCATTCTCGGGTTTTCGGAGATGATCTATTCAAGTCCCATCGGCGCCCCCGCGGTGAGGAGTCAGGAATATGCGAAGCTCGTGCATCAATCGGGCAGTCACCTGCTGGCGCTCATCGACGATATTCTGGATCTTGCCAAGATAGAAGCGGGCAAGTTCGAACTTCGGGAGGGCGATGTCGATCTCACGTGCCTGATTGGCGACGCGGTGCAATTGATGGCGCCGAAGGCGGAACTGGAGAATCTCGCGCTGGCGACGGAAGTCGCGGCCGAACTCCCGATCCTTCATGCCGATCAGCGCGCGATCTGGCAGATACTGCTCAATCTTCTTGCCAACGCAGTGAAGTTTACGCCGGCGGGCGGCTCCGTTTTTGTCTTTGCCAGAATCGAGGCTTCGGGAGAGGTCGCGTTCGGCGTGCGCGACACCGGCGTCGGCATTGCTCCCGAGGATCAGCTGCTGGTGTTCGAGACTTTTGGCCAGGGCCGCCACGACGTGGCGACGCCCGACAAGGGTACGGGCCTGGGACTTTCGATCGTGAAGGGCATCACCGAAGCGCATGGCGGACGCGTGGAGCTTGCAAGCCATCTGGGCCGCGGCACCTGCGTGACGATCGTGCTTCCCGCTTCGCGGGCAAAGCCGCGCCTGAGGCAGGCATCGTAGGACGGGGCGGCCTGTTTCGCTGCCTCTCTGCAGCTGCTATTCAGAAATGCGTGATACGTGAAGAAGATTCAGCGCAGAGGACGCAGAGGATGCGCGGAGGACGCGGTGGAAGAAGAAGCGCGCGCCAACGGCGCGCAACTATTCTCTCTGCGTACCCTGCGCATCCTCCGCGACCTCCGCGTTAAATCTTGTGGGTTGAACTGTGGCCATGAAAGCAGGGAAAAAGGCGGCGGCGCGGAAGCGTTATTTTGTCATAGATTTCGACAGCACCTTCGTAAGAGACGAAGCGATGGAGATCCTGGCGGCCATCGCTCTTGCCGGACATCCGAAGAAAAACGAGATCCGGAGGAAAATTGCCGCCATTACGAAAGCGGGTATGGAAGGGCGCTTGTCATTCTCAGAATCTCTGGAAAAACGCCTCTCCCTGTTTTCTGCGAACTCGGCTCATCTCAAAGAGACGGCGCAGGTCCTGAAGTCGAGAATCACCCCTTCGATAGCCCGGAACCGGGAATTTTTCAAAAACAACCGCGAGTGCGTCTACCTCGTCTCGGGAGGCTTCCGGGAGTATATCCTCCCGATCGCGCGAGAATTCGGAATCCTGCCGAGCCACGTTCTCGCCAACTCATTTCGCGTTGACAAGAACGGCGCCATTACCGGAATCGATAGAAAGAATCCTCTGGCGCAGAATGGAGGCAAGGCTCGCGCCGTTGCCGCCCTGAAACTTAAGGGCGAAGTGATCGTCGTCGGAGACGGCATCACCGACTACGAGATCAAGGAGCGCCACGGCGCGAGCACGTTCTTCGCGTTTGTGGAAAACGCCGCGCGTCCTCCGGTTATGGAAAAAGCCGATCGGGTCATCGGAAGCTTCGACGAGCTCCTTTATCACTACGGCCTTCCGCGCGCGGTCTTCTATCCCCATGGCCGCCTGAAGGTGCTGCTGCTCGAGAAAATCCATCCGCTCGCCGAGGCGTATTTTGCGCAGCTTGGATGCCAGCTGAAAATCGTCCCCGAGGCGCTTTCCGAGGCGGCGCTCATCGAAGAAATGTCGGACGTCGCGATTCTCGGCATCCGCTCAGGCACCCACGTTACAAAGCGTGTGCTCGATGCCGCGCCCCGCCTCCTCGCCGTCGGCGCCTTTTGTATCGGAACCAACCAGGTCGACTTGCGCACCTCAGCTCAAAAGGGCATCGCGGTCTTCAACGCGCCCTACGCGAATGGGCGAAGCGTCAGCGAGCTTGCGATGGGTCTGATCGTCGCGCTATCGCGGCGGATCGGCGATCACAACACCAACCTTCACAACGGTATCTGGAACAAGTCTGCGAAAGACTCGCGGGAAATCCGGGGAAAGACGCTGGGAATTGTCGGCTACGGCAATATCGGCTCCCAGCTTTCCGTCATTGCCGAAGGCATGGGGATGCAGGTGTGCTTCCATGATGTTTCCGATCGCCCGGTGATCGGAAACGCGCGCCGCACCACGTCACTCCAGGAACTCCTCGAAAGAAGCGACGTGGTGACGCTTCATCTGGACGGCCGGCCTCAAAACAGGAATCTTTTCGGCGATCGTGAATTTGCCGCGATGAAGCAGGGCGCGAGTTTCCTCAATCTGAGCCGCGGCAGCGTCGTGGATGTTGCCGCGCTTGCCCGCGCGCTTGAGCGCAGGCATCTCGGCGGAGCGGCGCTGGACGTATTTCCCGACGAACCCCGAAGCAGCTCCCCGGCATTTCGCTCGCCGCTCCAGGGGCTTTCGAACGTCATTCTGACCCCGCACATCGGCGGCTCCACCGAAGAAGCGCAGGAAACGATCGCCCGGTATCTTTCGGCGAAGCTGATGAATTTTATCGATACGGGGGATACCGCGCTTTCCGTCAATTTTCCGAACCTTCAGCTTCCGGCTTTCAAGGGCGCGCACCGCTTCATCCACGTCCACAGGAACGTGCCCGGCGTGCTCGCGCATGTGAACACCGTGATGAGCAACAACAAGGCGAATATCGTGGGACAATATCTCGGAACCACCGCCGAAATCGGCTACGCAATCACCGACGCAAACACGAAACACGAATCGCGCGTCATCGAAGAGCTGAACGCCATCCCCGACACCATCCGGGTCCGGACGCTGTATTAGAGCGTGTTCCGCCCGGAATGAATCGCCACCCCAAAGCGTGTCATTCCCGCGAAAGCGGGAACCCAGTTCGTAAGGCGCCAGCGCCGTTCCATCTGGGTCCCCGCTTTCGCGGGGATGACATGTTTTGGTTCGATTTGAAGAGAACACGCACTAGTGGATCAGATCAGACACTTGGTACCCGAGATGACAGGCTGGGTGCGTCGCGCCGAATGAAGGTAACTCAGGCAGCTCCCCAACTTGACCCGGGTTTGATCGTCTATCATAACAATTCGGGGTCAGAGTATGAACCAGCGTTAGAGCAGTGCCAGCTGGCGCTTGTCGGCTGCTGCCCTGGGCCGCGGACCCGGTGGCAGAGGCGTCACGCGCCGCTTGAGCGCTTTGGCGATTTCCATTCGGAAACGCTCCCCTCCCATCACCCGGCCGCCATTGGTGGCGTGGCGCAGCGCGGAGACGAAGGGTCCCTCGAGTGGCGTCCGGAAGCACAGGCGGTATTCCTTTTGCCGGTCCGCCGCGTTGCGGCCGAGCGCCCGGTAAAGAGGGTGGTCGGTGAGAAGTGAGTCCGCTGCGCCGAGGCCATGGGCGCGGTAGCTCGACCACGGATAGTCGCGCGGACGAGCCACCATTCCCGCCCGGACGGGATTGAGTTCGATATAGCGGCAGCAATCCAGGAAATAGGCATCGCTGTCGACCGGCGCCGCGCGGTAGCGGCCCTCCCACAGGGTGCCCGTGCGGCGCTGGATGCGGTTGATGTGGCGCACATAGCGCCGGCCGAGCGATTGCAGGGTGCGCGGAACGCTCTCTTCCTCTTGGGGAGTGGCCAGCAGATGAACGTGGTTGGTCATCAGCACATAAGCATGGATCGCCAGTCCGTACTCGCTCGCCGCGTCGTTGAGCCAGCCCCGATACTGTGCGTAGTCCTCCGGCGCAAAGAAAATCGCCTGCCGATTGTTGCCGCGCTGGATGAGGTGCAGCGGCTGGTTCTTTAGAAAATACCGCCTGTGCCGCGCCATGCCCGCGCCCCAGCTTGCAATCGCCTCAATAGCAAGGGACGCTGCCAGATACAACTCTGACCCCAAACCTTTTGACCCCAAACCTTTTCGGTCCCGGTCTGTCGCAACTATTTTGGCTGCAATTCGCACAGCTTTAGCGCGAGTGCGAGCACTGGTTTCATCGCCTGATCCACCTCTGCCAGCGACAGTTCAAGCGCCACCCGGACGTGCTCTATCAGCTCAGGATTGTGCGCCCGTATGCCAGCCGAAAGGGCTTGAAGAAATAGATGATGGGCAGCAACCCATCGGCCGGGATTGTCTTCAAGTTCCATTGAATGTCTCTCCTTGTGCGACTGTTTCACGTCGCGGAGACGATAAAGCTTCTTTCCGGGCTCCGAATTTACGTCTTGGAGGATTGTGTAAGGGCTGTCATCGACCCATGCCTTAATTTTGGCCTCCAAGATTGGGAGATCGGATAGGCAACGGCAGCCTCGACGTAATCTGTTTGCCCTGCTGCATTGTCAGTTATCTCGCGAAGATACCGACCATTGATGCCGTTCAAAATGATTCGCATCGGCGTCCTTAAGGAATCATCTCAATGCGATTGAAAATAGGTAGTGAACGCCTTGGCAACCAGTCCCTCCCACTGTGCCCGCTTGTGTGCCCGCTTGTGTGCCCGCTTTTTGCGCCGCTATTCGCTATTTGGGGCCGATTCGTTCCGTTTTCGCCTTCCCCGCTCGCACCATGAGAACACGCGAAAACCCCTTTATTTGCATGCGTTTGGCGCTGGCTGGGGGACTAGGATTCGAACCTAGACTGGCGGAGTCAGAGTCCGCTGTCCTACCGCTGCACGATCCAAGGCGGGAGCCTGAAAACAGCTCAATGCAAAACGCTTGAACTACACTCTTGCGCGATCGGGAACCCCGCCGGATACCCACGGTGCATTTGCCGACAACTGCACTCGGGCAGTACCTTACCACGAAACTGCGGAAGTATTGAGGTTTGAGCCGTTGCGTTTCGGCGGCAAGCGGTAATCGATCGCAATTTTTGTGCGGAACTGGTGTCCCCCAGCCGAACCTGCACGTCTTATTGACGGCGGACTCGGAGCTTTACTCCATCGACCGCGCGTTCGAGGGGCGCATTGCTCCAGGCAGGCGCCAGACGGCCGCAGGCAGGCACAGGCGTGCAAAAACGATGATCGTCGATGCGCAGCGGCCCTGGTGCGCACAGATCTCGAACGAACCCGTTTGATCTTGTAGGCTCACCGTTCGGCCGCGCTTGGCCGCGCCATCGTCATGGGGGCATGCGAGAAAAGTGGAAAACGGCGAAACGGGCATGGACGTTGAGAGAGAATTGCTGCTCGATCAGTTCGCGGCATTCGAACGCGGCGTGCTGCAGGACAACATCATTCTCAGCGATCAGAAATCGGGAATACTCCTGGCGTTTTCCGGTGCGATGGTGATTTTCTGTATCGAGGCAATCTCCAGTCCGCATGCTGCAAATCATGCGCTGAACTATCCGGTGGCCGCGATCGATGCGCTGTACCTTCTGGCGGCTCTAGGGTTTCTCGTCTCCTGTCACTTCTCCCTGACGACGGTCTTTCCGCGAATACGTCACGGACGCGACGATCACATTTTCTGGGAGTCGTCCCTATATCGGCTTCCCGCGGACGAATTCGTTGCCCGGCTGCGCGCCATCGATGTGGCGGCCGCGCGCGACGACAAGAGCCGGCATATCCACACGCTCGCAGGAATATGCCGGGACAAATTTGCGCATTTCCGAAGGTCGATTCAATTCGCCCAGGGTGCGTTTCTCCTGCTCGTCGTCGCCGAACTGGCCCGCGTCGTCATCGCCTGAAGGGGGATGCGGCAGGGGGCGTCAGGTCTCCGTGGAGACGCGCAAAGGACATGCCCTCAGTTGCGCTGGTCGCGATTAGAGCGCGTTCCGCTCAAATAGAACCAAAGCGTGTCATCGCGGCCGACCCGCCTTCGCCGAAGCGAAGCTTCGGCTTCGCGCAGGCAGGCGCGAAGCGGAGAGCCGGAACCCAGGACCCTGAAGAAATTCCGTAAGCACTGCTTCTGGGTTCTCCCCCGGTTAAACCGGGGGATCATCGCGGGAATGACACGCTTTGGGGTGGCGATTCATTCCGGGCGGAACGCGCTCTAGCTGAGTATTCGAGCGGAAATTAGGCTATTCTGCTGCGGCATCAGCCGGATTGCCGCGGGGCGCGCGGCTCCCGATGCGAGGAAGAGACATCGTGCGGCGCAAACTGGTCGCCATCCTTGTTGCCGACATCGTCGGTTACAGCCGCCTCATGGGCATCGACGAAACCGGCACGCGGCAACAGAGTTGAAAATCTATCTTGCGACGTGTTCTCGAAGCCGCGCTGGATTTGGCTGGTGGCCGCAATTGCGCGACCCACCAGCGAACTAACGGGTGGCGGGGCTATCCCGGCTCATCTAGCCACTTCCTGCATGAGTCGCAGCATGAAATTGTTTTTCCCATCGGCGCAGATTGTCGTTGCCGGCGCGAAGATAGGGCGTGAATACAGCCAGCCGGATCAGAGCGCGGTTCAACACGCTGGCAGGAAATCTCAGGGGCTTCACGAAATCGACAAACAATACCACGCGTGGCTGATCAGTTTCATTCCATGCCTCGTGCTCGTAAGCGTCATCGAATACCAATACGCGGCCCTCCTGCCAGGTGCGAAGCTCCGGTCCGATGCGGATCGCGACGTTCTCTCGGGGCTCGGGCACCATCAGACCGAGATGAAGCCGCAAGACGCCATTGTAGGGGCCGCGGTGCGGAGGCAGGCGCTTTTTAGGTTCTAAAACGGAGAACATCGCCGTCTTCAGTCCAGGAATTTTTCGAACGATGCGCCACGTTTCCGGACAGAGATCGATATTGCGTTGCGATCGGATGCCGTATGCCACGAACAAAAATATCTTCCAGCCAGAATCCCGCGTGATTGAGCGGGCGTCGATGGTGATGTCCTGTACATTGGGCAACTCGTCCTTGCGGAGCAGAATACGTTCGAGTTCGGCCCTGACGGCACACCATTCGCCTTCGATCCCGGCCACCCAAGGAAATACGGCGTTGTCGTACACGCAGGGGTTTCCGAGCCTGGAATATTTCAGGTTCAGACGCTCTGCGAAGGCCACGATACCGTTGAAGAGGTGCGCGATCAGCCCCGCCTGTCGCATCGGCGCGATCCCGTCAGTCTCCCGGTATTGCCGGGCCATTGCGGGCTTGATGCGGGAACCGCAGGGACTGAAGTCGCGGCCCGCGCCACCGGCCGGCACGTCCGGCGAGCCCGCGTCGCTCACTGTTTGCGAAGCCGTCGGCTGCGGGTCCTGCTCCGTCTCGCGTTGCCCGGCTTGGACGAAGCGCGCGTGGATTTTTTGGCGGGTGTCTTGGCTTTTTTCGGTGTCGACTTTTTTTTCTTTTTGGAAGAATTGCTCGACGATGAAGCGCTGCGATCGAAAGCAGGAAACGGCGCGCCGCCGCGCGGCGCCTTCATGATGTCCATCATGACACGCCGCGCGATACCTTTGAGCACGCCGAGCGGCTGCGCATCCACATAGTTTTCGACCAAGGTCTGGTCGAAAGGCTTGCCGTGCTTGCCGAGGTCCTGAAGACCTTCCACAAACTTGCGCGCAAATGCGCTCGTTACTGGTGCTGCGAGTGGGTGACCACGTAAGGGCCTGTTTTTCACTGGCGCTTCCCCCGGTTAGAGCACATCGGCGATAGCTTGCTGCGTCAAATCGTATTCCATCATGAACATGTGGTCGATGTCGCCCCTCACATTCACCCAATGCGAACTGGGAAGGGTCACGAGACGGGTCGACCACGCAGGCTGAATTCCGTCGCCTGGCACGTTGGGTCCGTTGGATATTGGAGAACTGCTGGGATCGAACGACCCCGTAAGCAGTTTCCAGTCGATACTGCCCACCGTCGTGTCGCCGATCTGTACCCCGCGAATGTTGAAGAATCTGTCCGCGTACTGCGTCAGCGGCGCGGCGATCGTCTGGTAGATGTTAAGGGCGTATTGGAGTTCCGCCAGCATGAAACCCGTGTTGCCCGGATATTGATTCGGTACGAGGTTGAATGGGTCCAGCTGACTTGGATAAGCCAACAGCGGAAATTCCGGATCGTTCGCGAGCGCGGCCTGATTTGTAAGATATGTTGCCATATCGAGATAGGGCAAGGTGTAGCAGCCGGGAAATGACGTGATTACCTTGATGACGTTCATCGTGCCCAGCCAGTTGAAATAGGATTCGCCTTCAAACCAGCGGTGAATTTGACCATCGTAGCCGTAGAACGGCGAAGCAACCGTGACGGCCCGCGTCATTTGCGCGAGAAGCGGGTTATTCTGGCGCAAGATAAGATCGACGATCATTCCGCCAAAGCTGTGGCCCATCAGTATGAAATCGGCCAACGGGTCGCAATGGGTCTTGGCTTGAACGGTGCTCCTGAATTTTGGAAGGAACTGGTTCAAAAAAAACGAGACCGTCTCGTCGAGGCGTCGGCGCCAATCCCAGCCGAATATGAACCAATCCAGATTGTTGAGTTCGCACCACGCAGTGAATCTGTCGTAGGGCGTGAGACCGAAGATCTCGACGGAACCGTTTGCAATGATGATCCTGTTATTCAAATCGCGATAGACGCCATCGCCGTCCTTGTGCATTTTCAGTTTCAGCGCATCTCCGAGAAATGTATCGAGTGTCAGCCAGACCTTGTCATAATGAAACTTCTGGCCGGGTCCTCCGCTGTCTTTGTAAAGTTTTTTTGCACGAAAGAGCTGGCATCCCATACCGCCCGGAAACAAAAAGAGCGTGCGCCGCTTAGGGTTCGGCGATTTCGACTGATAACGCCAGATGAATTCAGTGATTGGAGTTTCGAGAAAGCGCAGTTGTTCGCTGTCGCGTGTGTCGGCATAGCTCATGGGACGCTCTGCTCCATAGCAAATTGGTTCCGCGTTGCGGCGAGCCGACGCTTCGGACTAGCCGATGACGGAAGGTAGGGCTTCAACCAATCACTGGGACCGCCGGCGGCGTCCGTAAGAACAACGGGGTCAAAGTAGCGCACGCGATCCTGTTCGGAAAGATCGTCTGGCCGCTCGAAATAATGTGGGTCCAGCGTGTCACTGCCGGCCAGGTATGAGCGAGGTTGCGACGGAGTGCCCCTGGACCAGACGAAGCAATGAAGATTGGCCGAAGCGATAAAATACCAGCGAACCGGATTGAAGGAACGCGACCTTGCAATTCGTCGCACTGTCTTGGCCAATATGCCGATGCGGCCAACAACGGTCCACGGGCGGCGAAACATCCGTTCGACGAACGCCGCGAGCGCCTCTGGACTATCGGCCAGCTTCGCATAGGCGATGGTTTCACCGTCCAAGTCTCGAAGCCGCAGATTCGGGGCCAACTTCCCCGAAGACAAGTGTTCCCAGAAGCTTTCGGTTCCGGCCAGCGGCGCAATCACACTAAGATAGACGGGCATTGGTACGAGCGGGTTTCGCGCAATCGCCCTGACCTGCCGTTCCATATCCGCTGCTGTCTGATGACACGGATCGAAAAGATAACCGTAGGTGACTGCGATACCGTGACACTCGGCATAGGCGATGTCGTCTACGATATTGTATCGTCTGCTCAGGTTTTGGGTTTTTTTAAATCGCCGTAGCAGTTCAAGATCGAACGACTCCAGCCCGGCAAAGAGCCCCATACACTTCGAATTTGCCAGGTGCCTGACCAATTCGCGGTCGTGAAGCACGTTTTGCGTCACGAGAGCGGCCCAGCCGCGCACCTTCGGGTGAGATCGCATGTATGCACAGACACGGAGCATGTGCGCGCGATCATCGGAAAAGTTGTTGTCCAGCAGCATCAGGACCGGGTACAGGCGCCGGAAGCTCAGAGGCGGGCTGGCCGAAATGGCGTTCTCAACGCCGGCTGAAAAAATATCGAGATTATAGGTCGCGTGTGAACCGATTTCCGCCGGGATTACACAGAACGTGCATTTGAAACTGCAGCCCCGGGAAGTCTCCATCAGGTGAACAACAGGATTGATCCCGCTTCTGGAAAAGAGGGTGTAGTCGATCGCATAGGACGAGATTTTTGCGGGGTCAGACCGGTAAATCGATTGCAGAGAGCCGTTCAGGAAATCGGTGACGACCGTTGGCACACTGTCAACTCCCCCAACGCAGACGACGTCAAAAAATTGCGCGGCGAACTCCGGGAACAGCGTACAGATGCTTCCGCCTGCCACCACGGTCGCACCGCTTCGGCGAAAGAAAAACGCGAGTTGCCGCATGCGGTCGAAATCCACCTGGAGTCCGCTCAGAAACACAAGTTCGTACCCGCTGCAATCGGACGGATCGAAGGGTCCGTGCCAATCCTCGTGATGCAGACGAACTTCGAACTTTTTCTGGTCGATCAAGGACCCGATATGCAGCCCCGAAATCGGCTGCATGAAATAGCGGGAGCGGCGCTTGTCGCGGCCCGGGCGCAAATGGGCACAAATAACCAAAGCCCGCCGCCGCGCCGTCGGTGAGGCAGCTTCTCCTGGCTGGCGGACCGGCATCGAGTCCATCGCTCCCCTCTTCGCGATGATTGGGTGCGCTGCGAGCCGAAAGGCTAGATTACCCCCATTCGAAAGATAATGTTAACATCGGGCGTCGATTGCGCAAAGCTATAAATGCTCTCCATCGGTGCTCCAGCATCGCCGGGGGGCCTGAAGATTGACGGCGATGGAACTCAATTCACCAGAAACGCGTCCTCCCATATCCGAACGTCGATATCTCACAGTCGTCTTCGTCGATCTCGTGGGCTACACGCGGTTGTCCGCACAACTCGATACCGAGGATCTGAGGGTTCTGCTGCGCCGCTATCAAACTCTTGCGCTGCGGGTCATGGAACGATTCGGCGGCTTTGTCGCCAGGTATATCGGCGACGGGATCCTGGTTTATTTCGGCTATCCGATCGCGCATGAGAACGACGCAGAGCGCGCAATCCGGGCGGCACTCGAACTCATCGAACGACTGCGCGGTCTGGACACCACCGTGCGGGATACAACCATGCCGCCGCTCGTGGCGCGCATCGGCATCAGCACGGGTCTTGCCCTCATTGCACCGGAACTTCTGAGCGGTGGCGCGAGCGAGCACAACGCAATCGGCGACGTCGTAAATCTCGCCGCGCGATTCCAGGCCGAGGCGCCTCCCAGTGGGGTCGTGATCAGCAGGGAAACATTTGATCTGGTCGAAGGTCGCTTCGAGTGTGCCGCGCTGGGGTCCAGGCCAATCAAAGGGCTGCCGCGCGAGGTTGGCATCTACCAGGTCATCCGATCCGTTCCCCTCGCCAAACGCGCAGCAACGCGCAAGTTACGCAGTCCGACACGCATGGTGGGACGAAAATCCGCCATGGAATGCATTCTCTCTCAATGGAAAAGCGCACGGAGCGCGAGCCAATGTCGGACCGTCGCGGTGGTCGGCGAAGCCGGCATCGGCAAGACGCGTCTGGTCCAGGAGTTTTGCGGGCGATCGGAGATGGCCAACGCAACGATAGTGCAACTCAACTGCCATGAGCTTTTTGCCAGCTCCCCGCTCTACCCGGTCGCGAGCTTTTTCTGGGCGCGCGCCGGCATGGCCGCCGACGACGATGTTGGCGCGCAGATCCAGAAGATATCGAACTTGCTCGACGAGCTGGGGTCGAACAGCCCCGAGAACAAACAGCTGGTCGCGAACCTGGCGGGCCTCGCGACGCCGGGCGCCATAGACGCGGCTGCGCCGACGCCACTGCTGTTCAAGCGGAAACAGTACGACTTCGTGATATCGCTCATCGAACGAACGGCGCGGGCGCAATCTACGCTGCTTTGGATTGAAGATGCGCATTGGCTCGATCCGTCGTCTGCGGAATTGCTGGTCGAGATCGTCGCTTCACTGACCAGTGCGCCCCTGCTCGTGCTCTTGACGCACCGATCCTTTCCCAAGGGACCGGCCCTGCCCCAACCGGACGAGACTGTCCATCTTGAGCGACTTGAAAAGCAGGATTGCCTTGAAATCGCCAAATCGCTTCCGGGCGCCGACAGATTGTCCAACGATGTGATCGCACGCGCGATCGAAGCGGCCGAGGGCATCCCGCTCTTCCTTGAGCAGTTCATAAAATCGTTAGCGGATGAGCGGTTGCAAACTCCTGGCCGAGTTTCGAGACCGAGCGGAGTTCCTCTTATGCTTGGCGAGATGATGTCGGAACGTCTCGATCGTCTGCCTGGCGGACGGCGGGTCGTGCAGGCTGCAGCCTGCATAGGACGTTCGTTCACGCTCGAATTTCTCGCCTCGCTGCTGGATAAGGACCCGCCGGCGATTGCGGAGCCTCTGCAGGCATTGGTGCAAGCAGAGATTCTCCTGCCCCGTCGCTATGGAGCCGAGATACGCTACGACTTCAGTCACGCCCTGCTTCAACGAATCGCCTACGAATCAATCGTCCAGACGGAACGCAGCGCAACCCACGAACGGATTGTCGATGTCTTGCGAAGAGGTCACGAACCAGACCCAACGCTCGCAGATCTCACCGCCCATCATCTTACCGAGGCCGGCAAATACCGCGATGCGATCGGCGAATGGCTGCAAGCCGGACTAAGTGCGGCACGGCGATCGGCGCACGTCGAGGCGATAGCGCTTTTGCGAAGAGGCCTCGGTCTCCTCGACAAAATCTCTGACGCCACCGCGCGCCGGCAGCTCGAACTTGGTCTTCAGGCGGCCCTGATCGGATCCATCATGGCCGCCGAGGGCGCGACCTCGATACATGTCTCCGAATGCTGCAAGCGTGGGCTGGAACTGTGCCGGGAAGGCGAATCCACACCGCTGGTTCTTGCATTTGCCTTCGGCCAGTTCACCTTCACGAATTGCAGGGGCCGGGTTGACGATGCGGCGTCACTGGCCAGGTTGTTTCTGAGTTTGGCCGAGAGCAATGGCAGCGAATCCGGTCGCGTCATTGGACATCGCATGCTTGGCACTGTTCTGCTGGGCCAGGGCGACGCGGTCAAGGCACGCGAACATCTTGAACTGTCGTTGCGCCTCTATTCGGCCGAGCGCGACGGCGCCGCCACGCATCAGTTCGGGCAGAATACCGAGGTTCACACAAAGTCGTCGCTGAGCCTTGTGCATTTCTGCCTGGGAAATATCGACCTCGCGCTTGCAGTTGGAATCGACGCGCTTCGATCCGCCGACGCGTTGCGACATCCGCATTCGACAGCGATTCCGCTCACCTATGTTGGCGGTTGGGTCTTTGGTTTGTGCGAAGCGACCGACCAGATGATGCACGAGGCGGAACGACTGCGTGCGCTTGCCGAGCAGCATCGCCTGACCGCATTTCACGCGCATGGGACGGGTCTCCTCGGTTGGGCGCTGTGCCAGCAGGGTCAATTGGCGCGGGGTGCTGCAGCGATCGAGGAGGCGATCGCGGCGCTCGATTCCATCGAATTTCGTTTGGCGATTTCCGGTTTTCTGGGAAACTTGGCCGATGCCCAACGGCGACTTGGCAACCTCCAGGCCGCAGAAACCGCGTGCGCGCGTGCCATCGAATCGATGGGCCAAAGCAGCTACCTTTGGCTTGAGCCGGAACTGCGCAGAATTGAGGCACTGATTTCACGCGAGCTTTTTCCACGGAAGCCAGAACGCGCGGTCGGTATGCTTCGCAGCGCCGTGAGACGCGCCCAGGAGCTGGGCTTTCCGGTATTTGAGCGTCGCTGCCTTGTCACCCTTAAACAGTGTGCCGCGCCCGACGACTTCGAATTTGAATCGAGGCTGAGGGAGCTTTCCCATCTTGGCAATCTTCCGGAGCGTGTGGCATCCGCGATGCAGGCTTCCCAAAGCCCGTCGTGATCGTTGCGGGGTCTCATCAAGCGCCGCGGGAGATAACCAATAAGGTTGACATAGGTACCAATGCGGTATTTACTCCTCCCGCGATCTGAGGAGGAAGAGCAATGCCGGCCGAATATTCGTTGGGGTATCGAAAGCCGCCCGTGCATACGCGGTTTCAGAAGGGGCAGTCAGGGAATCCGGGCGGGAGACCCGGTGTCAAGAAGATCAGGCGGCGGAAATTCGCGCAGATGCTCGACGCAGCAATGTGCGAATCCACCGAGGTGGTGGCCATGGCCCCTTGCGCGAGCATTTACGCAGCGTCGGCCAAGGGCATGGCGCTCGACTGTGTGCGCGGCAAGACGGCAACGCTCCGGCTGGTGTTC